>Ga0123339_10001550_pt1 | contig 15946 bp, 17 predicted proteins | sample lystaG_FD_89956 | JGI IMG/M metagenome (GOLD analysis project Ga0123339, IMG submission 89956) | Glacier valley bacterial and archeal communities from Borup Fiord, Nunavut, Canada, to study Microbial Dark Matter (Phase II) -... | ecosystem: Environmental > Aquatic > Freshwater > Ice > Glacier ... | reverse complement strand
CCACACGCATCGCAGTTTTCCGAGGTTGCATTTGGGTATTTTGTAGTACAGGTTGGCAATGATGTTGTGTTACAAGTATAGGTGGTGACAGTATAGCTACCAGTACAAGATTGTGCAGTAATTGGAGCAGATGTTGACGAGCTACACCGTAAATCACTGGTGCCGCCACACGCAGAACAAGTTCCTGAGGTTTGGTTTTGACAAGGTTGCTTGCAGGTGCAATTTGAGGAGTTCCAATTTCCTCCCGAGTCAGTACAGGTTAATGCACCACTTTGATCACAGCTTGGTGGATTGCCACATTTTCCTGGGGTTGCTTTGTCATAATTATCACAGACACCGTTGCACCCATCGGATTGACCACAAGCTCCAGCACTACAGTCTTTTGTACATACAGGAGTCTTGTCTACACACGAATATGTCCCGTTTTGATTTTTACATTCTTTATTTGGGTTTGAGCAGCTCGTTCCGATTGAGCCATCAGCTTGTGTGACTCCACAGGTATTTGTTTCAAAAGCCTTGACTTGTGGAAACACTTGTTGTATCCCATTTGCCGCGGCGACTATGCTTCCGAGTGCTGCCACCAATACCAACGCGCAAAATGCCATCATAAATCCGATATGTTTACCGTGCAAATAGTCATTGAACTTTCGGATGTGCGTACGCAATGACACGCGTGGTTTTGGCAGTGACATAACTTTTTGTTTTTGAACTTAAGATGAGTATACTGCACAAATGAAAGTCTGGCAATTTTTTTGATCTGTTGGTTTGACAATCTGTGCCCCTTATGAAATTATGAGCTCCTAGCTCGATTAGCTCAGCGGTAGAGCGCTTCCTTGACGTGGAAGATGTCGGGGGTTCAACTCCCTCATCGAGCACCAGACTTTTATTTTTCGCAACACGCGATTTTTTTATTGTCTAGATACGTTTTATATGCTAAGACATATGTCTACTATTACAAGTAGAAAGGAGTCCTGGTATGCCAATAAAATCTTTTCATTCTGACATCCTGAGAAGGCCAACTGAGACAGATTGGACAAAACTGAGTTTGGAAGCGTCAGATATTTTTTATCAAATGGGTATGGGACGCACTCCATTTAAAGAGTGTATTTTTCAAACTCAAATTAAAGGTGGAGTATTCGTCAAAATCGAGATTTGCAACGATATCTCAAAGTTTGATGTAAAAATAGCAATATCCAGCTCTCAAGTACGATTGGAGTTTGCGATAACTATGCAGATTGGTGGCTATACTCACTCACTGAAAATTGAGTATTATCGTGTCACTAAATGCACAACAAATGTATCGGGGCTCATGCCACTGGACTCACCCCTCAAGCCAATACTTAGCGATCACCCTGATTTCTTCAATTTATTACTGTCTCATATTGAGTCTAAAGCAGATAGAAGGTTGCTTTGCAATCAGTCAAGAGAGAAATTTGATATCAAAATATACTGAATTTAATATACCAACCGGCCTAAAAAGCTGGTTTTTTTATGGCTATTAAGATTGGCAATCTATGCAGCAGGTTGACAAAATGTATTTGAAAAACTACACTTATTTTATGCCTTTAGTCCCCATGGTAATTAAGCGTAGTCCCGATGGCGAGCGCGCGATGGATATTTATTCACGACTGCTCGATGAGCGTATTATCATGCTTGCTGAACCGATCGATGACAATCTCGCCAGCGCCGTCGTAGCTCAGCTGCTTTTTCTTGCCAGTGAAGACCCTACCAAAGATATCACCATCTACGTCAACAGCCCTGGTGGCAGCATGACAAGTATGTGGTCTATCATAGATACCATGAACCTCATCAAGCCCGATGTATCTACGGTATGTGTAGGTATGGCAGCTAGTGCCGCGTCGACTATCATGGCAGCAGGGCATAAAGGCAAGCGCTTTATCTTGCCACACGCCGAGATTATGATACACCAGCCACTCGGAGGTGCACGGGGGCAAATTAGCGATATGGAAATCGCGGTCAATCACGGCAAAAAAGTCAAAAAAGAAATGATCGAGTTTATGGCGCAGCGCACTGGTCAAACTGAGGAAAAAATCGAGAAAGACATCGACCGAGACAACTACATGGATGCAAAAATATCACTTGCGTACGGTATAGTTGACAAGATAATCGGGGAAGAAAGTGAGAAAAATAAAAAATAGTCGTCACGAGGTATCATTTTTGACAACACCTCAAAACTAATCCAAATCTGGAGGGTGCAATCCCTGCTTTTTTCACTCATTCAATTTTTTCGGCGTCCTGAGCTGGCCTTTGATCCTGCGTGGAAATCTATCCCATTTGGACAAAAAATATGGCTGCTGTATCGTTTGATTGCCCTGCAGTTGGTACTCGTTGGCATTACTACAATTTTATCGTCTACACTAGCAAGTACACTCGGTTTCAAAGGTGAAAACTTGGTAGGAAAGCAAAGTGAAACGAGTAATGTTTGGCAGTTTTTGGTGGAAGCTGCAATCTGGGCTCCACTCGCTGAAGAGCTTTTTTTTCGAGGCTGGATCAGTAAATCACGAGTCATTTTTGGTATCCTATTTCCAATTCATGCTCTTGTTGTAAGCTGGATTGTAGCGGTGTATGCACTTCCCTTGCTATTTGGCGATAATTCAGTTATATTTATTTGGACGCAAATTGGTCTCAGCTTAGCGTTTATTATCGGGTGGATCATCAAGATGACATCTGATACTATTGATAAAAAACCGCTTTTTGCAACACTGAAACCCGGGGTATTTACTACTATAATCTGGTATTCGGCAGTTTTATTTGGATTTGCTCACAGTTCCAACTGGATTGAAGTCGGGCAATTGTGGTACCTTATTCCATTGCTGGTTATTCCACAACTTATTGGGGGTATTTCACTAGCATTTACCCGTGTACGGCTTGGCTTGCAATATAGTATTTTGGGTCATTTTATCCTCAATTTACTTGGTACAATCTTGATCTACAATAGCTTGCTGGTTGATGAGGCAAATCAAAATTCGCCATCATTAATTATTATTTACGGCCTGTTAATTCATATTTGTGTTTCTGCTGTGCTTGAAATTCGCGCCTATTATCACCAAAAAAATATCATTGTATGAAAATCACCTTTGCCCACTTTGCAAATATAACCGCGCCACTTTTTCGCCCTTTTTGGCTGGCGCAATTAATTTATTTGGTGATTATCGGTATCCTGCTTTTTCGTTTTAACGGCGACATCGTCAATATGAAGGCTATCGATGAGCGCGATATAACTGGGCAATTTTCACCCCTTTCGACTTGGATTTTAGCGGTAGCGTTGTTGATTGCAAATGCGACAGCTGCGGTGATTTCCCGCCGTTCCAAGCGCCCATTATCACTTATTTTTGCTACCATAAACGCTTTGATGCTCGTTTTTTTAAGTTACATTTGGTACGATGCAATAGGCGAGTACATCCGGCTGACTCGTATTTAATTTTTACACAAGTATCATCCTCTGGCGCGGCTACGAGTATCCAAAGTTGATTTTGCAATAAAATATTTTAACAGAACGCAGATCTCCGAATCAAGTCGAAAGTTGACATATAATGACGATATTGACAAAACAACTTTTTCTTACCACAGTAGCCAGTATTAGTTATGAAACGCACCTATCAGCCAAAGAAAAGACAACGAAATCGCCGCCATGGATTTTTAGAGCGTGCCTCAACGAAAAAAGGCTTGCTCACACTCGCACGTCGCCGTCTCAAAGGTCGCTGGAAGTTGATTGTTGCTCACACTCGCATCAAACACTCCAAAAAAATCTAACTAGACCAGTGTCATGACGCTCCCCAAAAGCGAGCGACTCGTCCGTAAAAAAGAGATTGCTTCGGTGCTCAAATCTCGAACTGCAGTGTATTTGTCATTTTTTCATGCCAGAGTGTTGCTTTCCACTCCAAACACTCATCGATTCTTGGTTGTGGTCAGCAAAAAAATCAGTAAACGAGCAGTCGTCCGTAATAAAATTAAGCGCCGCATCACTGCTAGTATCAAACCGATTGGGATGCAGTATTTTGTCGATCCAGTGGATATTGTAATAATAGTTGCAAAACCGGCTGTAGCTATGATGCCGCACAGTGATCTGCAAAAGGCGCTTCATGACTTAATGCAGCAACTGGCGCAAAAATCAACTGTTGTGCGAAAACCAAAAGTGTGATATACTCAATAGATTGATTTCCTGTGCGTTTGACAAATATTTTTTTGCGACGTACACACTATGTACAGTTTATACGCCGAAGTAGCTCAGTGGTAGAGCAGTGGCCTGAAGAGCCTCGTGTCGTCAGTTCAATTCTGACCTTCGGCACCACATTTCGATAAGATTATCACAATTCAATTTTTTTTAAACCTTTTTTGCAACTCACCCGAGTGGTAGAAATTTTAAATACAACCAAGAGCAAACGCTCACAAAACACAAAACATTATGGAACGAAAAGTACCAGAAAACATGGGAAACCGTCCACCCATGCAAGGCGCTCCTCAGGGAGACGCTCGGCAAAACAGCGGACGACCACAGTCACGAAACTCACGCTTTGGCGGTGGAGGACAACGTAGTGGTAATCGAGGAGGAGGGCGCCCCATGGCTCGTCCCCCACAAACTGGCTCAATAGCTCTCGATCAGCCTGCATTTGCGCATCGTCAAAATCTTGATATGCCTATGGCCGCGGCAGGATCGCTCGCAGAAATTGGGCTCCCGGTAAAGACTATCGGCACTATCCACTCGCAGACAACCCTTCTCTCAAATGCACCCAAGACCTATAAAGACGGTCCTAAAGTGCGAGTAATTCCTATGGGTGGACTCAATGAAGTCGGCCTCAACATGACCGCGATTGAGTGTGGTGATGATATCATGGTAATCGATACTGGATTTGGATTTGGTGGTGGCGAAAAGTATCCCGGCATCGACTTTGTTCTGCCTGATACGACTTGGCTCGAGCAAAACCGACACAAAATCAAAGGACTTGTGTACACTCACGGTCACCTCGATCACATCGGTGGAGCTCCATATATTTTACCACGACTTGGTGAGATTCCTATCTTTGGAACACCGTTTGGTCTGGAGTTGCTCAAAAACCGCCTCTCAGAGTTTCATCTCGAGTCCAAGTTCAAGGCACGTGTGATCGATATCTCAAAGCCATTGCAGCTTGGGGTATTTCACCTTCAGTTTTTCCGCCTCAATCACTCGATCCCGGATGTTATCGGTATTTGTATTGATACCCCAATGGGACGTATCTTGTACTGTACTGATTGGAAGTTTGATCACACTCCCTTTGACAACGAACCTTCAGACTACGCAAAACTCGCTCAATACGGGCAAGAAGGCGTACGTTTGTTGATGACTGATGCGCTCGGTGTCCTCAAGCCTGGATACTCGCCTTCAGAAAAAGAAGTAGAAAAAAATGTTCTCGAGGTATTTAAACAATGCCAGGGACGTATCGTATTTACCAGTTTTTCATCCAATATCGCACGTATGCAGCACGTGGTAAACGCCGCATTTAACACGGGACGAAAACTCGCTATCGTCGGACGTTCAATGGATACCAACTTCAACATCGCCTTTAAACTTGGTAAGGTAAAAGTACCTGCCGGGCTCATGGTTGATATCAATAAAACGCGGTCATTGCCACCGGAAAAAGTGGTGATTTTATCCACAGGATCGCAAGGTGAAGATGCTGCAGCGCTCTCGCGTATGGCGCACAACGAGCACCCGATGGTCAAACTACAAGGGGGTGACTCAGTGATCTTTTCATCGTCACCGATCCCCGGAAATGAAGCTTCAGTCCAAGATCTTATGTCATCGCTGACCAAAATCGGCGTTGAGGTATTTTCAAAACCAGAGTTCAACATCTACGTCACGGGTCACGCTTGTGTCGAGGATCTCAAGCTCATGTTTTCACTCACCAAACCTGACTACCTCCAGCCAATCCACGGTGAGCACTTCATGCTGGTCAAGGCAGCGCGTTTGGGTGCCCAGATGGGTATCCCGTCAGAGCACTGCTTGGTCGGTATGAATGGTCGCATCACTGAGATGAACGCACTCGACGTCCACGTCACCGACGATATCATCACTGACAAATACTTGCTGGTCGATGGTAGCGGTATTGGTACCATCTCCGATGTAGTCTTGGATGAGCGCAGACAGATGAATAAAGACGGCTCGATTATCCTGGTGTTGCTCGTCAACCGCAAAAAAGAATTGGTTTCCGGTCCTGAGATTATTTCTCGCGGGTTTGTGTACATGAAAAACTCTCAGGCATTGTTTGATGAAATCAAAAGCGAAATGAAGAAAAAATATGATTTGCTCGGACTAGATCCAAAATCAGAAACGTTCTTTTCAGATCTTCGCCGCGATATCAAAAAGGAAATGAGTGAATTTGTGTACCGAAAAACCGAAAAGATGCCAATGATCATCCCAGTGGTGGTGCAGGTGTAATTATACATTTCAAACAAAAAAATAACCCCAGCAGCAAGTATGTTGGGGCGTTTTTGTGGGTAAACATGAAAAAAAACGAGCCTCTGTTACAAGGCTCGCATCTAGTTGGAGTATAAGTAAGATATTGTTTTACAGATTATCTATGAGTTTTGTGAACTCAGGACTTTCTGCAACGATACTGCCAAACACTCTTTCAAGTGAACTAGCAGTGTATTCTAAAGTAAGGTCGTAACGAGTTATCACTAACTCTCCCTCACCATCATCTAACTCGGCCATAGATAACTTTAGAATATACTTGTCGTATTTCTTTGTATCTTTTGTCCAAGAAAGAATGAGAGCATCCAACGGCGGATCTTGCGTAAAAAAAGTACTTTGTACAGATTCGCCTTGATTGCCAGTAGCAAAGTATAGGCTGCATGTACATAATAATCCTAATACAGGATCCTCGAGTTGGGGCAACCACTTGTCGGGTCTCCAATTCACGACAGCGGTGGTTTCATCAAATACAAGTATTGGACTTCCTCCTCTAGCAATCATTATCGGCTCATCTCGTAAAACTTCATGGAGATCGTGAACCGGTAAACGTAGGGCTTGAGATATTGACATTTTCGTGTCAGATACCCAATAAGATGAATATTTCACACTCGCAGGATATACTCGACTAAGAGCTTCGATTTCACCTATAAAGTGTGACATATTAGCGGTCTGTTTTGTAAAGTTATCGCGAAATAGCTTTACGATGCTTGCATTGGCAATAAATCACCTTTCCTTTTTTCTCTAACCACCATTTTTATAGCATATTTAATAGCAATAGTCAAAGAAAATCCCCTCATTTTGAGGGGGTGCGTATAGCTTTTAGTTTAATGTTGCTAAACGCTCAATATTACTTAATTGTCTTTGAAATACCTCAACTGTAGATGTATGTTGATACATTTCCTCGGCGATTTCATCTGATTCGATGGCCCTACGTATGGATTCGCAACTATACCAATCTATATCTTCTTGAGATACCTCGTCAGAATTAAACCCAAAGTCACCTTTATAGTAAATACTATCGAGCCTCCGGAACTTGGTTTCAACCTTCTGCTGTTCGGGAGTCAAACTGTTCCAGTACTCGAGATGATGTGCAGCCAGAATCTCACGCCTAGTCGGTGCAGGGGAGATACCAAGTGCTACCAATCTTTTTTTTATCTCTCTATCTTCAAGAAGTTTTTTTCGTCTAGCCGTTTCTCTCAGCAAAGACTGCTCCTGAAAACTGAGCTTCGTAATAGTGTTATCTTCATTCATTTTTACTCCTCCTAACCAAATTACTTAACACACACAAACCAGTTTGTCAACAGTATCATGCGCCCCGCGCAGGCTTGACAATTCGGCAAATTCGGCGGTTAATCAAAATATACAACTATGAGCTGGTTTCAGCTGGGCGACAACGCTCACAACCTCACCGCGGCACCTGATGTGATCACGTATATCGGATCGTTTCCGGTCACAAATACACTTCTTATGGTCATTATTAACATGGCACTGGTGGGGTTGCTGTGTGTGTGGGTCGCGTCATTTCGCATCATCAAGCCGAGTCGGGCACAGCTAGCATTTGAAGCAGCTATACTCTATCTAGACGATTTTTTTGCAAAAGTGGTAGGAAATGCCAAGCTCGCACGAGAAATTGTACCGATTACTGGCGCGTTGGTGGTATATCTTTTGCTCAATAATTTGATTCCGGTGTTGTTGCCATTTTTATCGGCATTTACGATAGTTGGTGTCGAAGGACATGAAGTGCCGCTTCTGAGAATTGCTCCGAGTGATGTCAACGTTGCATTGGCATTTTCGTTTGGGATGTTTGTCGTTGCCAATGTTTACGCTCTGCAAAAAGTTGGATTTATCGCGCATATCACTAAGTTTATCCAGATTCCACAACTAATACAGAGCGCCAAGGGAGGTCTTGGATCACTGGCTCAAGGCATCCTGAACTTCTTTATTGGACTGCTTGAATTGATTTCTGAGCTTGCGCGAATCTTTTCTTTGTGCTTAAGATTGTTTGGTAACATTTTCGCGGGAGAAATCTTGCTGATGGTCGCACTCAAATCATTTGGTATCGGACTTCCGGCATTTGTGCTCCTATTTGGACTGCTTGTTGGGACAATCCAGGCAATCGTATTTGGGTCGCTCGTCTCAGCAAAACTCGCCGAATTTGGACAAACCCATCACTAACCACACATTTTTATATTTTATTATTATGGACTCAGAAACATTTAAATTGCTCGCAAAAGGTATCGCTATTCTCTCAATGATGATGGTACCAATCGGTACTGGTTTAGTCGCAAAGTCAGTATTTGACGCAATTGGCCGCAATCCAAAGCTCGAAAACTCACTCTTTTCCAAGATGATTATCGCGATTGCATTGGTCGAGACGGTAGCTATCTTTGCATTGGTTGCATTTTTCACTATCTAATTTTTGTCCGAACACATGGCGAGTCAAACAGCACATTCAGTAGCGGAGCAAACAGGAATCTTGGGAACGTTTGGGATCGATTGGCAAGTATTGCTCTTCAACCTGATCAGTTTTCTTATCGTGATTTTTTTGCTCAAAAAGTACGTATTCAATGCAGTACTGCGCGTCGTGGATGAGCGCCAAAAGATAATTGATGCCGGAGTGGCTCAGCAAGAAGAAAGCGTCGCAGTGCTGGAGCAAGCTAAACTCAACGCCGATAAAATCATCCAAGGTGCCCGTGGTGATGCTGCAATTATACTCACCAAAGCCGAGCAAGACGAACTTACACTCAGAGCTGCAAAACAAGCCGAAACTGAAAATATCGTGAGCAACATGATTGATAAAGGTGAAAAAGAAGTCGACACGCTCAAATCTGAAGCGCAGGTACAAATTCGCGAACACGCCACTCAAATTGTGATGGATGCGACGCGAAAAATTATTGAAAAAGACTCAGATCCGACCATTATTATCCGTGATATCGACAGCAAACTCAAACCATTAAATTCTCAGAAATAACTATGAATCAATACATCCAAGCACTCAAAACGCTCAAAGACCAAATTCCGGGTGATATCAAGCAAGTTGAGATTCTCAGTGCGGGTCCGACTGATCCGAGTATTGTCGAGCAAGTACGTGCGCTTTTTGGCGAAAAAGTAATTGTCAAAACTACGGTTGATGCTGCAATGTTGGATGGAATCCAGTTTAAAATCGGTGACTTGATGCTCGATAGCAGTACCGTAACTCAAGTTGAAGCGCTAGAAAAAGCCATCCGCGAGGGTACCAAAAGTGACGACGTGTTTGCGGACATGCGCGCAGCAGTGCTCGGATATACAGTACACGCTGAAGTAGTGGAGACAGGTACGGTGGAGTCGGTACGTGATGGGGTGTGTATTGTGAGTGGACTACAAGGAGTATTTTCGATGGAACTCCTCAAAATCGGTGAAATCGACGCACTGGCGCTCAACTTAAATGCAAGTAGTGTCGGTGCGATTATTTTGGGTGACGCCTCAGACATTCAAGTAGGTTCTACAGTGACTCGTACTAAAAAACTGGCGTCAGTTGGTGTAGGGGAGAGTATTATCGGGCGCGTCGTCAATCCGCTCTCAGAACTACTTGATACCGGTGCCGAGTTTGTCCCAGAACACTACAATCCTATCGAACGTGTTGCTCCAGGTGTGATGACTCGAAAACCAGTAGAGGTGCCTATGCAAACCGGAATCAAAGCCATCGATGCGCTGGTGCCAATCGGACGGGGACAACGAGAGTTGATTTTAGGTGACAGACAAACGGGAAAAACTGCATTGGCAATTGACGCAATCATCAATCAAAAAGGGCAAAATGTCGTCTGTATCTACGTTGCTATCGGACAAAAAGCCTCAAAAGTTGCAAAAATCATAGAAAAACTCAAAGGTGTGGGAGCGATGGATTACTCGATAGTGGTAGCCGCAACCGCCTCAGATCCAGCTGGAATGTTGTTTTTGGCACCGTATTCAGGTGTGGCTATTGCTGAGTATTTTGCAGCAAAAGGTCAAGATGTGCTGATCGTATACGATGATCTTACCAAGCATGCTGCGGCGTATCGTGAGATATCCTTGTTGCTCGGGCGACCACCTGGACGTGAGGCATACCCAGGGGATGTGTTTTATCTCCACTCTCGGCTTTTGGAGCGCGCCCGCAATCTAAACGCAGAAAATGGCAACGGATCGATTACTGCATTGCCGATTGTAGAGACACTGGCGGGAGATATCTCGGCGTATATCCCAACCAACGTCATCTCAATCACTGATGGACAGATATTTTTGGAGGCGGATTTGTTTTATAAGGGTCAGCGTCCTGCAATCAACGTCGGGCTATCGGTGTCACGCGTGGGAGGTGCTGCACAAACCAAAGCTATGAAAAAAGTAGCAGGATCAATGAAACTTGCCCTTGCTCAGTTTCGTGAAGTTGAGTCATTTGCTCAGTTTTCATCGGACTTGGATGCTGCAACTAAACAACAACTCGATCGTGGATTCCGAGTGCTCGAAATACTCAAACAAGTTAACAATCACCCGCAAACTCTCGCCCGCCAAGTAATCTCAATATTTGCAGTAAACAATGGATTTTTTGATGCTATCGATGTAAAGAAAGTCCCCATGGAAGAGGCAAACTTGCAAAAATACGTCGAATTAACTGCGCATGAACTATACGCTGCACTTGATACTGGAAAATGGGCCGATGAGACACCAGCTGAACTTTCACGCATTTGCTCCGAGTATTTTAGCATGAATAAACCAGCATAATATTTGTATGCCGCAGACTGCAAAGCAAATTAAAAAGGCGATCAAGGCAATTGGCAATATCAAAAAAACGACCAAAACTATGCAATTGATCTCGTCCTCAAAGATGCAGAAAAACCTGCGTATTTGGGTGCGGTCTAAAAAATATCTTGAGCAGCTTGCCCACATTACCAAAGAGCTCGGTAAAACTCAGAAAGACACGGTAGATACTGAGATAGTAGGTAAAACATTGTTGATTTCATTTGCTTCAGATCGTGGATTATGCGGCAGTTTCAATACCAAGATTATCGTTCGGTCAAGAGGCTTGCTCAAATCCGGTACAGCTGATCAGGTAATTGCGATAGGCAAACGCGCTGGCGCTATCAAAAATACTGCAGGGGACAACTTCTTAGCATTATATCCCTCAGGACATAACAATCTCAACACCGATGTCGTGCGCCCTGTTTCTGAGCAAGTGGCAGCATTGATTTCGAGTGGTGCGATATCGAAAGTCGAGGTAGTGTATACACGCTATGAAAGTGCATTTGTGCAGGCAGTTACTCAAGAAACTGTGTATCCATTTGCGCAAAATATTACTGAAGAAACTCAAAGCGATACCGAGTACTTGCTCGAACCGGACGCAAGCACAATCCAAACCTACTTGATGCCGATTTATCTTGAGGGAATTTTGTTTCGTTGCTGGATTGAGTCGGCAGTGAGTGAGCACACCGCGCGTATGCAAGCTATGAAAAATGCCACCGACGCTGCAAAAGATATTATTACCTCACTTACTCTCGAACTCAATAAAACCCGTCAAGCAGCTATTACCCAGGAAATCGCGCAGATTATGGGCGCTCGAAAATCCATGCAACCAAATTAATTATTTTTTTATTTTATTATGAACACAGGAATTATCACTGAAGTCCAAGGCCCAATCATCACCGCCGTTTTCAATCAGCAACTACCAAAAGTATACGATTCACTCACGCTCACCAAAGATAATGTGGAGCAAGTATTTGAGGTGCAACAACTGCTTGATAATAAAACTGTGCGTGCTCTAGCGATGAGTTCAACTGATGGACTTTCTCGCGGACAAGAGATTGTACACACCGGACACCAAATTATGACGCCAGTTGGTGAGGTGGTGCTCGGCAGACTTTTCAATGTCACCGGTGACACGATTGATGGAAAAGAGCCGGTGAGTAGTGCTATCATGCGTCCAATCCACGCCAAAGCACCAACCCTCAAAGAGCAAGTAGGACGGGCGGAAATACTCGAGACGGGTATTAAAGTGATTGATTTGTTGTGTCCGTTTTTGAAGGGTGGAAAAGTAGGATTATTTGGTGGTGCCGGAGTTGGCAAGACAGTGATTATCCAAGAGTTGATCCGCAATATTGCTCAGGAGCACGGCGGATACTCGATGTTTGCAGGGGTTGGGGAGCGCTCACGTGAAGGAAACGATTTGTACCTAGAGATGAGCGAAGCGGGGGTTTTGGCAAAAACAGCACTCGTATTTGGGCAAATGAATGAACCGCCTGGTGCTCGCGCAAGAGTTGCCTTGACCGCGTTGACTATGGCTGAATATTTTCGGGATGTGGAGGGGCGTGATATTTTGTTATTTGTCGATAATATTTTTCGATTTACTCAGGCAGGTGCTGAAGTTTCTACCCTTTTGGGGCGTACTCCATCTGCAGTTGGATATCAGCCTACCTTATCAACAGAAATGGGTGAGCTCCAAGAGCGTATTACTTCGACGGACAAGGGTTCCATTACGTCCATCCAGGCAGTGTATGTCCCGGCGGACGACTTTACGGATCCGGCTCCTGCTACTACCTTTACTCACCTTGACTCAACAGTATCGCTAAACCGCGCACTCACCGAAATCGGTATTTATCCTGCGGTGGATCCACTCGACTCGACTTCGACTATTTTGGAGCCGGATATTGTAGGGGAGCGGCATTACCGGGTTGCCCGAGAAGTGCAGCAGACTCTTCAACGCTACAAAGATCTCCAGGATATTATCGCAATTTTGGGTATGGAGGAGTTATCAGATGAAGACAAGATGACGGTATTTCGAGCGCGCAAAATTCAGCGTTTTTTGTCACAGCCATTTTTTGTTGCGGAGCGATTTACTTCAGCGCCGGGCGTGTACGTCAAACTTGAGGACACTATCCGATCATTTGAGGAAATTTTGGCGGGCAAGCACGACGATAAACCCGAGGCTGCATTTTATATGAAAGGTACGATTGACGAAGTAAAATAACTACTTTTATGCCACATATTACCATTGCTTCCCCTTCACAGACGTTATTTGATGGTGTGGCTGTGTCGATCACCCTGCCTACAATCACTGGAGTCATCACCGTACTGGATGATCACGAGCCGATGATTGGAGTATTGTCTGGTGGGCAAGTCGAGATTGATCTGGAAAATGAAACCTCTCTATTGATGGCGGTTGATAGTGGTATGGTGCAAATCGAGCATAATCACGTGCATGTTTTTACTCAGGACTCAGTGTTGGCTGCAGATGTCACCGCAGAAATGATCCTCGAAGCGCAGCAAAATGCATTGGTGTTAGAGCAAAAACTTGATAATGCAAACGAAATGGAATACGCCAAAATAGCCGCCGAACTTCAAAAAGAACTCGCAAAAACCGGATTCGAAAGAAAAGCAAAATAAAACACTTTTCAATTCATCAGAGTTGGTTATAGCTTATCATTCTCTGACTTTACTAGCGATTTAGAGCCTCAACAACTCCTCAATCTGTGCCACATCTCCCCAAAACGCAGTTTTAACTTTTTTCCATTCTTCACCCACTTGGATACTGAGTTCAATTGCCTCCAAACCAGGATTTTGCTCAGTGTGCAGCAGTCGCTTGATAGTACTTAAGGTAGCTTGTGTAACCGAATTTGGTACCCGAATTTGAATCGGAGCAATGGGTAGCTGAGCAGGTGTATCAACAATTGTCTGCGGTGTTGACTCAAGAGCAGCGGGATTCGCGGCGAGTTTGTCCCACGGTACTGCATTGAGCAAACTTTTGCGGTTCATGGCGATGCTAACCTCATCACCTTCATACATATTAAGAGGATTTTCAGTGAGCAAACAGGCATCCTCAAAGGCAATCTTGGGCAACTCTTCGTATTCTTCAGAGTCTGCGCCTTCAGCAACTTGCTTGGCCCTGGCATCGCGCTTTTTGCTATCCAGGATATTGCCCCGTACCCACATAATTTGCTTTTCCTGCAGCTTTGACGATAAAAATGGTGCTCTTTTTGGAAACACGATACCTTCATACTCCGTCTCGGCGCCAGCAACTGTGATTTGTAGGGCAAACATCATGACGTTGGAGCGAGTAAATATTTTGCGGATTTTATCAATAATCACCAAACGCAAATCCTCACGCCCGAGCATTTCGGCAACGGCATGTGACAGCGACAGGTAGGCACTGAGTGGATTTCCAGAAACGTAAAGTCCGAGGGAGTTTTTTTCACTAATAAGTACTTCAAACAGCGATTTTGTCTCAAACTGGGTCCGCCATTCAATCTGTTTTTTTCGCTCAGCAACATCGTTTAAGCCAAACAAATCGTCGCTCGAAGTGTCTGCAGCCGCGAGAGATTTGAGTTGAGAAACGGTTTCGAGTAGCGTGTCGACATTTGACGCCAAAAATGACCGGATTGTATTGACCTGTACTACATCTTTGGATAATTGTGGCATGGTGATTTATATCTCAATCAAACCATTATTTTGTGCTCCTGTCAATTTGGGCAGCACATACTAAAAAAACCTTCACAAAAATAGTTTTATCGAGTATACTATTTTACAAATGGCTGACACTACGCCGTCATCTGCATCACTAAATGCCAAACCTTCTGCGCCAACAGACGCTCGATCTCGCTTGGCTCAGATGAAATCCAAGATAGTTGCTGTGCCAAATCCTGTACCAATCTCAGCCGTAGCCTCACCTCAAATTTCAGTTCCTGCTATTGATATTGCGCTGCCACAATCTACACAGATTCTCCCACCATCTATCCAACCAGTTTTGCCATCTTCTGTACAAATTTCCCCTCCTATGCCCATGGACAATCCAGGGTTTAGTGTACCCGTGACTCAAGCTGCTCCTCTAGCTACCGTTCCTGCATTCGACTTTACCGGTGAGATAACTCCCGTTGATTATACGAACCCAACTGACGTACAAACTGCTCCAATCAGCAGTGATTTTGCTATCGACAATCAATATGGTGATGTCTATCAAGCTCAAGATCCATATGACGCTTCGGGCAACTATACTGCACCACAAACTAGTGTCGTTGATCGTCTGCGGGGATTGCTCAACCCATCGGTGATCGCAGGACTAGCCGCAGTTTTGTTTTTAATCATTAGCTTGGCCGGATTTTTCTTTGCATTGCTCCCAAAATTTAGCAAAACTACCATAAACCAACAGCAAACATCGGTTTATACGTCATTTGATCAGTGCAAAAATACCAAGGGTGAGATTGTGAGTTTTGGCGTGACTCAGATTTGTAAACAAAATAATCAAGTGTTTACCGCAAGTTATTCCGTCGAGGATTATCAAAAGGTACTCTCAGAACAAGAAAAAACCGCTGCAAAAAATAACCAAATTACCTATTTTTCTACTCAGTCAGCTGACTTGCAGCGATTTGTAGTTGGTAGTTATTATAAAACCAACTCTATCCCACCAGGTGTAGTATCCTATATCTCCAAGGATAAAGAAAAAACTGGTGTCCAAATAGTAAATAATCTCTTTTT
>Ga0123339_10001548_pt1 | contig 15959 bp, 13 predicted proteins | sample lystaG_FD_89956 | JGI IMG/M metagenome (GOLD analysis project Ga0123339, IMG submission 89956) | Glacier valley bacterial and archeal communities from Borup Fiord, Nunavut, Canada, to study Microbial Dark Matter (Phase II) -... | ecosystem: Environmental > Aquatic > Freshwater > Ice > Glacier ... | reverse complement strand
GCGGGCCAGGGCGGCCACGTAGCCGAAGAACTGCTCCGTCAGCGGCCGGTCGAGGCCGAGGCTGTGGCGGATTTGCTCGATGGCGTCCGCGCTCGCGGTCGGCCCGGCGAAGTAGGCGGCGGTATCGCCGGGCAGCACGCGCGTCAGCACGAAGGTGAACAGCACGACGCCCGCCAACGCCGGCAGCGCGCCGGCCAGCCGGGACAGGACGGCGCGCATGGGGCTAGGCCTTGGTCAGGGAGCGGAAGTCCGGCTCACGGCACGGCCAGAACTGATAGCCGCCGATGCCCTTCTGCATCGCCACGTCGTGCAGCGGCTGGCAGACGGGGATGAACGGCACCTCGTCCATCGCCTTGGCCAGGAAGCCCTGGACGTCGCGCGCATACTCGGCGGCGTCCTGCGTGAAGCGGGCGCCGTCAATCAGCTTGTCCATGTCCTTATTTTGGTAGTTGCTGGTGTTGAAGATCGCGTTGCTGCTGTGCAGGTTCCAGAAGAAGAAGTAGTCGGGCCAGTCCAGCCAGCCGCCGAAGCGGTTGATGACCATGGGGGCGGTCTTCTTCATCAGCTCGCCGCGGAAGTTGGCGCCGGGGATCTTCTGGATTTCGACATTGATGCCGATGGCGCCGAGGCTTTCCTTGACCAGCACCGACATCGGCTCGGCAATGGTGCCGGACCCCGCGTCGAACAGCAGGTTGGTCGTGAAGCCTCCGCCGGCCTCGGCCACCAGCTTCCGGGCGCGGTCCATGTCGGTGGCGTAGGGATAGGGCTGCGGCCACTTCTCACCGGCCGGGGACTCCTTCGCACCCCACATCGGCAGGCCGCGGCCGAACAGGGCGGCCTGCATGATCTTGTCATACGGCAGGGCGAAGGCGACGGCCTGGCGCAGCCGCTTGTCGGCGAAGGGGCCGACCTGGGTGTTCATCGCGACGTACCAGATGGCGTTGGGGATCGGCACGCCGGACACCTTGATCTTGCCGGCGTCCGCCAGGTCCTTGAAGTCCTTGGGCGGCAGGCCGTAGCTCATGTCGGCGTCGCCGCGCTCGATCAGGGCGCGGCGGGTGCTGGGGCTGGGGATGTCGCGGGCGATGACCCGGCGCATCCGCGGCAGCGGGCCGCTGCGCCAGTCGTCGAAGCGGGTGTAGATGGTCTCGTTGCCGGGTTTCCATGACTCGACGCGGTAGGCGCCGCCGCCGGCCACGTTGTTCTTGAGGTACTCCTTGGCCCAGGGGTCGCCGGCCGCGTTCTTCTGGGCCAGCTCGCTGTCGAACACGAAGGGAATGGTGACGCCCAGGTTGGGCATCAGCAGCTTGTCCCGGCGCAGGAAGTCTATGCGGAAGGTGCGGTCGTCCACGGCGACGAACTGCTCCGGCTTCTCCATGCTGCCGGCGTTCATCTGCGTGGTGGCGAAGCCGCCGATGCTGACGGCGCGGTCCAGCGACCACTTCACGTCCTTGGCCGTCACGGACCGGCCGGAGTGGAACACGGCGTCGCGCAGCTTGAAGGTGACGCTCATGCCGTCCGACGCGGTCTGCCAGCTTTCCGCCAGCTCCGGCTCCAGTTGGGTCAGGTCGTAGCTGAGGGTGCCGTCCGGCAGCGTCGTGCGCTTGAAGCGGACCAGGCGGTCGTAGCAGTTGAGCGAGACGCCGTTGACGGGCTGGGCCGCGCCGATGCCCTGCATGTCCAGGCTGTTGGGGCCGTACTCCTGCACGATCAGCAGCGTCTCGGCGCGCGTGGGCGGCGCCTGGGCGGCGGCGGGCCGGGCGGCCAGGACGCCGCCGGCAGCGGCGAGGAAGGTGCGGCGGTTCATGGTTCTCTCCCGTTCGTGCGGCAGGATGCAACGGATGTGCCGCGTGTCAACGGCAGGGACGACCCTCGTCTTCGCAGGTTGGCCCCCTTCGCAGGCTGGCCGGCGGCGGCTAGACCAAGCGCGGCACGGGCACGCCAGGCACGGCGGCAACCTTGCGCCCTTCACCACCGGAGCAGTCCTTTATGGACCAGGACATCGGCCGCATCCTCCTGAGCTGGGCACCCATGCTCCTGCTGATCTTCGTCTGGGTCGTTTTCATGTGGCGCTACCGGGCCAGCCAGCGGACGCCGGCCGGGGAGACCTACGTCCAGTTGCTGGCGAAACAGTTGGAGGCGTCGTTGGCCATCGTCGAGGAACTCCGGCGAGGCAACGCGGTCAACGAACGGTTGACGGCGGAGTACGGCGCCCGGATTGCGACGTTGGAAGCCGCCGCGCGGCGTCCGGCAGCATGACTGGCCCGGTCCGGCCCGCCGCTCCATTATGATGCAAGCCCACCACACCCTGCATGTCCAGACCCGCGGCAAGGGCCTGACCGAGATCACCGGCCCGGTCCTGGACTGGACGGCGGCGCGGGGCATCCGCCAGGGCCTGCTGACCTTGTGGTGCCGCCACACCTCGGCGTCCCTGACCGTGCAGGAGAACGCCTCGCCTGCCGTGCGCGCCGACATCGCCCGGTTCTTCGACGACCTCGTGCCCGAAGACCCCGCCCGCTACGCCCATGGCGACGAGGGGCCGGACGACATGCCCGCGCACCTGCGCGCCATGCTGACCGGCACGACAATGGGGATTCCCGTCCTGGACGGCCGCCCGGTGCTTGGCACCTGGCAAGGGCTATATCTGTTCGAGCACCGGCGCGCGCCGCACCGGCGGGAGGTCGTGCTGCACCTGATGGGCGACACCCCGGGTGAACGCGGCGGGCCGTAGAGCCACGCACCCCTAGACAGCGACCACGACCACTGGCGGGATGTCGGCCCGCAGGAACAGGTCCAGCGTGCCCCGTTCAGTGCCTGCGAGAAGGGCGCCTGACTGCCCATCGCACCCATCGCACCCAGCGCACCCAGCGCACCCAGCGCACCCATCGCATCGGGCGGCGCTTGGAGAGCTTGCAAGCCTCCGATGCGCTCGCGGGCATGGGACGGCCGCACGCCGTCCCATGCAGGGCCGGATCAACAAGGACCCTTTGACCCGGCGTTCTGCATTCGTCATCAACGGGCCAGAGCGCGTCCAGCCCATCCGCGCCGGTCAGCTCTACCGCACCAGCGCCTGCATCCCCCGTTCCAGCAATTCGGTCAGCGCGTCGAAGTGCCCCAGCAGCTCCTCGCTCAGCCGGGCGATGCGCTCCTGGCCGGCTGGGGAGCCGGCGTGCTGCAAGGCCGCACGCACGGCGTCCCAGCACGACGTGGCCAGGGCCAGCTCGGCCTTGATGGCCGCGTTGCTCAGCGGCAGGGCTTGCAGGTAAGCGAAGCCACCCACCAGCTCCGCCGCCGTGCCGTCCTCCGCCGCCATGCCGGTCAGGGCCGACAGCAACGCCTGCTTGGCCAGGCGCTGGGACAGCATGCGCTGCCGCCCCGCCACGTTGATGACGTGCAGCGCGGTCGCGAAGGCGGCGATCTCCAGGTTGGCCGTCAACTGCTCGGCCTGGGCCAGCACCTCCTCTGCCAGGGCGTCAACGTCCGGCAGGCGGGCGGCTGCGGCCGGGGCGCGCAAGGCGCCGCGCAGGCGGCCCCAGGGGACAGCTACTGCGTCCACCAGGTCGCCGAAGGTGGGACGGGACAGGCTGCGCGCCAGCGTTGCCAGGTTCGCCTCAACCGCCGCAACGCTGTCTGCCAGAAGCCCGGCAACCTCTGGCAGGCGCACCGGGCAGCATTGCAAGGCATACAGCTTCACCAGGCGCTGCGACAGCATCCGCAAATGCCCGGCGCGGTTGATCGCCTCGCCATAGCGGGCGGAGTCGATCACCTCCTGCGACACCTGGCCGATGCGCTGCTTGGTGTGCATCGCCGCGGTGCGGAGTGCGCGGTAGGCCTCCTCCTCCCGCAACTGCCGGGCGCCCATCAGGATGCCCTTGGCGCGGTCCACGAGCGTCCGCTCGGCGAAGCGGCGGTTCAGCTCGGCCAGTTCCTCCTGTAGGATTTGGTCCCGGCGGAACCGCGCCTGCGCCAGGTGCATCACCGGGCGCAGCCGGGCCGGGTTGTAGCCGTTCACGACGTAGGCGTGGACGCCGGCGTCGGTCGCCAGGGCAATGCTCTCCGCATCCGGGTCTGGGGTGAACAGCACAATGGGCCGCGGGGCCGAGTCGGCGACCCGCCTTATGCTGTCGAACAAGGCAGGTCCGGGACGGGCGTCATAGACCATGACCACATCCGGCTCATTCTTAATCACGTAGCGCACAAGGTTTAAGCAATCCGCGGTGCCGACCACCTGCACCCCGGCTGCGGCGAGGTCGTCTGCAAGGGCGGGAGCCCCAGGACCGCCGGTCGTCAGGATCAAGGCAGAGGGCATGGGGCAGGTCCTCCAAGGCGTGGCCGCGCCGGGCAAAGCCTGGCTGCGCCTGCAGCAACGCAAAATCCGCACCATCGCCGACAGACAGCCGCCGATTGGCACGCAACGTGCATCCCAGTCGGGCGGACACACTGGCGTGTCCGGACCAACGCCTGCGCACTGCGCGTCACGTTCACATTGCCGTGGACAGCCTTGTGCCTCCCGCCCCGGCTCGCCGGGGCGCGCCGAACGGAGGTTCCCATGACTGACGCTACCCTCGAAGCGAACAACGCGTTTCTCGTGAAGAACAACGCCCTGCTGAACGCCAACGCGTCGGCGCTGAAGGGCAGCCACGCCTTGCTTGAGGCGAACCACGACATCGTCGCCGGCAACAGCGGCACCCTGGCCGGCAACAAAAAGGTGCTGGCCGCAAACACGGCGATGCTGACCGGCAACGTCGCCGCGATCCAGGCCAACAAGTCCATGCTGGAGGAGAACCACGGCCTCCTCGGCGCGAACAACGCGGTCCTGAAGGGCAACGCGTCCACCGTCGCGGCCAATGCCAAGGCGCTGGCAGGCAACGCCGAGCAGATCGGCGCCAACAGCGAGGTCCTGGGCCGCAACGCCGCCCTGCTTGCGGCGAACAAGGCGACCGTCACCGCCAACAGCGAGGCGCTGGCCGGCAACCATGCCCTGCTGGAGGGCAACAAGGACCTGCTGGGCAGCAACGCGGCAAAGCTTGCGGCCAACCACGACATGCTGGCCCGCAACGTGGCCGCCATCGCCGCCAATGCCGCCACCGTGACCGGCAACGCCGAGGCGTTGGAAGGCAACCACGCCTTGCTGGAGAGCAGCAGCCGGCTGCTGAAGTCGAACGCGGAGATGATGCGCAGCAACCACGACCTGCTGTTGGCCATCGCCGCCAAGCTCGGCGTCGCCGCCTGATCTCACCTGCCCCCGCCCCACCTGCCCTGGCATCGCGCCGGGGCAGTCCCCCCTCCACCCGTACGGGACCAGAACGCCATGCAGTCCAACAAAGCGACGCGGATTGACCTGTTCAGCTTTTCCACCCCGCAGATGCGCGCCTTCCACCTGACCTGGCTGGCGTTCTTCGTCTGCTTCTTCGCCTGGTTCGCAGTGGCGCCGCTGATGCCGGTCATCAAGGGCGAATTCAAGCTGACGGGCGACCAGATCGCCAACATCAACATCGCCGCCGTCGGCGTCACCATCCTGGTGCGGATGATGATCGGGCCGTTGTGCGACAAGTATGGCCCGCGCCGGGCCTATACGGCGCTGCTGATCCTGGGCGCGGTCCCGGTAATGGGCATCGCCTTCGCAACGTCCTACGAGAGCTTCCTGGTGTTCCGCCTGGCCATCGGCGCCATCGGGGCCAGCTTCGTCATCACCCAGTTCCACACCTCCGTGATGTTCGCCCCCAACGTGGTCGGCACCGCCAACGCCACCGTCGGCGGCTGGGGCAACGCGGGCGGCGGCGTGACGCAGAGCGTGATGCCGCTGCTGCTGGCCGCCATCGTCTCTCTGGGCGTGCAGCAGAGCATGGGCTGGCGCCTGGCCATGTTCGTGCCCGGCGTGATGATGCTGATCGTGGCCGCCCTCTACTGGTGCTATACCCAGGACACGCCGGAAGGCGACATCGTGGACCTGCGCGCCCGGGGCATCACCGTTACCAGCGGCAAGGCGGGCGGCGTGGCCGTGTTCAAGCAGGCCATGACCAACTACCGCGTCTGGATGCTGGCCATCACCTACGGCGCCTGCTTCGGGGTCGAGATCTTCATCCACGCCGTCGCCGCCAGCTACTACGTGGACCGCTTCGGCCTCAGCCTGGCGACGGCCGGCATGGCCGCCGGCAGCTTCGGCCTGCTGGCGCTGTTCGCCCGGGCGCTGGGCGGCATCTCGTCCGACCGGATCGCCAAGCGCTTCGGCCTGGACGGGCGCACCTGGCTGCTGTTCGCGCTCATGGTTGGGGAGGGTGTGGGGCTGCTCGCGTTTTCGACCATGGACAGCGTTGGGCTGGCTGTGGCGGCGATGCTGTTCTTCGGGCTGTTCACGCACATGGCCTGCGGCTCGACCTATGCGCTGGTGCCGTTCATTGACCGCAAGGCGCTGGGCGGGGTGGCCGGGATCATTGGGGCCGGCGGCAACATCGGCGCGGTCGGCGCCGGGTTCCTGGTGAAGGCGACGGGCAACCTGCCGCAGGCGCTCTACCTGCTCGGCTGGATCGTGCTGGCCTGCGCGGTGTGCGCCGCGGCAGTGCGCTTCAGCGTGAAGCACAAGCAGGCGGAGCAGCGGCTGTACGACGAGGCGGTTGCCCAGCGCGAGGCGCAGGCTGCCGGCCTGGCCACGGCCTGATTGGCTGGGGCGGGACCGTTCCATGCTGGCCGGTCCCGCCCTTCATCTGCCTGTTATGATTGCGGCTGACCCTGTACATGCACAGCTTGTGAGCAACTCCTGCTCATTTGCGCTCGTTTACGACACTGCAACTCGCCCCAACTCTTGGCCTGCACCGGTGTGCCCGCGTATGGTGCAGCTTGTGTTGGAGGCGCCGAGCATGACCGCACATCCGGGACTGATGTCGTGATGGACAGCCTTCCCAGTCTAGGCGTTGCCCTGGCCGATCCGGGCTTGGCCGGCACCGACACCCACTGCCCCTATTGCGCGCTGCAGTGCGGCATGAGCGTCGTGCAGGCTGAAGGCGTGTGGTCCATCGCAGCCCGCGACTTCCCGACCAACCGTGGCGGCTTGTGCCGCAAGGGCTGGACGGCAGCGGAACTGCTGAACGGCGGCGACCGCCTGACGACTCCGCTGATGCGGGACCACAAGGGCGGCCCGCTCCGTCCGGCCACCTGGGAGGAGGCGCTGGACCGCATCACCACCGGCATCCGTGCCATCCAGGCCGACGCCGGGGCAGACGCCGTGGCGGTGTTCGGCGGCGGTGGCCTGACGAACGAGAAGGCGTATGCGCTGGGCAAGTTCGCCCGCGTGGCGCTGGGCACCGCCAATATTGACTACAACGGCCGGTTTTGCATGGCCTCTGCCGCCGCCGCCGGGCTGCGCGCCTTCGGCATGGACCGCGGGATGCCGTTCCCGGTGTCCGACATCGGCGGCGCGGACGCCGTGTTCGTTAGCGGCGGCAACCCGGCGGAGACCATGCCGCCCCTCATGCAGTGGTTCGAGGAGGGCCGGGCGCGCGGCGCGCACCTGATCGTGTCCGACCCGCGCCGGACGGCCACCGCCCGCGCCGCCACGCTGCACCTGCCGCTGACGCCGGGCACGGATGCGGCGCTGGCCAACGGGCTGCTGAACGTCGCCATCGCCCGCAAGCTGATTGACCCCGACTACATCGCATCCCGCACCGAGGGCTGGGACCGGGTGCGGCGCATCGTCGCCTCCTACTGGCCGGACCGGGTGGAGCGCATCACCGGCGTTCCCGGCCGGGACGTGGAGCGGGCGGCGATTTTGCTGGGGGAGGCTGCGCGGGCCGAGGGCGGCCGGGCCATCATCCTGTCCGGGCGCGGGACGGAACAACAGAGCCACGGCGTGGACAACGCGCTCGCGTTCATCAACCTGGCGCTTGCCCTGGGCCTGCCCGGGCGCGCCGGCAGCGGCTGGGGTTGCCTGACGGGTCAGGGCAACGGCCAGGGCGGGCGGGAGCACGGGCAGAAGGCGGACCAGTTGCCGGGCTACCGGTTGCTGGCCAACCCGCAGCACCGGGCGGACGTGGCCGCGGTGTGGGGCGTGGACCCGATCAGCCTGCCGCAGCCCGGCCTGTCCGCGGTGGAGTTGCTGTCCGCCACCGGCGGTGCCGGCGCACGCATCCGCGGCCTGCTGGTGTTCGCCTGCAACCTGCTGGTCTCCGCCCCCGACGCTGCGGCGTTGCGCGGCCGGCTGGACCAGGCGGAGCTGCTGGTGGTGGCCGACCCCTTCCTGAGCGAGACCGCTGCCATTGCCGACGTGGTGCTGCCGGTGGCGCAGTGGGCGGAGGAAAGCGGCACCATGACCAACCTGGAAGGGCGCGTGCTGCTGCGCCGCAAGGCCAAGGAGCCGCCGGCCGGCGTGTGGACCGACCTGCAGGTGATCGCCGCCCTGGCGGACCGGCTGGGCGCCAAGGGCTTCACGGCCGACCCCGAGGCGACGGGCGACGAGTTCCGCCGCTGCACGGCGGGCGGCATGGCGGACTACGCCGGGGCAAGCTGGGACAGGCTGCCGGTGGACGCAGCCGGGGATGCCGGCGTGTTCTGGCCCTGCCCGGACGCGGACCATCCCGGCACGCCCCGCCCGTTCCTGGACCGCTTCGCCCATCCTGACGGCCGCGCCCGCTTCCACGGCATCGAGCACCAGGGTCCGGCCGAGCAGCCTTGCGCCGACTACCCGCTGATCCTGACCACCGGCCGCGTCATGGGGCAGTACCAGTCCGGCACCCAGACCCGGCGCATCCCGGAACTCGCTGCGGCGGAGCCTGCGGCCTATGCCGAGATGCACCCGGACACCGCCCGCCAGCACGGCTTGGCACCGGGCGACGATGTGGCGCTGTCCACCCGCCGCGGCAGCGCCCGCATGGCCGTGCGCCTGACCCGCGACATCCGCCGGGACACGGTGTTCGTGCCCTTCCACTGGGGCGGGGAGGGCAGCGCCAATCGGCTGACCATCGCCGCCCTCGATCCCGTGTCCCGCATCCCCGAGTACAAAGCTTGCGCCGTCCGCCTGGACCGCGCGCCAAAGGAGTCCGCATGAGAGAGAGCACCCCCCGCATCCTGGTCGGCACGCACGCCTTCACGGGAACGGGATACGAGACGCCGGCGCCCCTGGGCGTCAGCTACACCGTGCCGGCCGACCGCCGGGCGCAGACGGTCTATTTCCGCGGCGGCAACAGCACGGCGGAGATGGTGACGGTCGTGCTGGTGCGGGACGGCGTGCCGATGCGCTCCTTCGCCATCGGCGCCAAGGGCGGGGTGCATATCCCGCTGGTGGTGGTCGAGGACCTGCCGCCCGACACCAAGCTGGAGCTGCACGTGCTGGCGCCGGCCGGGTGCAGCGGGACGCTGACCGTGGACATGGGCTTCGTGGAAATCTGAGGAGGATCGCGCAATGGACGGCATGACCTATGGCGCCACGAAGCAGCGGCTCGTGGTGGTTGGCAACGGGATGGCGGGCGCACGCGCCATCGAGGAAGTGCTGGCCCGCGGCGGCGCGGACCAGTTCAGCATCACGATGTTCGGCGACGAACCCTACGGCAACTACAACCGCATCATGCTGTCCAACATCCTGAGCGGCGCGCAGGAAGTCAGCGAGATCTACATCAACCCGTTGGACTGGTACAAGGAGAACGGGATCACCCTGCACAGCGGCGCCCGGGTCACGCACATTGACCGGGCGGCGCGCATCGTCACCTCCGATAACGGCATCCAGGAGGAATACGACACCCTGCTGATCGCCACCGGCAGCCGCGCCTTCATCCCGCCGATGGAGGGCGCGTGGCTGGACAACGGCACGCTGCGCCCCGGCGTCTTCGCCTTCCGCGGCATAGACGACTGCACCGGCATCATGACGATGGCGAAGCAGAGCAAGGTCGCGGCCGTCATCGGTGGCGGCCTGCTGGGACTGGAGGCGGCGCGCGGCCTGCTGAACCATGGCTGCGAGGTGCATGTGATCCACCTGGGCGCGCACCTGATGGAAATGCAGCTCGACGCCACCGGCGGCGGGATGCTGCGCCGGGCGATGGAGGGTTTGGGCTGCCAGGTCCACCTGGGCAAGATGACGACGACGATCCTGACCGAGGGCGACGACGCCCGCACCGCCAAGGTATCCGGCCTGCGCTTCAAGGACGGGACGGAACTGGCGTGCGACATGGTGGTGGTGTCCGCCGGCATCCGCCCGAATGCGGAGATCGCGGCCCGCGCCGGGCTGACGGTGGAGCGCGCGATCGTGGTGGACAACCACATGCGCTCGCCGGACGACCACCGGGTTTACGTGGTTGGGGAGTGCGCGCAGCACCGCGGCAAGGTCTATGGGCTGGTGGCGCCGTTGTGGGACCAGGCCAAGGTGTTCGCCGACCAGGTGACGGGCGCCAACCCGCAGGCCGAGTACATGGGCAGCAAGCTGGCGACCAAGCTGAAGGTCATGGGCGTCGAGCTCGCCAGCATGGGCATCACCGAGCCGAAGGATGACGGCGACGAGGTGATCCAGTTCAGCGAACCCAAGCGCGGCACCTACAAGAAGCTGATTGTCCGGGACGGCCGCCTCGTGGGCGGCATCCTGATGGGCGACATCAGCAAGGCCGCCTACCTGATGCAGGCCTTCGACCGCGACAGCCGCCTGCCCGACGAGCGGCTGGAGCTGCTGTTCGACCTTGGCGCGCCGCCGCAAGCGGTGACACTGGACGAGATGCCGGCCGACGCGCAGGTCTGCAACTGCAACGGCGTCAGCAAGGCCGCCATCGGCGCCTGCGTGACCGCAGGTGCCAAGACCACCACCGCGGTGATGAAGGCGACCCGCGCCGGCATGGGCTGCGGGTCCTGCAAGTCGCTGGTCGGCGAGTTGGTCGAGTGGTTCGCTGGTGGAAAGATCGAGGAAGACCCGAGCATCCACTACTACGTGCCCTGCATCACCATGACGAAGCCGGAGTTGGTGGCGGAGGTGAAGCGGCTGGGACTGAAATCCGTGTCCGCCGTGTTCGCGGCCTTGTCCGCAAGCGGTGAGGACGCGGCCAGCAAGCCGCCGCTGGCCAGCCTGCTCGCGACGATCTGGGCCGGCGAGTACGATGACGAGCGGGACGCGCGCTTCATCAACGACCGCGTCCACGCCAACATCCAGAAGGACGGCACCTTCTCCGTCGTGCCGGAGATGGCGGGCGGCGTCTGCACGCCGGCAGAGCTGATGCGGATCGCGCAGGTCGCGGTGAAGTACAACGTGCCCCTGGTCAAGCTGACCGGCGGGCAGCGCATAGACCTGGTGGGCATTCCGAAGGCCGACCTGCTCGGCGTGTGGAAGGACCTCGACATGCCGGCCGGCACGGCATGGGGCAAGAGCTACCGCACCTGCAAGAGCTGCATCGGCACGGAGTTCTGCCGCTTCGGCCTGGGTGACAGCATGGGGCTGGCCACCAAGATCGAGCGCCGGTTCCGCGGCATAGACAGCCCGGCCAAGATGAAGCTGGCCACCGCCGGCTGCCCGCGCAACTGCTCGGAGGCGCTGGTCAAGGATGTCGGGCTGGTCGCCATCGGGGACGGCAAGTGGGAGATCTATGTGGGCGGCGCTGCCGGGGCGCACATCCGCAAGGGCGACCTTCTGTGCGTGGTGGACGGGGAGGACGCGGCGCTGGAGATCAGCGGCCGCTTCATGCAGTACTACCGCGAGAACGCGAAGTGGAAGGAGCGGACCTACACCTTCGTGCCCCGCATTGGGCTGGAGCGCATCCGGGCCATCGTCGTGGACAACGCGGACGGCACCGCGGCAGCACTGGACGCGGCGATGAAGGCCAGCACCGATGCGGCGTACGACCCCTGGAAGGAGGCGCTGCATCCGCGCACCGTCAACCAGTTTGCGGAGGTGGTCGGTGAGTGACGTGGTGCTGGAGCATCGGGTCGGCGCGCTGGACGCCATCCCGCGCGGGGAGGGCAGGGTTTTCGACGCCGGCGGCGTGCGCCTGGCGGTGTTCCGCACCCATGCGGACGGGGTGTTCGCAACGCAGGAGCGCTGCCCGCACCTGGGCGGCCCCCTGGCGGACGGGCTGATGGACGGCCAGTCCGTGATCTGCCCGCTGCACGACCGCATCTACGATCTGCGCAGCGGTGACGGGCTGAACACGGATTGCCGGGTGCAGACGTATCCGGCCCGGGTCGGCACCGACGGGGTGATCGTTGTGACGCTGGGCGTGTAGCCGCCGCTCCCTCCTCCTCCTGGATGGCCGGAGTGAGCGGGTCTTGGCCGCGGCTCCGGGAACCGCCGGTGCTGCTGGACGGGAAGCGATGCTGGCCAAGACCGGTGCCTGCCGTCCCCCTCACCCGGCCCCTCTTCCGGAGGGATAGGAGGAAAACTGCCTTCTCTTGATGCCGTTGCCGTTTTTCTAAGCGGTTCTGGTTACAATTAGGCCGTTAAACAATGCTTCTGCCCAATATTCGGCTTCTGCCCACCCAGTCCAAGCCTTTATCCTTGGCGATGCCAGCCGCTCCTGCACAGGACTCCACATGACCCAGCCCTCCCGCCGCACCATCCTTGCCGGGACCGCCGCCGCCGCCACGCTGGCCGCCGCACGGACCATGCTGCCCGGCGGCGCCCATGCCCAGGGCACCGGGCCGGAGACGACCAAGGCGCAGCTTGGCTACATCGCGCTGACGGACGCCGCACCGCTGATCGTCGCCAAGGAGCGCGGGCTGTTCACGAAATACGGGATGCCCGACGTGGAGGTGCTGAAGCAGGCATCCTGGGGCGGCACGCGGGACAACCTGGTGCTGGGCAGCGGGTCCGGCGGGATAGACGGCGCGCACCTGCTGACGCCCATGGCCTACCTGATCAGCATGGGCAAGGTCGTGCAGAACGGCACCAAGGTGCCCATGCAGATCCTGGCGCGGCTGAACACCAACGGCCAGTCCATCAGCGTCTCGAAGGCGCTGATGGCGACCGGCGCCAAGCTGGACGCCGCGCCGTTGAAGGCGGCGTTCGCAGCCAAGCCGGGCAACAAGGTGGCGGTCACCTTCCGCGGCGGCACGCACGACCTGTGGATACGCTACTGGCTGGCGGCTGGCGGCATAGACCCGGACAAGGACGTGCAGACCATCGTCGTTCCGCCGCCGCAGATGGTTGCCAACATGAAGGTCGGCACCATGAACGCCTTCTGCGTCGGCGAACCCTGGAACGACCAGTTGGTGCATCAGGGCCTGGGCTACACTGCCTGCCTGACCGCCGAGATCTGGAAGGATCATCCCGAGAAGTCGCTGGCGATGCGTGCGGACTGGGTGGCCAAGAACCCCCGTGCGGCGGTCGCGCTGACGGCGGCGGTGATCGAGGCGCAGCAATGGGCCGAGAAGCTGGAGAACAAGGAGGAGCTGGCCACGATGCTGGGCAAGCGCGCCTGGTTCAACGTGCCGCCGGGCGACATCGGGCCGCGGCTGCTGGGCAACGTGGACTACGGGGACGGCCGCACGGTGAAAGGCTCGCCGATCCGGATGAAGTTCTGGGCGGATGGTGCAAGCTACCCGTTCCAGTCGCATGACCTGTGGTTCCTGACCGAAGACATTCGCTGGGGCGTGCTGCCGCCCGACACCGACACCAAGGCCGCCATCGCCGCCGTGAACCGGGAGGACCTGTGGCGCGCCGCCGCCGGGGCCGCCGGGGTTGCCGCGGCGGACATGCCGGCCGGTACGTCGCGTGGCAAGGAAACGTTCTTCGACGGCCAGGTGTTCGACCCGGCGGCGCCGGCAGACTACCTGGCTGCCCTCAAGATCAAGAAGGTCACGGCATGACCGTCACCGTCGGCACGCCCAAGGCGGCTACGCCCGCCGTCTCGACCCGGACCGCGCTGGCCGAACCGAGCCGGGCGATGCTCCGCGTGCAGCACGCCGTCTCGACGGCGCTGCCGCTGCTGTTCATGCTGACGCTGCTCGGAGGCGTTTGGGAATATACGGCCAGCCTGCCCGGCAGCAGCCTGCCGCCGCCGTCCAAGGTCTGGGCCACCAGCCACGAGCTGATCCTGCACCCGTTCTACGACCGCGGCGGGCTGGACAAGGGGCTGTTCTGGCACCTGCTGGCCAGCTTGCAGCGCGTGGTGGTGGGATTCACCCTGTCGGCAGTGGCCGGCGTCGCGCTGGGGATGCTGGTCGGCACCAGTTCGCTGGCGATGCGCGGGCTGGACCCGATCTTTCAGGTGCTGCGCACGGTGCCGCCGCTGGCCTGGTTGCCGCTATCGCTGGCGGCGTTCCGGGACGCGCAGCCCTCGGCGATCTTCGTCATCTTCATTACCGCGATCTGGCCGGTCATCATCAACACCGCCGTCGGCGTCCGCAACGTGCCGCAGGATTATCGCAACGTGGCGCGGGTGATTCGGCTGCGGGGCATCCCGTTCTTTACGAAGATCATCCTGCCCTCGGCCGCGCCCTACATCTTCACGGGCCTGCGGATTGGCGTCGGGCTATCCTGGCTGGCCATCGTCGCGGCGGAGATGCTGATCGGCGGCGTCGGCATCGGGTTCTTCATCTGGGACGCCTGGAACAGCAGCAACATCAGCGACATCATCGTGGCGCTGATCTACGTGGGGCTGGTCGGCTTCGTGCTGGACAGGATCATCGCCGTCGCGGGCCGGCTGGTCACGCGCGGCACGGCGGGGGCCTGAGCGGCATGGGCGCCTTCCTAGAGTTCTCGGACGTCGCCATGCGCTTCAAGCCAGGCACGCCCTCCGTGCTGCGGGACGTGCGCCTGCAGGTGCAGCAGGGCGAGTACGTGTCCATCATCGGGCACTCCGGCTGCGGCAAGAGCACGCTGCTGAACATCGTCGCCGGGCTGCTGCGGGCGACGGCGGGCGGGGTGATCCTGGACGGGCAGGAGGTGAACGACCCCGGCCCGGACCGCGCCGTGGTGTTCCAGAACCACTCGCTGCTGCCCTGGCTGACCTGCCGGGAGAACGTGCGCCTGGCGGTGGACCAGGTGTTCGGGGGCAAGAAGACCCGGGCGGAGCGTGCGGCCTGGGTGGATGAGAACCTGGCGCTGGTGCAGATGATCCCCGCCGCCGACAAGCGCCCCGGCGAGATCAGCGGCGGCATGAAGCAGCGCATCGGCATCGCCCGGGCGCTGGCGATGCAGCCCAAGGTGCTGCTGCTGGACGAGCCGTTCGGCGCGCTGGACGCGCTGACGCGCGCGCACCTGCAGGACCAGGTCATGGCGATCCACGCCCGGCTGGGCACGACGGTGCTGATGATCACGCATGATGTGGACGAGGCGGTCCTGCTGTCCGACCGCATCGTGATGATGACCAACGGTCCCGAGGCGACCATCGGCCAGGTGCTGGATGTCGCCCTGCCCCGGCCGCGCGACCGCTTGGCACTGGCGCAGGACCCGGTGTTCATCGCCGCGCGGGCGGAGGTGTTGCAGTTCCTGTATGCCCGGCACCGCAACCCGGCCGCGGCGTAGGCCCAAACCCGGGGGGGGCGCCCTGGCGCGCCAAGCCTGCAGGCCCGCCGGCTTGCTCCGTCACAGCCGCCTTGGGCCTCGCCGGAGGCAGGCGTCCGTAGCCGGTCGTGCCGCGCCTTGCGGATGGCGCACGCCACGCTTGCGGCGCTGGGGTGCCACGAGACTCATCCCGGCGGACCTCCGCTCCGACCGGTCAAGCCTGCACGCCCCGATGTGTGCAGCGAGCGCAAGAACGGTCAGAGCGTGAGGCCGTTGGTAGACCTGCCCGGTGGGAGGCCAGGCGGCCAGCGGTAGGCGAGACTGGAGCAGGCCGTGCATTCCCAACGGCCGCGCTGCCGCACCGGCGCCCGCGCAACGTTGCCAAGTCCCAATGTGCTTCACCTTATACCAACCGGCGTTGACCCTGACTTGTCATTGCGAGCCGCATGTGCGGCGTGGCAATCCAGGGGCCGCCAGCACAGTCCTCCCTGGGGTCCGGTGTGCCAAGCCGCAACGGTTGTCCGCGGTGGCGACGTGCCCACCGGTCAAAGTC
>Ga0123339_10001546_pt1 | contig 15972 bp, 10 predicted proteins | sample lystaG_FD_89956 | JGI IMG/M metagenome (GOLD analysis project Ga0123339, IMG submission 89956) | Glacier valley bacterial and archeal communities from Borup Fiord, Nunavut, Canada, to study Microbial Dark Matter (Phase II) -... | ecosystem: Environmental > Aquatic > Freshwater > Ice > Glacier ... | reverse complement strand
TCACCAGTTGCAAAAACATTCTTACCATCTGATCCTGCTGTGTGAAGCTGAAATTTACTTGCGCTAGTTCCTTCTACGACATGCTTATTAGTTATAACTAGCTTTAAGTGAGTATTTTCATCTATAGGATACCTGAAAAAGAAGCCTGTTCCAGTGCCGCCCATTCCATCTGGGTATTCAGTTTCTATCCTGACTGTACTAAAAAGTAATAGATTACTCAGTCCTTTTGGATTCAGCATATATTTTACCTGTTAAACTATAAACTCGTATTTAAATCTAAAAGCAGCGCAGTCAAAGTATAACCATCCTTGAGTTCTTTGGTTTTTATCATTTGCAAGGCATCCTGCCGCGAAAACCAGCGATGCTCGATTATCTCATCCTGGTCAAAGCTGGCAATACCATCGGTAGCTAGGCAACGCACCACATGAAAAACCTTGTTAGAAATGCCATCTATGGGATAAAAAGAATAAATTAGCTCGTGATTAACGCTATTATAGCCAGTTTCTTCGCGCACCTCACGGCGAGCAGCTTCGAGGGCATCTTCACCCTGTTCAAAATTCCCCGCCGGGAGTTCCCACTGCACCATGTCGGTGGGGTAGCGATAGACCCTGACAAAAAGAAGTTCCTGCTTATCGTTTTCCACCAGAGCCATAACGCTATCTTTGGGGAAGTCTATAACATGATATTCTTCCCAGATTGTGCCGGAAGATAGCTTAATCGCATCCTGAAAATGATTAAACCAACGGTTCTCGTTCAGAATTTTGCGCGACAACCGCCGGGGTTTCTGAAATTCCAATTATAGACCACCGTTTCATAAAACTACTGTCTAAAATAGGCCAACCTAAATTCAATTATAACACCCTCTCGGTTGCTCTTGCCGACCAATTTGATTTATCGCGATAAAGTAACCGTTCACGAAATTGTCATTCTGAAGGCCGTAGGAGGCTGCGCTGTCAGCCGAAGAATCTCAATATTTTGAACAAGACCCTTCGCAAGCTCAAGGTGACAATTCGGGTGAGCTTTTACCGCCAAGATTACATTTCGTAATGTTGGTTGTTATGTTGGCGGTGTATTCTATTTTTCAACCGACCCGGAAGGATAGTCGGATTTTGGGCAGTTTAGCTTGCCTTGCCTGGAAATCAAATTTGGAAACTCCCGGAGAAATTATAGATGACCCTAAAGCCGCCACCGCTAATATTCAAAATTAGAAATTATCCAACTTTAATACATCGTTTGGTTAGCCTTTTGGTAGTCAGTGCAATTCTGGCGGGCTTTACCCTAACCACTGCCCAGGCTGCCACTCCAAAAGCACCAGACGAGTTGAGCGGAGCGGTCTCGCTGAATTTTCGCAACCTGAACACCGAGAATGGCCTACCTACCAATCATGTTGATGTTATTCTCCAGGATAAACACGGCTTTATCTGGCTGGGAACACAGGAAGGGCTATTACGCTATGATGGCTATCATTTCCAGACCTATAAAAATAACCCGGCTGACCCTAATTCTATTAGCAGTAATTTTATAGACGCTTTGCTGGAAGACCAGGAGGGTATACTCTGGATTGGTACGCGTTATGGTGGGCTTAACCGCTTCGACCCTACTACCCAGAGCTTTAGTCGTTTTATACCCGAACCCAATAACCGCGACAGTATTGGCGATGCTTTTATTAATAGCCTGACTCAGGATCGCGTCGGAAATATCTGGTTTGGCACTACCAATGGGCAAATTAATCGCCTTGACCCTAAAACCAAACGCTTTAGCCGTTTTCCTTTTGCTGAGTGTGGTAATTTTCCTAATCGCGTCCAACAAACAGTAGCAGACCCCGCCAGTGACACCATCTGGCTATTAGCCGGAGCTTTAATCAAGTTTGATATTAAATCGGCCCAGTTTACCTGTTATGACCCTACCGCTGGCCTTGACCCTGCCCCTAATCCTGGCAACAAAGTTGGTTTTAACGAATTGGTGGTGTCGAGGGCTGGCCCGCTTTGGCTGGCTGGTAAAGATGCACTTTACCGCTTTGACCCGGCTACCGCCCAATTCAAATGTTATCAACCCCCCGTTGCTAGAAAAGTTACACCTGCTTCCCAGAATGTTTATAGCATCCATGCCTTGACTCAGGATAAAAGCGGGCGGTTGTGGTTGGGCTTTGATAGTGACGATGTGGGTTTATATGCCTTCAACCCTCAAACCGAACAATTTTTTGCCCACTATACCAACGACCCGACTAATTCCCGTAGTCTAAGTCCCAGCCCTATCCTGACCATCTACGAGAGCCCTAAAGATGTTTTGTGGATTGGCACGGCGGGGGCGGGCCTGAGTATCCTTGACCTCCACCAGACCCAATTCAAAACCTATCTGAGTAATGCCATTGGTATTCCCAATAGCTCTAAAAAACCGCTTCAAGCCATCTATCAAGAACCTTCTGGCTTAATCTGGCTAGCTTCACCCACTACCCTTACCCGTTTAAACCCACTGGATGGCTCATCCAAAGTTTTTATTACTTTCTCAAATAACCTTCCGAATGGACAGCCCGAAACTCTGGCGGTTTCGGCGATTTACCCGGATGAGGCGGGCGGCTTGTGGTTTGATGGGGTGAACGGCCTTTATCGATTTGACCGTAATACTGAACGGCTGGAGTCCTTTCGCCCTCCCAAACGCAATCCTGATGGTGGCCCTGGCCCGGAAATACAGGCGATTGCTGAGAATAAAGAAAATAGATTGCTGGTATTGACCAGTAACGACCTTTATATTTTTGACCAAAATAGTCGGCAATTTACCGCCAGTTTCCCGGTACATGCCCCAGGGGAAGATTATCCAAAAATCATCAAGGCCCGCTCGGTTTATGAAGCCAAAAATGGCGATGTTTGGGTTGGTGGCGAAGGGTTTTTTACCCAAATTAATCTGCAAAGCGGGCCAGTCAAAACTTTTTATCCCAAGCCAGATGCGCCGGGTGGTTTCCCCTCAGTTTGGGTTCAGCAAATTGAAGAAGATAACAGTGGCAATTTATGGCTTGGTACTCCTAGCGGGCTAGTGCGTTTTGACCCACTGACCCAAAAATTCAAGTCTGTTACCGCGCTGGATGGTTTGCCCAGCAACGGTATTATGGGAATTTTACAAGACCAGCAAGGGAATCTTTGGGCAAGTACCACTAACGGCCTCTCCCGTTATAATCCCCAAAACCTGAATGCTGGCAATTCTATCAAAAGCGAGGATTTTCGGAATTTTACCGTCAACGATGGTTTACAGGGCAATCAGTTTAACGCTTATTCCTATTACATGAATGCTCAGGGCGAGTTTATATTCGGGGGTGCTAACGGCCTGACCATTTTTGACCCTCTGAAGATTCAGGATAACTCCTACAAACCGCCGGTAGTGCTAACCGACATCCGTTTGTTCAATAAACATCTGACTAACCAGCCAGACTCACTCATAAAACGGCCTAGCTGGTTGGTTAACGAACTTACCCTGGATTATAACCAGAATAACTTGTCTTTTGAATTTTCGTCCTTGAGTTATGCCGCTCCCGAATATAATCGTTATCGCTATCAATTGGTAGGGCTGGATACCGAATGGACTACGGTTGATAGTAGCCAGCGTTTTGTGAATTACTCTAGCTTGCCAAGCGGGAATTATACCTTGCGGGTGCAGGGCAGCAATAACAGCGGGGTTTGGAGTGACCAGGAAGTGACCTTGAGTATTACCATCAAAGCCCCCTGGTGGGAAACTTGGTGGTTCAGGCTACTGGCATTAAGTTTCCTGGTAGGGAGTGTTTTGCTGATTATTCGTTTACGAATTAATATTATCCAGAAGCGTAACGACTTGTTAGAGCGGCAGGTGGCAGAGCGTACCCACGAATTAGGAATTGCCAAAGAACAGGCCGAGACCGCTAATCAGGCCAAGAGTGAGTTTCTGGCTAATATGAGCCATGAATTACGCACGCCTTTGAACGGGATACTGGGCTATACCCAAATCTTGCAGCGTGACTCTGGCCTTAACACCACCCAACGTGACGGCCTCCACACGATTTACGATAGCGGGAAATATCTCCTCACCCTGATTAATGACGTGCTGGATTTGGCGAAAATCGAGGCCCGCAAACTGGAACTCTACCCCCAACCGATCTATCTACCGGCCTTTCTAGAAGGGCTTACTGGGATTATCCGAATGGCGGCCCAGCAGAAAATGTGAATTTTATTTATCAGCCCGACCCCAAACTGCCGGATTATATTCTAGCTGACGAAAAGCGGTTGCGTCAGGTCTTGCTCAACCTGTTGGGCAACGCCGTCAAATTTACAACACGTGGTAAGGTGCGCTTTGAGGTAGCGGTGCAGAACTCAGGAAATAGCCTGAACCCTGAACTGGCTATGTTAAAATTCAGTATTCAGGATAGCGGGATTGGGATTGCCCCTGACCAACTGGCGAAAATCTTCCGGCCTTTTGAACAGTCGGGCGATATTAAGCAACGGGCCGCCGGGACGGGCCTGGGCTTACCAATCAGTCAATCGCTGATAGAGTTGATGGACAGCCGGATTCAGGTGCAAAGTATAGTGGGTCAGGGTAGCACCTTCTGGTTTGAAGTTACTTTTCCGATGGCTGATTTTCAGCTTCAGCCCGAAGCCTCTCCCCTCCCCCCAATCCGGGGTTATAAGGGCAATCGGCGGCGGATTCTGGTGGTGGATGATCGCCCGGAGAATCGGTTGGTGCTGCTAAATCTGCTTGAACCTTTGGGTTTCGAGATAAAACTAGCCGAGAACGGTTGGGAGGCAGTAGCCGAAACCCAGCGTCAACGACCTGACATAATCCTGATGGATTTGGTGATGCCTATAATGATGGGCTTCGAGGCTATTTCGATTATCAGGAAAACTTTTGCTTTGAGCGAGCTGCCGATTATTGCGGTATCCGCCAGTGGTTTCGAGATAGACCAGACCGAAAGCCACCGGGTCGGCTGTAACGATTTTATCTCCAAGCCCGTTGAGGTGGAAAAAGTGCTGGCAGTGCTGCAAAAACAGCTAGGTCTGGAATGGCTTTATCAGGTGGCGGAAACATCTACTCTCGCCGAGAGCGAAGTTTCGGGCGAAACAAGTCTGATAACTCCGCCCCTGCCAGAGCTAGAGGTTATCTACGAACAGGCCCGCCTGGGTAATATGGAACGGCTGCAACAGCAAGCCCTTTACCTGGAGAAATTATCGGTGGAATACCAGCCCTTTGCCCGCCATATCTATCGTTTGGCCGAAACCTTTGACGATAAAGAGATTCAGGATTTGGTTAAACCCTATTTGAACTAAGTTAACCTAACCCCTTTCCTTGAATAAGGGGGAACATATCACAGAATCATAAAAATAACCCCCAGCCAATATATGGTAGGGGTTATTTTCTTACACAGAAAATTGGTCAACCGGGGTATATAAACAGCCAGTTATATTATTGGCATCGAGCAAATCTTTCAAATCCCGATGCATTAGAACCAAATCAGCCGCTTCTTCAACTCGAAACATAAGTTTTTTAGAATTAAGACATTCTTCGGTTAAGGTTAGATTGCGGATGTAGCCTGTACCTTCTTCAGTAAGGGTCATGTCAAAAGCTGGATACATTTCTAGCAGATGAAAAACTTCATATTCCAGGGGCAAAGGCTGTTGAGTTTTTCGGTCTATCATTATTGCCGGAAATGTCTCGAATTGGATACCAACTGATCTCAAGAGGTTTAATACTTTCTTGGAATAAGGGTGGAAAATGCTACCAGTAAAATATACATCAACAATAGGGGCTTTGCTATTGATTGCAAATACATTGGTTGACAATTTAGGATTTATTGGCTTGGCCGCCCACCAGTGAGGTTGCGTATCTGGAAATTCAGCCTGGGCAATTGCCCGAATAATCTGATTATGCCAAGATTTTACAACTTCCCGAAAAACGAAATACATAAAATACCCTTCCGGCTGAATTTGGGAACAATACAATCTTTCACGTCAGTTGTTAAATTATAAATCATAACAGGGGATAGATTTGTGCCGTTCCATAACAAGCCCTTTTAGTGGGATTCCTGTGTAGGGGTGGGTTTCAAACCCACCCGCTAGGATTATCCCCTGAGTACAGGAGAGACAGGTCAACCCATCCGGTAGGGTTTCAAACCCTACCCTACGAATATAAAGCAACTATTTATCCCGCTCGGTCTCGCCGATGGCGGCCTGGGCGGCGGCTAACCGGGCGATTGGCACGCGGAAGGGCGAACAACTGACATAGTTCAGCTTAATAATATGGCAAAACTCCACCGAGCTAGGGTCGCCGCCATGTTCGCCACAAACCCCTACTTTTAAGTCTGGGCGAGTAGTGCGGCCTCGTTCCACTCCAATTTGCATCAGTTGGCCCACTCCCTCGCGGTCAAGCACATGGAAGGGGTCATCCTTGAAGACTTTGCGTTCTACATAGCGGGGTAGAAACTTGCCGCTATCGTCCCGGCTCAGGCCAAAAGTAGTTTGGGTCAGGTCATTTGTGCCATAGCTGAAGAAATCGGCAATCTCGGCGATTTTGTCAGCCAATAGCGCAGCGCGGGGCAGCTCAATCATCGTGCCAACTCTATACTCAATTCCCGCTTCTCGCACCCCTTCTTCCTTAGCTACCCGGTCAACAATCTCCCGTTGCACCCGTAACTCATTAACGTCGCTGACCAACGGAATCATAATCTCCGGCAGCACCTCTACCCCTTCGGTATGCACCTCCACCGCCGCCCGGAAGAAAGCCCGCGCTTGCATCTCGGTAATTTCGGGATAGACAATCCCTAGACGGCAACCCCTAAAGCCTAACATCGGGTTGGCTTCTTCCAGAGTTTCCAGGCGACGCTGGATTTTCTCAACTGAAACCCCCAACCCTTGTGCCAATTCCTGAATCTGCTCATCGTCGTGGGGCAAAAATTCGTGCAAAGGGGGGTCAAGGGTGCGAATAGTCACCGGGTAGCCCGCCATTGCCCGGAAAATACCAGCAAAATCTTCTTTTTGGTAAGGCAAAAGTTTAGCCAGAGCTTTTTGCCGTTCCACTAATGTATCGGCTAGAATCATCTCGCGAATTGCCAGAATCCGTTCGCCATCAAAAAACATATGCTCGGTGCGGCACAAACCAATCCCCTGCGCCCCAAACTCGCGGGCTTTGGTGGCATCGACGGGGGTATCGGCGTTAGCCAGCACCCCTAGTCGCTTATATTTATCCGTCCATTCCATTAAAGTGGCAAAATCGCCACTGAGTTCAGGGGCGGTAGTTTTGGCCTTACCCCGCAGTACCCGGCCCTCGTTAGAATCAACGTCCAGGGTGATCCATTCGCCCTTTTTCACTACAATATCGGTGCCGTCTATTAGAAAATGGCTCTCGTCCGAGGCAATCTGGAGTGCGCCCGCCCCCACAATGCAACATTTTCCCATCCCCCGCGCAACAACGGCGGCGTGGCTGGTTTTGCCCCCAAAAGCCGTTAATATCCCTTGCGCTTGCACCATCCCCCGCAAATCTTCGGGGGAGGTTTCGCGCCGCACTAGAATAACCGCTTCCCCGGCGATACCCCGTTCCTCGGCTTCCTCGGAGGTAAAGACTACTCTACCCACCGCCGCGCCGGGACTACCTGCTAACCCTGTGGTTAATAGCTGGTTGTTTTCGACAGATTCAGGGTCAACATGGGGCAGGAGCAGTTGTACCAAATCATCGGCTGGGATGCGTAGTAGTGCGGTTTTCTCGTCAATTACCCCTTCCCTGACCAGTTCCACCGCGATTTTTACCGCCGCCGGGCCAGTACGTTTGCCCGTGCGGGTCTGGAGCATAAACAGACGGCCCTTTTCAATGGTAAACTCCATATCCTGCACATCTTTATAATAAGCTTCCAGGCGGTGGGCAATCTCGCGGAACTGCTGATAAACGCCGGGGAAATTGGGGTCATGTTCCATCTCAGCAATCGGCAGAGGGGTACGAATACCCGCCACCACATCCTCACCCTGCGCGTTAGGCAAATATTCGCCATATAAAACATTCTCGCCCGTGCTGGGATCGCGGGTGAAGGCCACTCCCGTGCCGCTATCGTCGCCCATATTGCCAAAAACCATCGTCTGGACAGTGACCGCCGTGCCAAGTGCCGAACTGATTTTGTTCAAGCGGCGATAGACTATGGCTCTATCGTTGTTCCAACTAGCAAAAACGGCCTCAATCGCCCCTTTGAGTTGCTCAAAAGGTTCATCGGGGAAAGGCGTGCCAATTTCTTCCAGCACAATCGCCTTGAACTGGTCTTTTATTTCTTTTAGCTGTTGGGTGGTCAGGTCAGTGTCTTTGGCTTTGGGGCCAATCTGCTGCTTATATTCGTTCAGAATGTGTTCAAATTTATCTTTGTGGATATTCAAAACCACATTGCCGTACATCTGGACAAACCTGCGGTAGGCATCGTAGGCAAAACGCTCGTTATTAGTGGCTTTGATTAGCCCTTTGACGGTCTGGTCGTTGAGGCCGAGGTTCAGAATAGTGTCCATCATACCGGGCATTGAGAACTTTGCCCCGCTCCGCACCGATACCAGCAAGGGGTCCTCTACCGCTCCAAACTTGCGCTCTATAGCCCGCTCGACCTCTTTGAGGGCTTCCAGAGCCTGCTCCCACATTCCTTCAGGGAAACTTTTGTTATTATCGTAATAACTGTTGCAAGCTTCGGTGGTAATAGTAAAGCCTGGGGGGACGGGCATGCCTGCCAGCGTCATTCCCGCCAGACCCGCCCCTTTGCCGCCCAGCAAATCCTTCCAATCGGCCTGACCTTCTCGAAAAAGATACACCCATTTCCTGGTCATTCAAGAACCTCCATCTAAAGAACCTCATTGTTCCCGGTGGTTAACATCAATATTCCACTGTTAATTATTTTACAATCAATCGGGCGGCCAAGGCAAGCCAAAAAGCATCAGGGAATTTTGGGTTTTCATTCACAAAGACAATTTAACCGCCAAGAATTAGCTATTTAGGCGTTAGGTTTTAGGTATTAGGCCAATGGGCTAGTTACAAGGTTTTGGATAATCTAAACCAAAATTATTCACCACAGAGACACAGAGGCACAGTTTTAAGAATAAAATGGTAAGACCTTACCCCAATTGTTAGCTTAAATAAGGTAAAGGAGCTTGTTTTGATAACAAGATTCTTCGACTTCGCCTCAGAATGACCAATACTCTGAACAATTATTGAATCCTACTGTGCCTCTGTGTCTCTGTGGTAAAAAATTAATGTATTTGGTATGTCTTAGGAATATAGTTCAAACCGCAGTGGGCCGGAATTATGGTAAAATTGAAAGGCAGACAAAGTGAACGGGCAAGGGAAAAGCACAAGATGATTAGCGGTATCCTGAACATTTATAAAGAAATTGGTATGACCAGCCACGATGTAGTCGCCAGGGTACGGCGCATCACGGGCGAAAAACGGGTAGGTCATGCTGGGACGCTTGATCCTGCCGCCGAGGGAGTTTTGCCCTTGTGCCTGGGACAGGCTACCCGCGTGGTAGAATATCTGAGTGAGGCCCGCAAAACCTATTGCGCTGATATTATTCTGGGGATTACTACCGATACCTATGACCGTGAGGGTGTTGTGACTGCCATTCAGGAAGTGCCCCAACTCAGCCTTGCCGAGATAGAGGCGGTGGTCGCTCGCTTCCGGGGGCCGCTTGAGCAAATCCCCCCAATTTATTCAGCTATCAAGGTGGCGGGGCAGCCTCTCTACAAAGCGGCGCGGGCGGGCAAGGGCAGCGAAATTGAGTTAAAACCCCGCCCGGTAGAGATTTTCGACCTGCGGATTAATCTGTGGGAACAACCCTGGCTTAAACTCTGGATAGAGTGCAGCAAGGGGACTTATATTCGTTCGCTGGCTTACGATATTGGGCAGGCGGTGGGTTGTGGGGCCTTTATGCAACATCTGGTGCGGGTGCAGACCGGGCCGTTCCACCTGAAAGATGCGATTACATTAGGCAAGCTCGAAGAACTGGTCGGGCAACCGGGCGGTCTGGAAAGTGTTTTGGAACACCCCGATAGAATTTTAAGCGATTGGCCCGCCCTGATTGTTGACGAATCTACCGCCGAGAGAATTCGGCAGGGTCGCAACCTGTCGGTGGAGGCCGAAATGCTCCCGACCAACTGGCGGGTTAACCCGGAAGTTGAAAAGGCGGGTTTTCCCTTCCGGCGGGTGTATACTCTGGGAGGCGACCTGTTGGCCCTGCTGGAACGGGCTGACCAAGAGTGGCATCCCGCGAAGGTCTTTCTCTAAGTTAAAAGTAACGAGCGACGAGTTTTAATTTTTCCGACAACCGACAACCGACAACTGATAACCGCTAGAAGGATTGACGCGCTTGGAACTGCTCCACGACTTCAAAGAAATAGCTCGTCCCAACCAGCCCAAAGAGAAACTGGTGGTTACTATTGGGGCGTTTGACGGGGTACATGTGGCCCACCGGGCTTTGATTGCCGGGGCGGTAATGCGCGCCCGCGAACTTGGGGTAAAGTCCGCCGTTATCAGCTTCGACCCCCATCCCGATACGGTGGTCAGGCCTGATCATCCGATGATTTATCTTACATCTTTGGAAGATAAGGCTAGATTAGTCGCTGAGCTCGGCACGGATTTCCTGATTATCCAGCCCTTTACCCAAGAGTTTCGCGCCCTGCCACCCGAAGCTTTTGTAGACTGGTTGTTACACCCGGCGCAGATTCTGGAAATCCACATTGGTGAGGATTTCGTTTTTGGGCATAAGGCTAAGGGTAACGCCGCCTTTCTTTACGAGATTGGCAAGGCGCGGGGTTTTCAGGTGCATAGTCTTGCTCCTCTTGAGGTGGATAACGCGGTGGTGAGTAGCACCCGTATTCGCAATCTGTTGCTGAAAGGTCAGGCTGCCCAGGCCGCCCGCCTCCTGACCCGTTATCACACTGTGCGAGGTATTGTAGTTAAGGGGGCTCAGCGCGGTAGACTTTTGGGTTTCCCAACTGCTAATATTGAGGTTGCCCCGGATTTTGCCGTGCCGGGTAACGGAATATATGCCACGATTGCCACAATTGAGGCCGATGGCGAATGGAAACCCCGCCTAAGTGCCACTAGCATTGGGGTGCGTCCGACCTTTGATAACGGCCCGCGCAGCATCGAAACTTTTATCCTAGATTTTGATGGCGATTTATACGGCAAAATGTTGCGGGTTGAGTTTGTCGCCAAGTTGCGGGATGAGCAAAAGTTTGACAGTGTGGAGGCTCTAATTACCCAGATGAACCTTGACGTTGAAAACGCCCGCCAGATTTTGGGAAAGATATAGCAAGATAGTAACGAGTAACAAGTAACGAGTCTAAAGTCAAAAGTCGAATAACCAACAACTTTTCCCATCCTGTTCATCCTGTCTATCCTTGTAAATAAAAAATTGGGGAGAAAATTATGCTGTACGAAGTGGTACGCGAGAGCGAAAGTGAATATAAAGACCGTCCTACTTTTCAGGTAAATAACCCGGCTACTGGCGAAAAGCTGGCTGAACTGCCGATTATGACCCCCGAAGATGTGGCTCAGGCGGTCAGCCGCGCCCGCAAAGCTCAGGTGGCCTGGGGTGATATGCCTGTTAGCCAAAGGGCGAAATATTTATATGCCGCCCGCAAAATCATGTTGGACAATTACGAGCGGCTGGTTAATACCATCGTGGCGGAAAACGGCAAACCTCGCACCGAAGCCCAGGCCGAAATTGCCTACATTGCCGACATGATTGGCTATTACGGCAAAAACGCCAAAAAGTTTCTGTCTGACCAAAAAGCTCCTTTTCACTTGCTAATGAACAAAAAAGGTCTGGTGACATATCACCCCTATGGCGTGGTGGGGACTATTACCCCCTGGAACTATCCCCTGATTTTGGGTTTTGGCGATGCCGTAACCGCTCTGCTTGCCGGAAACGCCGTTATTATTAAACCTAGCGAGATTACCCCCCTGACGGTACTGCTGATGGCGGAGTTTTTTGAAAAGGCTGGATTTCCCAAAGATGTTTTGCAGATTCTGACCGGGCTGGGTGATACCGGCGGGGCTTTGATTGACGAGGCCGACGCGATTGCCTTCACGGGCAGCGTTCCAACCGGGCGCAAGGTGATGGAACGCGCCGCCAAAACTCTGAAACCTGTTTTGCTGGAGCTAGGTGGCAAAGACCCCATGATTGTGCTGCAAGATGCCGACTTAAAGCGGGCGGTCAATGGTGCGGTTATCGGTGGGCTATTTAACGCCGGACAAACCTGTATTTCGGTGGAAGCCCTGTATATCGAAGCCCCTATTTTCGACCAGTTTGTGGATTTGCTGGTAAAAGAGGTGCAAAAGTTACGGGTGGGTCAGGAGACAGGCGGCGAAACAGTAGATGTTGGCCCGCTAACTATGCCCCGCCAGCTTGAGATTGTGGAGCGACAAATCGAGGATGCCCGCGATAAAGGAGCGAAAATCCTGACCGGGGGTAAACGCCGTACCGACCTCCCCGGCCTTTTCTATGAGCCTACCGTTATCACCGATGTTACCGACGAAATGCTTTTGATGCAGGAAGAAACTTTTGGCCCGGTGCTGCCCGTTATTAAAGTCAGTAGCGCGGAAGAAGCTATTCGTATCAGCAATCGTTCGCCGTTTGGCCTGAGCAGTAGCATCTGGACTCAGGACAAGGCACGGGGATTAGCCCTGGCCCGTAAAATTGAGGCTGGCTCTAGTTGCGTTAACGATGTGCTAATAAATTATTTGGCTCTGGAATTGCCGCTTGGTGGAATAAAAAACAGTGGGATTGGCTATCGGCACGGTGGCGCGGACGGGATTCGTCATTTCTGCCGCACCCACAGTATTCTGATAGACAGGTTTGGTCTGAAGCGCGAATTTTTCTGGTTTCCCTATAATCGGCGGGTGGAGAAATTGGTCGGTAGGGGGATTAAGTTACTTTTTAGAAGATAGATATTACTGTAAAGCATGTTCGTTCGGTGATTTATCGCCGTGCGAACCTATACCCGATTATATTTCAAGGTTTTATCCCTCGGTATATAGGGCAATGCAACTTGACTTAGTCATGTCACCCTCTGGACGCGATGCCCTACAACGGAATCTTCGTAGGGGCGGTTCGCAAACCGCCCTGCCTGCTGAAAGCCTATTTGAAGATTAATTTAGCACAACCAAATAAAGAGTCCTTGAGCGATAAGCCTAACCAAGCTTTCTTAACTCAGTCCTCAGTCCTCAGTTCTCAGTCCTTTATTCTTTTTGGTATGATGCTGCTCTATGTAGCGGTAATTTTCGGCTTTCATGTTTATCGGTTCAACCACTACGCCTACGGTTTTGACTTGGCTTTTTACCAGCAAGCCACCTGGAACACCCTGCATGGTCGCTTTTTGGAAGTGTCCGCCACCGACTTCAGCAACACGATTTTTGGCACGGATGCTTTATTAATCCTGGCTTTGATGGCTCCTTTTTACGCTCTCTGGCAATCGCCCCTGATGTTGCTGCTAATCGAAACTGTTGTAGTTGGATTGGGAGCGTTGCCCGTTTATTGGTTAGCCCGCCAAAGGTTGGGGAATAGTTGGGCTGGGCTGGGATTTGCGTTAGTCTATTTGATGCTGCTTGCGGTGCAAAACGGCAATCTATACGAGTTACGCGAACGCCCGATGGCAATGAGCTTCTTGCTATTTGCCTTTTATTTTTACGAAGAGCGGCGTTTCAAAACTTTTATGGCTTTCGCGGTGTTGGCCCTGTGCTGTCGTCCCGAAAACGGCCTGGTTTTGATTATGCTGGCTCTGTATAGTTTTATCAAGGGTCGGCAACGCGAGTCGGGCTGGCGGTATGTGGTTGGGCCGCTACTGTTGGGGGCAATCTGGTTTGGAGTGGTGGTTTACCTGATAATCCCATTAGCCTCAACGGGCGGCACGATTGCGCTGGGCGAAAATTATCCTGGCGGCTCGCCCCAATCCGCTCTGTTTACCGCTATTACCAGCCCCGGCAAGGGTTTTCCGGCCCTTTTCCCCGACAGTCAGGTTTTAATGGGCAAGTTGCTTTATATCCCCTGCCTGTTACTGCCGTTGTTATTCCTACCACTTGGTAGCCCTAGCATATTATTGATGACCCTGCCGCCGCTGGCCCTGAACCTGCTTTCGACTCGCTCGATTCAGTGGGATGCCTGGCGGTATCATTATCAAGGCTCGATAATTCCCTGGCTATTGGCTGGCACAATCTTTACAGTGGAGAAGCTGGCAAAAAGCGAGCGGCTAAAGGGCTATCTTAAAACTAAAACCCTACCTGCGCTGGTCGGATTGGTGCTGCTGGCGACAATTTCGGTCTGGATTTTTGGCCCAAAAGAGTTACGCCTGTTGAAAGACGAACCAAGCTGGCAGGATGGACAGGCGTTGCTGGCAGAGATTCCGCCGGACGCACCTCTGGCAATTACTAACACCTGGGCTGCTCAAGTGCCAGCGCGTCAGGGCTTGTGGTTCTTCCGCCGCCGCAGCCTTTATTCCATGAATCCTGAAAAAGAAGCTCAATATATCTTCGCCTGGAAGCGGGGTGACGACAGCCACGAGGCCAAGCTCATTGACGAGGTTTTGACCGACCCCCACTGGCAAAAAATTGACCAGCGTGGCGATTATGTTTTGTTGAAAAGGGGTTAGAGAGTAGAGGAAATTTCGTAGGGATGGTTCACGAACCGCCCGCCAAAAAATTCTCACAAGGATAAACATGATAGACAGGATATTTGGGGAATCTAAAATCAAATATTGAATATCCAAAATTAGGGGAATTTCGTAGAGGCGGTTCGTGAACCGCCCGGCAGATTTGGGGAGAGGACAGGGATTGAGCCTTGCCTCAAATGTAAAAAAGTGAACCCAGAGGAAGGAGTACCAAACAGTGGCGGAATTAAGTGGGAAAATAGCCTTAGTGACAGGGGCAAGTTTGGGAATTGGACGGGAAACCGCTCTGGGGCTGGCTCGAAAGGGGGCAGTAGTGGCCCTAGCTGCTCGTAGTGGCGCAACCCTGGCGACAGTAGAGGAAGAAATTAGGCAGGCTGGAGGAGATGCCGCGAGTTTTGAGGTGGATTTAGCCGAGCCGGAAGGGGCTTCCGCTCTGGTGGGAAGGGTAGAGGCAAGGCTGGGTTCTGTAGATATTTTGATTAATAATGCGGCAAGGATTGGAGATATTGGATTTATCTGGGAGCAAGACCCGGTAGAATGGGAAAAAACTATCCAAATCAACCTGGCTGCCCCATTTCGGCTGGCTAAAGCGGCCTTGCCAGGAATGCTGCAAAGGGGTTGGGGTCGGATAATAAATGTATCTTCGGGTCAGGGCGGTCAGTTTGTGTTAGCGCGGAGCGGGGTTTATTTGACCACCAAAGCAGGGCTAGACCTTTTCACCCGCCAGCTAGGCATCGAATTGCAAGAAACGGGTGTAAACTCTATTAGTTTTTCCCCCGGCCCTACCGATACTCCGATGCAAACCTACTTGCGTACTTCTCCCGCCGAAAAATTGGGGGTCGAAACCAAGCAGGTATTTGAAGATTTTCACGCTTCCGGCAAGCTTTTTCACCCTTCGCGGCCAGCCGCTTTAATCGTGGCCCTTGCTGGCGAGTCGGGGGCAGCTTATAACGGTCAGGTGTTGGGTATTTCAAGCCCGGAACTGCAACATCTGCTGGAATTGGAATAGTATAAAATCGTTACTCGTTACTTTTTACCGACAACCGACAACCGAAGACCGACAACTGAAAACTATGCGACAAACCAAACCAGAATATATTAAATATGATTTAGCCATCGTGGGCGGTGGAATTGTGGGGCTGGCAACCGCCCGTGAGATGTTATTGCGCCAACCCCGGCTACGACTTATCGTGCTGGAAAAAGAAAAAGATATAGTTCAGCACCAATCCGGTCACAATAGTGGGGTAATTCACACCGGGATATATTACACCCCTGGTTCGCTCAAGGCTAAAGCCTGTGTAGAGGGACACCGCGAGGCGATTAAATTCTG
>Ga0123339_10001545_pt1 | contig 15984 bp, 13 predicted proteins | sample lystaG_FD_89956 | JGI IMG/M metagenome (GOLD analysis project Ga0123339, IMG submission 89956) | Glacier valley bacterial and archeal communities from Borup Fiord, Nunavut, Canada, to study Microbial Dark Matter (Phase II) -... | ecosystem: Environmental > Aquatic > Freshwater > Ice > Glacier ... | reverse complement strand
CCCCGCTCGAGGTAAACCCATTGACCCAAGCCGCTGCCCCGCCCAAGAAGCCGATTTCACCCCGCAGCATCGTCGGCTGGGTCGTTCTGGCCCTGGTATTGCTGTTTTTCACGGTCTTCGCCGTCATTCCCGCCTGGGACATTCTGGTGGCGGTGATGCCCACGGTGCTTGTGCAGGGCCTCATTTTAGGCTTCGTTATCGCCATCATCGCGCTCGGGTACACCATGGTTTACGGGGTGCTGCAACTCATCAACTTCGCGCACTCCGAAGTCTTTGCCACCGGGGCCGTGGTGGGTTTTGAAGCCTTCACCATTTTGCAAAACAGCCCCATCAACGCCTACCTCAAGCTGTTCATCGCGCTGCTCTCGGCCATGACGGTGTGCGGACTGCTCAACATGCTCATCGAGCGGGTGGCGTATAGGCCGCTGCGGGGGGCCAGCAACAAGCTCGTGCCGCTCATCTCGGCCATCGGGGTAAGCTTTTTGCTGCAAGACCTGCTCAGGTTGTTTGAAGAAGTGAACCGCAAACTCTTCAACCTGTCCTACAACCTGCCCCCCGAGTTCACCCAGAGCGTCACCGTGGGCAGTGTCAGCGTGCAGAGCAAGGAAATCATGCTTATTGTGGTCGCCATCGTCATGCTGATTGCACTTAACTACCTAGTCAACTTCACCAAGCTCGGCAAGGCCATTCGGGCGGTGGCCCAGGACCGCCAGACCGCCGGACTGATGGGCATCAACGCCAACCAGATGATTCAGCTCACCTTCCTGATTGGCGGCGCGCTGGGCGGCGTGGCGGGCGTGCTCTACGGGATGCAGTACGGCACGGTGAACGCCTACGTGGGCATTTTGCCGGGCATCAAATCGTTCACAGCTGCCGTTTTGGGCGGCATCGGCAGCATTCCTGGCGCGGTTTTGGGCGGCTTGGTGCTGGGCCTGCTCGAGCAGTTCATCGGCTCGGTGCTGAGTTTGGTGGGCAGCGTGCTCCCCGCTGACAATCCACTCAAGTTTCTCGACGCCATCAAAGCTGAGTACAAGGACATCGGGGCCTTCATCGTGCTCATCATCATTCTGATTTTCAGGCCCGCAGGTCTGCTGGGCCGCGCCACCACGGAAAAGGTATGAAGGAGAAGGTATGACCGCCGCCAAACCTCCGCTCTCGAGTCCGCTGCGGCCCCCGCCTCGAGGCTCGAGCACGCCGCAAGCTACTATTTTGCTCATCGTGTACGCGCTAGCCACCAGTGGCCTGCTGCTGTGGGTGGTCTCGAGCGGCGTTCTGGACACTTTGGGCAACTTTCGTTCACTCACCATTTCACTCTCGTTTGCGGCGTTCCTGACCACGCTGTTTCTGGCCTACCGCTGGAAGGCGCACCCCATCGTCAAAATTTTGATCGCGGCAGTCTGCTTGCTTGTCGTGTTGCCCATCGCGGGCGTGGCCAACAGCTCGCTGCTGGGCCTGGGCCTGCAAATCGGCATCTTCGCCGCGCTCGCGCTCGGTCTCAACATCGTGGTGGGTCTGGCCGGACTGCTCGATTTGGGTTACGTGGCTTTTTTCGCCACCGGAGCCTACATCTGGGCCATCTACGGCAGCCCCCAGATTGGCAAGATTTTAGGGAACCCCGCGCTCGAGGCGTCCAAAGGGCTTCCCGGTGGGTACTTCTGGCTGTTTCTGTTTCTGGGCATCGCGGTGGCGGCTCTGGTCGGGGTGCTCATCGGCCTGCCGGTGCTGCGCCTCAGGGGCGATTATCTGGCCATCGTCACTCTGGGCTTGGGCGAGGTGATTCGGGTGCTGGCCAACAACCTCACACCGCTCACCAACGGACCTATCGGCATCGTGGACATTCAGCGGCCACCCACCGGACTCATTGACGGCATTCGCAGCGGTTTCAATCTCTCTAACAGCCAATTTGGCTTGCTGTTCCTGTACGTGGTGGTGCTGGTCGTCATCGGCATTATCATCGTGGTCAACATCCGGCTCGAGAACAGCCGCATCGGGCGGGCCTGGATTGCCATCCGCGAGGACGAGATTGCGGCGCAGGCGATGGGTGTGCCGCTGGTGCGCTCCAAAATCATCGCCTTCGCCACCGGGGCCAGTTTTGCGGGCGTCATGGGCGTGATTTACTCAGCGGTGCAGACCTCGATAACGCCGGAATCGTTCACCTTTTTCGCCAGCATCGGGGTGCTGAGCATGGTGATTTTGGGCGGCATGGGCAGCATTCCCGGCGTGATTTTAGGCGCGGCGGTGGTCACGCTACTCAACTTAGACACCCTGGCCGCGCTGAGCGAGGCGCTCTCGGGCCTGGGCCTGCCCAACGAACTCGACCCGGCCAAGTACCAGCGCTTCTTCTTCGGCCTGATTCTGCTGCTGATGATGATTTTCAGACCCGAGGGCCTGCTGCCCACCACGAGGCGCAAGCTCGAGCTGCACCTCGACGACGTGCCCAGCGACTCCGACGGCAGCGCTTCCGGGGACCACGGCTCGGGCGACATCGGGGCGATAGGCAAGTCCGAACCCTCGAGCCTGGAAACCACCGGGCGCATCAGCAAACCGGTGCCCTCGAGCACCCAAACCCGTTCGGGAGGCAACTGACATGGCCGCGCTCACCGCGACGAAAGCCAAAGTGTCCAAGCTGGTGCTCGAGGTCAGCGCGCTGCGTAAAACCTTCGGCGGTCTGGTGGCGGTCAACGACGTGACGCTCGAGGTTCCCCGCTCGAGCATCGTCAGCGTCATCGGTCCCAACGGGGCGGGCAAGACCACTTTTTTCAACATGATTACCGGCATCTACTCGCCCGACGGCGGAAGCATCAACCTCGACGGCAAAAATCTGGTGGGAATGCGCCCGGACCAGGTGACCCACGAAGGCATCGCCCGCACCTTTCAGAACATTCGCTTGTTCCGGGCCATGACCGTGGGAGAGAACTTACTGGTGGGCCGTCACGCCCGCCTCAAAGCCGGATACTGGGACGCGCTGCTGCACACCAAGAAGTTTCACCAGGACGAAGCCGAGGGGCGCGAGGCAGCGCAGATTCTGCTCGAGTTCGTGGGGCTGGGGCGCAAGTCCGGTGAACTGGCCGGAAACCTGCCCTACGGCGACCAGCGGCGGCTCGAGATTGCCCGCGCGCTGGCCACCAACCCCAAGGTGGTGCTGCTCGACGAACCCACGGCGGGCATGAACCCCAACGAAACCGAGGATGCCAAAGCGCTCATCCGGCGCATCCGCGACGAACTGGGCGTGACCGTGGTCCTGATTGAACACGACATGCGCCTGGTCATGACTTTAAGCGAGTACATTACTGTGCTCGACTACGGCACCAAGATTGCCGAGGGCAGCCCCAAAGAAGTTCGCAACAATCCTCGAGTCATCGAAGCGTACCTGGGACGCGGCGCGGCGGCGGGCGAATACGGCAAGGAGGGATGATGGGGAGTGGGGAGTGGGGAGTGGGGAGTGGGGAGTGGGGCTTGTGCTCGAGCGTCCGCATAAGTTTCATTCTTTGCCCTCTGCCCTCTGCTCTCTGCTCTCTGCACAACTTATGTTGATACTCAACGACATTCACACCTACTACGGCCCCATCCACGCGCTCAAGGGCGTCACGCTCGAGGTGAAAAAGGGCGAGGTGGTCGCGCTCATTGGCGGCAACGGGGCGGGTAAGACCACCACGCTACGCACTATTTCGGGCATGATGCGAGCCAAAAAGGGCGAGGTCACGCTCGAGGGCAAGCGCATCAATCAGATTCAGCCGCACCTGCTCACCAGCTTGGGCATGGCCCACGTTCCCGAGGGGCGGCGCATCTTTCCGCAGCTCACGGTGAAGGAGAACCTCGAGATTGGTGGCTTCACCGTGAAAGACCGTAAGGCGGTGAGCGAGCGCATGGACGAAGGTTTTGCGCTTTTTCCCCGTCTGGCCGAGCGTAAAAGTCAGTTGGGCGGCACCCTGTCCGGCGGCGAACAGCAGATGCTGGCGATGGCCAGGGCGCTGATGGTCGCGCCCAAACTGCTGCTGCTCGACGAACCGAGCATGGGTCTGTCGCCACTGTTCGTGGAAACCATCTTCGACATCATCCAGAGGCTCAACAAGGAGCGCGGCACCACTATTTTGCTCGTTGAGCAAAACGCTTCGATGGCGTTGGGGGTGGCGCACCGCGCTTACGTGATGCAGACCGGAAACATCCGCACCTCGGGCGACGCCTCCGTGCTGGCCCAGGACGAGAGCATCCGCAAAGCTTATCTGGGCGAGGATTGAGAGCAGATTTGAGACGGCAGACGGCAGACGACAGAGAAATCTAAAGTCTGAAATCTGATGTCTGATGTCTAATGTCCAATCTCAGAAATCCAACCCTCGAGAAAGCACAGCGCGAAACCGCTTTCAAAGCAAGGAAAAACAAGAACCTCCCCGAGACTCCACAATCTTTTTCAATCTGAGAGAAAATGAAGACGCCCTCGAGTCCTCACAGGACTCGAGGGTGAAAAGAGTGTGCTCGAGCGGTTTTTTTCGCACACATATCATTTGAAGCACATTGACAAGTCAGAAGCGAGTGCTTAGGATAGGCAAGCATAGTTAACCAGAAGCGGGGTTTTATACAAGACCCTCGCAAGTTCGACAGGAGAACACATGAAGAAATACGGAGTCATTACACTCGCCCTGGTGGGCGCACTCGCCCTCTCGAGCAGCTTCGCTCAGAGCCTCAAGGTCATCAAGGTCGCCACCCTCAGCCCGCTCTCCGGCCCGCAGTCGGCGCTGGGCGAGGCCATCCGCAACGGCGCAGAACTGGCCCTGAGCGAACAGAAGGCCGCCTTTGCCAAGCTGGGCTTCGACCTTCAGCTCGCTCCCCAGGACGACCAGGCAACCCCCGACGTGGGCACCGCCGCTGCCCGCCGCATCGCTTCGGACAAGGGCATTTTGGCCGTGGTGGGAACTCTAAACTCGGGCGTGGCCATTCCTGCCAGCGCCGTGCTCAAAGACGACAACGTAGCGATGGTCAGCCCAGCCAACACCGCCAACGCCGCTACCGACCGGGGCTTGCCCAACTACAACCGCATCGTGGCGCGCGACGACGCCCAGGGTCCGGCGGGCGCAAACTTCATGATTAAAACCCTCAAAACCAAAAAAGCCTACGTCATCAACGACAAAACGGCCTACGGTGCGGGTCTGGCCGCCGAAGTGGTCAAATACCTCAAGGCCAAAAACGTGCAAGTCGTGGGCGACGAGGGAACCGAAGAAAAAAGCAACTTCCAACCGCTCATCATCAAAATCAAGGCGCTCAACCCCGACACCATCTACTTCGGTGGCATCTATGACCAGATTGGTGTGTTCCTCAAGCAGTTGCGGGCTGCGGGCGTGAACACTCCGGTGATGGGTGGCGACGGTCTGGACGACCAGCAAACCATCACCATCGGTGGCGACGGGGCCAAAAATACCTACTTCACCACCGTGGCCGCTCCGGGCAGCGAGTTTCCCAAAGCAGCGGCTATGCTGGCCGCCTACAAAGTTAAGTACGGCAAGGACGCCGCAGGCTTCTCGGTCACGGCCTACGACGCCATGAACGTGGTTCTGGCCGGTATCAAGAAGGCAGCGGGCATGAGCAAGGAAGTCCCCAGCCGCGTTATGGTGCAAGACGCCATCCGCAAAATCAGCTACACCGGACTGTCAGGCGGCATCAAGTTCAACAGCCTCGGCGACCGCGTGACCGGACAGTTGTTCGTGGTACAAGTGACCGACGACCTCAAGTTCAAGGTGAACGGCACCGTTCGCACCAAAGCTCCCAAAGCCTGAATCCGAGCACTCCTCAAACGGCGCTTCCATGCGCCGTTTTTGTTTTTACCTCTCTTTCCCCTGGCTCGAGTCTGACGTACTCTGTCTCGAGCCATAGGGAGCGCTGGAATACCTCACGGGCGCAAACTTCCTCTATCTCGCCCTGCATACTCGCTGCATAATCATAAATTTCTCGAGTCAGACACTCATTTTCCCCACAATTCATCTTGACAAACGCTTCGCCTTTACCTAATCTGTAGCAGACCTTGAACTTTCCTCCATACTTCGGTCTGTGCGCTCTTCCCGGCGCGACTCGAGTTTGAACGCTTGAGCGCATTTGTCCCATTCATTCGCAGTACCCCCAGGAGTTCCCATGAAGCTAAAAACCCTGTCTGCCTTGCTGATTCTCAGTGGACTCTCTAGCGCCTTCGCGGCTGGAACGCTGGTCTACGGCGCGGGTGGCGAACCCGTTTCGCTCGAGTCGGGCAACATCACCGACGGCAACTCGATTTACGTGCAGCGCCAGATTTACGATTACTTAGTCGATTTCAAGGACGGCACCACCATTCCCAAAGCGGGCCTCGCGGTGAGCTGGAAGAGTAATGCAGCGGCCACCGAGTGGACCTTCAAGCTGCGTAAAGGGGTCAAGTTCAGCGACGGCACCGACTTCAACGCCGACGCCGCCCTGTTCAACCTCAATCGCTGGTGGGACGCCAAAGACTCGAGCGGCTTCCGCGACCAGGGACGCACCTTTGAAATCTGGGGCGAGTTCTTCGGCGGCTACAAAGGTGACGATAAAAGCTTGGTCACAGCCATCGAGAAAGTGGACGACTACACCATCCGCTTTAAGCTCAAGAGCGGCTTCACCGTGCTGCCCGACCTGCTGGCCGCCGGATACTTCGGCATCGCCAGCCCCGCAGCGGTCAAGAAAGCAGGAGCGGCCTACGGCACCCCCGCGAGCGGAGCGGTGGGCACCGGAGCCTTCACCTTCGATTCCTGGAAGACCGGGGACCGCATCAACCTCAAATCCAACGCGGGATACTGGAACAAAGCCGGCGTGCCCAAAGTGGACAGCTTGGTGTTCCGCTTCATCAAAGACCCCAGCGCCCGCCTCAACGAGCTGCGCGCCGGAACCATCGACTTTGCCAGCGACTTCTCCCCTTCGGACCTGAAAACGATGCAGGGCGATAAGTCGCTTCAAGCCATTCTCAAGCCCAGCTTCAACGTGGGCTTTCTGAGCCTGAACTTTAAGAACCAGTACCTCAAAAACGACAAGGTGCGTCAGGCCATCAGCATCGCCATCAACAAAAAAGAAATCGTCAAGGCGTTCTGGGGCGACCTGGGCGTCTCGAGCGCCTCGTTTTTGCCGCCCGTGCTGGCCTGGGCCAACAGCAAGAACGTGGCCGAGGACTACAAGTACGACCCTCAAACCGCCAAGAAGCTGCTCAGTGACGCGGGCTATCCCAACGGCTTTACCGTGGATTTGTGGTACATGCCCGTCTCGAGGCCCTACTTTCCCCAGCCCAAGCCGATTGCCGAAGCCTTTGCCGCCGAGCTGGCCACCATCGGCATCAAGGTGAACCTCAAAACCGAAGACTGGGGCAAGTATTTGGAAGACCGCAACAAAGAGCCAGGGTTTGACATGTACATGATTGGCTGGACCGGAGATTACGGCGACCCGGACAACTTTTACAGCGCTTACTACGGACCCACCGCCTCGGACGACAGCAACTACGCACCTGCCGAACTCAACGACCTGCTCAACAAGGGCAAGGCCGCCGTGGGCCAGAAAGCCAAAGGCGAGATTTACGCCAAGATTCACGACATCACGTATGGGGCCAACGTGCGAATTCCGATGGTTCACTCGAGGCCCCTGGCTGGCGCTCGAGCCTACGTGAAGGGTTGGGTTCCCAGCCCACTGGGCAGTGAGCTGTTCAACAAGATTTCGATCGTCGGCAAGAAGTAAACCGTTCTCGAGTGCTCGAGCGCGGGCAGGGATGAACGGGGCCACGCGCCCCGTTTTTCGCTTTTTGACCCTGCTGAGTTTGATGTTCGGCTTGAGGGCAGGCTCGAGCCAGGTTAGACTAATCTCTTAGCCAAGCTCAATTTACGCACAGCCAAATTTGGGCATAGGAGGTGTTCTCTTGGGACCATTCGTTTTACGCCGCCTGCTGCGGATGCTCACCGTGATGCTGGGCATCTCGCTGGTGGTCTTCGGCTTTGTGCGGGCGCTACCGGGAGACCGCGCCACCATCGAACTCGGGGAGCGCGGCACCCCGCAAACCATTCAGGCCCTGCGCGAAAAGTACGGCCTCACCAAGCCGGTGTTTCTCAATCTGGCCCAGCCTGCCCGCCTGCTCGACGCGCAGTATCCGCGCTACGTGGCTCAGATTGCCTCTGGCGATTTGGGCAAGGGCATCAAAAGCCAGATTCCGGTGTCCGACGATTTGCGCTCGAGGTTTCCAGCCACCGTCGAGCTGACCCTGGGAGCCATCTTGTTTGCACTCGTCATCGGCGTTCCGGCGGGCATCGTGGCCGCGCTCTACCGTAACCGCTGGCCAGACAACCTAGCGATGGGCGTTTCACTGGTAGGCGTGAGTATGCCGGTGTTCTGGCTGGCGCTGGTGCTGGTGTACTTTTTCTCGGTGGTGCTGGGCTGGCTGCCGCCCAGTGCCAGGGCCGATACCGGCATAGCCGAGTTCAAAAACATCACCGGACTCTACGCGCTCGATGGATTGCTTCAGGGCCGCCTGGACCTCACGCTCAACGCGCTCAAGCACCTCATTCTGCCCTCGGTGGCGCTGGGAACCATTCCTATGGCCATCATCGCCCGCATCACCCGCTCGAGCATGCTCGAGGTGCTGGGCCAGGACTACGTGCGAACCGCGATTGCAAAGGGTCTGGGCCGTGGTGTGGTCGTGACCAAGCACGCGCTGAGAAACGCCATGCTGCCCATCGTGACGGTGATTGGCTTGCAAATCGGGCTGCTGCTGGGCGGCGCGGTGCTGACCGAGACCATCTTTAGTTGGCCGGGACTGGGGTCGTGGCTGTATCAGGGCATCTTCGAGCGCGACTATCCGGTGATTCAGGGCGGGGTCATCTTCGCCGCCCTCATCATCAGCGTGGTGAACCTGCTGGTGGACGTGAGCTACGCGTATCTGGACCCTCGAGTGCAGTATGGCTAGGGGTGTGGGGGTTGGCTCGAGCGCGGAGGCGTTGGGGTTTACGAGATGGGGAGCAGTTCCCGAGGGATTGCGAAGCGGCCCAGCCCGTGAGGCGAGCAGGCCCGGAAGGTGCCGTTCTGCTCAAGACGTGCTGAAGTTGGGCCAAGACAGCACGGGGCGGGGGGGCGGGGGAGACAGCACCTTGCGTTCTCGAGTTTATTTCAAGAGTTCTACACAATTTTTTGCTCGAGGTGAATCATGACCGCTGTCGTTAGCGCAAAGCCCTCGGTTTCGGGCGTTCGCACCCCCTCTCAGCAAGTGTGGCGACGCTTTCGCAAATCTACGCCGGGGCGGGTGGGCGTGGTCATCGTGATTGTGTTCATCTTGCTGGCCCTCGCCGCGCCGCTGCTGGCGGCTTACGACCCCATCAAAGTCTCGTACAGCGCCATTCTAAAATCCCCCTCGAGCGAACACCTGTTCGGCACCGACAATCTGGGCCGCGATATTCTGGCTCGAGTGCTGTACGGGTCGCGCATTTCGCTTCAGGTGGGGGTGTTCGCTACCGGCGTGGCGATGGTCATCGGCAGCGTTTTAGGGGTGCTGGCCGGGTATTACGGCAGGACGGTGGACAGCGTGAGCGGCTGGTTTTCCGACGTTCTGCTGGCCTTTCCCAGCATTCTGCTGGCCATCGGCATTGTGGCGGTGGCGGGTCCGGGCATCACCAACACCATGCTGGCGGTCAGCATCGTGCAGATTCCCACCTACTTGAGATTGGCTCGAGCGGTGGTCATCAGCGTGCGCGAGCGCGAGTTCGTGCAGGCGGCAGGCGCACTGGGCGCGAGTCAGGGCCGCATCATCTTCGGCCATGTGCTGCCCAACAGCCTCACCCCGCTCATCGTGCAGGCATCACTCAGCATCGCCACCGCCACCATCGAGGCCGCTGCGCTGGGCTTTCTGGGTCTGGGCGCGCTGCCCCCCACCCCGGAGTGGGGCACCATGCTCAACGACGCGCGCGAGTATTACCAGACCGCGCCGTGGACCATGATTTTTCCCGGTCTGGCCATCTTCTTTTCGGTGCTGGGCTTCAACTTGCTGGGCGACGGTCTGCGCGATGTGCTCGACCCCAGAGGGAATTAGCACGCTCGAACACCAATTCAAGCGGGAGGAAAGGCGCACTCGAGCGGGTGCGCCTTTTCTTATGTTCTATCAGACGCTCATCTCGGGCTTTTGTGATTAAATCCTCTAGGCAACTGTATTGAAAATCAGCTACAATCCTCCGTACATAAATCAATAACTTCACGAGTAACACCCTTGAGCACTGCACACTTTTTCTATTCGCTCGAGCGGGCGCAGGAGAGCCGTATGCCCTACACCATTCGCATTTACAACGTAGAAGCCACTTACAGCGCAGGCGTGTGGTCCTGCGCCGACGACCCGATGCAGGCTTTTCTCGAGAGCCTGGTCAATCCGCAGGAAGTCAAAAAAGGCGACCCACTGCACGACCTACACCACGCCCATAAAATGGCCAAACGTATGGGTGGAACGGTGTTAGGCGGACCCTACCCCGAACTCGAGGCGTTAGAACAGGCCGAGGAAGCCGAGCGTGTGGCGGCGATGGAAGCTGCTAATCCACCGAAACGAACTCCCTCGAGTGGAGGTTTGCGGAAGCTTTTTGGCTTTGTGCAGCGCAAACTAGTGCGGGATTGAAACCTTGGTTCTTACGAAAACCGCAGGGCGCACCGAGGTGCGCTCTTCGCGTTTCTGGTCCACAATAGGAAACCCTATGGCCTACTCCGACCTCTATCCTGCCCGCGTTCCACCCGCGCTCGAAGCCCTGAGCTTGCTCAGCAAAGCCGGGGTGCGCGGTTTTCCGCAGCTCGAGCCCGCCCAGGCGCTGCTGATGGAGGTTTTGCAGAATCCTCCCCTGCCGCTCGAGGACCCGATTCTGGACCTCACCGCCATGAGCGGAATCAGTGGGGCGATGTTTCGGGACCACGAAATTGTGCTGGTCGAGCGCTCGAGGGCAGCACTGAGTGTGCTCGAAGCCCAGGGGTTCGGTGCGGTGTGCAGCCTGCCGTCTCAGCTCGAGGGCGAGTACAGCACCGTGCTGGCCGTTTTGCCCGCAGACCGGGGCAACGACGCGGTACACGAGGTGGTGAGGGCCGCCCACCGACTGACCAAACTCGAGGGAACCTGCTATCTGGCGGGCGACAAGGACCGAGGCTTCGAGCGCTACTTCAAGTGGGCCAGAGAGCACTTCGGCGAGGGCGAAATCCTCGAGCGCCACAAAGGGCTGCGGGTCGCGGGGTTTCGCCAAACTCGAGTGGAACATCAGGAGCAAACGCTCGAGTTCGGGGAGTACGACTTCCAGGGTCTCAAAATCGCCACCACGCCGGGAGTGTTCAGCGCCAAAGGGGTGGACGCCGCCACGCAGTTGCTGCTCGAGTCGCTGCAAGAGTCTCGGGTTGGGTTCGAGGGCCTGCGAACTCTGGACATCGGGGCCGGGGCTGGGGTCATCGGGAGTTGGGCGGCAGCGCGGGGCGCAAAAGTGACCCTGCTGGAGGACGACTGGGGCGGGGTGCTGTGCTCAAGACGGACCCTCGAGCGCAGTGGTTTGATGGGCGAGGTGCTGCACAGCGACGCGGGTTCGGCGCTCAGCCCAGACGCGCAGTTCGATGTGGTGCTCAGCAACCCACCCTTTCATGTGGGCAGCGACCTGATTCTCGAGGTGGCCGAGGAGTTCATTGCAGTGGCGGCCCGCGCCATGCCCCGAGGTGGGAACTTTTATCTGGTCGCCAACGTATTTTTACCTTATGAGTCACCGCTCGAGCGCCAGTTCAAGGTTTCGACAATTGTTCGCAACCGAAGCTTCAAAGTTCTGCATGGACAGAAACGCTAGAAAAGCGTATACTTTTCTGATGCGTGGTTCACGCCTGCACTTTTTTAAAGCGTGAATTGAGCGGCTCGAGACCGTCCTACGAGGACCTTAAAACCCTATGCGAGCGCGTTCAAACCACTTTTTATCCCTTATCGTTGCCATCCGTCCACCTTACGTTCCACCCACAACCCTTCCGCTCAACGGAGATAAACTATGACCCAAGCGCGAACCCCTCGTAGCCGCGCCGTTAAAACCATCGTCCCACCCGCCTCGAGCGAGGAGGTGCTCGAGAGTGTGGCTGCTGCTGCCAAAGCTAGCACCCCGAAGGCAACCTCGGCTAAGGGCAGCAAAACTAAAACGGTCAAGGATACCCCTATGCTCGAGGACGCCTTCGAGCAGGTTCTAGACCGCGCCCCTGACGTGAGCGAGGCGATGGGTGAGACCGCCACCCTGCGCGAGATGGCCGCCAAGAAATCTGCTAAAGCTCCCAAAAAAGCGGTCTCCAAAGCTGATAAGGCCGATGAAAAGGCCGACATTGAGGCGGGCCTGACCATTGAAGCGGCGGCTCCCGCCCCTAAAGCGGGCAAAGCCAAGGCCAAGACCGGAAAAGCGGCCAAAGCCAGCGACGCCAAGAGCAAAGCCCCGCGCCCCGAGATGGGCGAGTTCAAGCCCATCGTGTCCAACCGCCCGTTCATGATGCAACCGGGCATCACCGAGATGGTCAAGGCCGGGCGGCTCAGCGGCACCCTCACCAGCGAGGAAATCGCCATCGCCTTCAACGCGGCGCTCGAGGCCAGCGGCACCGAGGCCAGCGAGAATGGCGACGACTTCGAGGAACTGCAACTCTACCTCACCGCGCAGGGCATCGAGATTCAGGACTTGGCCGAGGACGACGACCTCGAGACCGAGGAAGAAGAGGAAGCCGACGCCGAGGAGGAAGCCGAGGAGCGCTACTTCGACGACATGCCCAAAGCGGTCAGCGGCGACCCGGTGCGCCAATACCTGCACGAGATTGGGCGGGTTCCGCTGCTCACGCTCGAGGAAGAAATTTCACTGGCCCGCCGTATCGAGGAGGGCGAGGAAGCCAAAGTTCAGCTCGAGGAGGAAAGTGACACGCTCGAGGACCGCCGGGGCCGCTTGCTCAACCGGCGGGCCGAGGATGGAGCCGCAGCGCGCCAAGCGCTGATTGAAGCCAACTTGCGCCTGGTGGTTTCAATCGCCAAGAAGTACACTGGGCGCGGCCTGGGCTTCCTCGACCTGATTCAAGAGGGAAACCAGGGCCTGATTCGGGCCGTCGAGAAGTTCGAGTACAAGCGGCGCTACAAGTTCTCGACCTACGCGACGTGGTGGATTCGGCAGGCCATCAACCGGGCCATCGCCGACCAGGCGCGCACCATCCGCATTCCGGTACACATGGTCGAGACCATCAACAAGCTGACCCGCACCGCGAGGCAGCTTCAGCAGGAACTGAGCCGCGAACCCAGTTACGAGGAGATTGCCGAGGCGATGGGACCCGGCTGGGACGCGGCTAAGGTTGAGGAAGTGCAGAAGGTTTCGCAGGAACCCGTGAGCCTCGAGACCCCGATTGGCGACGAAAAAGACAGCTTCTACGGCGACTTTATCCCCGACGACAACCTGGACAGCCCGGTGGAGAACGCGGCCAAGACGCTGCTGAGCGAGGAACTCGACAAGGCGCTGGGCAAGCTCACCGAGCGCGAGGCGATGGTGCTCAAGCTGCGTAAAGGTCTGATTGATGGCCGCGAACACACGCTCGAGGAGGTGGGTCAGTATTTCAACGTGACCCGTGAGCGGATTCGCCAGATTGAGAACAAGGCGCTGCGGAAGCTCAAGTACCACGAAAGCCGGACGCGGAAACTGCGCGATTTTCTGGATTGAGAATCCAGGATTCAGATGTCAGATTGCAGACATCAGAAAAAGCAGGCACTCGAGAGGGTGTCTGCTTTTCATTATAAGGAGCGCAATGCCAACTATCTTACAAACACCACGCCTGTTCCTTCGTGAGTTTACGATAGACAACACTGGGTTCATCGTTCGGCTTTTGAACAGTCCTGGCTGGTTAAAATTTATTGGGGACCGCAACGTGAAGACCGAAGAGCAGGCACAAGACTATTTGTTGAACGGGCCTATCAAAAGCTATCGGGAAAACGGTTTTGGGCTATCTTTGGTGGGTACAAAAGACAACGACACGCCCGTTGGCATGTGTGGTCTCGTCAAAAGAAGCAACTTGGACCACCCCGATATTGGCTTTGCTTCTCTGCCAGAATTTATGGGTCAGGGCTATGCTCACGAAATAGCGCAAGCCATGTTAACCTACGCTCGAGAAGTGTTGCATATTAAACAGGTTTTAGGGATTACTGTCCCCGATAACCAAGCTTCCATCAACTTACTACAAAAAGTAGGTTTGAAGTTTGACAAATCTTTTGCATTTTCCGATGACGACAAAGAACTGTTATTGTTCCGAAGCTGAACTGACATCGGATTTCAGACAGCAGATTGCAGACATCAGAAAAAGCAGGCACTCGAGAGAGTGTCTGCTTTCTGCTGCGCTCGAGAGGATTCTTTTAAACCGAAAACAACCGTTATCCTGATAAAGATTAAGGATACCATCGCTCGAGGAATCCAAATGGCCCGCAAAAGTAAGCAAGAAAGGCTTCAAGAGGAATACCTCGCCCTACTCGCTGCGCCCTTTGAGGGTCCCGCCGCGCTCGAGGGCTTGGAGATTCGCCAGGGCGCACCCCGAGAAGAAGATTTCCTCGAGTTCAGGGAGGAGCACTTCGCTGCGGCCCTCGAGTTCGAGCAGCACTACCGGGGCCGCACCGAGCTACGACTTCTGGGCTACCTATACTTTTCCCCCGAAAACACGCACTTCCTCAAGCGCTACGCCCACGCCGTACCCGAGGGGGACCACCCTCGAGAAACGTTTTTGCTCGAGCGCTGGCTGCCGGTTTACCTGATGTACTCGAGCGAAGCGGGCGGCGACCACCTGGTGCATTTCCTGGGCCTCGAGCACAAGTGGCTGGTGCTGATGTACGGCAACGACGGGGAAACGATGGCGTGGCCCCTCGAGAGCGAGGCGCAAGCGCTACTGTTTTGGCAGACACTGCCGAAAGAAGCCTTCCTCGACGCACTCGAGTTCTACGAAACCTGGGTCAATACTTGCTGAGCCATTACTCGAGCGGCGTAAAATGGACTCATGAAAGCGATGGTGTTAAACCAGTATGGCGGCCCCGAGCTGCTCACGCTCGAGGACCTGCCCGTTCCCACGCCCTCGAGCGGTGAGGTTTTGATTCAAGTTCACGCGGTCAGTGTCAACCCGGTGGACTTCAAGCGGCGCAGAGGCTGGGCTAACCAACCGCTCCCGGTGATTCTGGGCTGGGATGTTTCCGGCGAAATCACCGCGCTGGGGGAGGGTGTGACCGACTTCAAGCTGGGCGACGCCGTGTTCGGGATGATTCGCTTTCCGCTCGAGGGCCGCGCCTACGCCGAGTACGTGACCGCACCCGTGACAGACATCGCGCTCAAACCCTCGGGTCTGAGTCACCTTGAAGCGGCGGCAATGACGCTTGCACCCCTCACCGCGCATCAGGCGTTTGACACCCTGAAGCTCGAGGTGGGGCAAACCGTGCTGATTCACGCCGCTGCCGGGGGCGTGGGACACTTTGCGGTGCAGTTGGCCAAAGCGCGGGGCGCAAAGGTGATTGGCACGGCCTCGAGCCGGAACCGGGACTTCGTGCTGGGCCTCAGTACCGACCATTTCGTGGATTACCACGCTCAGCCCTTCGAGGAGCAGGTTCTCGAGTGGACGGGTGGGGCGGGAGTGGACACGGTGCTCGACGGGGTAGGCGGGGACAATCAGAGCCGTTCGTACAGCGTGCTCAAACCGGGCGGCGCTCTGGTGAGCATCGTCGGGCCTCCCCCTCCACTCGAGGGTTTTGAGGACAAAAACCTTCGGGCCACCCACATTCTGGTTCATCCTAGCCGAACACAGCTCGAGTTCCTCTCAAAACTGGTGCAAGAAGGGAAACTGAGACCGCACGTCAGCCAGACTTTTGCACTCGAGCGCGAAATCGGGTGGGTAGTGGCATCAAGGTAATGATGAGTTATAAACGTGGATGAAACGCCACACCGCCGCCGTGAGATTCTCGAGTTTGCGGGCAAAGGACAGCGAACGTCT
>Ga0123339_10001544_pt1 | contig 15991 bp, 13 predicted proteins | sample lystaG_FD_89956 | JGI IMG/M metagenome (GOLD analysis project Ga0123339, IMG submission 89956) | Glacier valley bacterial and archeal communities from Borup Fiord, Nunavut, Canada, to study Microbial Dark Matter (Phase II) -... | ecosystem: Environmental > Aquatic > Freshwater > Ice > Glacier ... | reverse complement strand
TACTACGCAGAAAGTGCCCGCGAGCTCGACCGGATCGCGGATGCCGAGTTCATACCCTCCCGCCTGATCGTGGTCACCCCGCCGTGGAACTTCCCGGTGGCGATCCCGGCCGGATCCGTGCTGGCCGCGCTCGCATCGGGTGCCGGCGTGATCATCAAGCCGGCTCCGCAGGCGCGCCGCAGTGCCGCGATGATGGTCGAGGCCCTCTGGGCCGGTGGGGTGCCGCGCGACGTGCTCGCGCTCGTGGATCTCGACGAGGGCGACCTCGGTCGCGAGCTGGTGGCGCATCCGTCGGTCGATCGGGTGATCCTCACGGGTGCCTGGGAGACTGCGAAGCTATTCCGCTCCTGGCGTCCCGACCTTCTACTGATAGCCGAGACGAGCGGCAAGAACGCGATCATCGTGACCCCGAGCGCGGACCTCGACCTCGCAGTGGCGGATGTCGTGAAGAGCGCGTTCGGCCACGCGGGCCAGAAGTGTTCGGCGGCATCCCTCGTGATCCTGGTCGGATCGGTCGCGAAGTCAGAGCGGTTCAGACGGCAGCTCATCGACTCCGTGAGCACGCTGAGGGTGGGCTATCCGCAGGAGGCGACGACCGTGATGGGGCCGATCATCGAGCCGGCACAGGGCAAGCTCCGCTCGGCACTCACCACCCTCGCCGAGGGTGAGTCCTGGCTGGTCAGGCCGCGCTCACTCGACGAGAGTGACCGGCTGTGGTCGCCCGGCGTTCGGGATGGGGTGGCCGCGGGATCGGAATTTCACCTCACCGAGTACTTCGGTCCGGTGCTCGGCATCATGCAGGCTGACACGCTCGAAGAGGCGATTGCGCTGCAAAACGCTCCGGCCTACGGTCTCACCGCGGGCATCCATTCGCTCGATGCCAGCGAAATCGCGCTGTGGGTCGAGACCGTTCAGGCGGGCAACCTTTCGGTGAACCGTGGCATTACCGGTGCGGTCGTCCGCCGGCAGCCCTTCGGCGGATGGAAGCGGTCGACGGTCGGTGAGGGGGCGAAGGCCGGCGGTCCGAACTATCTGCTCGCCCTCGGCGACTGGCGGCCGCTGTTCGCCGAGCCCGGGCGAACGGCAGTGCTCAAGGGACTCAGCGAGAAGGTCGCACGCGTGATCGAAGCGGCGCAGCTCGGCATGGAGTTTCTCGAGTTCGATCGCGTTCGCGCCGCGGCGAAGAGTGACCAGCAGGCCTGGGTCGACGAATACGGAACGGTCAAGGATGTCTCGGGCCTCGGCATCGAGCGCAACGTGTTTCGCTACCGGCCGGTCGCGGTGATGGTGCGCCTGGCCGAGGGGGCATCCCCCGCCCAGCTCGTTCGCATGATCGCGGCAGCCACGCGCGCCGGGGCCTCGCTTTCGATCAGCTCTGCGGTTCCGATGGCGGCGGGACTCATCCGCCTTTTCGGCACGTCAGCGCCCCCACTCGTCATCGAGTCCGTTGTCGTGGAGACGGATGTGCGCTGGCACGCGCGCCTACAGTCCGGCGAGATCCGCCCCGGGCGCATCCGGCTGCTTGGCGGTGACCGGCTCGCACTCGCGATGGTGCTCGGCGGAGATCCGGATGTGGCGATTTACGCCGGCCCGGTGACCACCTCCGGGCGAATCGAGATGCTGCCGTTCCTGCACGAACAGGCCATCAGCATCACGGCCCACCGCTTTGGAAATCCCGACCCCTCGACTTTCGTCACGCTCTGATCGGGGGGACGACCGGTTTCGCATCTCCCGGCTCGGCGGGCGCGTGGGTTCTGGTGTGCCGCCTCGGCTACACGAGATCGGGGTGGTGTAGCGCCGCGACATCCGGATGCGCGCGCAGCCGACTCTTGAGCGCGTTCTCGCCATAGGTGCGGAAGATCGGATTCTGCGGGTCGGCGGTGATCCCGCGCGACTCGGCGGCGAGCTCCGGGGGCAGCGTGAGAGTCGGGATCGTGGCATCCAGCGCGGGGGCGAAAAAGAACGGCACCGAGATACGATCCGTGCCAATGAGAGGCGAGATCACCCGGTGCACGGTGGCGGTGAGATAACCGTCGGTAGCAACCTCGAGCAGCTCGCCGATGTTGACGACGAATGCTCCCGGAAGCGGAGGGGCGTCGATCCAGCCCTCGCCGTACTGTACCTGGAGGCCACCCTTGCCCGGCTCGACGAAGAGCAGGGTCAGCACCCCGGAGTCCTTATGCGCGCCGACACCCTGTTGCGGAGTGGGATCGGACTTGCCGGGGTAGCGCACGATCTTGGTGAGGGTCGATGGATTCGTCGCGAAGCTCGAATCGAAAACGTTCTCCTCGGCGCCGAGGGACACGGCCCAGGCGCGCAGCAGGGCGAGCGCCACCCCGGTCAGGGCGTCATTCCACTGCGTGACGACCTCCCGCAGTTCGGGCAATGCCGAAGGCCATTGGTTGGGGCCGTCCAGACGCCAGTAGTTGGCGACCTCGCTCCCGCGGGCCACCGCCGGGCGCTCCACTCCGATGTCGATCTGCTCACGCCAATCGACTGCGCCCTTGGTGAGTTCGCCGCCGACCCGGGTGTATCCCCGAAAATGCGGACTCTTCAGGTTCTCGATCTCGAGCTTGTCGGCATCCGGCAGCTCGAAGAACGAGCGGGCGGTGCGGATGATGGCATCCTGCAGTTGCTCGGAGACGCCATGGCCGGTCAGATAAAAGAAGCCGAATTCGTGGGTGGCAGCCCGCAGCTCGCGCCGAAACGCCGCCGCTTCGTGCTCGCCGTGATCCAGTCGGGAGAGGTCGAGCACCGGGAGTGTTAGTGACATGCTTCCATTCTCGATCGGATTTTGGAGACATGTGCCCGTGTTACGCAGCATGAAGCCCCCCCGAACTGGCGGTCTGTCCCCCATTGTGCGGACACGCCCGGTCCCCACATAATCGGTTCCGGGGGAAGTGCGTCAGGCAGCCCCTCTGCGACCGGGTACCCCCAACACGGTCGTAGAAAATCGGCCGGATGCGTACCCGAATCGCGCATCCGGTCGACTGACCTCAGGAGACGGCGAGCACGCACCACCGCTCATCCATCCGCTCCTTTGTTTCGGTGGGGTTCGCGCTGCGATGAGACTGGCTGTGACCGGACTGGCCGCGACCGGGCTGGCCGCGACCGGGCTGGCTGCGACCGGGCTGGCTGCGACCGGGATGGCTGTGACCGGGCTGGCTGCGAAGGCGCTGCCCGTGCAGCGAAGCATGATCCCCGCCGCTCGAATATTGCCCTCGGGAAGTACTGGGTGCCGACACCTGCCGATACCTGCCGATATTTGCCCGCATCTCGGCCACGTTGATGTCGCCGAACGCCCTCAGGTGCGGCTCGGCGCGGTGAATTCGCACATCCGTGACGATCTGCGGAGCCTGCTCGAAGAAGCCGCCGAAAAACTTGGGTTTCCGGCGGTGACTACGCTCATAAGCGCGACAGCGCCAGACATCAGGAGTTACCGTGGCCGATTCCCCCATTCCCCGCAGCCCGACCTCGATCGGCGATTTCGTCGTTTCGGTCGATCCCGCGTCAGCCGTGCCGCACTATGAGCAGTTGCGCGTGCAGCTGCTCGACGCCATGGCTGCGGGATCAATCGCAGCCGGTGCCAAGCTTCCGACGGTGCGTGGTCTTGCGGATTCCCTGGGTATCGCGCCCAATACCGTCGCCCGCAGCTATCGCGAACTCGAACGGGATGCCGTGATCGAAACGCGCGGTCGTGCCGGTACCTTCGTCGCTTCGTCGGGCGATGCCACCCACCGCCAGGCGCAGGATGCCGCGGCGGCTTTCGCGGTTCGCATCCGCCAATTGCGTCTCGACCCCGCCGTCGCACTCGAGCTGGTGCGGTCAGCCCTGCGCTGAGGCTGCCGCTGGCCGTCCAGTCGTGCCAGCACCCGACGGATGGCGGTGTTCGCGGATCAGGAGTTGCGCGGCGACCGCGGCGTGTCGATGTTTCGACACGCTGCTCGTCACGGATGACTCCTGATCCGTGAACGGCCAGAAAACGCGAACATCGGGCCAGTGAAGCTCGCACCTCACGGCACGGGCAGTCCCCGCCGCACCTCACAGCTTGGGCGGATCAGATCGAGGCGACGGCCGCGGAGTCGACACGGCTGTTCGCCCCGTTCACGAAACTCGCCTGCTCGGCGCACAGAACCGCGATCACTGCCGCGACCTCCTGCGGTTCGGCACGGCGCTGGAGGGCCGTATACGGTCGTGGCTCCGCGAGGAAGCTCGCGACCGCCTCGTCGACACTCGATCCGATCTTCTTCGCCCGTTTTTCCATCATCGCGGAGAGCATCGTGTGGGATTCGGCCGGTTTCATTCTCTGGTGCGACATCACATCTGGACTGCGTCGAGCATGCGCGTGCCATCCACCGACTGAATGACGGAAGGTGCGACCCCTACCGACGCTGGATCACCGGCTCGATGAACCTCACAACCGGGAAGCCGGATGGCGCGCGTTACGCAGTCACCGCCGACGGAGTGGTGAACGGCTTCGAGTGGAGCCTTGATGACACCGAAATGTTCTTCACTGACATCGCTGTGAAGACGATCTACCGCGCTCCAGACGGCGAAACCGGGGAGCTCGGCAATGTCAAGGTCTTCCATTGCGGAGAGCCGCATGATGGGCTCACCATCGACGCCGAGGGATTTCTCTGGGCGGCATCTATGGAGGCGGTCGACTGGTGCGGTACACGCCAGAGGGAATATACGACGTGACGGTGGAGTCGCCTGCGTCGAATAACACCTCCGTCGCATTCGGCGGACCCGGAAGGTCAATGCTTTTCGTCGCGTCCGCGCGGGTAAATCTCACGGAGGAGCAGTTGGAGACACATCCGCCCCCCGGAGCGATTGCCGCGATCGACACCGCCACGCACGGGTGCTCGCTACGTCACTTCTGCGCATGACCGAATTCTCGCTGCAGGGGGCTGGCGAAGGACCCGCCAACCGTATTGACGACTACGCAGATCTGCGCGCGTATGCAGCGATCGGCGATGGTCGCACGGTAGCGCTCATCGCGCTCGACGGTTCTATCGACTGGTTCCCGGCGCCGAATCTGCCAACCCCTCCCGCCTTCGCCGCGATTGTGGATGCTCCGCACGGCGGTCGCATCGAGTTGCGGCCAGTCGATGACTACACCGTCTCGCGACGATATGTGTCCGGTACTAATGTGCTGCAGACCACCTTCACCACCGCCGCGGGCCGCGTGCGCGTGACCGACGTCCTGGTCACCGGGGTGGCGGGACGGCTGCCCTGGGCCGAGCTTGCGCGCCGGGTCGACGGTGTGAAAGGCGCCGTTGCATTGCGCTGGTCGGTCGCACCCGGCACGATGCTCGGCACCGCGGCCCCTTGGGTTGAGCACACGGTGCAGGGTGCGGTGATCCGGGTCGACGGCGTGATGCTCGGCGTGCGCGGTATCGACCACGGGCCATCCGCAGCCGAGGCGCAGAGCATCGCCGGTGCATTCACCACCTCTGCGGGGTCCCGTCACCTCGTGGTCGTCACGGCGACAGAACGCGAGCCGCTGCACATGATCACCCCGGAGATCGTAGATCGCGGGGTAGACCGCACCATTGCCAGCTGGAAGGCCTGGTCGACCGAGTTCTCCTGGAAGGGCGAATGGAGCGAGGCGGTGCTGCGCAGCGCGCTCGCCCTGAAACTGCTCATCCACAGCCCCACCGGCGCTATCGCCGCTGCGGCCACCACGTCGATTCCGGAGTCTCGGGAAGGCGAAAAGAACTGGGACTATCGATTCGCCTGGGTACGCGACCTCGCGTACACGGTGCGCGCGCTCATTCGCTTCGGGTTGCGCGAAGAGACGCATCAGGCCGTCTCCTGGCTGCTCACAACGATCCGCGAACAAGGCCCTGAACTGCATATCTTCTACGCACTCGATGGCTCGGTACCCGAGGGCAGTTCGCGGCCGGATGTTCCGGGGTGGCGCGGCATCGGGCCAGTGGTGGTGGGCAACGGGGCTCAGGGGCAGCGGCAGCTCGGTGCCTACGGAGACCTCTTCGATGTGGTGCGCGCCTACGTTGAGGACGGCAACCTGCTCGATTCGGAGACCGGACGCTTGCTCGCCACAATCGCCGACCGCGCATGCGACAACTGGCAGCGTCCGGACTCTGGCATCTGGGAGCTCGAAGAGCAGCAGCATTACACCTCGTCGAAACTCGGCTGCTGGCAAGCCCTCGACTGCGCGGTGCACCTCTCTGCGCTTGGCCAGTTACCCGGCGGAAACGCGCGTTGGGCGGCGGAGCGGGACCGCATCCGCGACTGGGTTGAAAACAACGCGTGGTCCGAGCCGCGCCAGAGCTACGTGATGTATCCCGGCAGTGAAAAGCTCGACGCTTCCATTTTGCTGCACGCGGCGAGCGGCTTCGATCGGACCGAGCGGATGTCGGGCACTATCGATGCGATCGAGAGCGAGCTCGGTCGCGGACCGCTGGTCTATCGGTACTCCGGCATGCAGCGTGAAGAGGGAACCTTCGTGGCGTGCGCGTTTTGGACGGCGGCTGCGCTGGCCTGCGTCGGCCGCATGGATGAGGCGAGGGCACGAATGACCGAACTGGTGGCGCTGGGCAACGACGTCGGCCTCTACTCAGAGATGATGGATGCCGACACCCACGAGTTTCTCGGCAACCTTCCGCAGGGCCTCAGCCATCTGGCTCTCATCAATGCGGCGATCACGATCGACGAACTCGGGCGCTAAACTGGACGAGCTGGTCGTGAGAACCGTGGGCGTTGAGAACCGGCGCCCTACCCCTCGCGGGTGCGATGAATCAGCTTCGAGAGCACAATAGCGCTGCGGGTATGGTCCACGTTGGGAGCGACCCGCACGCGTTCGAGCGCGAGTTCGAGCGAGGGGATGTCGCGGGAGCGCATGTGCACGATGGCATCCGCGCTGCCGGTGACAGTGCCGGCATCAACAACCTCCGGAATACCGGCGAGGATGCGCCGCAATTCCTCCGGCGCAACAGTGCCGCGACAAAAGAGTTCAACGTAGGCCTCGGTGCCGAGCCCGTCGACGGCGGGGTCGACTTGGATGGTGAATCCGCGGATCACCTTGTCGGCGACCAGCCGGTCCACACGGCGTTTCACTGCGGACGCGGAGAGCCCGATCACCTCGCCGATGTCCCCGTATCCAGCGCGGGCATTCTGGCGGAGAAGGTCGATGATGCCGTAGTCAAGACTGTCCATGGGCTCACCCTACGGCGTATTCTTGTGCCATCCCCATGATCTTCGGTGATTTTATGCGCCCTACGCTGGCAAAGATCGGATGTGTGCGTGTGAGACTGGAATGTCCCCACACCCCGATCTCCGAAGGAGCCCTCGTGTCGGCCACAATGCCTGCAACGAATGTTGCCCCCGCCCGTATCCCGTCCCGACGCACCATCCTCATGTGCCGCCCCGAATTCTTCACGGTGATGTACCGGATCAACCCCTGGATGGATCCCCAACTGCCCACTGACACGGCCCTCGCGGTGCGTCAGTGGGAGACGCTCTATCAGACCTATGTCGATCTCGGATTCGACGTGCATCTCATCGACCCGATCGATGGACTGCCCGACATGGTTTACGCCGCGAATGGAGGATTCGTGCTCGACAATATCGCCTATGGCGCGAGCTTCACGTATGCCGAGCGGCAGCCAGAGGGACCCGCCTACATGGACTGGTTCCGCGAGCATGGCTTCGACGTCACGGTGCCGGAAAACATCAACGAGGGCGAGGGCGACTTCCTGCTCGTCGGCGATGTGATCCTCGCGGGCACCGGTTTTCGCAGTGCGTCCAACAGTCACAGGGAGATCGCGGAACTCTTCGGTCGGGAGGTCGTCACACTCGAGCTGGTGAACCCGAGTTTCTACCACCTCGACACGGCAGTCGCAGTGCTCGACCCGCAGCCGGGCTTCGTCTCTGCCGATGGTTCCGGGCCCAACATCGCGTATCTGCCGAGCGCCTTCAACGAGACCGGTCTCGCCGTGCTTCGCGAGCGTTTTCCCGACGCGATCCTAGTGAACGAGCAGGATGCCGCAGTACTCGGCCTCAACTCCTTCGGTGACGGCTACAACATGGTCATCGCATCGCGCGCCACCGACTTCGAGCGTCAGCTGCGCGAGCGTGGCTACAACCCCATCGGTGTCGATCTCTCCGAACTGCTTCTCGGCGGCGGCGGGGTCAAGTGCTGCACCCTCGAACTGCGTCGATGAGTTGAACCCCGGCGCAGTTCATCGCCGCCGAGGGTGCGCACATCGCGCACACCACGCATCCGTTACCGGTCCTCCTCGCGCCCGCGGAGGGCGCCGGGGTCACGGATATCGAGGGCCAGTGCCCCAGGTAGGGCCAACATCGTCGTGGCGGACGGCAATTTCCACGGCCGTGCTCCTCGAGCCGATCCAGGGTGAGGCAAGAATCCTGATCCCCCCCCCGCCGAAAACCCGCCGGCGGTTCGCGACATCCCCACCCACCACACTGCGCTTTTCACCGCCGACAAGATCCAATCGGAACACGGATGCACGGATACCCTCTCCCCAGCGCCAGGGTGGGCGTCGTGCCCAACTCTGCATGCGCTGCGGTGGTCGGTAACGTCGACGTCCTCGACGTCCTCGACGTCCTCGACGTCCTCGACGTCCTCGTTGTGCCAGGAGCGAGCTCGTGTGACGGGTGCTCGCCTCACCGCAGAGCTCGAACAACCCCTCGGATTCGGCGTGATTGCGGTGTGTTTGTGGTGCGATCAGCAGACATCGATCCGTTCTCGAGACGGGCACGAAGATCCGGTGCTCCGGTCGCGCGCGACCGTAGGCTTGACCCGTGAACGCACTGGATTCGGCCGATCCGCTCTCTGTCTACCGTGATCGATTCGTCGTATCCCCCGGCGTGGTGGCCTACCTCGACGGCAACTCGCTCGGGCGGCCGCTCACCGCATCGGCTGACCGCATCGCGCGATTCGCGACCGACGAGTGGGCGTCGCAACTCATCAGGGGCTGGGATGCCGGCTGGCTTCACCTGCCGCTCACCATCGGCGATGAACTTGGCCGGGTCGCACTCGGCGCCGCGGAGGGGCAGACCGTCATCGGCGACTCCACCACTGTGCTGCTCTACAAGCTGGTGCGCGCGGCGGTGGGTGCCGCGGGAGACCGGCGTGAACTCGTGATCGACCGCGACAACTTTCCCACCGACCGCTACGTGCTCGAGGGGATCGCGGCGGAGTGCGGCCTCACGCTCCGCTGGATCGGTGCGGGGGACGTCTCCCCGGGTCAGGTCGCGGAGATCGTGGGCCCGAAGACGGCGCTCGTGGTGCTGTCGACCGTGTCCTATCGCTCGGGATTCCTCGCCGATGTACCAGCAATCACCCGGGTCGTCCACGATGCAGGTGCCCTCATCCTCTGGGATCTCTGCCACTCGTCGGGGGTCGTGCCGACAGCGCTGGACGATTGGGATGTCGACCTCGCAGTCGGCTGCAGCTACAAATACCTGAACGGTGGGCCGGGTGCGCCCGCCTTTGCGTACGTGCGGCGCAACCTTCAGGCGACTCTGCGGCAGCCCATCCAGGGCTGGCTCGGATCGCGTGCGCCGTTCGAGATGAAGCAGGGTTACGAGCCGGCCGAGGGCATCCGCGGTTTTCTCAGCGGCACTCCGCCCATCATCGGAATGCTGGCCCTTCAGCCTGCGATCGCCCTGATCGATGAGGTGGGGCTCCCGGCCATCCGGGCCAAGTCGATCGCTCTCACCGAGTACGCGATCGCGCTCGCCGACGACAGACTCCCGGATGCCGCTCTCTCGTCGCCGCGCGACCCCGACCGCCGCGGCAGCCACATCACCCTCGACCATCCGCGCTTCGAGGCGCTCATGCCGGGGCTGTGGGAGGCCGGTGTGATCCCGGACTTCCGGCGCCCGACGGGCATCCGCCTCGGGCTGTCTCCCCTGTCGACGAGCTTCGCCGAAGTCGAACTCGGCGTGGATGCGATCGCGCGAGCTCTGGCGCAGTGACCGCAGTGACCGCATTGACCGCATTGACCGCGGTGACCGCTCGGATTCGGGTGCTGCGACCTCGTTTCCGCGCTGGGGTACCGACCCACCCGCCTCTGGCTCGGCGCCTCCGGCCGTGCTCCTGGCGGCGCGGTCGCGGGAGTGCGTGGTGTGGGCGTGGCAGCAACACTCATCGCGCCTAGTATCGTCGTCACTGTAGGCCGATCGGCCAGGGGGGCCACCTGATGAATTTCTTTCCCGCATCGACCGCAACTCCCCTGCGGGGCGGGGCGACTCTTCGCTGGGGAGTGCTCGCGCCCGGTCGGATAGCCGCCGACTTTGTTCGGACGCTCCATGCAAACTCCGACCAGCGGATGCACGCGGTCGGGTCGCGTTCCCTCGATCGTGCCACCGCTTTTGCCGCGCGCTTCGGTATCGAGCGCGCCTACGACAGCTATGAGCGACTGGTGGCGGATCCCGGCGTGGATATCGTCTACGTCGCCGCTCCCCACAGCCAGCATCGGGCCCTTGCGCTCCTCGCGATCGCCGCGGGTAAGCACGTGCTCATCGAGAAGCCAATCGCCCTCACCGCTTCAGAGGCGCGCGAGATCGCGGATGCCGCGCGGGCCGCGAAAGTCTTCGCCATGGAGGCAATGTGGGCGCGCTTCCTCCCCCAGACCACGGTGATCACGGCCCTGCTTGCCGACGGCATGCTCGGGGACATCGGCCTCGTCGCCGCCGACTACGGTTCGATCTTCGACTTCGATGCCACCAGTCGCGTCTTCGACCCGGCCCTGGGCGGAGGGGCGTTGCTCGATCTCGGCGTCTACCCGATCTGGTTCGCGCACTATGTGCTGGGCAGACCGAGTCGGATCGTCGCGAGTGGCTCCATAACGTCGACCGGGGTGGATGGCCAGGCCGCTCTCCTGTTCAGCACGGCGAGCGGTGCGGAGGCCCAGCTGAGCACCAGCATGATCGTGTCAACGCCGGTGCGGGCTACCGTGAGCGGCTCTCTCGCCAGCCTCGACATCGACGCACCTTTTGTTGCGCCGGGAGGTTTCACTTTGTACCGGGACGGCACCGATGAGCCGCTGCGCTGGGATGACCCTACCGAGCTGCGCTGGCGTGACGGACTGGTCTGGCAGGCAACCGCGGTGGCGCAGCATGTCGCCGACGGGCTGACCGAGTCTCCGCAGCATCCGCTCGACACCTCGGTCGCGGTGCTCGAGACTATCGACGAGGCGCGGCGGCAGCTCGGGTTGCTCTCGTAGTTGTGTGAACCGACTGGATTGTGAACCGACTGGTTTGCGCGCCTGCCGCGTAGGGTGTACCGATAGTGAGATGACATCCAACGAACCAGACCTGCGGGACAGAGGGTTCTTCGGACAACCGCGGGCCCTCGCGACCCTGTTCGGAGTGGAGACCTGGGAGCGGTTCTCGTTCTATGGCATGCAGGGAATCCTGCTCATCTATCTGTACTACTCGGCGGCACAGGGTGGACTCGGACTCAGCCAGACGCTCGCGGCCGGAATCGTCGGCGCATACGGCGGAGGGGTCTACTTGGCGACCGTGCTCGGAGCGTGGATCGCCGACCGAATTCTCTCCAGCGAACGGACGCTCTTCATCAGCGCCGCTGTGGTGATGACCGGCCACATCGCGCTCGCCCTGATCCCCGGTCTCGTGGGCGTTTGCGTCGGGCTCATCCTCATTGCGGTGGGGAGTGGCGGACTCAAAGCGACGGCGACCTCCATCGTCGGCACGCTGTACTCCACCGATGACACTCGGAGGGATGCCGGTTTTTCACTGTATTACCTGGGCGTCAACCTCGGCGCGTTCTTCGGACCGCTCCTGACCGGACTCCTGCAGTCCACGATCGGCTTCCACTTCGGGTTCGGTCTCGCAGCGATCGGCATGGCTGCGGGACTCATCCAGTATTCGTCGGGTCGGAAGAGGCTCCCGGATGCGGCCCGCGAAATCCCGAATCCGCTGCCCCGGAACATGTTTCCCGTCGTCGGAGCAATCGCGGGCGCCGGAGTCATCATCGTTCTGCTCCTCGTGGTCTTCGGCGTGATCACGGCCGCAAACCTCGCGATCATCGTGATCGGAGTGACTGCGCTCGCCGCGGTGGCGTACTTCGTCGTCATCCTGACCAGCCGCTCCATCACGAGCGATGAGCGCAGCCGGGTGGTCGCGTTCATCCCACTATTTATCGCCAGTGCCGCATTCTGGTCCCTCTACCAGCAGCAGTTCACCGTGGTCACGATCTACTCCGACCAGCGCCTCGACCGCAATATTTTCGGCTGGCAGTTCCCGGTCTCCTGGGTGCAGTCGATCAACCCGATTTTCATCATCGTGCTGTCCGGACTATTCGCGGCACTGTGGACGCGCCTCGGACGACGGCAACCGACCACCCCGGTGAAGTTCGGGCTGGGAACGCTGGGGGTTGGCGCCGGATTCCTGCTCTTCCTGCCCTTCGTTGCCACGGGACGAAATGGCACGCCCGTGCTCGCCCTGGTGCTCATCCTGCTGGTCTTCACCATTGCCGAGTTGTTGCTTTCACCGATCGGCCTGTCTGTTTCGACGAAACTGGCCCCGGCGCGCTTCCGCACGCAGATGGTCGCATTATTCTTCCTCTCCGTGGCCATCGGCTCTGCGGTTTCCGGCCAGCTCGCTGCGCTGTACGACCCGCGAAATGAGGCACCGTATTTCAGCGTGCTCGGCGGTATTGCGATCGCGATCGGCGTGATCCTCGTGCTCATTGCAAAACCGGTACTCACCCTCATGCGCGGGGTGCGCTGAAGCCTGCAATATCATCATCGACCTCACAGCTTTTCACCCTGCAGCGGGGATCGCAGTGTTGCGGTAGTCCTACGAGGGCATCGCGATCGCGGGCAGGGGTATGCGTCAGCCGGCGATCGGTGACTTACGCGGGCCGGCCTTCGGCGGCGCGGTCTTGGGCGCGATCCTCGGTGTGACGGAGGCACTGACGGCTCGCTTGGCCGGTGGTCGCGGTGCGGTCGCGGCGGGGGTGCTCAGGGCCCGGGGTGCGAGGCGTTCGAGTTGGGTGACGTGGGCGGGGGTGAGTTCGGCGAGGGAGGTGACTCCGAGCAGGCGCATTGTGCGGGTGATTTGCTCGTTGAGGATTTCGATCATGCGGTCGACTCCTTCGCGTCCACCGGCCATGAGTCCGTAGAGGTAGGCGCGTCCCACGAGGGTGAAGTCTGCGCCGAGGGCGATCGCGGCGACGATGTCGGCGCCGGACATGATGCCGGTGTCGAGGTGCACTTCGAGGTCCGTGCCGACCTCGCGGGCGACTTTTGGGAGCAGGTGGAACGGGATGGGTGCGCGGTCGAGTTGGCGGCCGCCGTGGTTGGAGAGGATGATTCCGTCGATTCCCATCGTCGCGAGCCTCCGGGCGTCGTCGAGGCTCTGGACTCCCTTCACGACGATCTTGCCCGGCCACTGGTCGGTGATCCAGGCGAGGTCGTCGAAGGTGACGGTCGGGTCGAACATCGTGTCGAGTAGCTCGCCGACGGTGCCTGACCAGCGGTCGAGGGAGGCGAAAGCGAGCGGCTCGGTGGTGAGGAAATTGATCCACCACTCCGGCCGCGGCAGGGCGTTGATGACGGTGCCGAGAGTGAGCTGCGGCGGGATGGAGAATCCGTTGCGTTTGTCGCGCAACCTGGCTCCGGCCACGGGCACATCCACGGTGACCAGCAGGGTGTCGAATCCGGACTTCGCGGCCCGGTCGACGAGCGCCATCGAACGGTCCCGGTCTTTCCACATGCACAACTGGAACCAGTTGCGCCCGGTCGGGTTCGCGGCCTGTACGTCTTCGATGGCGGTGGTGCCCATGGTGGACAGGGCGAAGGGGATGCCGGCGGCGGCGGCGGCGGAAGCCCCGGCGATCTCCCCCTCGCTGTGCATCATGCGGGTGAAGCCGGTCGGGGCGATGCCGAACGGCAGTGCGGTCGGGCCGCCGAGCACCGTCGAAGAGGTGTCGACCACTGAGACGTCGCGCAGGATCGAGGGGTTGAACTGGATGTCCTCGAACGCCTGGCGGGCCCGGGCGAGTGAGATCTCCGCCTCGGCGGCTCCTTCGGTGTAGTCGAAGGCGGCTTTCGGGGTGCGCTTTTGTGCGATCGCGCGCAGGTCGTGAATGGTGAGCGCCTTCTCAAGCCGGCGCTTCTTCGCGTTAAACTCGGGGGTAGCGAAGTGCATGAGCGGCGCGAGATCGCGCACCCGAGGGAAGTGGCGTTCGAGTTTCATGATGATGTCCTTGTGTCGACGATGATATGCAGGGGAGAGAGGCCGCTTCGCAGCCGCGAGATCTGGAGGCGCACGAGCGGATCGATGCGAGAGGCCATACTCGCGACCTGGCCGCCGAGGTGCGGGGTGATAATCACGCCGGGGAGGGTCCAAAGGGGATGTTCGGGCGGGAGCGGTTCGGGCTCCACGACATCCAGAGCGATGCGGATCGCTCCGCTCGCGACGCGTGCCGTGACTGCCGCGGTGTCAACTATCGCACCGCGGGACACGTTTACGAGTAGGGCGTCCGCCTTCATCTGACCGAGGAAAGCCGCGTCGACCAAGCCGGTGGTCTCGGCAGTAAGGGGGATACCCAGTACGACGATGTCCGCTGCGCTCAGCAGAGTCGGGAGGTCGCTGAGGGAATGGATGACGCCGCGCTGGTCTTCGCGGGCGGTGCGCGCTACCCGACTGAGGCTGACACCGAAGGGCTCGAGTCGCGCAGCCACGGCCTCGCCCACTCCACCGACTCCAATGATGAGCACCGAGCGCCCGAGAAGGCCGGGGTACCAGTCACGTTGCCAGCCGCCGGAGGGTTGGGTGCGGGCGATGACGTCGAGGCCGCGTTGGCTCTCGAGGATCAGGGCGACGTCAAGTTCCGCGGTCGGCCCCTCATGAACCCCGACGGCGTTGCAGTAGGCGAGCCCCGCGGGGAGTGTCTCTTTCACGCCGTCGTACCCGAGCGACTGGCTCTGGATCACCGAGACCGGAGAATGCGCCAGGGCGCCGAGCGCGGCGGCGGAGACCGAATACGGCATCACGACAAGGTCGACGGGATGGTCGAGCGGCGGATCATCCGTCGTCCACACCTCGAGCGCGACGTCGTCTTCGACGGCAGCGAGGCGATCGAGCATTGCGGCGTCAGGCACCGCGACAGTGGTCACGCGGGGGATGGTCACGCGGGGGATGGTCATACGGATGGCTCGCTATCGAATTTCTGCAGCAGCCGGTCGCGGGCGCCCTCGATGTGCGCGCGAATGAGGCGAGCGGCGAGCGGCGCATCCCCGGCCGCCACCGCGTCGAGGATACCCTGGTGCTGAAGCGCGACATCCGCTGGCCGGAGCAGTTGGTGCGACTGCACCTGGCCGATGCAGAGCTCGATCTCTCCCATCAGCAGGCCGTGCATCTTCGCGAGACGCGGGCTGTACTGGGCGAGTACGAGCTGGCGGTGGAAGTCGAGATCGGCGCGCGCGAGTGCCGCGCGATCATCGGTGCGCACATGCTCGAGCAGCTCTCGATGCACGGCGATGGCGGCCGCTGGGACCACGCCGTCGGCTGCAAGATTGTGTAGCGCGGTCTCTTCGAGAATGACACGATTGGAGTAGAGATCCTTAATGTCATCCCGGCTGAGCTCCGGAACCTGCGCAGCATGATGCGCCCGTCGCGATAATAGCCCCTCGCTCACCAGACGCTGCAGGGCGGCTTTTGCAGTGGGTCGAGCAACGCCATAGCGCTCGGCCACGGCCGATTCGGTGAGAAGCGCTCCCGGACGATCGACCATGCTGACGATGCTCTCGCGCAGGGCGTCATAGACGGCCTCGGGGAGAGAGGTGGTCTTGAGCACGGCGCCTCGGGACGCATGGGCCGATGGTGACATCATTGTCATACAAGTATACGAGATGGTGGGTCGGGGCCGCTAGGTTAAATCCTGCAGTTATCCGAGAGCGAAGATTGTGGTGAAAAGTTTGCGAACTGTGCAGAACGATGGACTCGCTGCCCGGCGGATACAAACGCG
>Ga0123339_10001542_pt1 | contig 16001 bp, 18 predicted proteins | sample lystaG_FD_89956 | JGI IMG/M metagenome (GOLD analysis project Ga0123339, IMG submission 89956) | Glacier valley bacterial and archeal communities from Borup Fiord, Nunavut, Canada, to study Microbial Dark Matter (Phase II) -... | ecosystem: Environmental > Aquatic > Freshwater > Ice > Glacier ... | reverse complement strand
GTTGTTCACGCATGAATTGTACTGCGTCAAACGTTTTATTAGCTGTTGTCTTCATAGGTCATAAAGTCTCTAGGTGAACGAATTTCCAATTCTTTGTAGCCATTTTTAATGTTGATTGCATTATAGCCGCGAATTCTCTGAACATTCACAATATGTTTGAAATTCCAGCTAATCAAAAAGTCAGCCCGGTTAATTGTTGCCAGGGCAATATGCAGACAGTCTGCAAAACTTGTCTGGCCGACAACTTTTTCTGCAATGTATTGCGTAGCCAATTCAACCGTTTCGTCATTGGGTTCTATGAATTCTGTGTTTTCCGCTTTCAAACTTGTAACAAGCTTTTTAACTCGCTCTGGTGCAGAACTTAGTTCGTCTTGAGTTACAGCGGAGAAAAAAAGTCTAAATTCTCCATTCTGAAGTCTTTCAAAAAGCGGTTTTGTGAATTCGGAAAATTCCTCATCGAAATAACCGCCAAAGACTGAAGTGTCGATATAAAGTCTTTGTTTCATGCAATAAAGATAGTATAAATTTCTGGAATGTTGTCAGATTTCGAGGTTGGATTTTTTTAAACTAATTACTCAACTATCTGATCAACAGTGAATTATTTAGGCAATCTGTCAACTGTCTTTTTAACTTTGTCTTTTGTCAGCATAAGCTTATAATTTTCATCGTAAAGATACTAAAAGAAAAAAGCTATTAGATATTAACAGATTCATTTAGAATAAAGGCTAAAGGTTGAGGCTATGGCAAGTGCATGATTGCGCGGCACTTAGCTGTCATATAACACAAATGTATATACGGAGGTCGAAGCTTCAAATTTACTCCAAAACCCACCATTTGATATAGCCTTTTATAGAGCCATAAGCATTTCTTCTTTGCAAAAATTCTTTCTTAATAATTCGCCAATTCGTTTTCTGTCAGCATCTGATGTTATTGAACCCGAAGGATGGGGAATACCATAAATAGGGATATTTGATAATTTTCCTTTTATAAGAAGGCGCTTTTTATCAACCAATAAATTTTCTTTATCCTTAATTGGCAATATGTCAAAACACCCACCTGTTCCTAAACACAATATCTGTTTTGGTTTGATTATTTCCGAAATTAACTCTAATGAAAAATTACGACAATTATCATAAACTTCTTTACCACCTTTTTTAGCCAACAAATTTTCTACTTTGATGGTATTAAAGTAAATGAAATTCATATACATGCTATTGGAAAGGATATCCGTCATTTTATCGCTGTCAAATGACTTAGAAAGATTCTTCCAAAGCGTCCATGTATTATGATTATTAAATACTGGATTGCCCTTCTCGAAAACTTCTGAGGTCATTTTTTTTTCCTTTGTAAGTCCCCAAATCGGATTATTAAATTGGTCCGCATAGGTATATTCACGCCCAGGATTTATTCCGAGAAGTAACAATTCTGGATTTTCCATTGGAACTGATTGAAATGCATAAAAACTCAAATCTAAATTATACTCGGGATTAGTTGCCTTTTCATGGCAATAGGTTACGACTTTATCACTCCATTCTCTAAGTCTTTTGTCAAAATGTGTCATGTTTGAATTTCTGTTTTTAGTATAGATTATCGTGCAGAACGAGTATTTATCTTCTTGCCAGTATTATCATAAGTGTCAAGCCATGAACTTCTCCGAATAATAAAAGTATTGCCTGAAACAGAAACGATTTCTCCAATTGAATTGGACAATGTTTTGTATTTTTTTCCTTCTTCATCATAAAGATCGTACCATGAACTCCTGCCAACAATAAAAAAGTCAGAACTGAAACCTTCAATTTCACCAATACTTGAAGATAATGTTTTTGTTTTCTTTCCTTTTTCGTTAAAAATGTCGTACCACGAATTTCGTCTCTCAATGTTTGAAATTGCCATAATATTAATTTAATGTATGTATTAATGCCTACTCTAATAGTTTTCGGCTACCCAGTTTTATGATTCCAAAATTATATAATACCTACGTCAAAACATGTCGTTGTCTAGAAATCTATTTGCGTGTACGTTTTCTTATTTCCGTCAATCAATTACCTTAAGATCAAAAGCCCATGAAACTTTCCAATCCTATTATTTACAAATTTATATTTTTATAATAAGTAATCCAATTATTTTAACTCCTTTTTACCATAATTTCTCATTAAATAAGGTCGCCGGACATAGGGGTTGCATTTTCCCTACCAAAGATGTATTATATCTTCACAAATTCTCTAAAATTATTTCGATCAATTATTTTTTCATCTGCATGATAAGCTTCCACAAAGGTCTTTGGTAATTTAAAATTCTTCTTTGCTTTCCATTTGAATTCAAACCCGGTCAATTCACCATTCTTCACTTCAACCAAATCGACTTCCTGCTGTTGCGTTGTACGCCAGAAGTACATTTTGGCATAACTACTCTTATAAATATTCTGTTTCATGCGCTCCGACATCAGAAAATTCTCCCACAAAGCTCCTGAATCCTGTCTGATTTCCAGCGTATTGAAATTTCCCAGAACCATATTTCTTACGCCATTATCATAGAAATATATTTTCTTGTTCTTTTTAATTTCATTTCTGAGGTTCTTACTAAAGCTATCTAATTTAAAGATTACAAATCCTTTTTGAAGTATATCTATATAATTTGCAACGGTATTTTTATCTATCCCGACCATTTGAGAAAGTTCATTGTAATTAACCTCGCTGCCAATCTGCAATGCCAAAGATTGAACCAATTTTTCTAAAATATCAGGTTTTCTAATATTTGAATAGGCCAAAATATCCCGATACAAATAACTATTAACCAATAGTTTCAAAATCTCCTTCTCTTCGCCCGGATTATTTAAAACATCCGGATAAAAGCCATATAATAATCTATTTTCAATTTGTTGTTCTGATACCAGATATCCATGAGTTTGTTCAAATTCCTCCCAACTAATTGGAAGCATGACGTATTCCCATTTCCGTCCGGTAAGAGGTTCATTAAGTTCATGAGATAAATCAAATGAAGAAGAACCACTAACCAGCAATTGAACATCCTTAAACTGATCAATAATCATCTTCAACGTTAGACCTATTCCTGGTATCCTTTGAGCTTCATCTATAAAAATCAGCTTTTGAGACCCAATAATACTAAGAATTTGTTCAGTATTTGGATTACTCAATATACTTCGCACTGTAGGGTCATCACAATCCAAAAACAAATGCTTTTGATCTGAAATGATGGATTTGAGCAATGTTGTCTTTCCAACCTGCCTGGGACCAATTAGCAATATGGCCTTACCCCGTCCTATTTTCTTTTTAATTATCTCTGATAAAGTTCTGGAATACATAACCTGTAAATTTTACCTCAAATATACAAATTTGTGATCATATTCACAAATTATTATACTTTTTAGTGATCGTATTCCCAAATTACTATACTTTTTAGTGATCGTATTCCCAAATTACTATACTTTTTAGTGATCTTATTCTACAATTATATCTCAACACACACACTTTCCGAATAATACCTTTGGTCCAGGGAATTAAAAAACAAATAGACATGGGTGACAGGCGAAGCTAAGGCGGGTAGTTCAAAGGTACCGCCAAGGTTTCCCCTCACTAGTCCGGTGTCCTTCATATCCGAATATTTGCCTTCCCCCGCACTAATGACCATCAGCGAATCTCTTAATGGCAATCCACCCCATGCGAGATCTTTTTCCCATTTCACCTCGATTGTCGTAGCTCCTGAAGTAGTTTTCTTGGCCTGCATCCCTTCGGGCAACGTAAGTTTTCCCATTGACAGGCAGATTTTTATTGGATCAGAAATGATTCCTTCCAGATCAAAAGCAGGGCTGTTGGTCTTCATAAACAGGTGATAGCCGCTGGAGGTGGTTGCCAGGCCATTCCAGATTTGAGGAATAACCACGTCCTTAAACGGGGCACAAAACAATCGGATGGCCTTGAACCTGCGCTGGTTACGCAACTGTTTTTCTGTGCTTGGACCGCTCCTTTTACCCGGTAGGCTGCGCATGATGGTCTTGCCTCTTGAAATGAAAAAAGAAACAGGACCTGCTTTACCAATCACCTTTTTCCCAAAAACGTCTAATACTTCTGCCATGGTGTGTAAGTTTTTAAATTAGTTGATAAATGTGCAAATTATTCGAAGACTATTCGAAGACTATTCAAAGACTATTCGATGATCTTTTTAAGTTGTACGAAAAAGCTATGAATAGGTTTCAAATAACCAATGAATAATTTTCGAATAATTTAAAGTAAAAATGGTGGTTCAGGCAATGCATCAATCATACACATAGATAGTGAATAAAAAGTTATCAATCAAACAGATAGGACTCATAACATATGACATATAGGAGAATAGAGAAACAATAAAGTGATAATTCCTATATGTTTTCACTTTTTTTCATACCTTCATATTCCGGATCTAATAACATTATCATAGGGAAAAGTTTTTTCAAAAGCCTAATTTGCAGATTTTATTTTTAAAAACCCTTAATGACCATTTACAACATATTTCATCTTTTTCCCCCCAATAAGTTCATTTAATCCCACAGTTTATCGTATGAGGATATAAATAAAAACTCACAATCTGTTATAGGAAACAAAATGAATTGAATAAATTGGTATCTTTGTAAAAACCAATACAATGAAAACAATTCAGATTAACGAAAAGACAAAAATTGGTAAAAATGTTTTGGTGATGCTAAAGGCCTTGTCACAAATTGAAAATGACAATTCAATTCTTTTTCTGGACGAAACCGACTATTTACTTTCATCAAAAGCCAATAAAGAGATATTAATGGTTGGCATTTCCCAAGTTAAGGAAGGTAAAAAAGGGTTAACAATAGAACCATCCGAATTGTGGAAATAGATTTCCATGATCAAGCTTTAGATGATATTGATTTTTGGAAGAAATCAGGAAACAAATCCGTTCAGTTCAGAATCACAAAATTGCTCGAAAGCATTCGCATAACACCCTATTCTGGAATTGGAAAGCCTGAACTTTTAAAGCACGAACTAAGCGGATATTGGAGTTGACGTATTCCCGATGAACATCGTTTGGTCTATACCGTTTCCCAAAATCTGATAAAAGTTATATCTATGCGTTTTCATTATAGCTCACAAAAAAGTTAATTATATTAATACTCATATTCCGTTGAGGGTAGCGGAAATTGTTTTGAAATACTTTTCCCCACAAGTAAATAATATAATTTAGTTTCAGAACAAGTTGTGACGAATAAAAAAGATTATCCTGAAACTAAATCCTGGATGACCGTTATATGTGAGCAAGTAAGATGTATATGTTAAAAGACGTAATGTATTATGTCTCTACCCGATTTTACCATTGTATAAATCGGAGATTGGAAAGATCATATCATAATCATTCCAGTTTAAATTTCCGTCTTTAATTAAAAAGTTACAGAAATAACTCTCATTCAGATACTTTTTGATAGATGGATGAAGCGCCTTGGTTAGAAATGGTTTGAAATCGACCAATTGTTCTGTGCCATCATTAAAAAGTATTCGGATTGCAAAATCACCTAAATAGTTGGCAGAATTTATTTTAAAATCCTGCACTTCGGCGTTATCGTATTCTACTGAAATTTTCATTTTATTCTTTTTGAAATCCGCTCAAAATCCACATCTTTATGGTATACAAAATAGCTAATCCATTTTTCAATTATTCTGTCGGCAAATTGCTCTAGAAAGTCTAAAAAGTCGTTCAAGTCCTTGTCCTTTAATGGTTTTTTGCTTTTAATATTTAAAATCTTTATTTCAGAAACAATTCCATTTATGATGTAAAACTCAGCTTTACTTTCGCATCCATCTTTATTCCCATGTACATGTATTGGCTCATGTTCATTTGAATAAAAGAATATCAGAATCCCCAAATATTCATAAATCCTTGACATTTTTTGTTTTTACAAAAATATAAAATCTCCATCACATCTCCAACTCTTTCTTTTTAAGGATTTTAAAAACCCACATTCAGTGAGGTAAATTAGTAATAACATATCTCAAAGGAAAAAAGGTCATTCCAAATTTAACTTCAGAATGACCTTTATATGTTTAAGAAAAAAACTTAATATATTACGACTCTTTGGATAAAACCCTTAATCCTTATACTCGTCCCAGCTTTTAATCGATAGGTCTTTGAGTTCGTATTTGCAGAAGGCAAAGATGAAGGCACTGGCCAAACGGGCATTGGTGATCAGGGGAATGTTGTAGTCGATTGCAGCGCGCCGGATGGTGTACCCGTTGGTGATTTCGCGGGTGGTATGATCCTTCGGAATATTAATGACCAGATCAATCTTCTTATCTTTGATGTAATCCAATGTATTGGGATGTTTATCCGTTTCATCGGGCCAGTATAAACGAGTTGACTGAATTCCGTTTTCTTCAAGGAACTTTTGCGTACCGCCTGTTGCATAAAGGTTAAAACCACGTTCAGCAAGTATTTTGGCACTCTCTAACAATTCAATTTTTGAACGTGCAGGGCCTGATGAAATTAGTATATTTTTCTTCGGAATGGTATACCCCACCGACAGCATTGACTTCAGAATAGCCTCATAATAAGTTTCGCCGATACACCCTACTTCACCGGTTGACGACATATCGACACCCAATACAGGGTCGGCATTCAACAAACGGGCAAAGGAGAATTGAGGAGCTTTTACACCCACGTAATCAAGTTCGAAAAGGGATTTATCAGGTTTCCGGTAAGGAGCATCCAACATGACCTGAGTGGCAATTTCGATCAGGTTGTATTTCATCACCTTCGACACAAAAGGGAAACTGCGCGAAGCCCGTAAGTTACATTCGATCACCTTGATATCATTGTCTTTGGCGAGCAATTGCATGTTGAATGGCCCTGTTATTTCGAGCCCCTTGGCAATTTGGCGTGCAATTTTCTTGATTCGGCGAATGGTTTCGACATACAATTTCTGGGGAGGAAAGACGATCGTAGCATCACCCGAATGAACTCCTGCAAACTCAACATGTTCTGAGATGGCATACGCCACCAGTTCACCGTTTTTGGCTACTGCATCAATCTCAATTTCTTTGGCCTGTTCAATAAATTCAGAAACCACCACAGGATGTTCTTTGGATACATTGGCGGCCAGGGTTAGAAAATGTTCCAACTGATCCCTGTTGGAGACCACGTTCATCGCGGCTCCTGAAAGGACATACGAAGGCCTGATCAATACCGGGAAGCCAACCACATCAACAAAACGGTAAATATCTTCAATACTGGTAAGTTCAGACCAGCGTGGTTGATCAATTTTAAGCGTATCGAGCAATGAACTGAACTTTTTACGGTCCTCAGCACGGTCAATGTTCAGCGGCGAAGTTCCCAAAATGGGTACATTCTGACCATACAATTTCATGGCAAGGTTGTTAGGTATCTGGCCACCCATCGCGAGAACCAGGCCTTTCGGGGCTTCCAGATCCACGATGTCCATCACCCGTTCGAAAGTCAGCTCATCGAAATACAAGCGGTCACAGGTATCATAATCGGTACTCACAGTCTCCGGATTGTAATTGATCATGATCGAGCGGTAATTCTCCTTGTGGATCGTCGTGATCGCATTCACGCTGCACCAGTCAAACTCAACTGAACTTCCGATGCGGTAAGCACCAGATCCTAAAACGATTACCGATTTATCATCCCTTGGAAATTCAATGTCATGTTCATTTCCATTGTAAGTCAGGTACAGATAATTTGTCTGGGCAGGATATTCACCGGCCAGCGTATCAATTTGTTTAACAGAAGGCAAAATATTCTTGCTCTTACGCCATTCGCGCACCGACAATAAATCGTGGTGGATATTTTTATTGGCAGATTTTAGAATCAGGCGCGCCACCTGAAAATCAGAATAACCTTGTTTCTTGGCCTGAAGCAGCAAGGTATCCGGTAATGTTTGCAAGGAGTTGATTATTTCCAGCTTATTTTTGGTAACATGAATGTTATGTAATTTTTGCAAAAACCAACGGTCGATTTTGGTCTTTTCATAAATTTCATCAACCGTATAATTTTTGTTGAAAGCTTCAGCAATGGCAAAAATACGGCGGTCGGTTGGGTTGCTTAATTCCTCATCAATCTGTTCAATGGTAATTTCTTCATTGTTGGCTACAAAACCGTGCATTCCGATGCCTACCATGCGAATCCCTTTCTGGATGGCCTCTTCAAAAGAACGACCGATCGACATGATTTCACCCACACTTTTCATTGAACTGCCAAGGTTTTTCGATACGCCGGTAAACTTATTTAAATCCCAGCGTGGAATTTTACAAACGATGTAATCGAGTGCCGGTTCAAAAGCTGCGGTGGTCACTTTGGTCACCTGGTTATTTAACTGGTGAAGGCCGTAACCCAGTCCAAGTTTGGCAGCTACGAAGGCCAGCGGATATCCTGTAGCTTTGGAAGCCAGTGCCGAAGAGCGCGAAAGACGGGCATTTACCTCGATCACGCGATAATCTTCAGAATGAGGATCGAGGGCATATTGAACGTTACACTCGCCTACAATTCCGATGTGACGGATAATTTTGATGGCCAGTGCACGTAATTTGTGATATTCAGTATTTGAAAGTGTTTGAGAAGGAGCCACCACGATACTCTCGCCTGTATGGATGCCCAGCGGATCGAAATTTTCCATGTTACAAACGGTAATACAATTATTGAATCGGTCGCGAACCACTTCATATTCAACCTCTTTCCAGCCTTTAATAGATTCTTCAACCAAAATCTGAGGTGAATAAGTGAATGCTTTGGAGGCCAATTCCTTCAATTCCTCATCGTTGGAGCAGAATCCGCTACCCAATCCTCCAAGGGTGAATGCTGCACGTATGATAATCGGGTAACCTACGATTTTAACAGCTGCATAAGCTGATTCAAGATCTAAACAGGCAATGCTACGGGGAGTTTTGACCTCAATTTCAGCCAGCTTTCGTGAAAAGATCTCTCGGTCTTCAGTATTAATAATCGACTGAACCGGAGTTCCTAACACCTTCACATTGTATTTTTCCAGAATGCCCTGTCGGAACAATGCAACTCCGCAATTGAGAGCCGTTTGCCCACCGAAGGCCAGCAAGATGCCATCAGGTTTTTCTTTGATAATGACCTGTTCAACAAAAAAAGGTGTTATGGGCAGAAAATAAATCCGGTTGGCAATGTCTTCCGAAGTCTGGATGGTTGCAATATTCGGATTGATCAGAATGGTATGAATATTTTCTTCCTTCAATGCTTTTAAGGCCTGTGAGCCCGAATAGTCAAACTCTCCGGCTTCACCAATTTTCAGCGCTCCCGAACCCAGGACGATTACTTTTTTAATATTTTTATCTATCATTATTTTCTTTTTTTATATTCGATCACGTTGTTGATGAAATCGTCGAACAAGAATTCGGTGTCCACCGGACCACTGGCAGCTTCGGGATGAAACTGGGTGGAGAAAAATGGTTTTGTCTTGTGGCGTATTCCTTCATTGGTTTGGTCGTTCACATTGGTGAACAGAGGTTCCCAATCTTCGGGTAATGTTTTTGTGTCGACAGCGAAACCGTGATTCTGTGAGGTGATGAAACAACGGTCAGTTCCCTGAAGCAAAACTGGTTGGTTATGACTGCGGTGACCGAATTTTAGTTTATATGTTTTAGCACCGGCGGCACGAGCGAGCAACTGGTTACCTAAACAGATACCCATGATAGGTTTTTCAACAGCCATCGTCTTGCGTATATTTTCAACAGTGGCATCACACAAAGCCGGGTCACCAGGCCCATTGGAGAGGAAAATACCATCGAAATCTTCATTGCTGAAATCATAGTCCCATGGCACACGGATCACAGTGGCATTCCGGTTGAGCAGACAGCGGATGATATTGTATTTGACTCCACAATCGACCAATACTATCCGGTGTTCGCCATTTCCATACACTTCAACTTTATCGGTGCTGGCGACTGCAACCAGGTTTTCCTGATTCGGATCGTAAAAGTCGATGACCTCGTCTTCAAACTCAATTTTGCCAAGTAACGAACCTTTTGCCCTGATAATCTTCGTCAGGGCACGGGTATCGATTCCAAATAAACCAGGTATCTTTTGCTCTTTCAGCCAGTCACCCAAGCTTTTAACTGCATTCCAATGGCTATATTCGAATGAATAATCAGAAACAATTAAGCCTGAAATGTGAATTTTATTCGATTCATAGAATTCGTTCAGTCCCTGGGCTTCCGAATCACCTGGCACACCATAATTTCCAATCAACGGGAAGGTTGAAACGAGGATCTGACCCGTATATGAAGGATCTGTTAAACTTTCGGGATATCCGGTCATGGCAGTATAAAATACCACCTCTCCGGCTACCGACCGCTCATATCCGAAGGATTTACCTTCAAATATTGTTCCGTATTCAAGAATCAATCTAACTTTTCGTAGTTGTGTCATCGTTGCAATGCTAAATATTAAAAAAAATGCGTCTGGCTACGGCTGTAGGGCAAACGCATGGTTGTTATTTTTTAAACAAACTCTCTTTCCTATGGTGCTGTGTAATTTCAACCTGGCACTTTTCAAGGTTCAATTTCATTGTGTTTTTTATTACAGCCACAAAAATATAAATTATTCCCATAAAAAAACTTGTATTATTTATTTTTTGCATAAATTTGCACCGTATTTGTATAAATATTCAAAATGAAGAATCGTACCAAGAGACAACTGGCCATTAAACAGATCATTTTAAGCCGACGTATGAGCAGTCAGGATGAGCTTTTGCACATCATGAAAGCCCAGGGCTTTGAATTGACGCAGGCCACTCTTTCCCGCGATTTGAAAATTTTGAAAGTCTCAAAAGTATCCGATCTATCATTGGGATATGTCTATGTGATTACTGAAGGCATAAAAACTGAAAATCAGCGTGAAAATACAAGAATTAATTTTCTGGCAGATGGTTTTCGGGATTTACAGTTTTCGGGAAACATGGCAGTCATGAAAACAATGCCAGGTTATGCCAGCAGTCTGGCCGTTGTAATTGACAATGCCCAACCTTATGAAATTATCGGAACTATCGCGGGTGACGATACCATATTGATTATTTTACGTGAAGGCGTTTCGCACGGTGATTTGATTAACAGCCTGATACTGTTGATGCCAACGCTGGAAGAGAAGATGAGAAGGTGAGAAAGTGGGAAGATGAGATCCAAAGGACGAGTCAAACAGTCGCAGTGGTCAGTGTTCAGTAACAGTTTGTGGGAAGAAGGCAGAGGTACTGGAAATGAGAGTAAATTAAGAGCCTTTGTAAGGGCAAAAAAAATAGAGGTTGGGCAAATTGAAATGTTGCCTTGGGAAATGAAAATGAACAATATTTCGTTCTATAGATGATGTTGAACAAGATGCAGGAGATGTGAGGGACGGAATTATATGAATTATGAATTTTTATTCTGAAAGAAAAAATGAAAGATTTGAAAGATATTAAAGTGTATGTTGCAACTGAGGAGCATTTAAAATATGTAGATCAGGTGAATGATGCCATCGACCAGGCTTCCAAAGAGCGTGGTACTGGTATTGCGCGCCGTACTTTCGAATATATTGCATCAAAAATGGTGGAGGGCAAAGCAATCATTGCACTTGAAAATGACGAAACATTTGCAGGATTCTGCTACGTTGAATCGTGGGGAGCAAAAAGCTTTGTGGCCAACTCCGGATTGATTGTTGTGAAGGAATTTCGCGCAATCGGCCTGGCTACTGAAATTAAGAGAAAAGCTTTCATGTTGTCGAGACAGGTTTATCCAAATGCCAAGATATTTGGGTTGACTACCGGATTGGCAGTTATGAAAATCAACCACGAACTGGGCTATCGTCCGGTAACTTTTTCAGAACTCACTGACGATGAAGACTTCTGGAAAGGATGTCAAAGTTGCGTGAATTACGATATCTTGACGCGTACCAATAAGAGCAAATGCCTATGTACCGGAATGTTATACGATCCGGCATGGGAGCAGGAGAAGAAGGTTGAAGAAAAAGTAGAAGAGAAAAAGAAAAATGGCTGGGCCATTAAAGGTACATTGCTTGACATTATTAATAAATTGAAACCCAATAAGAACGTCACTCAACCAAAAAAAGTGGAAGGGTTTTCCCTTTTTAGAAAAAATAGAAAATCATGAAAGATAAAGTAGTCTTGGCATTCAGCGGAGGTTTGGATACTTCGTATTGTGCAAAATATCTGTCAGTTGAAAAGAACATGGCTGTGTACACAGCCATCGCCAACACGGGTGGATTTAACCAGGCTGAATTGGATGCCGTGGAGAAAAAAGCATACAATCTCGGAGCTGTTAAACACGTCACCCTTGATGTGACTGATACTTATTACGAGAAAAGTATTAAATACATGGTTTTCGGAAACATTCTAAGAAACAATACTTATCCGATTTCTGTAAGTTCAGAACGTGTATTTCAGGCAATTGCAATTATTGAATATGCCAAGAAAATAGGTGCAAAATATGTTGCCCACGGAAGTACCGGTGCAGGAAATGATCAGGTAAGATTTGATCTCACTTTCCAGATTCTGGCTCCTGAAATTGGCATCCTCACTCCTACCCGCGATCTGGAATTGAGCCGTCAGGAAGAAATTGATTACCTGAAAGCGCATGGCGTGAAAGCAGATTGGAAAAAGATGGATTATTCCATTAATAAAGGGCTGTGGGGTACCAGTATTGGTGGCAAGGAAACCTTGAAATCGAATCAAACATTGCCGGAAGAGGCTTATCCCTCACAACTGACTGAAACAGAAGATAAAGAGATCACCCTTGATTTTATTGCAGGTGAATTGAAAGGTATAAATGGCCAAATCTATGACAATCCGGTAAATGCCATCCGTGCATTGGATGCCCTGGCCGCGCCTTACGCCATTGGCCGCGACATGCACATCGGCGATACCATTATCGGTATCAAGGGACGTGTAGGATTTGAGGCTGCTGCTCCAATCGTTGCTATAAAAGCACATCAGATGCTCGAAAAACATACGCTCACCAAATGGCAGCAATACTGGAAAGAACAGCTCGGCAACTGGTACGGAATGTTCCTTCATGAGGCCTTGTACTTTGAACCTGTGATGCGCGATATTGAGAAATTCCTGGAAAGCTCACAGCAAACCGTTACGGGCAAAGTAATTATCCGACTTAAACCATACAATTTTGTGCTGGTAGGAGTTGAATCAACTCACGATTTGATGAGATCTGAATTTGGTGAATATGGGGAGAAAAACTCAGCATGGACAGCCGATGACGTTAAGGGATTTACCAAAGTGCTATCAACATCATTGAAAATACATAATTCGGTCAATAAAACATTTTAATCCGATGATAAACGTTGGAATTATTGGTGGGGCAGGTTATACGGCCGGTGAGCTAATTCGCATTTTGCTGAACCACCCACAGGCCGAAATCGCTTTTGTACAAAGCAGCAGCAATGCCGGAAACCTGATTTCAGATGTGCATACTGATTTGTTGGGTGATACTGATATTAAATTCATCCTTCAGCCTGATTTTTCAAAGGTGGATGTAGTTTTCTTCTGCATGGGTCATGGCAAATCGAAAGAATTTCTTCATAAGCATACCCTTCCTGAACATTTGAAGATTATTGACCTGAGTCACGATTTTAGATTGAAAAAAGAAGGAAATACATTTGTCTACGGCCTGCCTGAACTGAACAGGGAATTGATACGCCAATCAACCAGGATTGCCAATCCAGGCTGTTTTGCAACCGACATTCAGTTGGCAATTCTACCTCTGGCGGCTGCACGACTTATTAAAGACGAACTACATATACATGCCATTACAGGCTCTACAGGTGGAGGTCAGGAACCTACTCCAACTTCACATTTCAGCTGGAGGAACAATAATTTATCGGTTTATAAAGCTTTTGAACATCAACATCTGGGTGAAATAAAAGAAAGCCTTCAGCAGCTACAACCTGATTTAAATCACGCCATTAACTTTATACCGGTTCGCGGAAATCATACCCGTGGCATATTTGCTTCGGTATATACCAAATTTGACGGCTCACTTGAAGATGCCCAAAAATTGTATCAGGATTATTATGAATCGCATCCGTTTGTGTTTGTGAGCAAGACCAATCCAGACCTTAAACAGGTAGTAAACACCAATAAAGCAATTGTTTACCTTGAAAAGCATGGTAACAAACTGATGATCGTATCGGTCACCGACAACCTGTTGAAAGGTGCATCAGGACAAGCTGTTCAGAATATGAACCTTATTTTCGGTCTTGAAGAAACGATGGGGCTGAATTTAAAAGCGGTGGCGTTTTAAATTGGTCAATTGCTCACCGGATAAGAAAAATAAGAAAAATAAGAAATAATAAATAAGGAATAAGGTCTGCTGATAAAGCATCAAGTCACTGGAATGTAAACAATTGCAGTAAATAAAATGATTTTAAATGCAAGAAAAAAGATGCCAATTCAACAAAAACCTTGCATTTACTAATTGTTTACATTTCCCCGTTAGGGGATTCATATCCATAAAAAGACAGCTGCCCCAGTGTGAACGCTTCCCCGTAGGGGATTGACAAATATAAATATATGTTAATTCCCTACGGGAAACGCGTCTATCCGGGATATGCGTTTTATGGATATAAATTTCCTACGGGAAACTGGTGTCAATATCAAATAAGAAATAAAAATTAAGGAATTTCCAATATCCAAAGAAGCAGAATATTGGGGAGGAAATTTGAAACTTGAAACTTGAAACATTAGAGATGAATTTATTCGATGTATATCCGTTAATGGACATTACGCCTGTGAAAGGCGAAGGTTGTTATATTTGGGACGAACAGGGTACCAAATACCTTGATTTGTATGGGGGTCATGCTGTTATTTCTGTGGGTCATTCGCATCCGCATTATATCAGCAGACTGACTGATCAATTGAAGCAGATCGGCTTCTATTCCAATTCGGTTCAGATTCCACAACAAAAAGTTTTGGCTGACAAACTGGGGCAGCTCTCAGGTTATCCTGATTACCAGTTATTTTTGGTCAACTCAGGGGCAGAAGCAAATGAGAATGCATTAAAACTGGCCTCCTTTGTGACGGGTCGTAAAAAGATAGTGGCCTTTAAAAAAGGATTCCATGGCCGTACGTCCGGGGCTGTGGCAGTTACCGACAATCCGAAAATAATAGCTCCGGTCAACCAAACATCAAATGCAATTATTCTTCCGTTTAACGATCTTAAATTGCTTGAAGAACAGCTAAAGACCAATGAAATTGCAGGAGTAATCATTGAAGGAATTCAGGGAGTCGGCGGTATACATGTACCTGCAGAAGGATTCTTGGTAGAGGCTAAGAAACTGTGTGAGACATATGGAACGCTGTTAATTCTGGATGAGATACAATCAGGGTATGGACGGAGCGGCAAGTTTTTCGCACATCAATATACGTCGGTAAGGCCTGATATCATCACGGTAGCCAAAGGAATGGGGAATGGATTTCCGGTGGGAGCCGTATTGATTGCTCCTGAAATTAAACCCTGGTTTGGAATGCTGGGAACTACCTTTGGAGGAAATTATCTGGCTTGCGCAGCCAGTCTGGCAGTTTTGGAAATCATAGAAAATGAAAGCCTGGTTGAAAATGCAGCGGAAGTTGGGAGCTACCTTATCAGTAAATTAAAGGAAATTGAAGGCATTAAAGAAGTGAGAGGACTTGGCCTGATGATCGGTCTTGAATTTAATCAACAAATTAATGACATGCGACATATTTTGTTAAAAAAACATCATATTTTTACAGGAGTTTCCGGAGCCAATACTATTAGGTTGCTTTCTCCGCTAACTTTGAGTAAGGAACAGGCAACTACTTTTATTGTGGCCTTGAAATCCTTGATTTAACAGACAATAATTAATTCTGAAACAATATGATTGAGCAGAGAATTACCATCATCGGTGGAGGAAATCTAGGTAGCGCTATTGCATCTGGTTTAATCAAATCAAACCAAATACAACCATCGTCCATTACGGTT
>Ga0123339_10001540_pt1 | contig 16014 bp, 14 predicted proteins | sample lystaG_FD_89956 | JGI IMG/M metagenome (GOLD analysis project Ga0123339, IMG submission 89956) | Glacier valley bacterial and archeal communities from Borup Fiord, Nunavut, Canada, to study Microbial Dark Matter (Phase II) -... | ecosystem: Environmental > Aquatic > Freshwater > Ice > Glacier ... | reverse complement strand
GTTCCATCTAGGGAAATCACACATAGCTCCACCACCACCGTAGTATCCGCCGCCACCTGCTCCAGAAGTACTACCAGAACTTCCGCCAGTACTTCCAGTTATACCAGGTTGAACTTGTTCTCCGTTTCCACCTATTCCAAATGAACCATTTGATGCTCCGTATGTTCCTACTCTAGGTGCTAATCCTCCAGAAGTTTGTGTGCCTCCAGTTCCTGGTGCTCCACATAATGTTCCTCCTGTAAATCCATCTAATCCACCAGCGCTTCCTCCAAGACCTGACATGCTGTTTCCACCGTTACCTGCACCTCCGCCGGCAACTATAATTCTTGATCTAAGAGAACTTGTATTGTTCCATGAACCATTAACTAATCTTACATCAGTAGCTCCACCGCCATAAGAATATGCAAGTCTTGAAACTCCTCCACCGTTATATCCTGCACTACTTCCTACATAAATGTATAATGTAGTACTTGCCGCTAAATTAAGTTGTCCTGAGGCATACCCTCCGTATCCACCTGATCCATTACCACCTTGTGCTCCTAATGTCTCAATAATATATTTTCCTGCTGGTAATGTTTCTGTGTAATAACTTCCATTTGTTGTATACTCTTTTTCAAATTCTATAAAGTCTTCTTTTACTGTAAAATTGAATGATTTTATTTCAGAAATTATTCCTTGTGAATTAACTCCACGAACATTCAATGAATGTGTTCCTATTCCATAATTTAAGTTTAATCCTGTTGGTACTGTTGTTTCATAAGTGGTTCCATCTACAGTCCATATATATTTAGTTATACCATATTTTGCTTCTAATGCTGCATTAAATGTAAGATTAACTGTACTAGTAGTTATTGCAATATTTTGAGTAGATATAACCGAACTATTACTACATGTAAGTGTTGGAGCTGGTATATTAAGTACTGCAAATGTATATGTTCTAGTTGCTGTTCCTTGTATTGAATCATGTGCAGTAACCTTTATTGTATATCCTCCTGGTACAAAGTTTTTATTAAGTCTTTGACTTGCTCCTGATTGTACCAAAACATCATTTAAATACCAATCAAATTTTTGCACATATCCACCAGGATTATTAGATGTGGCATCTGTTACAAATTCAAGTGCAACACCTGTAGGTGATTCCATAGATACAGTGCCATAATCATATACTTTATTTGTACTTTCTACTATAGAATTTATTGTTGGATCATTATATCCCACTTCTATAGTTTTACTTATAGTATTTGAATAATTACCAAGCGAATCTTTTGAAGTTACATATATCGTATTTATTCCTGCTCTAAACTCTATATTGCTTCCAAAATTAAGTTCTCTTAATTGACTAACTTGTCCTAAAGTTGTTGTAGTAAAATCAGGTCGTCCATCTTCTGGGCTATAATCAATTTTCCAATAATAACTATTAATATAGTTAGTTAAAACTGAATATGTAACTTCAGATTGAGCTTTAAGTTCAATTCTTGTATTAGGTAAGGCTCTAAGACTTATGTGAGGAAAAGTTGTAATTACCGGGTCTGTAGGTTTCTTATCTACAACTATAGGTGTACCTAAATCTGCTGATTGTTCTGATGCAACTTCAACAACAGTTATAACTGGTTTTGCACCTGTATTTGCTGATTCATATATTAATGTGTATGTTTTATTAATTTGTATATCTTCTATATTTTTAAAATCATAAGTAACAGCTGTTGATGTACCATATTTATCGGGTGATTTATAATTATAAAAATATGTTAACAGTTCAGAACCTGTAACTGTATTATATTTAGGTGCTGATGTTGTTTCTACTATACTATCACCTGTAGTTACTTTACCATATTGATATGCATTGTCTGAAAATGAAATTGTAGATGAGAATAAGTATATAGTCAAGCTTATAGCTGTTATAAATACAAATACATATACCCCTAACATTAAACTGTTATATGCTGAATCTTCCATATATTATTCTACCTCCCTATAAACTGTATAGTTACTTTTCCGTCATTATCCATGCTATTACTTACATCATATAATCTACTTGTATAATTTCTATCTGTTCCATTATATGCATTAATCCATGCTGTTGTATTTATAATAGCCCCACCAGATTTAACTGTTAAAGTCGCACTATTTTTATATTTTTTAGCTGTATTATACATTTCAAGTCCTGTCATTACTGTATCTTGATACATTGAATATTCCATAAATTGTTTTTTTATACTAACATCTGTACCATATACGTCTTTATATATCAAAGTTATCTGATTTAAAGTAAATAGTACTGCAGAAGTAATTGTTAAAGATACTGCTACTCCTACTGCAATGTTTAATGCTTTTGCTGATAAAAATTCCACTTTAAATCACCCCTTACTTAATTAACAAATGTTATTCTATATGATCCGTTACCGCTATTAATTCCAGTTTGTTGTTCTCCGCTAGTTACTCCATTAATATTTCCAGAGCCGCCGCCGCCACCACCATTATAGTGAAGTGAAGGAGAACCTCCGTAGTAACCACCACCGCCACCACCAACATCTGTTGGTATAGTAGTAGGATTTGCAAATCCAAGTTGTAATCCGCCTGCACCATTTTGGTTTCCACCAATTGCGCATCCTACTATTACAGCAGGATTTGCATTGTTCAAATCAAAATATGTTGGTGAATTAGTACCGTTAATGTATCCAGGTGAACCATTTGATCCGCCACCTGATCCACCACTACCATCGTTAGGACCACCAGCAACTTCATCTGGTAATGTATCATCTGCTCCACCGCCACCACCTGCTACGATTATTCTAGATGCAAGTGATGCTGCGTTATTCCATACTCCTCCGCTTGTTCTTATATCAGTAGCTCCACCGCCACCGTTTCCAGCTGGTCCAGCATTTCCTCCGCCATTAAATCCACCGCTTGAACCTGAACCTTTGCCACCAACATATATATATAGTTTCGTACCTTGAGTTAAATGTTTTTGTCCTTTTGCGTAACCACCTTTGCCACCACGACTTCCAAGTACAGCACTAGCTGGATCATTTCCTGCTCCGCTTGCTCCCCATACTTCTAATAGATAGTTACCTGTTTCAGCAATTGTTACCTCTTGTACATTTCCTGTATATCCACTATTTGTGACTACCCAATTCTTGTATTTTTCGTTTTGAATTGTACATCCATAATTTACATAAACTCTTGGCATAGGATTTGAAGCCATTCCAAGTGTCAATGTATTAAAGAATATTTCTGCAGTAGTTGTATTTACATTTTTTATTCTTATTGAAAAATCATCACCTTTGCTCATTGTATACACAGCACCTAAAAATCCTGATGAATATAAATTTGGTTCCAAAGGAATATCATTTATACCAACATTTGCGTAAGCTTCTCTAGACATTCCTGTATATACCGAACTATTATCTATAGATAGTATGTCCAATATTTGTTCTTCAGTAAAAACTTCTTCATTTCTATTATATGATAATTGCAAATTTCCATAAGTATTACCATTATATGATATGTTACCATTTAGGTATTGACTATCGTATATTTCATATTCAAATGTTTGTAATAAAGTATTATGTGTAGCATCAGAATATGAACAAATAACTGGATTGTATTTATATGCTTTATGTTCTATTTTTATTTCATATGTATTACCAGTTATTGCTAACTTAGAAATATATTCATCATACATTTTTTTAGATAAATAACCATTATTCTTCACATTCTCAGTTAATTCAGATGTCATTCTAACGGCAAGTGCATATGCAATATCATCTTTTTTTTCAAATGCAACATACATAGGTAATAGAAAAAATACTATTACAGCTATCATTATAGAAAACACTCTTTGCACATTTTCTTCCATTATTCATCCTCCTATTTTAAGTTATTAAATTAAATGTATATTTACTTCCATTACTTGTTATTCTGAATCTTTGATTCGGCATCATTGTTTTCATGATTTGAATATATGTATTGCTTTTTGTAACGTTTATTCTATCTGTATAACCTACAGGTATTGTTACTATTTGATAACCAGTTCCATAATATGCAAAATAACTATTAATAGTAATATCCACTTCATTATTTTCAAAAAAGTATTGTAATATATTCCTAAGTTCAGCTCCAGTTGCTTCTGCATTATATAAAACATTCTTTATATCTTGTCTATATTTTTCTTCTATGTTAGTACCTGTACCGACATTAGTAACAGATGTTTTCGCTACGTTATAGTACATCATTACCGCAGTAACTGTTGCAAGGGTAATAAATACACTAGCGCCTATGGTAATAGCCCTCATTAAAATATCATCGTTCACTACTATCATCTCCCCCATGAAATACACATTAAAAAAATATATATTGAGTATATCCTTTTTAATATATATTTTCAAAAAGGTATATTTTAAATATACCTTTTTGAATATAAATTATAATTATCTTCTTAAGAATGCAACACCAACAGTAACTCCGTTTAATTTTATAAGTTTTGCTTGGTATTGTGCAGTTGTTACAACTTTATTAGCTGTACTAGCTGTTACACTTGAGAATTGGTTTAAAGCAACTCTAGGTGTAGGAGTAGTAGCTATAATTGTACTTGTATTAGGAGCAACTACATCACCAACAGCTGTAGCTGAAGTTGGAGCAGTTACTACTGTCATGTTTGGAGTTGCCCAAACTGGTGTAGTATAAGTAGTTGTATTGTATACAGCAACTACCATTTTAGGATCATTGTAATACTTTTGAACAGCTGAAAGTACTTGCGCACCTGACATTTGAACATCGTCATACTCAGCAGTTAATTGTTGTGAAATTTGAGCTGAAAGCCCACCTAATTGTGATTGACCTTGATTTAAAAGGTCTGTACCTATTCCTGTTATAGCCATTACTGCAGCTATAACTATGATTGTGATGAATAAACCTACACCAATCATAATTGCCTTTTGAGCATTATCCATAATAAAATTCCCCCTTTAGAAATTATATATATATAAAACACATGGATATGTGTTTTATCCTAAATTAGAATGCCATACTACTAAAGTATGTCATCATCTGCATTATACTTACTATCATAAGCGGACCAACTAGGTATCCTCCAATAAGTATAATCATAGGCATAAAGCCTAAGACTTTACCATAAGTAACTTTCTTTTGTACTAATCTCTCATTTCCAGATTTACGTCTTTCATAATAGTAAGATCTCTCTGTTTCAAGTTCATCAAAAGCTGCTCTTATTGGTATTCTTTCAACTGCAGATTCAAGTTGTTCTACTATTCTCGTAAAGTCTTTGTATGGTACACTTTCTTTTAGTTCTTCAAGAGCTTCAGTTGCACCAGCCTCGTAATTGTTAAGAGCAGTAGAAATTGGTTCTTTAAATGCATATGAGAATCTAGATAGCCATTCAAGTATTGTCTGAACATCGACTCTTTCTATGTACATAAGCATAAGAATTATAGATTGGAATTGCATAATTTCATTTTCTTTTTCCATCTCTCTAATCTTATTCTTAATTACTAATATTGCTGTTGGAGCTATATATCCTATGAAACCAGCAAAAATAACTATAAATAACTGCCAAAACTTAAAATATGAATTATTAATTGAACTTATTTTTTCCATTATTCTAGCAGTGGCTACTGGATCTTTTTGACCAGTAACTGAATCTACTATTTCATATTCTAATTGTTCTTTTGTTATATTTTTATTTTTGTATTTGTCTACATATTTCTTATCATAATCATTTAGTGATTGTGCTGCAGCCGCTTGTTCAGTAGTTAATTTACCAAATGATAGAAATTCAGTGCCTATTTTATTATATATTGTATTTATATCTATAAGTTGAATATTTAACATAAGTACTACAGCAAATATTGCTGCTCCGAAACCCGCTACTACCTTATTTATATATAGCCACTCAATTGTAAGATAAGCATTAGTATTTTTTATTAACTTTTCTGATTTTCTAAGTTTTGTAGTATGTGCTTTTGGTTTAAATGCATCTACTAGCATTTTAAAAAAATTGTTTTTGTAAAGTTTGTCCTGCCATTTAACAGATGTTACTCTATCAAATTTTATTTCTTCTGCATCTTCTTTTATAATTCTAAGCATCATATATGATACGAATATTGAAATTATAATAAATGATTGTACTAAAAAACCTATACTACTACTGTAGAAATTAAGCAATGCTGGGAAATTTGATTCAGCCCAAGCTTGTAATGGTTTAACAAACAATAAAGGTGCAACTGCTATCGCAGTTAAACTTCTAAACATATAGTTTATTTTATCTTTTTTTAGAACTTCTAAATATACATCACTTAGTATGTTATTTAAGTTTTTAAGGAATATCGAACTTCCATCAGATTTTCTATCTCCAAGTTCCATTGTTAGATAAGAAACACCAGCAAATAACTTTAAAAATCTATTTGGCGCTGTATCATAATATCTTTCAAGTTCTATGTCAGGCTGTTCTGCAAGCATTGCTTCTTTTATTCTTTTAAGCTGCGGTACTATATCTTTTTCTCCTAATTCATCGATTGCTGAATTAAAAGATTCTTCAACCATACCATGCTCATGGAACGCATGACGTATATTAGTAAATGCTTCTGGCATTTGTCTTAGTATTCTATCTGATACTGAAGTAACACGTAAATCAATTATTTTTTCTGTTACTATAAGTACGCCTACTATAATTATTAGTGACATGTATAAGTCATTAACAAGATTTAATAATACTGCTAGTGATGAGAACATAAATAGCATTGCTATAAACATATTCTTTGCAGCTTGTCTTCTTATTTCATATTCAGTATAATCATTAGACATTTCAAGTTTCAAACGTGTTTTCTTAGTGTAGTATTTAATTACAGGTATTTGTACAAACCTGTTATACAAAGTTTGATAGAACTTATCTGCTACATCTTTTGTGTTTGTTTTGTTTTTTATCTGTATTTTATCTTGAGTATATAGCTTCATATTCTTTTTGTATTTATTTTTAACAGTTGTATAATAAAGTAGTAACCCACCTAAACCTATAAATGATATTACAATAAGCACTATAGCAATATTTAGTCCCATACAATCACCTCCAAGCTGTATCTAAGAAGTTATCAAATTCTTTCATGTCTTCAGGAGACATGTTTTCTCTCATTGCTGTGATATTTGTTTCAGTTATTTGATGTGCAAAAACATATTTGTTATCTTTAAATTCAATTATGTTATTGTATTTGTAATTACTAGTCTCAGTCATATGTTTGTAATATTCAACTGTATTATCCATAAACTTATCCAGTTTACCTTCTAATCCTTCAATTTTTCTATAGTCGTTATTATATGAGAAAGTTCTTTCTACAGGTATACATTCAGTTATTCTTTCTATATATCTAGAACCATCTACACCTTTTTTCAAATGTATATCAAAGTTAATAACGTTAACAACTTGTACTTCTGCAACATTTTCAGAACTGAACATTCCTATTGCTAGTAATGAGTTACGAAGTGCTGTTACCAAGTTAGGAAATGTCTTAGCATGATGTGTAAATAATGTAAATTTAGATGCAACCTGTGCCATTTGGATCATCCAAGCAGCAACCGGATGTGTTGCAACCTCTCCTAGTATACTAACTCCACCATCAGTTTTTTTCTGAACGTCAAGACCTTGTTGTCCTGTAATCGTATCAGTTTCTCTTAATGATAGTATGTTATGATAAGGATATATTTTACGTAGATGTAATTCGAACGCCATTTCTTGTACCCTGATTGTAATTGTTGGATACAAATACTTCATTATAGCCATAAGAAGTGTAGTTTTACCGCAACCTTGTTCACCAGTTACTGCTGTTACTCTAGCTCCTCTTATTAAATATTTTAGTAGTTCTATTACTGGTCCTTTACCTTCATGTACTAATAACTGTTCACAAGATACTAGCATTGGTGGAGCAAACTTTCTTACGAAGAATGCCCAAGACTCTGAAAAGTTTGGTCTAAGTACAACTACACGGGAACCATCTTTCATTTCATTAACTTTATAACCTACAGATTCTGATAGTTGTCCTGGATTGTTGTATTTATATATGTTTTGACAAACTCTCTTTAATTCTTGTTCACTACCAAATGTTAAGAATGATAAGTATGTAGATTTACCTTTATAGAATATCCATATACTATCATAAGACATTGGAACATGTCCATCTTTCATTTGAGCCATGTAATCATCCATACCTGATACTTGATCCAAGAAACTTGGAGGAATACCAGATACACCACCAGATACACCATCAATGTTCATGTCTCTTATATCATCAACAACGCTGTATCCTTTATAACCTTGATAAATTCTTTGTACAACAATTTCTAACTTATCATCAAATGTTAAAGCTGACATACTAATCTCTTTGAAATAGATTTCTTCTATTTCTCTAGCTGTTATAACATAAGATGGTATAGCTTTATCAAATTCATATTTAGGAAGATCAAGAGAATATTTAGTAATAATTACTGTTAATGCTTCTCCTTTAAATTCTTTTTTAAACTCATGCATTAATATTTCAAATCTATCTTGAGGACTAAGTTGTTGCTCGTCATCAAATTTAATTGCATTATTAATGTTAAGTTCATTAACTTTATAATTGTTTCTAAGTAGATCAAAGATTAAAGTTTTAACATATTTCTTATCACTAATATCTGCATATCCTGCACCTTTTAGCGCTTTTTTCAATTCATACTTTATGTTTTTTCTTCTCTCAAATTCTTCTTCTGATAAAGCTAAGTCATATAAATTCATTCTTGTTATCTCATCAAATTGTCTTTTAATATACTCTTGCATACTATGTATACTATATTTTTCTTTATCTCTTTCTAATTGTAAATCAACACCACTTTTGTTAGTATTTTTTACTTTAGTTTTGATAAACATTATTACTATCAATACAATCATTGCCATTAATATTATATTGAAAAAAAATGCAATCCCCATATTTTCACCCCTACTTAAATATAGTCTTAAAAATCTTTAATTTTTGACTCTTCAATAATTTTTTCAACTATTTTAGATACTTCAACAATAAACTCACCATTGTAATCAGTCTTATCAGCATTCATATTTTTATAAAAGAAATCTATTATACTTCCATCATTACATGCATCAACAAATGCATAATTATGTGGAATTGCATATATTGTATCTTTTATTCCATATTTAGTTTTTATATTTCTTAAGTTATATTTTGATTTATTTTCATAATCACCTATAACGTATATTATAGACTTATCTTTTAATAGTTCATTCTTTTGAACACTCGTAAAGAATTCTTCTAATTTAACTGAATCTTGATTAACTGTACAAACAATTACTTCTGAATCCATTAATGTTTGTTTAACGTATTCTTCATTGGTTTGTTTAGGTAAATCTACAAATACTAAGTCATATATTTCTGCTGCTTTTCTTGTTATGAATTGTAAATTATGTGCCATTAGTGTGTATTGTTCTTTTTCTGATGAATTTATTCCATATAAAACATCTAGTCTATCTTTAAGTACTGGTTTTGCATAGTTTTTAATTGTTGCTGCAGTAAGTTTATTACTTACTACTATTTTCGTAAGTGCTCCTATACCTATGTCTGAGTTTTCAAACACACCACTAGATTTAAGTTCATCATATGGTGTAAAGGAAGTTTCAATTTTTCTAGAATTAAAATGACCTTGCATAAGTAATGATTTAGCTTTATGATTTATACCCATTAAAGTTGTTACAGCTAAAATCGCATGTGTATTTCCTGTCATACTTGACTCTGGACTCCAAAATATTATTCTAGGCATTGATTAAATTCCTCCTTTTTTTATCGCTTTTTTAACTTCATTTTGATTTACGTCATCTATTACTTGTGTAACTATATCAACTATAGAAGCTATAAATGCATTTGAATGTTTCTTCATTTGAATTATTCCACTTATTTGGAAATCGAGATATAACATTTTATCTTGTTCAGATTCAACGATTTCATATTCTCTTTCATCCCATTTACCTTCAATATGATTTAATTTCTCTTCAATATATCTTTCACTAGTTCTTGTCATAAATGCTCTGTATACAATTTTAGTTATCTTAGTATCATCATCATCCATACTATATACTTTTATAGAATTTATAATTTCTAAGTTTTTCTTGTATCCTAGCATACTTGTATCCATAACAAGATATATCCTATCAAATGCTCTACTTCTAAAGAATTCATATGTTCTAGGATTATCTATATCTATTAATATGTAATCATATAAACTGATATTTATTTTTTGATCAAGCATATAATTTTCTACATCGTTCATACTGTCAAACCCTACTGCGTAATCTACATTATCAAATTGTGTAACATATGCTTTTTCAATAATATCTAATGAAGGGATTACATACTTATATTTCTTTTCCAATGTTGCATCTATTACTAGTATTGTTTTTCCCATGATTTGTATTGTCTTGGATAAACTAGTAACTAAATCTATCTTCTCGCTATATCCTAATAATCCTATTACTTTCATCTTTACTCCTTACTTATTGAGCTGTATCTCCCAATAATTCTTTTCTTGAATTTTGTTGTTCAGTTATTGCTGCTTGAGCTCCAGATACAACGTTAGATATTTTTTCTTCATTTGCAAGTTCATATTGAGTATTTAAATTTTCTATGTTATCTCTTACTTCTTGGCTCAATTTACTTGTAGCTTCAACTGATATATTTTTATTACCTCTCATAGCTGCATTAACTTTATCATTTGGTTGATAAGTTGTAACAGTTGTTGAAGTAGAAGCTGTTAAGTTATTGTATTTTAATATAAAGTTTAACACTTTATCCACATATACATTACTTTGCACAACTGGAGTTGTTGTTACTTCTCCTGTTGAAGGTTCAGTTACATTTTCATCCATTCCAGCTAAAGTTGCAAGTTCAGGTAATTCTTGTTTGATTAATTCAATTAATGCACCCTTTACTATTATTTCTCTATCTTCTTCATATTTAACTTGAGCTTGAGGATCTGAATAAATAGTTGCATATAATTTAGTTCCTTTGTTTAAGAAAGAATCTACCATAGCACTATTTAATATTAATCTTTCAGCTTCTTTTAAGCTAAACCACATTGTTTGACCAGATATTTTATTTACTTGTTTTCCAGCTAGTACGATATAATCTGTACCATTTGGAAACATTACTCTAATATCTACAAATTGTCCTTCAACTAAATCACTAGGCATTAATATAACGTTAATTTCTTGTTCTCTTATATCAGTGTCTAATATTTTTGCTGTTAACATACTAGCTGTTATTGGCGTATATGCAGCAACATTAAATTTTGCTACTTGACCTGCAGCCCCACCTTTGCTATCAATTGCTCCAGTTGGTACTGTTCCTTGATGAACTCTTACTAAACTTAACATATCCTCTGTAATAGTTTGACCCTGTACGATATCTTTATTCAAAACACACACTTCTTTAGTAAATTTTGTATTGTATTTTGAGTTAGTACATGACTCATAACTCTTTATTGTAGATATACTCCACCATAAAGTAAGACCTATTCCTACTACGCCTACCGCTGCTCCTATAACTATACCTGTGTATAGTTTTTTTCTAATTTGACTCATTCCAATCATATTCATAACCTCCAATAAATTATTTTAAATTCATTAGTATAATGTTATCACAAAGAAAATTAAAATGCAACAAGCAAATTGCATTTTTATCATTTTTATATCTTTTTTTTGTAGTAATATAGTATTTTTACATAAAATGTAATATTACTGTAATATTTGCCGATAAATTAAATATTATCAACAAAAAATCAAGTGAGTAAAGTTACTCACTTGATTTTTTATTACCATTTATTTACAAAATATTCATTATTTCACACATTAAAATTTTCCATATATGTATAATTTTTTCTAACCTAAAACTAATACTTTTTTTATTAAAAAGATATAATATTCCATCATTTTGGATTTGCATATATCCTCATTAATTACTACATTCTTTTCTGAGATTAACTTACCATCTGTCTTGCTTGTTATAGTTATTTTTCCTATTGATGTACTTTTTAAAATAGGAGCTTTTAAATCAGTATTATATACTATTTGTTGATTATATTCTATTTCTCTACCTTTTTCATATAATACATTTACGTCTTCGTTTATAGTAACATCAAACTTTTTAACTAAACTTTTATTTATCTTAATACTCTCTAAAACAGTATTCTTCACAAATATGTTTTTAGTCTTGTAATTTGCGAATCCATAATCTAGTAACTGTTTAACTTCTTCGTTCCTTATATCGCCACTAGGAGCTGTACACACTACTGCTAGGAATGTAGTACCCTCTCTTGTTGCACTTGCAGATAAGTTAAATAAAGCTTGTGGAGTTGAACCAGTTTTAAGTCCTGTAGCTCCTTCATAAAATCTTATCAACTTGTTTGTACTATTTAAACCAAATGTACCATTTCTTAAAGTATCCATCCATATAGATGTATATTTTAATATATCTGGATGTTTAGTAATTAACTCTCTTGACATTATAGCTATATCCAATGCACTAGTATAGTGATTTGGATCATGTAATCCATGACAATTCACAAAATTAGTATTAACCATTCCAAGTTCTTTGGCTTTTGTATTCATTTGAACAACAAAGTTTCCTTCTGTTCCTGCTAAATGCTCTCCAACAGCAGTTGTAACATCATTAGCAGAAACTACACATATAGCTTTTAAAGCTTCATCTACAGTAAGCTTTTCGCCAGGTTGAAACCATATTTGTGATCCACCAAGACCAGAAGCAGTTTTACTACATGTTATAATATCTGTGTATTTTAACTTGCCACTATCAATTGCTTCCATAGTAAGTAGCAGCGACATAACCTTAGTAACCGATGCCGGAAATATATGTTCATTTTCATTATTTGCATAAATTACAGTGCCAGTACTAGGTTCCATTAAAAGTTGAGCCTTAGATTGAAAAGCAAACGTAGGAGCCACTGGAGCTACCGCCGAAATACTAGACTCATCAGTAACTGTTTTACTCAAATTATATATATAGCTTAGTCCAAAAACATTTGGCAAAGTAACAAAAACGAGCATGCAAATTAAAAACTTTTGTATATATTTGATATTATCTTTAGATTTAATTCGTTTAAATACTTTCATCAAATTTACCACCCCAAACAAAAAATCTCACAATATTTGTACTAGTACATTATATTGCAAGACTTTCAATTTATGATTACAAAATTTATTAACTAAATAAACCTAATTTATGATTACAAAATTCTAATTTTCATATCTATTTATCAATACTCCTTCATATGCAATCTATTTCCTTTTTTGTAAAAACCTTACAGGGTTGCAAATTTATATAATTTGTGATATACTATCAAGGACGTGAGGAGAAATAGATGATATTATCAACTATTTGCACTGTTTTGATTATTGCTTTTGTTATATTTTTTAAAGGATATAACAAGAAAGTGTATAATTCAAATAAAAAAATAGCATTAGGAAAATCCGAAAGAATAAGGTTAATTCATGAATTCAATGAAGAAATAGAATCTCTTCAAATTCATTTAAATGAAATTAGAAAGTACACAAAGAAATAAAACACTTTATAAAACTATATTTTACGTTGAGATACCCGTTATAGGCGTAATAAGAACATAATCTTTGGGTATCAAAAGCTATAATGATATACAAAATACAAATAAAATACAAATAAAAAAAGAATAAAATAACAAGAAAAGTGTAACAGTAAATTACTGTTACACTTTTCTATGTATGTTAATAAACATTATAAAACTAATTAAATAAACCTAATTTGTATTTAATATCAAAAATTTTAATCTCCTTGTTATCCCATACACAATTAGGATTAATATCTTTAATAACCTTAAACTTATCAGCTCCAACTATCTTTTCAATAGCAGCAAAACTAACTTCTAATTTACTATCATATACTGTTCTGTAATTATGTGAATCACTTCCCCATAAATGAATAAGGTTATGCTTCAGTAGTTTAATAGCACAAACTCTAACATTTTCACCATAACCACCTATTACACTATTGACATTTAATTGTAACAAAGCACCTGATTCAACGTATTTAATAGCTTCATCAATATTTCGTTGAACATAAACATATCTTTCAGGATGAGCAATAATTGGTATAAAACCAGCTACAATAATATCATTAATAACATTATGAATATTTGGAATCCTAATATTCATAGGAAACTCAATCAATATATATCTACTGTTATTTAAAGTACATAACTTATCATTTTTAAGTAAATCAACAATATCTGGACACACCATAATCTCATTACCATACGCTACAGTTACATTAATTCCAGAAGAACTAAGTAACAAGTTCAAGTTATCCACATAACCCACAACATCACTCTTGTAATTTTCAAATCTATCCTTTACAAAATGAGGTGTAGCAAATATTTTAGATATACCAACTAAAGAAGCATCTCTAATCATAATTAAAGTTTCATCTATATTAGTACAACTATCATCAATACCATATAATATATGTGAATGTAAATCAATCATGTTTAAACATCCTTTCAACAAAAATAACTAAACATATTCCAACTAAACTACCAACAAAGTCTAAAGTCAAATCAATTAATTCAAAAGCTCTTCCACTTACAAACAACTGATGTATTTCATCACTCAATGCGTATAAAGCACAAAATAACAGACTGTATACAAATACCTTTATGAAACTACGTTTAAAACTAATATACGTTAATATACCCAACACAAAGAATACACCACTATGCATTAATTCTCTAAATATAGAATTCAAACTAATTAAAACATCACTACTTAATCCACTTAATATATATTTTAAAACATTTAAACTATTACCACCAGATACATTAGAAGTTTGACTTGATAAATAGAATATAACTAAACACCAACTAAACAATAACATATATGATATAACTCTTCTAATTTTCATATAACCCCTTTAATACTATTCAACAAACCCAATACCATCTTTTAATGATTCTATCATTTTTTGTTTCATGTCTTCTGTAATGTTTTTCCTAATAGTCCATTCTTTATTATATACTGGTCTATTTTTAATGAATTCTCTATTTTTATTTATATAATCTGATTTAGTACACACAACTTTTGCAGGATTTCCAACTGCAACACTATTATCAGGTATATTTTTTGTAACTATACTTCCTGCACCTATTATAACATCATTTCCTATATTTACATTAGGTAATATTATACTCCCTGCTCCTATAAATACTCTGTCACCAATATTAACTAATCCAATTTTAGTATATCCTAATGATTGCTTAGTACTGGCATCATGTGCTAGTATGTGAACCTTTGGAGCTAATGTTACATCATCACCAATTTTTATTAACCAACAGTGTGAATGATCTATTATACATTGTGCTTGTCTACTGAAGTTTCTACCTACTTTTAATCCTATTTTTTCTAATTTTTCTGTAGAATATTCTCCCATTAACGTTAATAAAAAAAATTGCAACGCTTTTCTCAAATCAACACCTCCTCTAATAATTTAATAATAATATTTGATTATACCACTTTTAACAGTTCAAATCAATACTATAGTTAGAGTAAAGTGAAAATTATACTATCTATCAATTACCATATATATATTTTACAAAATCACTTTTTGCTTTTACATAATCAGTTGTAAAGTAATATACCCCATTAATAAATTTTCCAGAACTATATTCAGCACCTGGAACTTGAGCAGATACCATATTTTTTAAATACAAATCTTTCTCTGAAATAACACTACTTAAAATACCCATATACTCAGTTACGTTTATATTAGTTTTAACTTCACTAAGTATACTATCTGAAATATCAACAATACCATTAAATCCAATTGAAGATAACTTAGTAATTAAAGCTTCAAGTACCATTCTTTGTCTGCCAGCTCTATCAAAATCATTACCAACAGTTCTATTTCTAGAATGTGTTAATGC
>Ga0123339_10001538_pt1 | contig 16018 bp, 9 predicted proteins | sample lystaG_FD_89956 | JGI IMG/M metagenome (GOLD analysis project Ga0123339, IMG submission 89956) | Glacier valley bacterial and archeal communities from Borup Fiord, Nunavut, Canada, to study Microbial Dark Matter (Phase II) -... | ecosystem: Environmental > Aquatic > Freshwater > Ice > Glacier ... | reverse complement strand
CCGCTCGTTGAGTGCGGGCAGGCTGACCAGCTTACCGCCTTCGACCTTCACCATCGCTGCACCCTCCTTGCAGCAGGATAGTAGCACAAGAGGGCGCGGTTGTCAACCAGCGACTGGCTACCACCCCGGCGAGGCCTCCACGCACTCAAGCGATCACGCTGAAGTTCCACCAGCTACTATCGAGCTGATGGACATCCGCTTGCCGAGCAAGGTCGAGGTGGGGAGCGATGGTGAAGCTTGAGGCTCTACCTGTAACATGGAATAGGCTTCTACACCACGTGGAAGCCTGTTTGTGGAACTGACACTGACCGAGGGTTAAGGCTGAGTTGGTGTGGGTGGGGTCTTGCCATAGTGCAGCTTATTGCCTGGCTCTGGGGTTGGACAAACAATTACTGCACTGGCTGCCATTTGCTTAACCTGACCAGGGTAGTCGTCTGCTAGATCAGCACTGGGCAGAACGGCTCTGTATAGTCCACCATTAACTGACCCGTTTAGGAAGGCTGGTGAGGCTACCCATTCATCAAAGACGTAAGCTATGTACTTAGCTGGTTGGTAGACGTGCTGGGCAGTAGTGCCTGGCAGGTTGGCTTGGCTGAAGTCAAAGTCTCCCTTGAGGATAACCAACCGCAGAGGCGGTTCTTCAACAGTAGCGGGGAAGCCTGGACAGATAATGCCGATCATGCCTAGCTCCTCTTGCTGAACTGAGCGAGCCAAAACTGCCTGTGGTACTCCACTTCGTGTCATTCGTTGGGCTATAGCATACTGTTCAGCAAACCTGCCAACCTGATAGTCAGTTGCGCCCACAAGGGAGTGTACTGTACCGTAGTTGAACTGACCTGAAGATGATGCTGCACCGCCAGCCTCTTTGCTAGTGACATCCCCAGGTTGGGTACAAGCCACTAGCGTCATGGCTACTGTTATCAACAGTACAACGCCTAGCAGCCTGCTGAGTTGCAACTTGATAAACATTGTCCCTCTCCTTCTATTTGCTGACCAATGCCCAATCATAGTTGGACGTAGAGGAGATTACTGTTGGTGCCGCTGCCATCCCAGCTGCCGTATGGAACTGACCGGTGAGGTGGGATCGCATCTCACTAGAGAGCCGGACTCAACGAAGGAACCATTGTACCTCTCTGTAGCACCTATAGGAGAAGCAATGAAGCCGCTTCTATTCTACTATAGCCGCCAACGGTACCAGCCCCTGCAGGGCATTATAGTGGAGGGGGGCTTAGTTAGTCAACAGAGTACGGCAGGAGGCCCAGGGTTGCTCGCTAAGGCAGGCAGCCAGTCTTCGCCCGGCAACTTTGGTTCGCCAGATTATCGAGTTGACCAGACGGCTTGCGCTGATCTATAATGACGGTGGAAATCGGGTGCCGGTTAAGGCACGGGGGCTGCGAGGAAGGTGGTGGGCTGGTGGCTGAGAAGGAAAGAAACGAAAGATTGAGGATTGACGGCTTGGACCTGCAACCGCCTAACCGTGACATCAACCTTGATGGTGACCTGGATGTGGAAGACGCGCACGCCGCCATGCACCTGCGGGCTAGCTCCCTATCGCGGATCGACCTCTTTAGCGGTCTCTCCACCGAGGAACTGACCGAGATCGGCCAGCAACTGCACTTCGTTCGCAAGCGCAAGAGCGAAATCGTCTGCACCGAGGGTGAACCCTCCGACTCCATGTACATCATCGAAACCGGCCAAGTGCGCGTGGTTTCCGATGTGGAGACCGAGAAGATCGTGCTGGCTTACCTCGGCCCTGGCTCACACTTCGGCGAGATGGGTCTGCTGACCGGTGAGGCGCGTAGTGCTGGCATCGTCGTTAGCATTGACGCAGAATTGCTTGTGCTTACTAAAGAGCTTTTCGACAAGCTGCTGGCCGACTACCCCACCATTGCTCTCACCGTTAGTCGGGTGTTGGCCCAGCGACTGCGCAAGGCCGATACCCAGGTTTTCGCCAACAAAAAGTACCAGATCGTCGGCCTGCGTGGCACCGATGGGCTGGAACTGGCGAAGACGATTGTGCAGCAGGTGGGCAGCCCAGTGGTGATCCTGGACATCCTGGCCGACAACTCCATTGCCCCCAACCTCAAGCTCAACCTGGAGAACCCGCGCCAGATGGTCAGCATGATCGCCGACGAGGTGGGTCTGTTCCCGGTCGCCTTGCATGTCAGCGATGGGCAATTTAATGAGGCAGTCAGCCGCCTGCTAGATCAGGGCGGCTTTGAATACGCGCTAGTGCGGCTGCCTAGTGCCGGGCGCGAGGCAAGCGAGGCAGCAACCCAGGCGATGGACGCGATCCTGCTGGTGGGTGGCACCAGTGCGGCCTGGGTTAGCGAAGTAGCTGTGGGCAAGCTGTGGCGCGTTAACAACGCTAGTCGCCCAAATCTGGCGCGGATGGCCCGGCGCATCACCCGCCGCAGCGTGGGCCTGGCCCTCAGCAGCGGTGCTGGTCATGGCCTGGCCCACGTTGGGGTGATCAAGGTACTAGAAGCAGCGGGTATCCCTATTGACCTGGTGGCGGGGACGAGCATGGGGTCGCTGGTTGGCGCACTGATGGTTGCGGGCGTGCCAAAGGGCGACCCCAATCGGGTCGGCCTCAACGGCGAGGAGTTGACAGCCTGGGCGGGCGAAATGGCCCGGCGCGGCAACCCACGCACTGGTTGGCGATATTGGGACATCACCCTGCCACGCCAGGGCATCCTGCGCGGCCACAGTACCACCAACTGGGTGCGCGAACTGACTCACGACGCGCGCTTTGAAGACCTGGATATCCCCCTCTACATCGTCGCCGCCGAAGTCTACCAGGGCCGTGAGGTCATCCTCAGCAGCGGCTCAATCTCCGACGCAGTGCGGGCCAGCACCTCGATCCCCGGCCTCTTTGTTCCCCACTTCCTCAACGGTGAGTATTTGACCGACGGTGGGGCGGTCAACCCAGTGCCGTGCAGCCCCCTGGACGAGGCAGGGGCGGACATCATCATCGCCAGCAACACAATCCCACCCATCGAGGAGCGCGCCTACCGCAGCGTCCGCAAGAAGAAGGGGACGAAGCAGGCACCAAGCATCTTCGAGACGGTCTTCAGTATGCGCGAAGTAAGTGAGAGCCTGGTCGCCCTGCTGAAAACCAAGCCCTACAGCGTGCTGATCAGCCCCAAAGTGGGGATGTACAACAGCTTTGAGGTAGACAAGTACCGTGAGTTTATCAAAGCTGGCGAAGAAGCAACCGAAGCTGAGATTAGCAGAATCAAGGCACTGGTGGGGATGTAACAGCCTCCCCCTCGCACTTGTAGTGTGGAGGGGGAGGCTAACATTGCTATGGACTTGCTATTGCTGCTAACCAGTCGCTAGACACGCCGCGTCCCCTCGTGTGGCTGGCTCTGCCAGAACCAGGGCGGGGGCAACAGGCCGTAATCCCCGCTGGCTAGCTCCGCCTCGTTCGCCTTCTCGTCTGCCTTGCACTCTGCAAGTGACGCAGGCTGAGAGGTGGGCCGCTGCACCTGCTGCCCACGCCGATAAGCCAGAGCCATGCCGCCGCCAATTAGCAACGCACCTGCCAGCGGCCAGGCAAGGTTGGCTGGGTTCTGCTCGCCACCGCTGCCCTGCTGCGGCGCAACCATGTCGCTGATCGGCTGCACCTTTTGCAGGCTAATCCCCTTGCTCTGGTTGCCCACTTCGGCGGCCACTAGGCTAACGATCACCTCGTCGAGGTTGTTGGTGCTGTACTGGTTGACGTGCATATCGGTCGCGCTGCCTGCCGCCCCGCTAACCCCGTTCGCGTAGGTGAGGAAGACGAACTTCGCCTGCGTGTAGGCAGCCACCTGTCGGTAGATGTACTCGCCGTCGTCGGTCATGCCGCTGGCTGCGACAGTGAAGACCTTGATCCCCCGCGCTGCTGCCTTCTGCATCAGCAGGCCGTAGCCAGCCTCGTCGCTGTAGTCGTTGTGCGGGGCCGCATCGGTGACGGTGAAGACCAAGCGCAGGCTGTGCTGCTGGTCGCTGTTCCAGCTAAGGTTGTCGAGCGTGTCAGCCAGGCCTGCATTAAAATCCTCTGGCGTGTCGCCGCCATTGTCTGCCTGGATCGTGTTCAGGTTGCTAGAGAAGGTGGCTACGTCACTGGTAAAATCCCAATGCTTGCTCACATACTGGTCGCTGCGGTCGCGGTAGGTGACGAGGCCGAAGCGGACGTGGGGGCTGCCAGGCAACTGGCCGATCCGCTGGCTGATCGTGAAGATCGTCGCCTTGATGCGGTCGAGTTCGTCGCCCATGCTGCCAGTGCTGTCCAACAGGAACACGATGTCGAGATTGCTGACCGTCTGCTGGGTGGCTAGGGTGAGGGCGAGAGTCTGGGTCTTGCCCCGCACTATTTCCCCGACGCTACTCGCTCCATCACGGTTGACCTGCACCGTGAAGCTCTGCTGTTGGCTGCCGAAAACGCGAGGGAAGAAGGCGATGCGCCCGTCGCTGGTCGTACGCCCACTGAAGATCGCCTGCTGGCCGTCGCTGATGCTCACCTGCGCGTCGGCAACAGGCCGCTGGCTACCGTCCGCCACCTGCACGAAGTAGCGTTCGCTGAGGTCGGCATTGGCGGCATTGTACTGCTGCGCGCCAGCGATATACTTGAGATAGTCAGGGTAGCTGGCATTGTCATCCACCGTGCCAGCGGTCAGGCCGCTCGGCCCCTGATACTGCGACTGCACCGGCTGCGTGGGCAGCACAGCGATTGACCCCCCCCGCCCACTGCCACTGGCATCAATAGAGAACGTGCTGTTGCGTGGTGCAGTGCCGCCGCGCAGAGCAACGCCTGGCGCGCTGCTAGTGGCCCCACCGCCGCTGCCTGCCGACGTAGCAGGCAGGCTGCTGGCGTAGTAAGCCGGAGCCTTCGCTGCATCGTCTGCTGGGGCGGCTTGCAAGTGGAGGCTGCTGGGTGGCGCACCAGTGGCTGCCCGCTCGCCACCCCCCCGGCTGACAGCAGCGGAGTCGGTACCCAGGGTGGAGGCGACTGTACTGAAGTTCTGGTTCATCCTGCCTGCACTAAGGCTGAGGAGTAGGGTCGCGCAGATGGCGACGAGGGCGAGAGCAGCAAACAGCTTGCGGTTGAGCAACTTACGCATGGCGGTATTCCCTTTCTGTGGTCTATTCTCATGATCGGTGGTTCGTTGCGATCAAGACGACCAGGGGGGAGGAATAGTTCCCGCCAAATAGAAGGCGGCCCCGAACTTTCGTCCGAGGCCGCTTGAGGTCAGCTAAAGGGCTGGCTACTGGTTCTTCACTTCGGTGTAGATGCGCTCGTAGAGTTCGGTGTTGTCGCCCAGGTCCTTGATCGCCTCCTGCTTGTCCAGCACTGACTGGTCGGGGTAGAGCGACTTGTTGCTGGTCAGCGACTTGTCGATCATCGGGATCGCGGCGGGGATCGGGTCAGCATACTGGATGTAGTTGCTGTTACGCGCCGAAATCTCTGGATCGAGCATGAAGTTGAGGAAGACCTCGGCGGCGTACTTGTGCGGAGCCGTCTTGAGGATCACCAGGTTGTCCTGCCAGATGGTGCTGCCTTCCTTAGGGATGAAATACTTGACGGTCGGGCGGGTCTGCGCCACCCGCAGGGCATCACCAACATACATCTGGGCAATGTCAATGTCGCCGGTACTCATGTTTTGCAGGTTGGTGCCATCATAGGCCTTGATCAGCGGCTTCTGCGCAATCAGCTTCTCGCGGGCCTGATTAAGTTGGGCCTTGTCCACGCTGTTGTAGCTGTAGCCCAGCAGCTTGAGGGCCGCGCCAATCGTCTCGCGGCTATCGTCGAGCAGGCCGATCTTGCCCTTGTAGGTCGGGTCAAAGAGGATGTTCCAGCTATCGGGCGCGGGACTGACCTTGCTGCTGTCATAGGCAATGCCGGTCGTCCCCCAGGTGTAGGCCAGCGAATACTTGTTCTGTGGGTCGAAGTCGCGACTGCGGAACCGCTTGTCGATCCCAGCCACGTTCGGCACGTTGTTGAGGTTGATCTCGGCCAGGAAGTTGAGGCCAGCCATCTTACCCACCATATAGTCACTGGGTACTGCCACATCGTAGCCAGTCACGCCGCCCTGAATCTTAGTTAGCAGCTCCTCATTCGAGGTGTAGGTATCGAGGGTGACGTGTACGCCATAGCACTGCTCGAACTCCTTGAGCAGTTCGGGGTCTATGTAGTCCGACCAATGGTAGACATTTAGCTCCTTGCCGAGCTTTGCTTTGTCCACTTGCAGGCCAGCAATTGTCCCCATGCCACAACCAGTCACAGGAGTGTTGGGCGCATCGGCAGTGGTGAGGGTGTTGGTGGCAACCTGTGCGACGCTGGTGGGTGTAGCTGCTGGCTTAGCAACAGTGGCCGCCGTGGTAGCCACACTAGTAGCCGCGAGGCTGGTTGCCAGCGGAGTGGCGACAGGCGGGGTACTCGTAGCCGCCGGGCTGGTTGCCACCGCGGTGGCGGCGGTTGGGGTAGTGGCGGTGGCATTGTCACACGCGCCCAGGGCAAAAACAACTACCAGCAGCACAGACAGCAGGGCTACCAGACGGTTGATCTTCTTCAATTCTTTCCTTTCTAACACGGGTCATCACAACCCAACAGCCGCGCCACGCAGCGCGAGCCACCAGGGGACAACGAGTGTGCGGCCCATCGCCAGCACACAATTGCCTATTATACCAACTATTGGGCCACCAATGCGAGGTTTTCGCCAGCGCATTGCCGCAAGGTTGCAGAAATGGTCACAGTCGCTAAACCCTGCCTACCTTCTACCACCACCCGCTCGTAGGCCGCCACCACCCGGTCGGTCACTACCGCCCAGGTGAAGTTGGCGTTGACGTACTGCTGACCCGCTGCGCCCAGGGTAGCGGCAGCGGCGGGGTCGCTGAGGATGCGGCGTAGGGCAGCGGCCAGGGCGGGCGCATCTTGGGGCGGGTAGAGCAGACCACTCTCGCCCGCCCTCACTACTTCAGGGAAGCCACCGAAGTCACTGGCAACCAGGGGGCGGGCGCAGGCCGAGGCCTCGCACAGCACCATACCAAAGGTCTCGTTGGCAAAGCTTGTGCCAACCACCACGGCGGCACTCGCCATGTAGCGTGGGGCATCACTGTGTGGTATGTCGCCAACAAAGCTCACCCGCTCTGCCACTCCCAACTCGCGGGCCAAAGCCTCAAGCTGGGGGCGGTAGCTGCCATCACCAGCAATCACTACCTGTGCATCGGCTAGCGGGTCGCCTACCTCCTTGCCCAGGGCGAGAGCTTCGATCAGGTACTGCGCTCCCTTCCAGCGGATCAAGCGGCCCATAAAGAGGATCATCTTCGGCCCATAGCGGGCCATTAGCTCGGCGGCGGGCGGGCGGGGGGAGAATAGCTGGGTGTCAAAGCCGTTGTAGACGACCTGGGGGTGGAGCCGATAGTGGTCGTGGATTTCGGCTGCGTTGAAGCGGCTACATGACACCGCTCCATCTACGAAGCGCACGAAGAAGCGGTCGCCCGCCCAGTAGTCGCGGCCATGACAGCCGAACAGCAGCCGCGCCCGCGTCAGCCAGCGCGCCACCGCGGCCAGGGGCAGGTCGTAAGGCTTCTGAATGTGGATCACATCGTAGCGGGCGCGCAGCAGTGCAGGCAGAGCAAAGACAGCGAAGCTGAGCCGTTCAAGCAGCTTGGTCAGGCCATACTGCCGCCCCAGCAACGGCAACCGCCGCCACCCCTCGCGGCTGATGAAGCGATGGGTGCGTACCTGCACCCCTGGGTAGTCGTGGCGGATCGGCCCGCGCCCACCAACCACCGTCACCGCGTAGCCCCGTGCTGCCAACTCGCGGCCCAACTCCCAAACGAACGTCTCCACCCCACCCTGCTTGGTCGTCGTCGTCAGGTTGAGCAAGCAGACCTTCTGCCCCTGGGTCTTCATCTTCCCCTTAGCCATTACGCCTCCCGATCAGCAGGCAGCCACCGGCGATAAGCAGCAGAACCAGGCACGGCCAGCCCACCGCCCCCGACAGACGGGCTACGGCGGCGGGATCGAGTCCGCTGCGGCTGGCGTACCAGTACCAGTGGTCGAGCAGGTGGGGGTAGTCGGTGCGGTAGAACCAGTCGAACCGCTGCTTTGCGCTCCGCAATGGCATGGCGGGCAGGTTGGGTGCAGATGCGAGCGGCAGCAGCCCCTCCGCTGTATAGACCGCTATTTGCTCCACGCTGACCCCTAGAGTCTCGTCGCGAGCAATGCCAACCTGGGCGGGGTTCCAGGTATCGCTGGCGATCACTAGCTCTCGGTTGCCACTGCTAGAGGCGGCGAAGGTGGTGTGTATGCCGTCCGCAGCCAGGCTAGCCGTAGCAGGCTGGCCGCCGAGCAGCACCCGTACCTTCGCCCGTGGCAGGCTGGGCGGACGATGGTCGGCGATCAGCACGGTCAGCGTATAGGCAGCAGGGTAGTTGATCTGGGCCACGCCGCTGCCGTTAGTCCAGCGTGGCAGGTTGGCCGCCGCCCCCTCGTTGACGCTCCAACCGCTGGTCAGCCCCAGGCTAGCGGGCGGGTTGGCCTGCCACTGGCCCAGCCTCGTCGCTAGCAGGCGGGCGTGGCCGAGCAGGGGCGAACCAGCGACCGTGTAGTAGCGATAATCGTCGCCAGCCGCTGTGTTGTTGGCTCGCTGGTTGTAGGTGAGGTTGATATAGGTGTCGAAGTTGACCGCCGCGCCGAACAGTTGCCCACTCAAGCCCAACACCGCCAGCCCGATCACTGCCGCCCGCATTGCATATTGGCGCACCGCCCAGGCATCCTCTACCAGAGCTGCGACAGGGAGCAGGGCGAAGGGGAGGGTAGGCATCAGATAGCGCGGCCCCCACGAGCCGTCACCATGCCAGAAGCGGTTGGTAGCATAGAAGATGAGGTGTGCAATGATGATCGCTACGCAGACCGCCGCCAGTGACCGCTGCGCCCGCCAGAACCGCCCAATGGCAAAGAAGAACAGGACAGTGGGCGGCGCAAACCAGAAGTAGCCCTTGCCTGGACTAAGCAACAGATCGTAGAGGCCGTCGAAGAAGGGCGTGACCAGGATGATACCGTCGCCACTACCGTAACCACTGGTAAACGGCCCGCCGAAGGCCCGGCTGTTGTAGAGGCCCAGTGGCAGGTAGGCCAACCCAAAGCCGACGGCGAAGGCCACTATCCTTCGCCACAGGACGCGCAGTGGTGGGCCTGGTGCGCCCGCGCTCAGGGGCTTGCGCCCCCGCCACCAGTCCAACCAGCGACCAGGCTCCAGCACCCAGAATGCGAAGATAGGCAGCACTAGCAGGTTCTGGAACTTGGTAGCCGCCGCCAGTGCCAGGCAGGCACCGGCCAATGCTGCCGCCAGCCACCCGCGTTTGCGGTCAGTCAGGGGCGCGAGCAGGTAGGTAGCCAGCAGCAGCAGCAGGCAGGAGAGCGGTTCGGCGAAGCCGGTGCGGGCGTGGGGGAAGGCGAAGGTGGTGAAGGCGAACAGCAGGGCGACGCTGGTCGCCGTCCGCACCCGGTAGCCACAGCGCACAACTAGCAGGAACAGCAGGCTGGCAATCGCCCCTTGCACCAGCGGATTGAAGGCCGCCACATACAGGCGGGTGATGAACGGCTGGAAGGCGGCTGGGTAGTCGTGGGCTGCTGCGTTGCCTTGCAAATAGAGCGGCAGTTGCAGCAGCGGCTTGAGCGGGCCGTAGGGCGCGTAGTAGCCTCCCCCAGGGCTGGCGGTAACGACCGTCAGGGGAATGTCGGGCGCGAGGTCGAAGTGACCATAGCGGGCCAGCGTCTCCGTGACTGCAAAGAGCGTCTCCTCGTCACGGGCGTACTGATGGCCGCTCATCGTCAGCAGCAGCACTGCCACCACCCCACAGAACAGGGCAGCGGCCTGCCAGCCGACAGGCGGTCGGTTATGCGGTTGTTGGGCGGCAGGGAGGCTCACGGGGTGGATTATACCCTATTCTGGCCCGTAGCTGCTGAAAGATTGAAACTGGGTGGACAGGTGTGCTAAAATTGCAGCACACAACCCCAGCGGGAGAACAAGCGAGGGTAAAGATGCGCGCAGGCGACCGAATTGGCAGCTACGAGATCATAGACGAACTGGGTAGGGGCGGCATGGCCGAGGTCTACCGCGCCCGCGACGATGGCGGCAATGTCGTAGCCCTCAAGTTGCTGCGGCAGTCGGGAGCGAGCAGCGAAGACGTGCGCCGCTTTCGCCGCGAGATCAACCTCAGCCGCAAGTTGCAGCATCCTAATATCGTCGCCGTGTACGACGTGGGCGAGCAGAACGGTACCTCCTTTATCGTGATGGAGTGCATGGACGGGTCTCTCAGCGACTACCTCAAGCAGCAGAAGGAAGGCAAGGTCAACCTGGAAACAGCAGTGACCATCCTTGCCCCGCTCGCCGCCGCCCTCGACTACGCCCACGCCCAGGGGGTTGTCCACCGCGATATCAAGCCAGAGAACATTCTGTACCAGCGCGAGGACGGCGTGGTATTGCGCTGGTGCCTGGCCGACTTTGGCATCGCCAAGATGAGCGGCGACGCGAACCTGACCCGTGAGAGCAGGGCTATCGGCACAGTGGCCTACATCGCCCCGGAGCGGCTGGGCAAGGGGACGGCAGCCCCTGGCCCTGCTGCCGACCAGTACAGCCTCGGCGTGGTAGCCTACCTGATGCTGACTGGCAAGGAGCCGTTTGCTGGCACACCAGAGCAGGTGATCATGGGCCATCTCTACGAGCCGGTGCCGCCGCCCCGCAGCCTCAACAACCGCCTGCCCACGGCCCTCGACCGCATAATCCTCAAGATGCTCGCCAAGCAGCCTAAAGACCGTTACCAGACTGTCACCGCTGCCCTGGAGGACTTGCAGGCGGCGACCGGCCAGCTTACTGATGAGGTGCTACGTAAGATGTACGAAAGGGCGCAGCAGCTAGCCGCCAGCCTCGACCCTTCTAGCATCCCCGCCGCTCGTCAACTGCTGGCGACGATCTATGAGGCCGTCCCCACCTTCGTTGACCGCCAGCGGGTGGCGACTAAGCTGGACGAGCGCGAGAAGGCCCACGCCGAGAACACAGCAGTACTTGCTCCGCGCAAGCCAGTTGGCCCCCGTCAGCCCCTTAGTCCGCCAGCGGCAGAGTGGCAGGGAGACCTCTATCCCCGCCGCAAGCAGGAGCTTGAGCGCGATGTCGTCCTCCCAGCCAATAGTAGTGGCAGCGGTAATATCTTCGCCCACAATGTGCGGGTCGGGCGCAAGGCAGCCCTGCGCGGTCACATCTACGCCCTCGGCGACGTGACTTTGGAGGAGGAGGCGACGGTCAGCGGCTACATCATCGCGGGCGGGCGGGTAGAGGTGGGCAGCGGCTGCCGCATCCGCAGCGTTCATGCCGCCAGCATCGGGCTGGGTGCGAACTGCCAGGTGCGCCGCTGGGCGGTCAGCGAGGGCGAGTTGGCGGTGGGGGTGGGCGCACTAGTTGGGGCTGCTTTCGCCCTAGCAGGAGCGACGATTGAGCGTGAGGCACAAGTGATGTCGCCTAGCGTGGTTAGCCCGCAAGGCGCGATAGAGGTTGCCCCCAGTGTAGTAGTTGGCGAACAGTCGGTGGACGAGGAGAACCGCTTCAACCTTGACGCGGCTGGTATGCTACGCGTGCGTGGCGCAGACGAGCCGCCGAAGGTGGGGGGTGGCAGCGTCCTGACCAGCCTGCTTAACCAACGGCTGCTGCGGGCGATCACCGCCGCCAAGCGGCTGCTCAAGAGCGAAGTGACCGCTGCCTCACTGGGGGCGGCAGGTGGCGGCAAACAGCCAGCCCTACCCAGCCCCGCCGACCCGCCAGCCCCAGGCAGTCCCGCCAGCCTCGTGCTGGAAGAACAGGTAAGCAGCAACCCGTGAGCGAACAGCCAGTCAGCGAACAGCCAGCAGTGGCGGCCAGTGAGGTCAACCTCCCTTTCGCCGTCGGCCAGACCCCCGCCCGCAGCAGCGACGGTGAGGCAGCCAGCCCCGCTATGGTCGCTGCCCAAATCTATGCCTTGCTCTGGAGGGGCTTCTTCCGTGGTCTCGGCTGGTGGCTGCTTTCTCTACCACTGGCGGTGGTGGTGGCGGTGCTGCTGATCTTCGCCCTCAATGCCAGCGCAGGCATCGTCATCCCTTTCGTCGTCACTGCTGTACTGATCGGGCTGATCGCCGTGCTGCTGCTCAAGCCGGTGGTGCAGCACATCGCACCCGCCCGCTGGCAGGTGATCGCCCAGCCTTTCGCCGACGGCAACTGGCTGTTCTTCGACACGCTCAAGCAGGAGCCAGAGGACGAGGCTGACAGCTACCACATCCCCCGCGCCGACCAGAGCCGCCTGCTAGATCGCACCCAGGCCGCACTCGCCGCCGCTCCGCTGGATCAGGAGGAGGCGGGGCTGGACGCGCAGGCCGTCTTGATCGAGCAGCTAACCGAGATCGCCAGCCTGACCGCCGCCCAAGACTTCGAGCATCAGGTTAGTTTCGCCCTGGCTGCCGACGGCGAAGCCTTCCAGGCGGTCAGCGAACTGCTCACCTGGGGGCAGGAGACTGCGCCCCCCCCGGCTCTGCCGCCTGCCACCGCCGCCTTGATGCCAGTGCAGGCCGCCGACATCGAACCGCTGGCGGTGGTGGCAAGACTGAACAACAAGAGCGGGGTAAAGGAAGGCGCAAGCTCCGCCCAGCCAACTACCACCGCCAGCGTGGTTGAACCAACCCCTGCGCCCGCTGCGACCAGCGAACCTGCGGCTGAGGACGAAGCGCAGTTTACTGCCGCCGCCCCAGCCACTGAGCCGCCAGCCGCAGTGCCGTTCGAGTTTGACTTTGACAACCTGTTCCCCGCTGGGCAGCCGCTAGCCGAGTTGCCCACCCCTGCCCCACCCAGCCAGCCAGCCACAGGGCAACTTGCAGTTGCCAGCCCAGCTACATTCCAGCCGAGCCAGCCAGGTTTGCCGACGGTTCGCACCGCCGAGCAGTACAGCGCATTGGCGGCAGAGCTTGGCGAGTTTGCGACCCTGGCCGAGCCGCTGCTGAACATCTGGCACAACCAACGTGAGGGGCTGGGCGTGACCGAGGAGTGGGCGCGCCGCTGGCAGGAGTTGGCTGAGCAGTGGCGCAAGCAGGCTCCCAGCCACACCATCGAGGTTGAGGACATGATCCAGGTGGCCGAGGCACTGTTTGCCCAGGTGAACGAGGAACTGACCGCCGAGGTGCGCCCCGACCTGGAGCGAGTCGCCAACGACCGCCAGCAGATGGAGGCGCGCAGCCGCCAGCTTGCCGACGAGCAGGTAGCGCGGGTGCAGGGCGAGTTTGGCAACCGCCTGACCGCCGAGCAGCTTTTGCAGGGCGAACTGACCGCGAAGGAAGCCAAGCAGAGCGAGCAGGTAAACCGCCTGGAGCAACGCGAACGGAGCGAGGAGGCGACGATCAAGCGGCTGCATGACGAACTGCGCCAGCGGGCCGATACCGTAGACCAGCGCATCCGCCTGGCCCACCGTCGGGTACGCGAGGCGGCTAAGGTTGCCTACCACAGCGAGGCACCGCGCCTGGTAGTCAATAATCCCGGCCCAATGCTCGCTCGTGGCGGGCGCACCGACCCCCTGGGCGGCGGGGTAGCCGAGGTACTGGCGGCAGTGCAGCGGCGAGTGCGTGGCATGGACAACAACCTGCTAGACATCAACCAGCAGGTCACGCAGATACGTGGACGCTTTGAGGCGGTGCGCGATGACGCAAACGCTATCGAGCAGCCTACATTCCCCTACAGCGAGCGGCAAGCGGCGATCAAGCTGCTAGCGACCGATGCCCTCAAGTTGCGCGGTGAGTTGCAGCCCTACTACGAGGACGCGGTCGAACTGGGCCGCCGCGCCGAAGCCCTCAGCCGCGACCTCAGCAGCTACCTGACCACCCCCCACCCACAGCCAGAGGAAGGTGAGGAGTACGCCTCGGCCCGCAACCGCCTCAACCAGGAGCAGACCAGCATCCGCGCTCTGACTGCCAAGATCGAGACGCTAGCCGCCAGCCAACTTTATAACCAGATTGACACCTTTGTGCGCCAGTACGACGAGCTTACCCGCACCTTGCCGCCGCTGATCCAGGCCTGGACGCAGACGGGGCGCGAACTGGACGCAAACTCCGCTGGGATCGTGCAGACCCAGGCCGAGCATCAGCGCGCCCTTGACCAACTAAACGCCATCCGCCAGCAGTTGGACGAGAGTGAGCAGACGGGGCGCGACCTGATTGCCAGCCGCGACCACGAGGTGGCCGAACACGAGGCTAACCTACACGAACGCCTGGCTAGCATTGCTGAGGATGCCAGCCGCCAACACGCTGCCATCCGCACCCACCTGAACGAACTGGAAGGGGCGCACAAGCGGCGGCAGGCGACGCATGATGAGCTGCTAAAGGCTGGCTTCGCCCGCTACCTCAACTTTGATGCCGAGAGCATGGAGTTGAAGGCCGAGACGATCTCTGCCCTGCTGAGGCGCATCGAGGCGAACCTGGAGCGCAGCAGCGCACTGGTGCAGGCTACCCAACGGCTGCTGGATCGCTGCCTGATCAGCGACACCCAGGCCCAAACCTTGCTGCAAGCAGCCCTGGCCCAAGCACCCGCTAGCCAGACCTACGACCCAGCCAACTTGGGGGCTGATCTGGCCCAAGCTAGTAGCTACAACCTGCAATTCCCAGTCTGGCTGACCGAGTACAAGACGTGGCTGTTTGGCAAGCGCAGCTACTACCTGCTGACCCCGGTCGAGGTGGCTATGGCGGCCAAGATGCGCTTTGGTGGCAGCAGCATCGAGTTGCACGCCCGCAGCGACGCAGCCCAGGCTTTGTTCGAGCGGCGGGCCAACCCAGCGGCGAACCAGCAGATCGTCCGCTTCGTGCGCCGCAATTCGCTGCTAGCCAGCCGCGACGGGCGCGATAACCTGCGGGCTGCCAGCTACGAACTGGCCCAGGAACACTACATCGCCCCGCTGCTGGCCTTCACCCTCCGCTTTGCCCTGGGTTGCCGCAATCTGTTCGACTTCGCCCCGCGCTCCGAATAGTACCTTCCTCCTATCTTCGCCATAGTTGGCCCCCTGCACTTGACTCTGCCTGCCAGCGGTTGTAGCATGGTGCTGCCAGTCGCAAGCTGGCACAAGCGTAATCATTATTACATTCGTTATGGGGGTTTAAGATGAAGAAGCAAGTTATGGGCTACGCTGGGTACCTGCTACTAGCCATGCTGCTGCTCGGTACCGTGCCAGCGGCGGGAGCCAGCCACCCCAACGGCAAGCTGGCTGCCAAAGCAGCGGCGGCCAGTCCGCAGCTGGGGCAAGTGCCGCTGGGGGTGGGTATCGAGGGGGTCAGCGACCTCTCGCGTTCGCAGATGTTTGTGGATGCGATGAAGATGTCGCTGCGCTTTGGCGGCCTGGACAACCCCTGGCTGGGCAGCATTGTGGTAGACAGTGCGGGCTGGCCGACCAGCGACTTCGCCGTGGTGGTGATGGAGCTTACCGCCCATATTGGCGGCACCTACAAGCTGACCTTCAGCGGCCAAGCCGACGTGACTGCGATGTGGAGCGAGGCAGTAGTGCAAAATTACGCCTACAACGCAACGACTGGGGTCAGCACCGCCGACGTAGTGGTGAACGACACGGCCACACAGTTGCTGCTCAAGTTCGTCAACACAGGTGGTGGGGCGCGCAACATCAAGCTGATCCGCCCAGGCTACCCCGCCGACACCACGCAGGTGTTCAGCACCGCCTTCCTCAACCTGCTGCAACCCTTCAGCGTAATTCGCTTCATGGACTTCACCGCCACCAATGGCAACCTGGTGGCAAACTGGGCAGATCGCACCCCCCTCAATGCCGTGCGCCAGGTCTCGGACAAGGGGGCGGCCTGGGAGTACGTGGTGCAACTGGCGAACACCACGCACAAAGACATCTGGATCAACATACCAGCCCACGCGACTGACGACTACGTGCAGCAACTTGCCACCCTCTTGCACAACAACCTGGAAGCAGGGCGCAGCATCTACCTTGAGTACAGCAACGAGGTGTG
>Ga0123339_10001535_pt1 | contig 16040 bp, 17 predicted proteins | sample lystaG_FD_89956 | JGI IMG/M metagenome (GOLD analysis project Ga0123339, IMG submission 89956) | Glacier valley bacterial and archeal communities from Borup Fiord, Nunavut, Canada, to study Microbial Dark Matter (Phase II) -... | ecosystem: Environmental > Aquatic > Freshwater > Ice > Glacier ... | reverse complement strand
GTGGCAAGAGCCCTGGCGGTGGCGTAGAATCCTGGTGGCTGTCCCCTGGTTTGGGAGCGCGGTGCTGCTGGAAGTTTTATTTAAAAGGTTGAGGAAGTAAATATGAGCATCACAATAACAAACCGAAAAAACCCTCCTCTAACCAGAGAAGATGTTGAACGTTTACTTGCGGAGGCGGGTAGCTCTGAGAAACTGGATTTAAGTAACCAAAATCTATCCCGCATAAACTTAACAGGTTTGAATTTGACCGGGGCTAATTTAAGTGGAGCTTTCTTAGAAGATGCTTACCTAATCGGTGTCACCCTCAATAATGCTAATTTGAGTGAAGCGGACTTAACTTGGGCAAAGCTTATTGAGACCAATTTAATAAGAGCAAATCTGCAACAAGCTGTTCTATTCCAAGCTGAATTAAATGGCGCTAATTTGAGCCGAGCTGAATTAAGTCACGCTACGCTAAAAGAAGCTACCTTGTATGAGGCGGATCTAAGTCATGCAATTTTAAATCACACTATTTTTACGGAAGCAAACCTCAAAAACTCTAATTTAAGCAGTGCGAAATTGACTGAAACTGATTTAACGGGTGCTAATTTATTAGGGGCCAATCTTAGCAAAGCAAGATTTAGCAACGTTAATTTACGCCGGGCAACACTGCGGTTTCGTGAGCTAAGTCAGGCTATTCTTACTCAAACTGATTTGAGTGAAACTAATTTTAGCGAACAACCTACATCACTAGAGTTAATTGAGCAAGGTTTAAAAGAGATAGAAGCAGTACAGCAACCAGAACAAGAGTTAGAGGAAACCCTGACTATTAACGTACCTAGAGCAATTTTCCAAGACTGGGAAGAATTAGGAAACCGTTTCGGTATACCTTTGGAAAAGTTGATCAAAAGCAGTCTTGGTGAAATATTACGCCGTCACCAGGCTGAATTAAACAAGAGTGCTGATTATTTGCTGGAAAAAGATGCTGAACTTTATAAACGTTTAGCCTGATGATTTATCTTACCCTACAAGAAGCTATAGTGCTTTATGAAGATGTCATAAAAGAAACAGGTGGTATGTTTGGCGTACAAAATTTAGGTGCCTTAGAATCTTCGTTAGCTCAACCATATGAAATCATTTACGGAGTAGTGCGGTTTCCGAATATTGAGGATAAAGCTGCTGCTTTAATTTTCTCAATTGTAAGAAATCATCCATTTGTAGATGGCAACAAACGTGCAGGTAAAATCATGATGGAAAAGTTTCTTGAACTCAATGGTTTTGAAATCAGTTCGACAGTGGATGAACAGGAACAAATAATACTACAACTAGCGTCGGGGGAAATGCGCCGGGAAGAAATAACGGAGTGGCTGAAAAGCCATATTGTAGAGAAGGGTAAGTAAAAAATGGCACTAAGTACAACTGGCTATCAACATATTATTCTCAATGAAAATGGCATTCCACTTATTGAAGGCACAACCACCAAAGTTGAAGAACTTGTGGTTGAACAAATTGCCTGGGGTTGGAGTCCAGAGGAAATTTATACACAACATCCTTACTTATCTTTAGGACAAATTTACTCGGCTTTTGCTTATTATCACGACCATAAAAATGAAATTGACCAGGATATTAAACGCCGCGAAGAATATGTAGAAAAGGCTCGTTTAGTCGCCGAACCATCACCTTTAGTCGCCAAACTCAAGTCTAAAGGGTTAATCTAAATGGCAATCGCCCTGTTGATGGATGCTCATATTCCAAAAGCGATTACTACCGAACTACGTTTACGGGGTGTTGATGTTATAACGGCTCAAGAAGATAATTCAGACCGCTTGGCTGACCCTGATTTATTAGAGCGAGCTACTAATTTACAGCGAGCTTTAGTAACTTTTGATGATGATTTACTGGTTAAAGCCCAGAAACGTCAAGCTCAGGATATTTTATTTGCTGGTGTTGTATATGGTCATTTAAGAAAAGTCTCAATTGGAGTTTGTGTGCGTGACCTTGAAATTCTAGCTAAAGTCGGAGAGTCGGAAGACTTAGCTAATAAAGTAATTTACCTACCTTTGTAATATTTTGAAGGAAATATATAGATGTCAACATCATACCGAGATGAAATAGATAACGGGTCGAACCCGGAGGAGCGGCTAAAACTTAGCTGTGGCGAGTGCGGTAAGCAGGTTTTAACCCGCGATATAACCCTGACAGGCGAAGGGGTGCGTTGTAGCGAGTGTATGGCGGAACTAAACGCCCGCTACAACTCCTATAAAGCCAACCAGAATCGCCCTGCCGAGCCACAGGTTAACAATAGCCAGAGTGGTTGGCCTGAACCTAATAGCCGCCAGAACGTTTCCAGTGGAAGCAGTAACAACGAACAATCTCGCCCACCAGTTATCGAAATTAACGTGGATACCACCTATTGCAAGCGGCATCCAAAGGTTGAGACTGGCCTCAAGTGTGGGCGTTGTGGCACGCCTATCTGTCCGCAGTGTATGATTTATAGCCCAGTGGGGTTGCGTTGCCCGGATTGTGAAAAGAACCCGATTCGGACGGTAGGGGCAGATATTCCAGCCACGCCCGGTGCGGCTAAAAGTTCCAGCACTTATTGGCAAAAGAATATCCCGCGCTATGTAACCACGCCCCGTCACTATTTTCTGGCGGCGGCAAGTGCTTTGGGGGTGGCGGTGGTCGGGGCCCTGGCCTGGGGGCTGCTGCTTAGTGCTAATTTAGGTTCGCTTGGACGGGCAACCCTATTTGATAATAGCCGAGTAAGTGGCCTTGACGTTTGGAGTCTGTTAATTACTCGTTCCTTTCAGGGGTCCATCCACCTTTTCCCTGAAATAGCTCTGGCAATTATTACTACTCTGGCAATCAGTCGGGCTACGGGTGACAGACGGGGGCGCGGTTTACAGGCCATTGCTATTGCCGGGGTTATGCTGGGTATATTCCTGAGCTTCGTCGTGCTAGGAGCGCGAATTTACCTGAACTATACCAACAGTTTCCCCCCTATTGATAAACTGCTTGGCTCATCGCTGGCGGCCTTTGGTCAGATGTTTCAGGGAGATAATCTGGCGATACCGTTATTCTGGGTAGTGGGGCTGGTAATTGCTTATTTCAGGCTCAACAAATAGGGGATAAAATGCAAATTGCCGAGCGTTTCCGAAATTATCTTTCCTTATTTGAAGGCAAACGGGTAGTGGTAGTGGGCGATTTGTACCATGATGAATATATTATGGGCAAACCCAGCCGCATCTCCCGCGAAGCCCCGATTGTCGTGCTGGAATTTCGGCGGCGGCGGATTGTGCCGGGTGGGGCAACCGCTCCGGCCTGTAACGTGGTGGCGTTGGGGGGGGTTGCCTATCAGCTTGGGGTTATTGGCGATGATAAACCGGGCCGCGAGTTGTTGGAGGAGCTAATTTTACGCAAGGTTGATGTAAGTGGTTGTGTGGTAGACCCAGGCCGCCCTACTACCAATAAGTTACGAATATTAGCCGAGGGCGACCATATTTTCCCCCAACAGGTGGCTCGTATAGACCGGGCTGACCGTTCGCCTATCAGTGGTGAGGTCGAAAAACAGGCTATTCGTTATCTGCAAGAAATAATTCCCCAGGTGGATGCGGTTTTGTTCTCGGATTATAAGTGCGGGGTGGTGCAACCCCAGGTTATTCGGGCTGCCCAGGAAGCCGCTAGATTAAGCAATGTGCCGACGGTGGTGGACTCGCAGGGGGATTTAAGCAAGTTCCAGGGTTGTAGCCTGATTAAATGTAACCAACAGGAGGCCGAGGCTTATCTGGGCCGGGAGTTGCAGACCGAGGCGGATTTTGCCGAAGCCCTGAACCAACTTTGTGGCGATTTAGAGGCGCAGGTGGTGGTAATCACGCGCGGCGCAGATGGCATGTCGGCGATTGAGGCCGGTGGTGACTATTTCTATGCCCCGGTTGCTACTCCTAGCGAGGTTTTTGATGTAACGGGCGCGGGTGATACCGTCATCGCCGTTTTAACTCTGGCTCTGGTGACGGGCGTGCCGTTGCTGGATGCCGCCCATCTCGCCAACTGTGCCGGACAGGTGGTTATTCGTAAGTTGGGCAACGCTACTATTTCACGTCAGGAGCTTGAAGAAGAGCTTGGTAAACTCAAAGGGTAGTAGAGAGCAAACAGTCAGCAGTCAGAAGCAAGGAGCAAGAATTTGTAGGAGCAGGCTCTGTCCTGTGATGGTTTGTCGGCTGACGGAGCATCCTCCTACAAATTCTTCCGATTTTGGATTTTCCTAATACCTAACACCTAAAACCCATGATTCTATACCTACGAATAATATTATTGATCGGTTGGGGCTGCTTGCTGTTTGGCGGCTTTATTTTTGGCAGGCCCGATAAGGAAAATGAACATCGTATTCCAACCTGGGCGCGCATGGGCTCATCGCTGGCGTTGGTGGGGGCAGGGTGGGCCGGATTTTTATTTAGTTCGGAAGGGCCGACTAAAACTTTCGCCCTGTTTCTGGCAATCGGGATGACACTTGGAGCAGTGGGCGATTTTGCGATAGCAAAATTACTGCCCCTGCCCGACTATGTTATAGGGGGAATCGCGGCTTTTGGTTTGGGACATGTGGCCTACATTTACGGTATTCTCCAGTTTGCCAATGCTACCGGGCGAGATGCTGCCGGGACACGCTGGATAGCTTGGGCGGTCTGGCTACTATTTGGACTGGTAGGCTGGTATGTGGTGGTCTTTCGCGGTAGCAAAGCAACGGTTTTGCACTGGGCAGCTTTGCCTTACGCTCTGTTGTTAGCCAGTACCGCCGGATTCGCGACGGGGTTGGCTCTACAGGCAGGCGAATTCTGGGGGTTGGCGATAGGGGCGACCTTGTTCCTGATTAGCGACCTGCTTCTAGCCGCTCAACTCTTCAACAATTTGAAGTTCAACCTGATAGGCGATGTGGTTTGGCTAACTTACGGGCCGGGTCAGATGTTGATAGTCTATTGTTTGGGGTTTGGGAGCTAGAAGCAAGTCGAAGGTCGAAAGTCAAAAGTCGAGGGTTTGAAGGAGTCAGGAGTATCTGTAGGAACAGGCTCTGTCCTGCAATACTCCCATCGGCTGACGGAGCATCCTCCTACAATTATTCCCCTATATCCTGCCTATCTGTTCATCCTTGTTAATATTTCTTGACTAGCGGGCGGTTTACGAACCGCCCCTACGAATTTCCCTAATCCCTATCCCCATACCCTAATAATATCCTGGTCACCCTTGTTAATATTTCTTGACTGGTGGGCGGGTTAGAAACTACGCCCCTACAAAGAAGCCCCCAATACTGGGCGGTTCGCGAACCGCCCCTACGGAATTCCAACCGACAACCGACAACCGCTCATCCCTGTTCGTTAGGAAAGCCGGGATTGCCAGAGGGACTGGTTTCGTTCAGGGTGACAGTAAGGGCTTCCATCTGAGCCTGGGCATTGAAACTCCCAGTGGCGGAAATAGTCATCCCCGCTACAATTTCGGTGGACTTGGCTACTACCCCCTGTTTGGTTATAGCGGTGGTGGGCAGCAGCTTTATCGTTCGAGTAGTGCCATTACTGTTGACCTTGATAAGCCCGCTATCCTTGTCAAAACTGATTACTTTGCCCGTGATAAATGCCCCAACCGGGCCAACCGCGATAGGTTTGCTGGGTCGCGAGATAGGGGTATTAACCGTTGGTGGGTTTATCCGCACAGGCGAGGACGGGGTGGGGGTCGCGGCGGGCGGGATTTCCTGAACCGTTATCGGGACAGTTTGTTGCGGCGGTATTGCGATTGGTGGATTGTTGGTAGTAGCGGCAACTGTGGTAGCCCCGACTGTCTCGGTATCAGGGTAAACAATAACCTGCCAGGTTGCAGGAACATTAGGTACGGGTATGGTCGGTAGGGGTGCAGCAACATCCGCCGGAACAGTTGGCAGACTGACGATGCTAGGGGGCGGGGGGGCAGGGGGGGTTGCCAGAGCCGAAATTGCCATAAAGCCCACCGCCAGAATTGCCGCCGCCCCTAACCCGGTTATCGCCAGGGTGCGCCAGTGGTTACGCTGCGAATTAGGTTTTTCTTCCATTTCTCCCACTCCTCCCGTCTTGCTTAGTCCCTGCCGCAACTGTTCCAGGGTATCCTGAAAAGCCCTACCGGGAGCAGGGTCAGACTGCTCTGCCATCTGGAACAGGCGGTCAATATCGTCCAGTTTTTCGGTTTTATCATCCAGATATTGCTTGCGTTTCATCTTATCTTTTCCAGTAAATTATTAAAATTCAAAAAGCCGTTGGCGCAAATAGAAGCGCAGGGGTGCTTTAGCCCGTTGAAACAAGGTTTTGGCACTATTCTCATTTATGCCCAAAACCTCGCCAATCTCCCCAAAACTCAGGTCGGTGGAATAGCGCAGGGCCACCACCTGGCGCGTCCGTTCAGGCAGACTGGCAATAGCTTCGTATAATAATGCCTGAGTTTCGCGCCGCTCGATAATTTCGTTGGGTAAGGGGGTGGGGTCAGGGAAAAGCTGCAATGGGGACATATCCCCCTCAAAATCATCGCTATTAAAATCTGAAAACGTCAGGCTGGGTTTGCGGCGTAAATGGTCAAGACACTTGTTGCGGGCAACCCTAAACAACCAGGGCCGAAAACGGGCCGGGTCGTCCAGATTTGGCAAAGAGCGATAAAGCTGGATTAAAATTTGCTGCACCGCGTCGTTGGCATCCTCGGCATTGCCAAGCAGCCGATAGACAAATTTCCAGAGGGGTTGGGTATAAAGCTTTATCAACTCCTCAAAAGAGTCAAAATCGCCTTTTGCCGCCCTCAGAACCAATTGATACTCGTCGGTGGCTAATTCGTGATTGTTGGTTATTAGTTGTTGGTTTTCGGTCATTGGTTGACCTAACCCCCTGCCCCTTTCCTAACTTAGAAGGGGAATAATTCTATCAAATTCAGGGTAGACACACGGGTCTACTCCTACGAAGATTTTTTGTTTATTCTGACTACTGACTCCTAAATTCTGACTCCTGTTATAAATGACGAAACAAGTTGCCAAACAGTTTCAAACTCTATCGGTGGTAGCGGCTGCTAGAAAACGCTCGGTAAAATATAATACGGGCTGGTTAGAAAATCCGCTAAAAGTTACGTCGAATGCATGCCCAGCCCAGGGCTGTTGGTGGGCAGCCCCCGACGGTAGCTGGCACTCTTGGAGTGGTTAGTAATAGGGCACAACCTTCCCGCCGGAATGGAAGCAGGGGCAAGTGGCGCAGGTTCGGGGACAATCGAAATGAACGGCCTATACAATGGTTGGGGTGATGAACTGCAAGGGTGGCACGGGTTTTGACTCGCTGAACGACTAAGTTTATAGGCCGATTACCCCTGTCCAGACCAAATTGTTAGGGCCATTAGCCAGGAATAATTGGTTGCAACCAGTTATTAGCGACAAACAGAGTCAAACCCCCTAGTTTGACTCTGTTTTATTAAGTTCGCCCGTAATAACCTCAACCCCTAGCCCGCCTAAATCCAGCCGTCGGAAGTAATCCATTGCTACTTCCGCTGCACCCACCGGGTAGCCCTCTTTGTGACTAAGATAAGCAGCGTGGGCAGTAATTTCGGTTAGGGCTCGGTCAAGAGCTGCGTTATCAAGCTCAAAATTCATCAGTAAGGCCGCCAATTTAGTCCATAATCGGGCTAGAGCCAGTTTGTCTGAGCCAAATAACATTTTAGCAATTGTCCATAACCCCCCAGGTCTTACATCCCACAATGCAGCCAAAACCAAAATAGGTGAAAAACCGCTCTCGCTAAAGGCAATCAAATCGGGGTGTAACAACCGCAACCAGCGTCCCTGTGTCTTTTCTCGCCCGGTGGTGCGGGCGTAGTGAATATCCAGTGGGGCGGTTAAATACCAGAGTTTCTCAAATCTTGGGCCATAAATGGTATACCATTCCTGGGCGGTTTTATCAAACTGCAAGTGGCCCTGAGCCCCGCTGGGTGGGCTATAGACGGCTTCAATCCGGGCGCGGTATCGCTCAATTTCGTGCCAGATTTGATAGGCTTCTTTGGCACAGAAATGTTTTCCTAGAATTCTTAGAAGTTGGTGGGAATAATATTTGAGGTCCTGGTCGGGGTGACGCACAAAGCTGTAGCCAGCTATATCGTCACATTTCATCCAATCGCCGACTCCTAAATCCAACACGCCCGTCCCTAGACGCGAATAAATTACTTCGTTGTTTGCCATATCTCTCACCTTCGAGATTTGTTTCTGGTGGGGTTTGCCAGCCCACCCTTACCTATCAATCACAACTGAATAGTTTCTAATACTATTATAGACCATGTTGTAAAGCAGTTGTTGGTTGTTAATATTCTTCTTCCGACAACTGACCACCGATAACCGACAACCGATGACCAACAACCCGGAAATTCAGGAATTGTTTGCTGGTCTGCCCACTAAGACCCAAAGTTTTTAGCAAGCGATAGGCTGCCGCTTTGCCCAACGCCTCACCATCGTAGGACAGGCTGGGTATTCCGGCCCACTGTGCTATCAAGGAGTTACCAAAACCTAACACGGTAGTCTCTGTTGAAAGGGATTGCCGCAGCCTGAAAGCAGTGTTATCGTCAGTACAAAGAAAGGCATCGGGCATCTGCCCGGAAAAATCGGTTTCTGTGAGATTAGTATCGGTGAAAAACTGAAAATCTGGCTCGGCAAACTGGCTAAAGAGATGGCGGGTAATATTCGGCTCTAATAACGAGTCCGCCCCTACCATCAGCGCGATTTTAGAATGACCTTGCTCCCGCAACCAGTTCCAGGCCGTTTTTAGCCCCTCGGTCAGTAACTCCTGTTCCAGCAAAGCGGTAGGGCGACCACTTTGGGCCAATTCCTGGGATTCGGGGCTGTTCGCGCTCCATTGGGTCAGTAATAAGCCTTCCAGTCGGTTGTTGTGGAGCAGCTCAAAATAATTTTTCTGGTAACTGGTGGCCTCTTTTTGCAAAACCGGACACACCAGCAGTTGCATTCCGGCCTCGCCCAACGCTTCCTGGACTCCGCTAATAATATCGTCCAGACCGGGGAAACTAAGGGACGGTAACAACAAGCCCACCAAATCGCCCCGCCCCTGATGCAAACTGCGAGCGTTGGCATTAGGCCGATAGCCTAACTCCTCCACCAATCGCAAGATACGAGCGGTAGTGGCGGGGGCAATGCGGTCACGCCCGTTAATCGCCCTCGAAACCGTGCCATAACTTACCCCCGCCAGTTCCGCCACTGTTTTCAGGGTCATTTCGCGCTGGTTAGCTGGGGTAAAACGCTGGGTGGGCGGAATTAGCAAGGTCGCGCCCGGCAGGTTGGCTTGATGAAGTTGCACCAGTGCCGAGAGTAACTTTTTTTCTAGCTGGTAGGGCAAGCCGGGTCTGATGGCGATTGGCCCTCTCGATAGCAGGGGTGAGGTCGCCAAGACTCGCAAGGACGGTTCAGGCTTTTTAATGGCATACTGTAAGAATTCACTTTGCATTACCGCCCCCGCCAGTAATTCGCCCCGCTCTACCGCCTCGGCGACGGCCTGATGATTGAGCAAAAAGTGGGGTTGAATATCGCTGGCTGGGTCAAGTCCGGCCTGTTCTAGCAGGAAGGTTGGCACAAGGTAGCCAGTGGTAGAGTTGCGGTCTACAAAACCAAACTCCCTCCCTTTTAACTCAACCAGATTAGTAATGCCGCTATCGGCACGGGTGATAATCACGCTGCGATAGGGGGCGGGGGCTACATCGTCGCTGGCAGTAATATCAATCGCATTAACCAGAGCCCTTGCTCCAAAACGCGCCTGTGCCAGGGCAAAGGCATATTGACCGAGGCGGGCGGCATCAATTTCGCCCTGCTCCATCCCCAGCAAGGTTTCTTCGTAGCTATCCCGCACCCCTACCTGTACGGATAGCCCTATTGCCTGACCGAGGTATTTTTCCAGGCTCGTTATTGCTTCGGCCTGTTTGCTCAGGTCGTGACCTACCACCGGGTTGACCGCCAGCACCAGTCGTTCTTTTTCAAAATTCTTTTGACTCATCCCAATATTATATCCTACCAACCATTATTTTGCCTTGACACAGCCCTTGAAAGCATGTTATAACTAATATGCGTAAAGCTTTACGCAACTGATTATACCTTAAAAATACTTTTTTTGAAATGCCTTAGTAGATTAGAAATTAATGGAGGGCAGGGTCTATGACCCTTCCGGGCGAGTTACCCCCTGAGTATAGGAGGGGCAGGCAAACCCGCCGCTACAAAGTTTATTGATTAAAAAGGAAATATAATTGATGGAAAGAGAAAGACGCTTTGAGATTATGGCGGGTGGTCCAGCCGCCCCGCTAATCGTAATGGCTGACCGCTTGCTGGAAACGGATAATCTGGTTGAAATTACCAGAGAACCCAAACCAGCCGTGATGATGCTCCGCGCCCGCGAAACGGCTCAGGGAACGGTTTTTAATTTCGGTGAGGCGGTAGTGACCGAAGCCGAGGTGCGTTATTGCGGACAGACCGGTTACATGCTCATTTTGGGCGACAATCAACTTCACGCGCTGGCGGGAGCGGTTTGTGACGCGGCTCTGGAAGGACAACACCCCCTTTCGCCCGACGTTCTGGAAACTCTGGCGGTTTTGACTCATTTCCAGCAAGCCGAAGCCGAGGCTGATTGGGCTAGGGTGGCCCCCACCGCCGTTAACTTTGACGAAATGGAGGCTTAATTATGACTTCTAGCCCTGTTTTAACGGGTTCACGCTTTGATAAAATCGCCGATACTCAGAAAATCTTTCGTATAATGTTAGACGCGATGGCCCGACCCGGCAAAATCTATCAATTACCCCCGGTTGGTTGGCTGTTAAGCAATAATTCCAGCAAATTTGCCAGCTTTGAAACTCTGAGTGGCGTTCTGGCAACGCTGATTGACCATGAAGTAACTTTTTGCCTGTTAGGTAACGACGATAGTGCGATGAACCTGACCCCAATACTCAGTGCCGCTACGGGTAGCCGTAGCGTGACCCGCGACAAAGCCGATTATGTGACGACGCTAGAAGCTCCCGAAACCAGTTTGTTATCTCAACTTAACCCCGGTAGTCTGCTTTACCCCAACATCGCTACTACATTAATCAGTCGGGTGGAAAATCTGGCGAATGAGGCCGAGGGCGAGGGTAATGGCACGTTGCTAGCATTAAACGGGCCGGGGGCTGAACCTAACCAAAAGCTATGGGTGGCCGGAACAAACGCCACCTTTTTTAATACCCTGAGCAGCATTAACGCGGGCTACCCTACCGGGTTAGATATTATCTGGGCCACGCCGAGCGGCAAACTGGTGGGCTTGCCCCGTAGCACCCGCATAACGGTTGTGGGTGGTCAGTAGTCGGTTGTCGGAAGAAGAATATTAACAAGGATGCACAGGATCAGCAGGATATTCTTAGGGACACGATGTATCGTGTCCTGAGCCAGGGGGTTAGCTTTGTTTCACATTCTTGCTCCTTGCTCCTTTATTCTGAATTGGAGGTATATAGATGGGTTATGTGGCAGTAAAGGGCGGCTTGAGTGCTATCCAGGCCGCCGAGAGTTTAGTACAGCGCGGACGATTGGAAGGCCAAAGTCCCCTTTTACAGATAGAGCAAATCGTGGAGCAGCAACGCCTGGTGGTAGACCAGATTATGGGCGAGGCCGGGTTGTATGACGAAAAACTGGCAGCCTTAGCCTTCAAACAGGCTGAAGGCGATATTACCGAGGCAGTATTTTTACTACGGGCTTATAAATCTACCCTGGAGAGGGTCGGCTATTCCCTGCCGATTGATACTGAGAAAATGGTGGTTTTCCGGCGAATTTCCAGCGCATTTAAAAGCATACCGGGTGGGCAACTGTTGGGGCGCACCCGCGATTATACCCAACGTTTGCTGGATTATGCCTTGTTGACCGAAACCAAACAGAATCAGGCAGCGGTAGCCCTGGAAGAAAAAGCCGCCCCGCCCCGCCGCTTTAGCCGGGTGTCGGATGTGTTGCGCGGGGATGGGTTATTAGCTCCGCTTGAACCCTCAAATGAAAAAGAGCCGTTTGATGTTACCCGCGAGTCACTGAAATTCCCTGCTCCACGCTCGGCTGTTTTGCAAACCCTGGCACGGGGCGAAAGTGGCGCGATGGTCGCTTTTGGTTATAGCTCCATGCGCGGCTATGGGGCGGTTCACCCCACTATCTCTGAATTGCGCTACGGCAAAGCCCCGGTGGAATTTCAACATCCGATAACAGGCAACCCGGTGCGGATTGGCTACGTCCGCCTGACTGAAGTGGAAGGTATATCCCACGCCTATAACTCTGAGGGTAAAGGCGGCGAGGAGACCACCATGGGGAATGCGGGCGAGGAGCGCGATGACGAGAAGGCCAAGCCACTCTTTGAGCTTGGTTATGGGCTGGTTTACGGGCAGAACGAGCGTAAGGCAATTTCGATGGCGATTCTGGATAAGGCTCTGGAGCTGGGTGGCAATTCCCCCACTGGCGACCAGGAATTTGTGCTTTACCATGTGGATAGCGTGGAGTCGAGTGGCTATGTGGAACACCTGAAACTACCCCACTATGTAACCTTTCAGTCCAACCTTGACCGCGCCCGCGAAGAACGCCGTCTGGCCTTTGAAAAGGAGATGCAAAAGTAATGGCTTTACAAGATTTGATAGCTCCTCAAGAGAGCTATAACTATGCCTTTCTGGATGAGGGTAGCAAGAAAGAGATTCGGCGCAGTCTGTTAAAAGCCGTCGCCGTTCCGGGTTATCAAGTGCCCTTTGGTTCACGGGAATTGCCGATTGGACGCGGTTGGGGTACGGGCGGTTTGCAAATCACCCTATCGCTAATTGGCAAAGGCGATATTATCAAGGTGATTGACCAGGGAACAGATGCCGGGGTCAACGCCGTCAATATCCGCCGCCTGATTGAGCGAACCACCCCCGATGTTACAACCACCCTGGAAACCGCCGAGGCTACCGTTATCCAGACCCGCCATCGCATCCCTGAAGAGCGTTTGCGGGCTGACCAGACGTTGGTGTTTCAAGTGCCCTTGCCTGAACCTCTACGGCTGGTGGAACGCTCCGAAAACCAGACCCGCCGGATGCACGCCGACAAGAATTATAGTCGGATGTGGGTGGCTCTGTACGAAGAAGTAGTGAAGCACGGCCTGATTGCGCGGGCGACCAGTTACCCGGTGCTGGTTAACGGACGCTATATTATGGCGACCAGCCCGATTCCGCGCTGGGATATTGATAAGCTTCACCAGAGCGACCATTTATCGTTATTTGGGGCGGGGCGGGAAAAGCGGTTGTATGCCGTGCCACCTCGTACTGAGGTTATACCCCTGGCCTTTGAGGATTACCCCTTCACGGTAGAGAATTTTCACGGGATGGGTTGCGCCCGTTGTGGCAGCACGAATACTTACCTGGATGAAATTATCACTGACGACGGGCAAAAGATTTTTATGTGTTCCGACACGGCCTGGTGTGATGGTCGGGTTGCCCGCCAGAGCAAGGAGGCGATATAAACATGAGCATCGAATTAGAAACGGCGAACCCTGACCAATCGCTTGAGGTTGAAGCCCCTTTGTTGGTGGTCGAAAATCTTTTCAAACGCTACGGCAAGGGCTGTGAGCGTTGCCTGGAACTGACCGGGCCAGACCTGGAAACCAATCTCTGCCGCAACTGTGGGGCGTTGATTGCCTGTGCCGATGTGAATTTCGAGATTTACCCCGGCGAAGTTTTGGGCGTAGTAGGCGAGAGCGGTAGCGGCAAGACCACCGTTTTGCGTTGCCTTTACAAAGACATTGAGCCAACTTCGGGCAAGGCTTTTTTGCAGGCTTTTAATAATGGGCAAACCGATATTTTCCAGACCAACAGCCAGCAAGCCCGCTATTTGCAGGATTTTTTGATGGGCATGGTGCGGCAAAATCCGGCGATGGGTCTGCGGTTGCACATTACCGCCGGGGGCAACATTGCCGAGCGACTTTTGGCAGCGGATTGGCGCACAGTCAGCGAGATTCGGGAGCGGTCAAGCGGCCTTTTAGACCGCATGGAAGTGCCCATCAAGCGCATGGACGACTTCCCGGCCTTCTTTAGTGGCGGTATGCAACAACGGGTGCAGATTGCCAAAGCTCTGGCTAATCAACCCGTGCTAATTTTGCTGGACGAGATGACTACCGGGTTGGATGTTTCAGTTCAAGCGGGCGTGATTGACCTGGTTAAAGAGGTGCAACGCGAGAGCGGGGTGGCGATTATTGTAGTGTCCCATGACCTGGGGGTTATCCGCTTGTTGAGCGAACGCACGCTGGTGATGAAAAACGGGCGGATTGTGGAAAGTGGTCTGACCGACCAGATTATGGAAGACCCTCAGCACGCCTATACCCAACTGCTGGTCAGTTCAACCAATTATTAGGCGGTTGTCAGTCGTCGGTTGTCGGTAAAGCTGTCAGCCATCAGCAAATTCTTTATCTCATTACTCGTTACTGGGTACTCGTTACTCTGAGAGGTAATTATGAACGGATTTCATCTTAAAGTAAATAATCTAAGCAAACATTTTTTGCTGCATATCCTCAAAGGCAAACAGGTACGAGCCTTTGAAGGGGTTTCGTTTAAAATCAAACCGGGCGAGTTTATGGGCATTGCCGGGGTAAGCGGCAGTGGCAAAAGCTCTATTCTGAAATGTATATATGGCACCTATGTTGCCAGCGATGGGGAAATTTTCTACCAACCTGAGCAAGGACAGCCCCGCGAGTTAACCAACTCATCAGCTCGACAGTTGGCCCGGTTGCGGGGTCACGAAATCGGCTTTGTCTCACAATTCTTGCATCCCCTGCCCCGCACAACTACTCAGGATTTAGTAGCCATGCCGCTTTTATTAGCAGGGGTGGCGAAGGCCGAAGCCCGGTTACAGGCTCAGGAACTACTTGGGCGGTTGGGCATCGGGTCGGAACTGTGGGATGGCTACCCGGTCTTTTTTAGTGGTGGGGAGCAGCAACGGGTCAATATTGCTCAGGCTCTCATCCGCCGCCCCCGGTTGTTGTTGTTAGATGAGCCAACCTCGGCTCTGGATAGCCAGAATCAGGCGGTGGTAGTAGCCCTGCTGGAAGAAGCGAAGGCGGCGGGCGTGACTATGTTGGGGGTTTTCCACGACCCGGCCCTGTTGCAACGGCTGTCGGATAAAGTAATAACCCTGTCGCGTGGCAAACAGGTAGCTTGAGGCGGTTGTCGGTGGTCAGTTGTCGGTTGTCGGTAAGAAAAAGTCGAAGATTACAAGTCTAAAGTCGAAAAATTTAAATCCAGTGACCTTCTCTTTTGACCTTTGACTTTCGACCTTTGACTTTCGACTTTTGACCGAATTATAGAAAGAAAGAATATGGAGCAAACTATTCTTACGAACGGGCGGGCAATAACGCCTGTGGGGGTGCTTGAACCGGGGAGTGTGGTGATTGAGGACGGGTTAATTGTAGAGGTTAACTCGAAGATATACCCGGCCCAATCCCAGACTATAGATGTAAAAGGGCAGTTTATCTTGCCGGGGGTCATAAACCTCCACGACGATAGCTACGAGAAGATGTTACAGCCGCGCAAAGGGGTGTTTCTTCCGGCGGCTCTGGCTTTTCACCAGATGGAATGGGCTTTGGCGGCGGCGGGCGTAACCACAACCTACCATGCCGTATCCTTCGACAGAGGTTTGTTCCTGCGAGACCGCACCGTCGCACGGGCGGCGGAAATGGCAAAACAGCTATTATCGTTTAGGCAGGAGGATTTTTCCTACCTGAATCATCATCTGCTCTATCGTTGCGATTTACGAAGCGAAGGGGCATTGGATGCGATTATCGGGGTATTGCAAAGTCCGTTGGCGGGAGAGCCACCCCATTATCTATCCCTAAACGACCATTCGCCGGGACAGGGGCAATATGGCAAGCAGCACATTTTACAGGCGATGATAAAAGCCCTGCTTGGCCCTGCCGGAGACAAACCCGAAATAGTCGCTGCCCGTGAAAAAGAGCTCTGGGATTTAAAAGCTCAAACCGAGCCAATCCGCCGCCATCAGCTTGAACAGGTCGCCGCCC
>Ga0123339_10001533_pt1 | contig 16054 bp, 12 predicted proteins | sample lystaG_FD_89956 | JGI IMG/M metagenome (GOLD analysis project Ga0123339, IMG submission 89956) | Glacier valley bacterial and archeal communities from Borup Fiord, Nunavut, Canada, to study Microbial Dark Matter (Phase II) -... | ecosystem: Environmental > Aquatic > Freshwater > Ice > Glacier ... | reverse complement strand
TTTTTTCTGGTCTGCAAAAAATCGCTAACTAAGTCAGAAATTGGGTAAAGAGGTGAGCAGTAACTATAGAATAGTATTCTATAGGCTTGTTAAGGCCTGTTTATAAACCATTAGACATCTGTCGCGGGCGAATTTATGGTCTACCATTGGTGTATAATTAAGTTCCTGAAATTCAGGTACCCATTTGCGGGTAAATGATAAATCTGGATCAAACTTTTTAAGTTGTTCGGTAGGGTTAAAAATACGGAAATAAGGTGCTGCATCACAGCCACTACCTGCCGCCCATTGCCAGCCTCCATTATTACTGGCTAACTCAAAATCTAATAATTTTCTTGCAAAATAGGCCTCGCCCCAACGCCAGTCAATAAGTAGATCCTTACATAGAAAACTTGCCGTAATCATGCGTAGTCGGTTATGCATAAAACCAGTTTCATTTAGTTGCCTCATTCCAGCATCAACCATCGGGAACCCTGTATTACCCTGGCACCACCGGCTAAAATCTCTTTCATTATTCAGCCAATTAACATGATCATATGCTGGTTTAAAAGAATTTTTAGCTACATGGGGAAAGTGCCAGACAATATTGAAATAAAATTCTCTCCAGATCAGTTCGGACTGAAATACTTCGCTGTACTTACGGGCATCTTTGAGTATTTTTCTGATGCTGACCGTACCAAAGCGCAGGTGTATTCCAAGTCTTGAAGTTCCTTCAATACCTGGATAGTCCCTGTCTCTACTGTATGCTTGTAGAATACCCATATAGTCTACAATCGGAAACTTTCTACTGCTTACTGTAAAGCCCATTTCATCAAGCTTCGGAAGCTTTAAGTCTTCAGATATCTGAAAGAAATTACTTGTGGGCGGCCTATTTTCAGTTTGATGCTGTCTTTCAGAAAAAGTCGAGAGCCATTTATTTTTAAATGGGGTAAAGATTGTATAAGGCTTTCCATCTGGCTTGACAACAGTTCCTGGCTTAAAAATACAATGATCAGTACTGAGTTCAAAGGTTATTTCATTGGTTACCAGTAATTGATTGATTTTCTCGTCACGGTCACGTGCATATGGTTCATAATCCTCATTGGCATAAACTGAGGCAACATTATATTCTTTAAGTATCTGGATAAAGGCAGACTCAGGAGTGTCATATTTAACCAGTAAATCAGACCCGGCAGCTTTTAATTCATATTTCAGTCGCTCAATCGTCTGAAATATGAAATTTATTCTGGCGTCATCCTTGTCTGCCAGTTTATCAAGTATCTGCTTGTCAAAAATAAAAAGGCATAAAACAGGATTTGTGTGTTTAAAGGCATTATTGAGTGCCGTATTATCTTCTAGCCTAAGGTCCCGGCGAAGCCAGCAGATAGAAATAGGTGTTTTATTGGTCATTAAGTCTGGTATAAGAAATAAACAGGGAGTCTGAATCAGAATTCACCATCAGGCATGAGCGTAAATATCAATCAGGGCAGCAGAAACAAGCTTGAACTGAAATTCAAACCCCATTTTCAGAAGTTTTTCATTGCTGACATTATCGCTGTCAAGCACCACATGTTTACGTTCACCCAATATTAATTGCATGGCCAGTTCAGGCACATGGGGCAGTATTAATGGTTTCCTTAATACTGCGGCCAAAATCCGCGTAAATTCTTCATTAATTACCGGATTAGGTGCAACTGCATTATAGATGCCTGTGTATGATTTATTCTCGATGGCTTTGATATAAATACGGCAGAGGTCATCAATATGTATCCAGCTCATATACTGGGTACCCCGTCCAAGTGGTGCTCCCAGGCCTAGCTTAACTGTCTTCTCAAGTTCTTTTAAAGCGCCGCCCTCACTTGAAAGTACCATACCCGTCCGTAACTGGCAGATACGCAAGCCCAGTTCTTTGCCACTGTTCACGGCTTCTTCCCACTCAATACAGGAAGACGATAAAAAGTCGGTACCAGGCAGGCTTTCTTCAGTAAGAATTTCAGCCCCCCGATCACCGTAAAAACCAATTCCACCAGCAGAAATACAAACATTTACCTTGTTTTCATGCTTAGAAATAACGGTATAAAGTAATTTTATACTGTCTGTGCGGCTTTTAATTATTTCGATTTTTCGCTGTTTAGTCCATTTATCGCTAACCACCGAAGCTCCAGCCAGATGAATAATCGCCTCAGTGCGATCTATACAACCTGCATCGATTTCACCAGTCTGTAAATTCCAGCCATATTGTTTGAAACGGTTTCCAGTTACTGGCTTGCGCACCAAATGCGCAACCTCATAACCTTTTTCACTGAGCATTTTGCTTAAACGCTGACCAATAAGGCCACTGGCGCCTGTAATTAATACTTTCATTTGTAACGGCGTTTAAAGAAGCACTGAGACACATAACAAGAAGCATATATAACTGTTTACTATCTTATTGAAAATTCAAAACAATTATATTTATAATTTAATTCGCTTTTATGTAGATTGTTAGAGTGCGAGATTGGTTTTGATGAATTTTGTATGAAAATTTATCAATGATTTATGAAGCATCCCAAGTTTTAATCACTGTTTTATCGCTCAAACACCTAATCTGTTTATCTGTTGATTGTAGTAAGTCAAACTACTTCGCTGATACAAGAAAGTCTTAAAAATAGCAATGAAAAATGGGAAAAAAATCGGAGTATGGTTTCGTAATGATCTGCGCTTGCATGATCATCAGCCAATACTTGAAGCACTGAACCGTGCTGAATTTGTCGTGCCAATTTTTTGCTTCGACACAAGAAATTTTACTGAGACCAGCTATGGTACGGCAAAAACAGGCTTCTTCAGGGCTAGATTTTTGCTTGAAAGTGTAAGAGCCCTTCGCGTAAAACTTCAGTCAAAAGGTGCTGATTTGATCATTTTAATCGGAAAGCCTGAAGAGGAAATAGTGAATCTTGCAGGTTTGCTGGGTTTGCAACAGATAGTCGCCTATAAAGAAGTTGCAGCAGAAGAAGTTCGTATTTCAGATCTGGTAGAAGAAAAACTTTGGAAGTTGAAAATTTCAATGGATTTATTTTTGGGTAATACCCTGTTTAATAAAGAAGACCTTCCTTTCCCAATAAAAGATGTTCCTGATACATTCTCGATCTTTAAAAAACGGGTAGAACGTGATTCTCACGTCAGATCTTGTTTGATTGAACCTGAGTTTATACCATATCCTGAAAACATAACTGCAAATGAAATTCCAACCCTGCAAGAACTGGGTATTAACGACCAGTTAATTGATTGCCGCGGAGTACTTGATTTTAAAGGGGGTGAAGCTGCTGGTTTAGGCCGGTTGCACGAATATATCTGGGAAAAAGAGCTCATAAAAAACTATAAAAACACTCGAAATGGCATGCTTGGAGCAGATTATTCTTCCAAGTTGTCTGCCTGGCTTTCGCTGGGTTGTCTTTCGCCGAGAAAAGTATATGAACAGATTAAGGCATTTGAAAATGACCGGGTTTCAAATGGATCAACCCAAGGGCTTTTTTATGAGTTATTATGGCGTGATTATTTCAGATTTGTTTTTAAGAAGTATGGTAGCCGCTTATTTAATTATGAGGGCCTTAAAACAGAAGGTCCTGATTATAAAGAATTTACTGAGGAAGACTTTTTCCTGCGATGGAAAACAGGGCAAACAGGAATTCCTTTCATTGATGCCAATATGAGGGAATTAAGTGCTACAGGTTTCATGAGTAATAGAGGAAGGCAGGTTGTTGCTTCTTTTCTGGTATATGATTGTAAAGTTCGATGGACATACGGTGCTGCTTGGTTTGAGGAAAAATTAATTGACTATAACGCGGCAACAACCTGGGGTAACTGGGCATTTATTGCAGGAGTAGGCAACGATCCTAAAGAAGTTCATTCATTAAATATAATAAAGCAGGCCTTTGATTATGATGCTAAGGGTGAATATGTAAAGTATTGGATACCAGAACTTCAGAATCTGCCTACCTACCTTATTCATCAGCCACATCTCATGACAGTAGATCAGCAAAAACTTTATGGGTTACAGATAGGAAACAATTACCCTATTCCGTTGGTTGATTTTAAGAAATTTGAGAAGCAATACTAATTTATTGGAGCTAACTAAATTTTAAATTTACTACCCTGGATTATATCAAGCTACACTGCTTCTATTGGTTACCAGCTTCTAAATAATATAAAGTGAGAAAGTTTTCAATAAGCGATATTGAAGCGATAACTGGTATCAAAGCGCATACTATCAGAATTTGGGAGCAGCGATACGATTTTGTCGTTCCCAAGAGAACAGAAACTAACATCAGATATTACGATGACAAAGACCTTTGCTTTTTTTTAAATATATCTAACCTGTCAGAGAACGGTTATAAGATTTCAGAAATAGCTAAAATGTCTGCTCAGGAAATGGTTTCTGTTGTCTCTCTGCTTTCGGCAGACAGTTGTAATCCTTGCGTGCATATAAATGCCCTCACTGATGCTACCCTGCACTTCAATGAGGCAAAGTTCTTGGGAACACTTGCGTATTGTATAGATGCAAAAGGACTCGAGCAAACCATGCAAGAAACAATCTTTGCTTTCATGCGAAAAATGGGAGTCATGTGGCAGACAGGTGTAATTACCCCTGCACACGAACATTTTTCGACAGATTTGATCAAGCGTAAGCTTATTTGTACAATAGACTCTTTACCGGATTGTGATGATTTGCAGGCGAAAAGATTTTTGTTATTTTTACCTTCAACAGAAACACATGAACTAGGACTCTTATTTGCCCACTACATTGTTAAATCTTATGGTCATCAGGTATTGTACCTGGGCCAGAGTATACCATACGAAGATCTCGATGTTGTTTCTCAAGCTTATCAGCCTGATTTTTGTATAACCTGCCTGACCTCAGTCTTGATAGATAATGACGTTAATAATGTGATCGATAAAATAGTCGAAAATCTACATGGGCAGAAGCTGGTAATTTCAGGGCCTCTGGTCTTAAACAGCACGTTACATCCTCGTAAAAACATGTTTATTTTGAAAAATCTGATAGAATTTTCTGAGTTTGTCAATTCAAAAATAGTTGCCCACGAATATAGGTAGGTGTTTTTAACTAATTTACCTACCCTGATTAATGAGATTGAATCAAATTAAATATCTAACAGCGTTTTTTCGTTCAAAAGTGTAATTTTAAGGACTTTTTCTTTACTGCTTACCATGGACAGTTTTTCATATTTAAGTAATGCCGACCCTTCCTCAATTGAAGATCTGTATCAATCATATAAAATAGACCCGGAGTCAGTAGAATATGGCTGGCGCAAATTTTTCGAAGGTTTTGACTTTGGAAATTCTGAGCGGCGTGCTGATGTTATTAAAGAAACGACATCGGACTTTCTAGAAATTGCTTCCTCAGATGCTTCTGGTATTGAAGAACATTTTCTAAAAGAGATAAAAGTGCTCAATATGATAGATGGCTATCGTAGCAGAGGTCATTTGTTCACAAAAACAAATCCTGTACGTGAGCGACGTAAATATTTTCCAGGCAAAGAGTTATCTACCTTTGGTCTAAGTGAATCAGATCTCACAACGGTCTTTCATGCAGGTATCGAAGTAGGTCTGGGTGCAACTTCACTGAAAAATATTAAAGCATTACTTGAAGAAACCTATTGTGGTTCCATTGGTGCTGAATACAGGTATATAAGAAATCCGATAAAGATCAAGTGGTTTGAAGATAGAATGGAAAAGTCGAGGAATAAACCAACACTTGATCTTGATCAAAAAAAGCGCATACTCAGCAAGCTGAATCAGGCTGTGGTCTTTGAAAGTTTTCTTGGAATAAAGTTTCTTGGCCAAAAGCGTTTTTCACTTGAAGGAGCAGAAGGTTTAATACCTGCACTTGATGAAATCATCAGTAAGGGTGCAGAATTAGGAATTCAGGAGTTTATTCTTGGAATGGCTCATCGTGGTCGGCTAAATGTGCTGGCTAATATTTTGGGTAAAACTTATAAAGATATTTTCACCGAATTTGAAGGTAAGGGTTATGATATTAAAGAGCCGTTTGGAGGCGATGTAAAATACCATCTGGGCTTTTCTGAGGATGTGGTTACAGTAGCTGGATTTAAAGTTCATTTAAGTCTAACTCCTAATCCTTCACATCTTGAAACAGTTGATAGTGTGGCTCAAGGACTAGCCAGGGCTAAGATCGATGCTAAATATGGGGGTGATTTAAATAAGCTGGCTCCAATCCTAATTCACGGTGATGCATCAATTTCGGGTCAGGGAATTGTATACGAAGTATTGCAGATGTCAAAACTTGATGGTTATAAAACAGGGGGTACAATTCACCTCGTTGTAAATAACCAGATTGGTTTTACGACAAACTTTAAAGACGGGCGTACCAGTACCTACTGTACAGATATTGGTAAAGTTACCCTGGCCCCGGTTTTTCACGTCAATGGTGATGATCCTGAAGCTCTTGTATACGCAATTCAAATGGCCGTTGAGTACCGTCAGACTTTTCACAACGATGTTTTTATAGACATCCTCTGTTATCGCAGGTATGGCCATAATGAATCTGATGAGCCAAGATTTACCCAGCCCACTTTATACAAGGCTATTGAAACCCATTTAAATTCCCGTGAAATCTACCTTCAGAAGCTTCTTGACGAAGGTGCTATTGATGCCCAGATGGCAAAGCTTATGGAGCAGGATTTTAGAAAATTGCTTCAATCAAGATTAGAAGAAGCGAAACAGGAAGAAAAGCCTATTGTTACGCCAACTTTTCAGGGAGCTTGGAAAGGTTTTAGATTTAGCAGGGCTACAGATTTTATCAGGTCTCCTGATACTGGCCTCCCAGAAGAATTATTGATCAGTCTGGGTAAAAAGATAACGGCCTTACCCTCAGATAAGAAATTCCTTAAAAAAATTGAGCGTGTATTTGATCAGCGGTATAAAATGTTTAGCGAGACCCATATGTTAGACTGGGGCACTGCAGAACAACTGGCCTATGCCACACTGCTTTATGAAGGTCAGGGAGTTAGATTAAGTGGTCAGGATGTTGAAAGAGGAACTTTTTCACATCGGCATGCTGTTATCAAACTAGAGGATTCTGAAGAAGAATATACCCCTTTGGATCATGTCAAAGAAGGACAACCCTCTTTTGAAATCTATAATTCCTTACTTTCAGAATATGGGGTATTGGGTTTTGAATACGGATATGCCATGGCTAACCCCCAGGTTTTAACAATTTGGGAGGCGCAGTACGGTGATTTTGCAAATGGTGCACAAATCATTATTGACCAGTATATTTCGAGTGGCGAAACCAAATGGAAACGGTCGAATGGGTTAGTAATGTACCTTCCTCATGGTTATGAAGGAGCAGGACCAGAACACTCTTCTGCCCGAATTGAAAGGTTCATGGATCTTTGTGGAGAATATAATATGCAGATAGCAAATTGTACAACTCCTGCTAATCTGTTTCACCTTCTCAGGCGTCAGATGAAACGCGATTTTAGAAAACCATTGGTTTTATTTACACCAAAGAGTCTGCTGCGCTTGCCACAGTGTGTAAGCAAACTTGAAGACTTTACACAGGGTGGTTTTAAAGAATTAATCGATGATGAATATATTTCCGTAGCCGCCGATGTTAGCAGAATTTTGTTTTGTTCGGGCCATATATATTATGATTTGCTTGAAAAGCAGCAAAAAGATGGGCGAAAAGATGTTGCTATTGTTCGTCTAGAGCAAATTTACCCTACCCCTGTAAATCAAATTGAAAAAATACTGGAGAAATATCACTTGGCTCATGAAATTTATTGGGTACAGGAAGAACCCAGAAATATGGGTGTTTGGCCATACCTTGTCAGGAAATTCAGAAATAATGATTTACGGGTAATTTCGCGTAAAGAAAGTGGAAGTACCGCTACGGGATATGCAAAGCAGCATAGCATGCAACAACAGTATATTATCAATAAAGCATTTCTTATAAGTACTGCGTCAAGAAAGCTTCAGACAGGTGAATCTTCAGAAGACGGGCAGACTACAAATAATTCATTGTCAAAATAAGATCTGTTCTAAATTATAACCTATTACGCTTTTATGGCCTTAGATATTAAAATTCCGCCAGTTGGTGAATCTATCAGTGAAGTAACGCTTTCGCGCTGGATTAAAAAAGATGGCGATTATGTTGAAATGGATGAAGCCATTGCTGAGCTTGAATCTGATAAAGCAACTTTCGAACTAACGGCTGAGAAAGCGGGCATATTAAGAACTCAGGCGACAGAAGGCGACACGATCGCTGTTGGTGCACTTGTTGCCTCAATTGAAGAAGGATCAGCATCTGCTAGTTTAGATTCTGCTGTCAAAGAGCCTGTTGTAATACCTGTCAATCAGGCGGCCCTTGTAGCACCTTCAAAAAATGAAACCTATGCCAATGGGAGTCCATCGCCCGCAGCAGCTAAAATACTAGCGGAAAAAGGAATTACTGCTGGTGCAGTAACAGGAACTGGCCGGGATGGCCGCATCACCAAAGATGATGCCATGAAAAGTAACCAGCCAACAATTGCTTCTTCACTTGCACCTCTGGCAAGTACTGCCGCAACCCCTATTCCAGCACCTGCAAAAGCTTCTGTTGCTACCGCCCCAATAGCTGCAGCAAATCCACTTGCGCGTATTCAGCGACGTGAGCGTCTTTCCAATATGCGTAAGACAGTCGGCCGTAGACTGGTAGCAGTAAAAAATGAAACAGCAATGCTTACTACTTTTAATGAAGTAGATATGCAGCCGATTATGGATTTAAGGTCGAAATATAAAGACAAATTCAAGGAGAAGTACGGAGTGGGCTTGGGTTTTATGTCATTCTTTACAAAAGCAGTCTGTGAGGCACTTAAAGACTTTCCTGCGGTTAACGCCATGATTGACGGTGACGAGATTATCTATAATGAGTTTGCAGATATTTCAATCGCTGTTTCAGCTCCAAAAGGATTAATGGTGCCTGTTATCAGAAACGCAGAGTCAATGTCATTCTCACAAATTGAAAAGGCTGTTGTTGAACTTGCAGGAAAAGCGAGAGATAATAAGCTGTCAATAGAAGAAATGACTGGAGGTAATTTTTCTATAACTAATGGGGGTATTTTTGGATCTATGCTCTCAACGCCTATTCTTAATCCACCTCAATCGGCAATCCTGGGTATGCATAATATTGTTGAGCGCCCTGTTGCCCTAAATGGACAGGTAGTAATCAGACCAATTATGTATGTGGCTTTATCTTATGATCACCGTATCATCGATGGTCGTGAATCTGTCAGTTTTCTGGTTAAAGTAAAGCAACTACTTGAAGATCCATCACGTCTTTTGTTAGGCCTTTAAGCCAGGATTTACCTTTTTACACTTAACTAAATTAAATAGTAGTTCAGCATGAAATACGATGTAGTAATTATAGGTTCTGGCCCTGGTGGCTATGTTGCAGCAGTACGTGCTAGCCAACTGGGCCTTAAAGTTGCAGTCATTGAGAAATACCCAAGTTTTGGAGGCACTTGCCTGAATGTTGGTTGTATCCCGTCAAAGGCGTTATTAGATTCTTCAGAACTTTATCTTCTGGCTGGTCATACATTTGCCACACACGGCATTGAACTGAATAATTTATCGGCGAATCTACCTCAAATGCTTAAACGCAAGAATGAGGTTGTCAAGCAGACAACAGAAGGTATTGCCTACCTTTTTAAAAAAAATAAAGTTGATTCATTTATTGGGCATGCATCATTTGAGACCAAAAACCTGATTAAAATTACTTCAGCAGATGGTTCAGTACAGTCATTAGAAGCCTCGAACGTCATTATTGCGACAGGTTCAAAACCAACGAAATTACCGTTTCTGCCTATTGACAAACATCGAATTGTTTCTTCAACCGAAGTGCTAAATCTTCCTGAAATACCCAAACACCTGGTATTAATTGGTGGTGGTGTTATTGGTCTTGAACTTGGTTCTGTATATGCGCGTCTGGGCTCTAAGGTGACAGTTCTAGAATACCTCGATTCTATAATTCCCATGATGGATAAACAGCTGGGCCGTGAACTACAAAAAGTTTTGGGTAAAATTGGTTTTGAATTTTTACTTGGTCACAAGGTTACCGGAGCAGAGGTAATAGGTGAAGAAGTAATCGTATCAGCCGAAAATTCAAAAGGTGAAAAAATCTCTGTAACTGGCGATTACTGTCTGGTTGCTGTTGGGCGTACTGCTTATACCGATGGTCTGGGACTTGAAAATATTGGAATTACAGTTGAAGATAGGGGTAAGAAAATTACCGTTGACGAACATCTTGAAACCATTGTAAAAGGTATTTATGCAGTTGGTGATGTAATTAATGGAGCCATGCTTGCCCATAAAGCTGAAGAAGAAGGTACCATGGTTGCTGAACTGATTGCTGGTCAGAAACCTCATATAAACTATAACACAATTCCAAATGTTGTTTATACCTGGCCTGAAGTAGCCAGCGTAGGTAAAACAGAAGAGGAGTTAAAAGCGGCAGGTATATCTTACAAAAACGGAACCTTCCCTTTCAAGGCAAGCGCACGTTCACGCGCCAGTATGGATACAGATGGTTTTGTCAAGGTACTTGCAGATAAAACCACAGATGAAATACTGGGCGTGCATATCATTGGTCCACGCGCAGCAGATATTATCGGTGAAGCTGTGGTCGCTATGGAATTCAGAGCGTCTGCAGAAGATATTGGAATGATCAGTCATGCGCATCCAACGTTTTCAGAAGCTTTGAAAGATGCCGCTTTAGCAGCAAGCTCTAACAGGGCCATTAATATCTGATTTACCCATTCCAGTTATGTCAGTGGCTTGTCTAATCTAGTTTAATGGAAATTTTAGAAAACCAGAGCTTAAAATCTTTTAATACATTCGGTATTGAAGTCAGGGCTTTATACTTCACAGAAATATATAATGATTCAGACCTTCAGGCACTTTATTCAACTAAGCTAGTTAAAAAAGTGCCTGTATTGGTTTTAGGGGGCGGTAGCAATATGTTGTTTACCGGTAACTTCAATGGGCTGATCATTCATATGGCTAGTAAAGGCATATCTGTTGAACCAATAGGTGATCGTATTATCATTCATGCCCAGGCAGGTGAGAAATGGAATACCCTTGTACAGTTTTGTATCAATCAGGGGTATGGTGGGTTAGAAAATCTTAGTCTGATACCTGGCACAGTTGGCGCTTCGCCAGTTCAGAATATCGGTGCTTATGGGGTTGAACTTAAAGACTCATTCATAGAATTAAGAGCCTATAATATCCAAACTCAGAGCTTTAGAACTTTTACAAAAGCAGAATGTTGTTTTTCATATAGGCAGAGTATTTTTAAGTCCGAGCTAAAAGGTCAGTATATCATTTGCAGGGTTAGCTTTATGCTAACTTCTAAACCAGTATTAAAGTTGTCTTACGGGCCGATCATGCAAGAACTAAGCAAACAACATATTAAATCACCTAACATAAAAGATATTGGTAGAATTGTTTCAGAGATCAGGGTCTCAAAATTGCCAGATCCTTCAACAATAGGAAATGCTGGCAGCTTTTTTAAAAATCCTGTCATAAATTCCGATACTTTTTCCCGCTTGAAAGCTGAATTTCCTGACATTGTTTATTTTCCCGTAGATGATCATTCAATAAAGTTGGGTGCGGCCTGGCTTATTGAGCAATGCGGATGGAAAGGTAAAGTTATCGGTAACACAGGCACCTGGAAAAATCAGGCCTTAGTCTTAGTAAATCATGGTCATGCAACGGGAGATGAAATTCTCAAATTGGGGAATGATATCATTGAATCAGTAAAAATAAAATTTGGAATTTCTATTGAAAAAGAGGTTAATATCATTTCCTCTTAATTTACTGGTATTCATTAATTATCTGAACATTTATTTGTTCAGTATGTTCAGATAAGTAAAGCAGTATGCAGTTTAGAATTAAAACTGAGGTGAAAGCAAATTTTCTTTTTGTTGCTTCCCACTTCGGGGAACCCCTTTTTATTTACTTATTGCCCATTTTTCCCCCAATTAAGCTAATTAAATTCGACGGTACCAATTTGGGCAATGTGGTTTGTCTTGAATTGAAATTCTTTGGCGTTGTCATGCAATGGTCAAGTCAAATTATCGTTACGAAGAAATATCAAACTGAAGTTAATTTTATTGATCAAGGGATAAAATTGCCATTTTTTTTAGTCTATTGGGAACACAAACATAGGATAATTCGCCACGGTTTAGATACCATAATAATTGATGAAATCTATTATAAGTCACCTAATATGATAATTGAGCTATTATTTTTTCCGATTTTATTCTTAAGTTTTTTAATGAGGCGTTTTAGTTATAAAAGTTTTTTTAAAAAATTTTAGACGAATTAAATGTTTACTAAAATCTCTAAATTTTATTCTGTTTAATATTCTAAGTGATAAGTTAAACAAAATTGAATTATTATTGGATTTGGCTGTATCTTTGTTCAACTATTAACACTAAAAGTTAAACACATGACTAAGATCGAATTCAACACACAAGTACTTCGTCAAACTAGTTCATTAAAGATGTACGCGCTTAATTTTACCAGAGACACTGAAGACGCAAACGATCTCGTGCAAGACACAGTGCTGAAGGCAATCACTTATTACAATAAATTTAAGGAGGGCACAAATTTGAAAGGATGGTTGTATACTATCATGAAAAATACGTTCATTAACAATTACCGCCGGGTAGTAAAAATGAATAGTTTTATTACCAAATCAGACGAAATACCATCTACTCACCTACTTTTCAGTTCAACAGTAAATATGGGAGAAGGTAAATTTATTTTGAATGATATTCAAAATGCTATGGACAAACTTCCAGTTGAATATCATGTTCCATTCAATATGTATTTCGAGGGGTTTAAATACCATGAAATTGCCGACGAACTTAAAATTCCAATTGGCACAGTAAAAACCAGAATACATGTTGCCCGAAAATTATTAAAAAGCAATCTTAAAAGCTATACACGTGGTGAAAAAAAGGTTGCAGTGGCTGATCTTGAAGCATGAAATGAGGGTAGTTCTTTTGTCCCTGACTTTAAAATGCTCCATTTTATTAATTTACAGTTTATATAACTCAGCACGCTGTTAAAACCAGGGTGCTTTTTTTATGCCTTTCTTTTGTTTTTCTGCTTAATCCCCTACAATTTCACGATTCTTTTTTCTTCTTCTCACACTAAGAGACGTTGTAACCAAGCCCATTAGCAATTATTTACAAAAGAATTTTGTTACACATTATGCTGATTTTTTAATTCACTCAAAATAACTCATCTTAACCAATCATTAAAGATAGAGTTCATGTCTTCAGTCATAACCCCTGCAAAACACCGTATTGCAGTATCATCACTGTTTTTACTAAATGGCTTCGTTTTTGCCAGCTGGGCGGCTAGAATACCTTATTTTCAAGAACACTTTCAATTAAATAATGGTCAGCTGGGCAGTCTCCTGCTCTGTCTTCCTATAGGTTCAATGTTGGTATTACCTCTGGCAGGCTGGTTGAGTACACGTTTTGGGAGCAGAATGACGGCTGTATTAGGCGCAGCAGTCTATTGTTTTTGTCTTATCTGGATTGGTTTTGCTCCCGCCATTTTCTGGCTGGGAGCAGCCCTTATCACCATGGGTGCCAGCGGAAATATTCTAAATATTGCTGAAAATACGCAGGGCATTCTTGTTGAAGGTTTATATGGTAGACCAATTCTTTCCTCTTTTCATGGCATGTTTAGTCTTGGTGGTATGCTGGGTGCTGCATTTACTGGATTGATGATCGGCCTGCATGTTTTGCCCATATATAATTTTTTGGGCGTAGGCTTAATTTGTTTGTTTGTGCCTTTATTAACAACCCGTTATTTATTTATTAGCGATTTTGGTGCAGCAACTGATCAACCATTGTTTGTTATGCCTGATAGTGGCCTGTTAAAGCTTGGGGTCATTGCTTTATGTGTTATGATGGGTGAAGGTGCAATGGCTGACTGGAGTTCTGTATATGTTCGCCAATATATGCCTAGCCATATTACACTTGCAACTGCGGGCTATACTTCTTTTTCACTGGCAATGGCTATTGGCAGATTCAATGGTGACTGGGTGACAGCTCGTCTGGGTGCAACGAAAATCCTTTACCTGGGCGGTATTGTTGCCGCTACAGGAATTCTACTTGCTGTGCTATTTCCAATAATATGGGTTGTTATTATCGGTTTTGCCTGCGTTGGTACAGGATTTTCTATTGTGGTGCCACTAGTCTACAGTAGTGCTGGCAGATCAAAAACAATGCCCGCTAGCATGGCTCTGGCTGCTGTCACTACTGTAGGTTTTCTTGGCTTTCTTGCTGGTCCCCCCTTAATTGGTTTTACTGCCCAATTAATCAGTTTAAGGGGAGCATTACTAATACTAGTGGTACTTGCTGCTATCATTTCATTGTTTAGCAAAAGTGCTTCAGTAAAATAATTTTAGACAGCAAAAGTTGTAAGTGACACAAAACGTGCAACACGATCTGTTATTTCTTGCTGTGAAAGATGTTTTAGTCGGTCTGTGCCGAATTTCTCAACACAAAATGAAGCCATAGCAGACCCATGTATGATGGCTTTTTTGAAAGTGTCGAATGAAAGGTCTTCCGATTTTGCAAGGTATCCAATGAACCCACCTGCAAATGTATCACCGGCACCAGTTGGGTCAAACACATCTTCAAGTGGCAGGGCAGGGGCATAAAATACATTATCAGCCGAAAATAGCAGCGCTCCATGCTCACCCTTCTTTATCACCAGGTATTTTGGGCCCATAGCAAGTATCTTTCGGGCTGCTTTCACCAATGAATATTCACCAGAAAGTTGTCTGGCTTCTTCATCATTGATCGTAAGTACATCAATCATAGACAATACCTCAATTAAATCATCAAGCATGATATCCATCCAGAAGTTCATCGTATCAAGCACGATAAGTTTTGGCCTGGTATGCATACTCTCGATGACTTTTTTTTGAATACCCGGTGTAAGATTTCCAAGCATCAGGTAGGTGCAATTCTGGTACGATGCAGGAATAACCGGATCAAAGTTTTCAAGCACATTCAGATCTGTTATCAGGGTATCACGTGAGTTCATATCAGCATGATATCTGCCTGACCAGAAAAATGACTTTTCGTCTTCTTTAATTTGTAGTCCTTCAAGATTAATTTGATGCTCTTCAAAGCTTTTTAAGTCTGCTTTTGGGAAGTCATTGCCTATTACAGCAACAATATTAATGTCTTTAGCGAAATAAGACGCGGCAAGACTAGCATAAGTTGCAGATCCGCCAGCAATCCTTTCTGCCTGACCATAAGGTGTTTCAAGCGTATCAAGGGCCACAGTGCCAATAAAAAGTAGACTCATTCTGATTAATTTTCTTCAAAGATTGCTTTTAAGATATAATAATCCTAATATTGCGTTCCTAAAACGAAAACAATCCTGAGTAGCTCAGCTGGTTAGAGCATCTGACTGTTAATCAGAGGGTCGCTGGTTCGAGCCCAGCCTCAGGAGCGCGAAAATCAATGATTTAACCCAACTCTGGCGAGTTGGGTTTTTTTTATGTGCAGGAAATTAGCAGAAAAACCGCATCGTTGTCACTAATAGGCCTAAATGCTATTTGCCTTTCATTGCTACGATGTACTGTTATTATCCAATGCAAAATCTGAAAACGATACGATTTGATACGAAAATATACGATGGTGATAGTACTGGTCCCCTTCGACTAGTACCGATTTTTATTTTAATTTAGTTCGTGTGCGAGTTCTAATAATTCTGCTTGGTTAAGCTTCTTTTTTACGTAATTATTTTTCCATCTTTTTAATAAGATTCCTGATCCTTTATGCGCCTGATTCGGGGTTATAAAATCACAAGAAGCATGAGGTCTTGCCTCGTTGTAGGAGCTAATACTTTTTGCTACATGTGCTTTCATTTCACTCATTGTTTGGAACAGCTGATCAAGTCTGAATTCATGTTTACCTATGCCGTTAATTCTTTCTGCAATGGCGTTTTCATATGGATCTCCATTCTCTGTCATGCTGATCTT
>Ga0123339_10001531_pt1 | contig 16066 bp, 20 predicted proteins | sample lystaG_FD_89956 | JGI IMG/M metagenome (GOLD analysis project Ga0123339, IMG submission 89956) | Glacier valley bacterial and archeal communities from Borup Fiord, Nunavut, Canada, to study Microbial Dark Matter (Phase II) -... | ecosystem: Environmental > Aquatic > Freshwater > Ice > Glacier ... | reverse complement strand
GTGATCGTGGGGCTAGGGATCGCGGCGATGAACGCGGACGCCGCGCGCGAGGTCTGGCAGGCCGCGCGCGCCGAACACAGGAGCGCGGCCCCATGAAGCACATGCCGAGCGAACGCCACACGCTGTCGATCGTGGTCGAGAACGCGCCGGGCGTGCTCGCGCGCGTCGTCGGCCTGTTCTCCGGGCGGGGCTATAATATCGAGAGCCTGACTGTCGCGGTCACCTCGGACGAGGCGGTGAGCCGCATCACCGTCGTCACCTCCGGCCCGCCGCCCGTGATCGAGCAGATCATCGCGCAGTTGGGCCGTCTCATCCCCGTCCACCGCGTCGAGGACCTGACCGCGCAGGGGCCGCATGTGGAACGCGAACTGGTCCTTGTGCGCGTCGATGGCACCGGCGAGGCGCGCTCGGAGGCGATGCGGCTGGCGGAGGTGTATGGCGCGAAAGCAGTCGATGCGACGACGCGCAGCTTCGTCTTCGAACTCGCGGGCTCTTCGAACAAGGTCGCCGCGTTCGTGGCGCTGATGCGCGAACTCGGCACGGTCGAGGTTGCGCGCACCGGGGTGGTGGGGCTGATGCGCGGCTGATCGTGCGCGAGTTCAGCTTGCGGCAGCGGAATGACGCGACCGCGCGCATCGGCTAAATCGTGCTCCGAACCCACAGCCCGGAGACCTGCTCCATGTTAAGCCGTCCGCTCCTTGCGCTGGCGCTTGCCGCCGCAATGCTTGCTCCCGTCGCGCACGCCACGACGCCGCCGCGCAATCCGGGCGCGATCCGCAACGTCGTTCTCGTCCACGGCGTGTTCGCCGATGGGTCGAGCTGGGCCGCCGTGATCGCCAACCTGCAGGCGCGCGGGCTGCATGTGACGGCGGTGCAGAACCCGCTCACCAGTCTGGCGGCCGATGTTGCGGCGACGAAAAGCGTGCTTGCGATGCAGGACGGGCCGACGGTGCTGGTGGGCCACAGCTATGGCGGCAAGGTCATCCGCCAGGCGGGGGACGATTCCAAGGTGGCCGCGCTCGTGTATATCGCCGCGCTCGCCCCCGAGGCGGGCGAGGATTTCGGCCAGCTCGCCGAGCGCTTCCCCGCGCCGCCCGGGCAGGCGTCGATCCGCGTGACCGATGGCTATGCCCAGCTCGACGAGGCGGGCTTCATCGCCAATTTCGCGCCCGACGCCAGCACGGTCACCGCGCACGTACTCGCGTCGGTGCAGGCCCCGGTTGCCGCCGGGCTGTTCGGCGAGCACACGACGGTCGCGGCTTGGAAGAGCAAGCCGAGCTGGTATGCGGTTTCCACCGACGACCGGATGCTCGCGCCCGCGATGGAGCCCTTCCTCGCCGAGCGGATGCACGCGGCAACCGTCGAACTCGATTCGGGGCACGCCTCGCCGATCACGGTGCCAGGCAGTTTGGCGGACCTGATTGTCCGCGCGACCGAGGGCGGCCGCTAGCGCCCAAACATGGGTTTGCAATGTGCCAAGCGCGGCCCCCACCGCTGCGTCGGGGCACTTTTTGCGGGAGGGGGAGGATTGGGTCTTTCCTCCCCGTCCGATCAGACCCTGTGGCTCGCCGTGCCCGGGATCAGAGGGCGATTAGGCGGAGAGCGCGTGGCGGATTTCCGCCACATCCTCCTGCGGATCGCGCATCACATAACCGCGGCCCCAGATTGTCTCGATATAGTTTTCGCCGCACGCAGTCATGATCTTCTTGCGCAGCTTGCAGATGAAGACGTCTATGATCTTCATCACCGGCTCGTAACTACCGCCGTAGAGGTGGTCGAGGAACATGCCCTTGGTCACTGTTGTCCCTCGGCGTGTAACGAGCAATTCCAGCATCTGGAATTCCTTGCCCGTGATGTGGATGCGTTCCCCGTTCGCGTGCAGGGTCCGGCGCTCGACATCGATCTTGAGCTTGCCCAGGCGCAGTACCGGGCGCAGCCGGGCGCTGTGCTCGCGGCTGATCTGGAAGATACGCTTGACGAGCGATTCGCCGTCGAGCGGTAGCGTCATGTAATCGTCGGCACCCGCCGAAAGCGAGCGCACGACCTCGACAAGACGGTCGGTGGGTGCGATTGCCAGCACGGGTGTGCGGAGTTTGGCGAGCCGCAGTCGCTGAACCAGATCGGCCGCTTGCGTGCGCGGGCCGATTTCGAGCAGGATCACGTCGAACTCTTCGGCGCGCGCGCGCTCCACGCCGAGTTCGATCGAGGTCGTGGTGCACTCGATCAGCGTTCCGGCAAGACCCGCGAGCGCGGTCACAACGGCGGGGGATTCGGATTCGATCGTTAAAATGCGCATATATGCCCTCCTCTTGTCCGGTGGCGTAGCCTGAACGTCCCGGGTCTCTTGCGATACAGACATGAAAATCCGGTGCAGACAAGGCGTAAGATCATGTTCTTTAGGTGAAACATGCGAAAATGGATCGAAATCCGCGCAATTATCGCCCACATACCCGCGACCGTAAAAAGGTAAACAAGATGTCAGTCCCAAATCGAATAGCTGTTGCGATGTCGGGTGGAGTCGACTCTTCGGTCGTTGCTGCGATCGTCGGTCCCTCCGGTGCAGACGTGATCGGGCTTACGTTACAGCTTTACGACGCAGGTGCCATGTCCGCGCGCGCCGGGGCGTGTTGCGCGGGAGCCGATATCGCCGATGCACGCCGTGTCGCCGATCATCTTGGGATCGCGCATTATGTGATCGACCGCGAGACAGCCTTCCGCGCTGCGGTGATTGACGATTTCGCCGATGCGTATTTGCGCGGGGAGACCCCGATCCCGTGTGTGCGCTGCAATCAGAGCGTCAAATTCACCGATCTCGTGTCAATCGCGCGCGATCTGGGCGCGGATGCGCTGGCCACGGGCCATTATGCGCGGCGGATCGAAGGCGCGGACGGTCCCGAACTGCACCGGGCAATCGATCCGGCGCGCGATCAGAGCTATTTCCTGTTTGCCACGACTTCGGACCAGCTCGCCTATCTCGATCTGCCGCTCGGCAACTATGCCAAGAGCGAGGTGCGCGCGATGGCGGCCCGGTTCGGCCTGCCGGTGGCAGCCAAGCCCGACAGTCAGGACATATGTTTCGTGCCCGACGGCGATTACGCGGGGCTGGTGCGCCGGATGCGTCCGGCGGCGGATGCGCCCGGCGATATTGTCGATCGCGCGGGCCGCATACTCGGTCGCCACGCGGGGCTGGTCGATTTCACCATCGGCCAGCGCCGGGGTCTGGGCGTGGGCGGCGAAGCGGAGCCGCTCTATGTGCTGCGGCTGGAGCCGACCACGCGGCGCGTGGTGGTGGGGCCGCGTTCGGCGCTGGGTGTGGACGGCGTGATGCTGGGCGAGACCAACTGGATCGCGGGCGCGGCTCCTGCGCCCGGCACACGGGTGGAGGCGCGCGTGCGCTCGACCGCGCGGCCGGTGCCGGCGATGGTGGGGGGTGCGAACGAAGTGCGCTTCGCCGCGCCCGAGGCCGGGGTGTCGCCCGGGCAGGCATGCGTGCTTTACAATGGAAGCCGGGTGTTGGGCGGCGGCTTCATCGCGCGCACTTTCGAAGCAACGGAGGAGCCGGTCGCGGCCTGAGCCTCAGCCTCAGTCCAGCTGGAACACGCCCTCGATCACGCTCACGCACCCACCCTCCAGATACACGCGGTCGCCCACCAGTTCGCACACCAGCCGCCCGCCGCGAGGACTCGCCTGATAGGCCGTAAAGCGCGTCCGTCCGAGGCGCTCCGCCCACATGGGCACGATCACCGCATGTGCAGACCCAGTCACGGGATCCTCGTCGATCCCCGAGGCGGGCGCGAACACGCGGCTGACGATATCGGCGCTCTCGCCCGGTGCGGTGGCGATGGCGAGCGTGTTTCCGATGCGCTTGAGCGCGGCGAAATCGGGGGTCAGCGCGCGGATCGCCGCCTCGTCCCTGTAACGCGCCACCGCATAACCGGACTCGTGAAATAAGGTCGCGACCGCATCGCCCCCCATTGCGTGCGCCACGCGCAGATCGTCCGAAGGCGCGGGCACCCACGCGGGGAGCGCCATGCGGTAGCCGTGTCCCAAGCGTTCCACCTCCAACACGCCCGCCTTGCGCGTGCGGAAGCGCACCCGCGCGAGGTCGCTCTCGCGGCTGAGCACTACATGCCCGCTCGCCAGCGTCGCGTGGCCGCATAGTGTCACTTCGACGTTGGGTGTGAACCAGCGCAGCTCGAACTCGGCATCGGCGTCGCGCGGCGTGGCGACGATGAAGGCGGTCTCGCTCAGATTATTTTCATTGGCGATCTGCTGGAGCGTGGCATCGGGCAGCCACGCATCGAGCGGCATCACGGCCGCCGGATTGCCTTCGAACGGACGCGTGGCGAACGCATCGACCTGGGTGAATGGCAATTTCAACGCAATCGCTCCTATCCATGCGGCGGCCGCTGGTCGCGGTGGCCGGTCGGATCGACATGCACCAGCACGCCAAGGCCTGGAAAGGCCCCGCGCACGCGTGCTTCCACTGCGTCCACAACATCGTGCGCCGCGCCGACGCTCATCGCGGGATCGACCCAGATGTGGAACTGCGCGAAATGGTGCTGGCCCGATCCGCGCGTGCGCAGATCGTGGACACCGCGCACGAGCGGGTGCTCGGCTGCGATGGCGAGCAGGCGCTGCCGATCCGCTTCGGGCCATTCCTTGTCCATCAGCAGGTCGATCGCCTCGCCGCCCGCGCGCGCGCCGCTCAGCCCCAGCCACGCGGCGATCCCCAGCCCGAACAGCGCATCCGCACCGCGCACGCCGGCGAACGCTTCGAGTGCGATCGCGACGATCACGGCGATGTTGACGCCCAGATCGGCCTGGTAATGCGCGCGGTCGCTGCGGATCGCGACCGAACCGGTCGCGCGGATCGTACGGCGCTGGAGCGCGAGCAGCGCCAGCGTGGAGGCGATCGCGATCAGCGAGACCGCGATCCCCACGGCGGCGTCGGTGGGCGGTGCGGGGGCGGCGAGGCGGCGCGCGGCGGCAAGCGCGATCAGGCCGACCGAAAGGATCATCAGCACCGACTGCGCGAGTGCGGCGAGCGCTTCGGCCTTGCCGTGGCCGAAGCGATGGTCCTCGTCCGCCGGGCGCATCGCCCACGCCACCGCGCCGAGCGTGATCAGCGAGGCGACCAGATCGAGGCCGCTGTCCGCAAGGCTGCCGAGCACCGCGATCGAGCCGGTCACCCACGCCGCGCCCGCCTTGAGCAGTGTGAGGCCGGTCGCCACGCCGACCGAGGCGAGCGCCGCGCCGCGCGCGCTGTGCGTCTCTGCGCGGCCGGTCAGCGTCACGGATAGAGGCGCTGGATGCGCCAGCCGGTCGCGGGCGCGGCGGCGGGCTCGTACGTCCAGCGCTCGTGCTGGCGGAACGCGCGCTCCTCCCAGAATTCGAACCGGTCGGGCAGGATGCGCCAGCCGGACCAGTGCGGCGGGCGTGGCACCGCGTCGGGGAACTTCGCCTCGTAAACCGCCACGCGTTCGTCAAGCGATCCCCGCGCGGGCATCGGCCGCGATTGCAGCGAGGCCCATGCACCGATTTGCGAGCCGCGCGGGCGCCGGTTGAAATAGGTGTCGGCTTCCGCATCCGCAACGATTTCGACCGGCCCGCCGACACGGACCTGCCGCTCGGAGGATTTCCAGTAGAACAGAGCCTCGGCCTGCCCGGTGGCCGCTAGTGCGCTGCCCTTTGCACCTTCGAGGTTGGTGTAGAAGACGAAGCCGCGTTCGTCCCAGCCCTTGAGGAGCACAGTGCGTGCGGACGGGCGACCGCGCGCATCCACGGCCGCAAGCGTAAGCGCCTCGGGGTAGGAGGGTTCGGTCGTTTTGGCCTCGGCGAACCACTGGCCGAAAAGCGCGAAGGGATCGGGGGGAAGGGGATCGTCCATCGGCACGGGCTGTAGCGCGAAGACGGGCGCGAGGGGAGGGGCGTAGTTGCCGTCGCGCCACCCTCTCCCGCGAACGCGGGAGACGGACAGCCCCCGCCCTTGCGGGGCAGGGATAGGGAGGGGGCTTGCCACGCCAGCCAGGGTTTCCCCCTCTCCCCGCTCCCTTCGGTCGCATCCCTCTCCCTTGCGGGAGAGGGCTGGCTAGCCCGCCATATTCCCGCCAGTCGCGGCGAAGATGTTGCCGGTGGTGTAGCTGAGCGACGGATCGGCGAGCGCCACATACAGGCCCGCGATCTCAGCAGGCTGGCCGGGGCGGCCGATGGGCGCATCGTGGCCGAAGCCGGTGAGCTTCTCCGGCGTGGCGCCGCCGGATACCTGCAGAGGCGTCCAGAACGGACCGGGTGCGACCGCGTTCACGCGGATGCCCTGTTTGGCGAGGTTCTTCGCCAGCCCCTTGGAGAAGTTCAGGATCGCGGCCTTGGTCGACGCATAGACCAGAATATCCTTGGACGGATCATAGGCCTGTTCGGACGCGGTATTGATGATGACTGCCCCGGGCTTGAGGTGCGGCAGCGCGGCGGGTCAGATCCAGAACATTGCGTAGACGTTCGTCTTGCAAATATCGTCGAACAACTGCGTCGTGTAATCGGCGAATTGCGGCACCTCCTGCTGTCGGCCGGCCACGTTGACGACGATATCCAGTCCGCCCAGCTCGCGCGTGGCACGGTCAACCAGTTCACGGCAGAACCGCTCCGAACGCAGATCGCCCGGGATCGCCACGCCCTTGCGCCCTTCGGCGCGGATAAGCTGGATTACCTCGCGCGCATCGGGTTCCTCGGCGGGGAGATAGTTGATCGCCACGTCCGCGCCCTCGCGCGCATATGCGATTGCGGCTGCACGACCGATGCCGCTATCGCCACCGGTGATCAGCGCCTTGCGGCCCGCGAGCCGACCGGTTCCCTTATAGCTTTGTTCGCCATGATCAGGACGTGGCTACATGTCGCGCGCGAGGCCGGGGAAGGGATGTTTCTGGTTGGGGAAGGGCGGCTTGGGATAGGCCTCCACACAGCTTTGCGGCTCGGCGAGCGTCGGCGTACTTGCGGGCTGCTGCGCGTGCGCCGCGCGGCCCCCGGCCACCGCCGCCGCCGCAATCCCCGCGCCCACGCCGCCGATCACTTCGCGCCGCGAGGGCGCACCGCTGCTTTCGTCCATGCTCCGTCTCCATTGTGCGGGCACAGCGCCCATGGAGCGGGTAAAATCATAACAGGCGCAGCGGTTGCAGCACGGGCGCGAAACTTTGCCTGCGCCGGTTCAGCGGGGCTGTGCGGCAAGCTGCTCGCGCCGCGCCTTGCCCTGAAATTCGAGCATGAACCCGGGATACTCGGTTGGCAGACGGCTCGCCGCGTCCAGCCCGGCAAGCTGGTCGGTGGAAAGCGTGACCGACGTCGCCGCGATATTGTCTTCGAGCTGATCGAGCCGTTTTGCGCCGACGATCACGCTGGTTACGACCGGCTGGTGCAGCAGCCATGCGAGCGCGATCCGCGCGACCGATACCCCGTGCGCCTGCGCGATCGGCCGCATCGCTGCGATCACCTTGTCTCCGCGCGTGAGATCGACGGGGGGAAAATCGAATTTCGTGCGCCGCCCGCCACCCGTATCTGCACCCGCACCCGCACCCGCATCCGCGCCGTCCGAATATTTGCCCGAGAGGAAGCCCCCCGCAAGCGGGCTCCACACCATCAGCCCCACGCCTTCGCTTTGCAGCATCGGCACGATCTCGCGCTCCAGATCGCGGCCAACAAGCGTGTAATAGGCCTGGAGCGAGGCGAAGCGGTGCAGGCCGAGGCGTTCGGACATGCCGAGTGCTTTCACGATTTGCCACGCCGCCCAGTTGCTCACCCCGATGTAGCGGACGTGGCCGTGCTGGACGAGCGTATCGAGCGCACGCAACTGCTCTTCGATCGGCGTGGCAGGATCGAAGCCGTGGATCTGGTAGAGATCGATATGATCGAGCTGGAGGCGCTTCAGGCTCGCGTGGCAGGCCGAGATCAGATGATAGCGCGAGGTGCCGCGCTCATTGGGGGTCTCGTCCCCCATCGGCCCGAACGCCTTGGTGGCGATCACCACCTTGTCGCGTGCGATGCCGAGCGATCGGAGCGCGGTGCCGGTAATCTCTTCGGAGACGCCCTTCGAATAGACGTCCGCGGTATCGATAAAGTTGATGCCCGCATCGAAGGCGGCCTTGAACAGCGGCTCGGCGTCCGCCTGCGGGAGTGCGCCCATCGCAGTCCAGGGCCCGGTCGCGCTGCCGCCGAAAGTCATCGTGCCGAGGCACAATTCGGAGACGAACAGGCCGGTGCGGCCGAGGGTTTTGTAGCGCATGCGAGACATCCCTTGAACTTTGGGCGTACCCTTTAGCTGGTGCGCCCGGGCACAATTGCGAAGGGGGCGGCCGTGCACGTGCTTGCCTCGGCGCGCACTCCAGTGCAGGCAACGCCGATGGAGCCCTGCCCGTCGACGATCGATTGGAACGCACATCTCGAGGCGCTTGCGGCGGAACATGCGCCTTCCTACCGCGACGCCGATCCGTTCGCCCACGCGGTGATCGACGATTTCCTGCCCCCCGCGATGTTGGCAGCCGCGATCGCCGGCTTTCCTTCCGCCGTAGACCCCATCTGGCAAGTCTTCCGCACCGGTGCGGAAAATCTGAAGGGGCAAAGCCGCGATCTGGCGCGTGTAGATGGCGCGTTGCGCGCAATTCTGGAGGCTGCGAACGGCGCGCCGTTCCTCGGCTTTCTCGAACGGCTGACCGGCATTGCCGGATTGCTGGGCGATGATGGCTACAGCGGGGGTGGGCTGCACCAGACGCGTCGGGGCGGGCATCTCAGCCTTCATGTCGATTACAATTACCACCCCGTCACGCGCTGGGATCGACGTCTGAATGCGCTGCTCTATCTCAATCCCGATTGGGACGATGATTGGGGTGGCCATCTCGAACTGTGGGACGCAGACGTGACCCGGTGCGCGCGCCGGATCGCGCCGATTGCGAACCGGCTCGTCGTGTTCAGCACCGGTGAAACCTCGTGGCACGGTCACCCGTCGCCGCTCGCCGCGCCGGCGGACATCGTGCGGCGATCGATTGCGACCTATTATTATTCGATCGGTCGCCCCGAGGAAGAGCGCGCGCCCGATCACAATACCGTCTTTCGTGCGCGCCCTGGCGAGGTGCTCCGGCGAACGCCGCGCGAACGCGCGGGGGCGGCGGCGCGCGCACTCGGCATTTCGCGCGCGCGCCTGCGGGGATTGTTGCCCGGCGGCTGAGTGCACCCGCGTTGAGCCGGACGGCCGCGCCTGCTAGGCAGCGTCATGACCGATCCTGCCGCCGCTCCTGCCCCGACTTCTGGTCCGGCATCCCGTAATCTCGGCGAACTGCGCCTGATCTGGGGGTTCGTGCGGCCCTACCGGACCGAACTGATCCTCGCGCTCGTGAGCCTCGTGATCGCAGCGGTGGCGGGGCTGGCGTTTCCGCAGGCTTTCAAGCTCATTATCGATCGCGGCTTCAAATCCTCGAGTGCGGGCGGGATCGGCATCTACTTCTGGGGCCTACTGGGCGTAGTGTTCATCAATGCCGTTTTCGCAGCAATCCGCTTTTACTACGTCAGTTGGCTGGGTGAGCGGTCAGTCGCCGACTTGCGTATGGCGGTGCACCGCCACATGCTGTCTCTTCATCCGGGATTCTTCGAGGAGAACAGGCCATCGGAGGTCACGTCGCGGCTTACCGCCGATACTTCGGTCATCCAGACGGTTGTTGATACGAGCTTCTCGATGGCGCTCAGGAACGGCGTTCAGGGCTTGGGCGGGCTGGTCTACATGGCCTATATCAGCCCGAAGCTGACCGGGCTGATGCTGCTCGTGATCCCGATCGTGATCGGGCCAATCATCGTGCTCGGGCGGCGCGTGCGTGGGCTGAGCAGGGCGAGCCAGGACCGGATCGCCGATGTCGCGGGGCAGGTTCAGGAGAGCCTGAGCGCGATCAAGATCGTGCAGGCGTTCACGCAGGAGGGCCGCGCGGCGCGGCGCTTCTCCGATGCGGTCGAGCGCGCGTTCGGCACCGCGCGCAAGCGCTTCACCGTGCGCGCTTTCATGACCGCAACGATCATGTTCCTGGTGTTCGGCGCGATCACGCTCGTGCTATGGCAGGGCGCGTTGGACGTGATCGCCGGGCGGATGACGGGGGGCGACATCACCGCCTTCGTGATCGCCGCGATCATCACCTCCGCCGCGTTCGGCGCGCTGACCGAAACCTACGGCGATATAATGCGCGCGATCGGCGCATCCTCGCGCATTGCCGAGCTGCTGAGCGAGGTGCCCGCGATCCGCGCGCCCGCGCACCCCGTGGCACTCCCGCAGCCGCCGCGCGGTGCGCTCGCGATGCGCGGCGTGGAGTTCCGCTATCCCACGCGCCCCGATGTGGCGGCGCTGCACGATTTCAACCTGGTGGTGCGCCCGGGCGAGACGGTGGCGATCGTCGGCCCCTCGGGCGCGGGCAAGTCCACGATCTTCCAGCTAATCCAACGCTTCTACGATCCCGAACGCGGTGAAATTCGCATCGACGGTGTGCCGCTGACCAGCGCGGACCCCGCCGAGGTGCGCGGGCGCATTGCGTTCGTACCGCAGGAGACGGTGATCTTCGGCGCGAGCGCGCGCGAGAACATCCTCTACGGCCGCCCCGATGCTTCGGACGCCGAGGTCTGGGCGGCGGCCGAAGCTGCGAACGCAGCCGAGTTCCTGCGCGCACTGCCGCAGGGGCTCGATACGTTTCTGGGCGAATCGGGGACGCGGCTTTCGGGCGGCCAGCGCCAGCGCATCGCGATCGCGCGCGCGGTGCTGAAGAACGCGCCGCTGCTGCTGCTCGACGAAGCGACCTCGAGCCTCGACGCCGAGAGCGAGCATCTGGTGCAGGGCGCGCTCGACCGGCTGATGCAGGCGCGCACCACGATCGTGATTGCGCACCGGCTTGCCACCGTGCGCGGTGCCGACCGGATTATCGTGCTCGAAGCCGGGCGGATCGTGGCGGAGGGGCGGCACGACGAGCTGGTGGGACGCGGCGGTCTCTACAGCCGCCTCGCGCGGTTGCAGTTCGAGGAGGCGGCGTAGCAGCAAACGCGGCGATGCGTTTTGGCGAGCTGAATGCGCCGTCCGCCGATCGCGCATCCAGCACGCGGCGTTTGGCATCGACTTGCCCGGGGAGTGCGGCCGCCGGTTGCACGTGGCTTGGCCTCAGGGCTTTGCCTCAGGGCCGCAAAACGCGTGCGGTGAGCCGTCCGTCGGGCCCGTAGGCGGCTGCGGGTGCACGCCCCACCGCGCGTGCGAGCGCGTCCAGCCGCCGGTCGATCCGCGCCCGCGCGCGGTTGACGCGCCGCGCCGCCTCGCGGTTCAGCTCGGCTGCGGCTGCAATGTCCGCGTGCGGCAACGCGGCCGCAATCGCGGGATCGGCGAGCGGCCGCAGGGCTTCGAGCTTGGCACGCGTCGTGGCGCCCAGCGCATCGAGATCGCCTGCACCGAGCGCGGCGATTTCGGCCTCCATACACGCCGTCAACCTCGCGAGCGCGGCGGCAGGCGTCATTCGGGTCCGACCGCGTTCACCGACACCATGCGCTCGGCGAGCTTGGCGGGATCGAGCGGATAGCGCCCCGCCTGGATCGCGCTGCGCAGCGCATCGAGCCTGGCGCGATCGAGCGGCGGTGCGCTGCGCTGGGTGGCGGCAAGCGGCTGCGCGTGCGCGGTAGCGGGAGCAGCACCGCCGAGCGAGGTGATATTGGTCATCCTTGGGGTCCTTCGGGCCTGTTTACGTTTTCGGAATGACGGCTGCCCTGCGCCGCCTTTAAGCCTTCCACGAAAATAATCCCGTCGCTCCGGACCGTTCCGCGCAGCCGCTTGCCCGTGCTGCTGTTGATGGCCGCGACGGACGCGCCTTGCACCCCGTCTGCCACCGCTGCGCCCGCGGCCTCCACGCTGAACCCCGGGCGCTCGATGCGAAGCGTCACCGGATCGCCGCGTCGTACCGCTGGCGGCGTCAACAAAGCGTCGCCGCGCAAGTATACGCCCGGGGCGATCGCGTGCTGAGCCGTCCGCCCGATCGCCTGCGCGGAATCGCTCAGCGCATCGAGCACCAGCCCGTGCGCGGGGGCGAGCGCCACGTCCGCAGCCGAGATGATCGCCCCCCGCGCGATGGGCCGCGCCGCCACCAGCAGCATCGGCTGTTCCGAAGATAAGGCGGGGGCCGGTGCCGCGGCCGCAGCGATCAGCCACAGCAAGGCAAGCAGGGCGAGCAGACGGATCATGCCGCCCGCGATGCAATCCCCGCGCCAATCCGGTCGCACACCGCGCAAGCGTCGTTCGCCCGCTTGGCACACCGATTGCACAGCCTAGGCATCGGCCACCCCGGCCGCACCGGCGAGGAGCACCCGCGATGGGCACGATCGACCGCTATTTCGGCATCCACGCCGCCGCGCTCGAGCTGCGCGCCAAACGGCTCGATCTGCTCGCGTCCAACATCGCCAACGCCGCGACCCCGGGCTACAAGGCACGCGATATCGATTTCGCGGGCCAGCTCCGCGCGGCGGGCGGCAGCACCGCGCTCGCGACCGCCGCCCCGGGCCAGTTTGCGCAGGCCGCCGGCCGCCCCGGCCCGTCGGCGGGGTTTCGCGTGCCCGTGCAGTCCAGCCTCGACGGCAACACGGTCGAACTTTCGACCGAGCAGACCTTGTTCGCCGAGAATGCGGTCCGCTACCAGAGCAGCCTCGCCTTCATCAACGGCCGCATCGCGCAGCTCAACGCCGCGCTGAAAGGCGAGTGATGGCGGGGATGAGCGTCTTCGAAATCGCGGGCCGCGCGATGTCCGCGCAACTCGTGCGCCTCAACACCACCGCGTCCAATCTCGCCAATGCGGGCCAGGTCGCGACGCGCGCGCAGGACGCCTACCGCGCGCGCAAGCCCGTCTTCGCCGCCGTAATGGACGGTGCGGCGCGCGCCACGGTGCGCGTGGACGATGTGGTGAGCGCGTCCGCACCGCCCGTCCGCCGCTACGAACCCGGCCATCCGCTCGCCGATAAAGACGGCTACGTCTTCGAAGCCGCGGTCGATCCCAACCAGGAGCTGATCGAAATGGTCGAGACCGCACGGCAATATCAGAACGATGCGGAGGTGCTGAACACCGCCAAGTCGCTGATCCTCAACACTCTCAAACTCGGACAGTGAGGTTTCCATGACGACCGGCGTCAACGGGCTGACGGGGATCGCGACCGTGAGCCAGAATCCCGTCACTCAGGCGAGCAAGACAGCGGGCAGGACCGCGCTCACCCAGACCGATTTTCTGAAGTTGCTCACCGCGCAGCTCAAGAACCAGGATCCGACCAAGCCAGTCGATAACGACCAGCTCGTCAGCCAGCTCGCGCAGCTTTCGACCGTCGATGGCATCGCCACGCTGAACAAGACGGTCACCGGCATCGCCGACCGGCTTGCGCAGCCCACCCCCGTCCCCCCCGCCAAATAATCCCCGAACGTAACGGAGCACTCCCATGGCCCTTTATACCTCGCTCACCGGCCTCAACGCCGCGAACAGCGATCTATCGGTGATCGCCAACAACATCGCCAACGTCGGTTCGAACGGCTTCAAGAAGAGCCGCGCCGATTTCGGCGATATCTTCGCGTCGTCCGCCCAATCCGATCCGCACAAGACGGTGGGCATCGGCACGCTTTTCAAGGGCGCCCGCCAGAGCTTCACGCAAGGTCCGCTCCAGTCCACGGGCAACACGCTCGATCTGGCGATCACCGGCGGCGGCTTCTTCGTCGTGCGCAACAAGCTCGGTGATACCAGCCTTACGCGCAACGGTGCCTTCGCGCTCGATTCGCAGCGCTATGTGACCGACAGCAACGGCGCGCGCGTGATGGCGTATCCCGTCAATGCGGACGGCGTGCCGTCTGCTGTCGGCGCGGGCGCGCTGCAGGGGTTGCGCGTTCCTGAAACCTCGGGCGCGCCCAGGGCGAGTTCGCTGATCGATCTTTCGGTCAACCTTCCCTCGGCTGCGACCGTGCCCACCGCCGCCTTCAACGCCAAGGATGCGACGAGCTACAATGCGTCGACCTCGACCACGATCTTCGATTCGCTCGGCAATCCGCTGACCGCAACCGTCTATTACGTGCGCACGACCACCCCCACCGCGGGTGCGCCAACGAGCAAGTGGGACGCGCATTTGTTCGTGGGCAGCGACGAACTCTCGACGAGCGCGACCACGCCCAAAACACCCGAGACGGTCACCTTCGACAATCTGGGCGCGCTCACCGCGCCTTCAACCGCCGTTGCGTTCCAGCCCTACACGCCCACGAGCGGCGGCGCGGCGCTCGCGCTCAGCGTCGATCACGGCAGCACGACCACACAGGTTGCCGATCCTTTCGGCGTCGTCACCGCGACGCAGGACGGTTTTGCGGCGGGACGGCTCGATAACATCGCGATCGACAATGCGGGCATCGTCAAGGCGGGCTTCACCAACGGGCAGACGCAGGTGCTGGGCAAGCTCGCGCTCGCCGATGTCGCGAACCCGTCCGGTCTCAAGCAACTTGGCGACGCGCACTGGGCGCAGACCGGTCTCTCGGGCAATCTGCTGATCGGCGAGGCGGGCGCGCAGGGGCTTGGCACGGTGCAATCGGGCTCGCTCGAACGCTCGAACGTCGAACTGACCGACGAGCTGGTCAACCTGATCGTCGCGCAGCGCGATTTCCAGGCGAACGCCAAGGCGGTCGAGACCGACGGACAGATGATCCAGTCGATGCTCCAGCTGCACAATTAGGGCGCTGAGCGATGGACCGGCTGATCTATACTGCGCTCTCGGGAATGCGTCGCGCCGAATACGGCCAGGCGCTGACCGCGAACAATCTCGCCAACGCGGCCACGGTGGGCTTCCAGCGCGACGCGGGCACCTTCCAGAGCCGCTGGGTGGAAGACGGCCTCGATACCCGCGTCCAGGCGAGCGAGCAGATCACGACGACCGAAGTCGAGGGAGGCACGGTCAATACCACCGCACGCCCGCTCGATGTGGCGCTGCACGGCGGGGCGCTGCTCGCGGTCGCGGCCCCGGGCGGCGGGGAAGCCTATACGCGCCGCGGCGATCTGCAGCTCACCGCCGAGGGCGCGCTCGTGACCGGCGACGGCCGCGCGGTGCTCGGAAGTGGCGGGCCGATCGTCGTGCCTGCCGCCGAGCGTATCGAGATCGCGTCCGATGGCACCGTCCAGTATGTCGCGCCCGGCGACCCGACCGGCCAGATGCAGGCGGCGGACAAACTCCGCCTCGTCGCGTTCGATCCCGCTGCGATGCGCAAGGGAGACGACGGGGTGCTGCGCCGTGTCGATGGCGGCACCACCCCGGCCGACGACACCGCGACGCTCACCGCAGGCGCGCTCGAAGCGTCGAACGCGTCGCCGGTCGCGAGCCTCGTGCAGCTCATCGAGCAGAGCCGCGCCTTCCAGCTCCAGACCAAGCTCGTGTCCACCGCGCGCGAGATCGACGTGGCGGGCACGCAGCTCATGCGCGTCGAATGACCCCCAAGGAGACCGCCCGATGAACGCCGCGCTCAGCATCGCGAAAACCGGACTCGAAGCCCAAGACATGCGCATGCGCGTCATCTCGAACAATCTCGCCAACGTCGCCACGGTCGGCTTCAAGCGCGACCGCGCCGATTTCGAGACGCTCGCCTACCAGAACATTCGCCAGGTCGGCGCGCCCAACGGCGGCGATGCGCAGCTTGCTGTGGGCCTCGCGATGGGCACCGGCGTGCGCGTGACAGGCACCGCGCGCATCCATGCGCAGGGCAATATGACGATCACCTCGAACGCGCTGGACATCGCGGTCGAGGGCAACGGCTTCTTCCAGGTGCTGATGCCCGACGGCAAGACCGCCTACACGCGCGACGGTGCGTTCACGCTCGACGGGCAGGGCCGCGTCGTGACGAGCGAGGGCTATCCGCTCCAGCCCGGCCTGCAGGTGCCGCAGGGATCGACCAACATCACTATCGCCACCGACGGCACCGTTTCGGCCACCGCTGCGGGCGCGACCGAGCCGACCGAGATCGGGCAGGTGCAGCTCGCGCAGTTCCTCAATCCGCCCGGCCTGCAACCCG
>Ga0123339_10001530_pt1 | contig 16080 bp, 11 predicted proteins | sample lystaG_FD_89956 | JGI IMG/M metagenome (GOLD analysis project Ga0123339, IMG submission 89956) | Glacier valley bacterial and archeal communities from Borup Fiord, Nunavut, Canada, to study Microbial Dark Matter (Phase II) -... | ecosystem: Environmental > Aquatic > Freshwater > Ice > Glacier ... | reverse complement strand
GGGATCATGTCGAGCTAGGCACGGGGACCGGTGCGGTGCATACCGCTCCCGGCCATGGCCAGGACGACTATCTCGTAGGCGAGCGTTACGGTCTGCAGGCTCCGATGCCGGTGGATGACAACGGCGTGCTGAACGCCGGCGGCGGCCCGTTTGAGGGTCTGCATGTCAACAAAGCGAACCCGGTGATCATCGAGTGGCTCCGTGACCGCGGCACTCTTGTCGCTGCCGATACGATCGTGCATAGCTATCCGCACTGCTGGCGCTGCAAAAAGCCCGTCATCTTCCGTGCGACCGAGCAGTGGTTCGTCTCGATGGACAAGACGGGTCTGCGCGATGCGGCGCTTGCGACGATCAAAGACGTGGAGTGGGTACCCGGCTGGTCGGTCAATCGCATCAGCTCGATGGTGACCGATCGTCCCGACTGGTGCATCAGTCGTCAGCGCGCATGGGGCGTGCCGATCCCGGTCTTTGAGTGCGCGAAGTGTGGGGAAGTCGTCGCCGATGACGACACATTCGCTGCTGTGGAGAAATTGTTCGCAGCCGAAGGCTCGGACGCGTGGTTCACGCGTAAGCCTGAAGAGTACCTCCCGGCTGGAACGCACTGTTCGCGTTGCGGCGGCACTGAACTCATACCTGAAACCGACATCCTCGATGTCTGGTTCGAGTCCGGCGTCTCCCATACCTCGGTCCTTGAAGCTCGTCCGGAGCTGCGCAGGCCCGCCGATCTGTACATCGAGGGTTCCGATCAGCACCGTGGATGGTTCCAGTCATCGTTGCTCACGAGCGTGGGCGCCTATGGCGAGGCGCCCTTCAAGACGGTCCTCACGCACGGATTCATCGTGGATGGCGACGGCCGCAAGATGAGCAAGTCTCTCGGCAATACGCTCAACCCGCTGGACGTGGTATCCAAGTACGGCGCCGACGTCGTGCGGCTTTGGGCGGCGGCCTCGGACTACAGCCAGGATGTTTCGGTCTCCGATGAGATCTTGGCGCGTACAGCCGAGGCGTACCGTCGTATTCGCAACACGTTGCGGTTCCTGCTCTCCAATCTTTACGATTACGATCCGAGCGCCGCTGTGGCCTGGGATGATATGCCTGAACTGGATCGATATGCGATGGCTACGCTCGATGACCTGGTGACGCGGGTGACCACTGCCTACGATGACTGGAAGTTCCACCAGGTGTTCCATACGATCCACGGTTATTGCGGGACCACATTGTCGTCTTTCTACCTCGACGTGCTCAAAGACCGTCTGTACGCGGACGGGGCGGACTCCCTGTCCCGCCGTAGTGCGCAGACCGTGCTCGCTGCGATGCTGACCACGTTGACCCGTCTGCTCGCACCGGTTTTGAGCTTTACCACGGAGGAAACCTGGCGTTACATGCCCGAGAGCCTGCGAGACGGCGTGACGTCGGTGCATCTGGCCTCATGGCCGGCCGTCGACGTTCCCGCTGCGGAGGCTGCAGAGTTGATGGAAGCGTACACGGTGGTTCTCGGCGTGCGCGATATGGTGACCAAGGTCTTGGAAGACGCACGCAACGAACATCGCATCGGCAAGAGCCAGGAAGCGGACGTTTGCATAACCGCTCCGCAGGACGTCGCCGCAGTGCTTGCCGCACGAGGTGAGAACGCGCTTGCGGATCTGCTTATCGTTTCCACCGTGGAAATCATCGCAGGCGACGAGCTTGCTGCGGAAGTGGTGGCCACAAGCGCCGAGAAGTGCCCGCGTTGCTGGAATCATCGGCACTTGGTCGAGCAGGGCGTCTGCGAGCGGTGTGCCGAGGTGCTCGCAGCTTCATAAGCCTGGGCATTTCTGGACTGCAGTCTTCAGTTTCAAGGTGGCTGTCCGCGACGTCGCAGGTCAGGTGATATACTCAATGTGACCTGCGACGTCCAACGGGCGTCGTTTGTGCGCTTGTTTCATAGCGGAGGAGTCAGGCGATGAATGAGAAGGTATTGCATCAACTCAGGACGCACCTGGAAACCGAACGTGCCCGACTGACCGATGAGATCGCCGAGTATGAGCGGGACGGCCAGGAGGCTCTCTCTGACGTGTCCGGTGAGAACAACTACCGCGACCATATGGCTGATCAAGGTACAGCGACGTTTACACGAGAGCTGGACCTGACGCTTGAAGATGAAGCCAGAGAGTCGCTGGAGGAGATAAAGACCGCTTTGAGTCGGATCGAGACAGGCGAGTACGGCGTGTGCAAACGCTGCGGGGCTGAGATCCCGTCGGCGAGGCTGAGGGCGGTGCCCTCGGCGGATATGTGTATCGGATGCAAGCAGTTGGAGGAGAGCCGTTAGATGTTCCGCCGTGCCGGGTCTGTGTTCGCGGCTACATTGTTTGTGATCATCGGACTTGACCAGGCGAGCAAGGCATTCATCCGATCGTCGATGAGCGTTGGCCTCTCAATTTCGGTGCTGCCTGACGTCTTCAGCATCACCCACGTCAGCAACCGGGGGGCCGCCTTCGGGCTCTTTCAGGGACACACCGGTTTCTTCCTGGTGATCAGCGTTCTCGTGCTGCTGGGTATCGCCATCGCCTGGTGGTACTACCGCCCCCGGCAGCGGTGGGTCGTCGTTTCGCTGGGGCTGATCGCCAGCGGCGCAGTCGGCAATCTGATCGACCGGGTCGTTGCTGGTCGTGTGACGGATTTCTTCGAGATTCACGGCTGGCCGGTCTTCAACGTGGCCGATATGGCGCTTGATGTGGGCGTCGCCATACTCATTGCGTGGATGCTGTTTGCGCCGCAGGATGATTCGCGTGATGACCCGACGGGCGCAGATGCGCCAACCCTGTCCGATATGCCGGTCGAGATGCCGGAAGCACGTGACGAAAGGACCGATATTGGGTGAGACCATTCGCTATGACGTACCCGCCGGACTGGCAGGTGAGCGCCTCGACAAGATGCTCGCAGACGCTGGTCTTGTGCCGAGCCGCTCCCTCGCGGCCAGGCTTATCGACGCCGGTCACGTCCTCGTGGGTGGTTCGCTTGCGCCCAAACGCCATATCGTCCGGGCGGGCGAGCACGTCGTGCTGATGCTGCCGGACCGCCAGCCGAGCGATCTGATCCCCGAGGACATACCGCTCGATATCCGCTACGAGGACAAGCACATGATCGTCCTGTCAAAAGCAGCGGGCATGGTCGTTCACCCCGCTTACGGGCATTCGACCGGCACGCTCGTGCACGCTCTGCTCGCGCACTGTGGAGACACGCTCGGTACGATGGCCGGTGAGGAACGACCCGGTATCGTTCACCGTCTGGATAAAGACACCTCGGGTTTGATGATGGTGGCCAAAGACGACGCGACGCAGGCCGCCTTGTCCGAGGCGATCAAGATTCGTTCGATCGAACGTCGATACGTGACACTCGTGCACGGTTACATCACACCTGACAGCGGGATTATCGATGCGCCCCTGGGAAGACATCCTAGAGACCGTATGCGGAGGGCCGTTGACGATGGTCCGAGTTCCAAGCAGGCGGTTACGACTTTCCGAGTGCTGGAACGCTTCATGGCAGGGGTACGCGACGACGGCTACACGTTTGTGGAGTGCAAACTTTACACGGGTCGTACGCACCAGATTCGTGTGCACATGGCCTATATCGACCATCCGGTGGTGGGCGACATGATGTATGGGCGTAATCATCCCAAGGCCGATCTTGGACTGACACGCCAGTTTTTGCATGCGTACAAGCTTGCGTTGACGCACCCTATCACCGGCGAGCAGATCGAACTCTATGATCCTCTCGGCGAGGATCTCGCTTCTCGGTTACGCGGGCTTGATGAATACTCGATGGGCCGCACCGCTGCGGGAGATGAGGTCGTTCCGGTGGTTCTGCCTCCCCTTGGATAGGGAATCCTAAGTAAAGGGCTTCGATCGCACGTCGGATGTTGCGGCTGAAGATTCTCAGTTTAAGGAAGCATTCGCTCAAGCTGCTAGCGATTATGAGCCGATGATAGAACATGTCACTTAAAGGCAGAGGCTGCGGCGGCATGACGACCAACGTGAGTCAGCATGCGTGCTGAGGCATTCGTGGTGCTAGGGAGATGATCGGTCTGATGAAGGTGCTCGTTGTCGACGACGACGCAGCCGGACGGTATCTGCTGCGATCGATCATCCTGGCTGCCGGATACGAGGTCGTCGAGGCGAGAGACGGTGAAGAGGCGCTGGCTGCCGCCCGCCAGGATATGCCGGACGTCGTGATAACCGACATCTTGATGCCGCGTATGGATGGCTATCAACTCTGCCGTGTGTGGAAAAGCGATCCGGTGCTGAGCACAGTGCCCGTCGCGTTCTATACCGCGTCGTACACCGATCCGGCTGACGAGCGGTTTGCGCTGAGCCTGGGTGCGGATGCGTTCTGGCGCAAGCCGCTCGATCCTGAAATTCTCCTTACCTCGCTCGAAGAGCTTGCCGGGCTTCATGAGCCGCGCGCGGTGACGCGTACACCGCAAATGACCGATGAGAAGGAGATTCTGCACGCATATAGCGAACGACTGGTGAGCAAGCTCGAGGAGAAGGCTGTAAGCCTGACCAAAGCTAATGCTGAGCTGCGTCGCGCCCTTGAACTGCTTGCCGAGGAGGTAGCTGTGAAGGGCAACCTCATCAGCGAACTCAGCTCGGATGTTCTTGCGCGTAAGAAAGTCGAGAGAGACCTGCGCAGCGAACGTGACTTCACCCGTAAGATGATGGAGTTCACCGATCTGTTCTTGAGCGTGGTGGATGCGAACGGCGTGATCATGCTCTTCAGCGAAGGCGCGGCGCGCATCACGGGCTACAGCTCTGACCACGCCGTCGGTAGGAGCTTTGATGAACTGCTCGTGATGTCTCTGGAAAGCGATGGATTTGAGCAGATGCGCGCTCGGGTGGGGGAGAGCCAGGAGCCGCTTCGGTTCGTCGCGCCCATCAGACGCAAGGATGGCAGTACGCGACTCATCGACTTTTCGGTCAGTCCGTCGTTTGATGCCACAGGGGAACTGATTTCCCTGAGCGCGTTCGGCCTTGATGTGACCGAGAGCCGTCACGGGGAGTCTGTTGAGCAGCTCGTCGCCGCGACTGATCGCGCCGTGCTGCTCGGCCGTCCCGGCAACGAGGTGTTCAAACAGGTCTGCGACATGGCGGCAGAGCTGTTCGGCTTCGCTTTCGTTTGGATCGGTCTGCGCGATAAATCCTCCGATGAATCCTCAGAAGTGGTCATTGCGGCGAGCAGCCTGGAAGGTACACGGTTCCTGGAGTCGGTTGCGACACCTGAAGACGGCTCGCCACGCTATCCTCTCGTCGAGCAGGTGCTGCATTCTGGCAAGTCGGTCAATGCCTTTATCGACAGCTCCATGAGTAGTACATGGGCGCTGGCTACCGAGCAGGGGTACGTGTCCGCACTGGCGGTGCCCCTCGTAGCGGAGGGCTCCACGTCAGGTGCGATCGTCTTCTGTAGCAGGGATCGATACGCTTTCGATTCCGACTTTCAGACCATGTTGGAGCGTCTTGCTGAGAGGATCGGACTATCGGGCATCCTTATCGAGAGTCAGTCTCAACTTCTCCTGCAGTCTGCTGCGCTCGAGTCCGCGGTCGACGCGATCGCGATCACTGACGGTAACCAGCGCATCGAATGGGCGAACAATGCTTTTGTGCGGCTCATGGGGTCTGGTGATGAGGAGGTCTTGGGCGAATCGATGCGCTCCTTCAGCCCCGATGATGAGACCTACATCCACGTCCTGCGTTTACTTGAAGAGGCGCGATCCGGCGCGTGCGCACCGATCGAGGTACTCGGTCTGCGGAGGGACGGGGGTCGTTTCTACGAGCGCCTCAGCGTCACCCGGGTGCAGGTGCACGACAGAGGCGAGCGGTTCATCTGGATCAGCCAGGATGTGAGCGAACGTCGCAAACTCGACCAGCTGAGAGCCAACTTTGTCGCTACGGTCTCACATGAGCTGCGCACCCCGCTTACGACCATCATCGGGTATACCGATCTGCTTGTCGGCATGCCGACAGCCGATCTGAAGACAAAGGCCGCGCCGCTGCTTGCCAATGTTCGGACGCACTCGGCAGCCATGCAGCGCCTTGTCGAGGCGCTTCTCGAAGTCACTACGATTCAGGCTGATGGGATGACGCTGGTCCGCCGTCCGGTGGGAATCGATCTTCTGCTGCGCATCGCCCTTGAGGACGTGCCGGTTTCACCGCGGCACACATTGAGGCTCGATGTGGCCGAGGGCCTTGGCACGTGCGTGATCGACCCGGAGCGCCTTGGCCGTGTCGTCACCGAGCTGATCACCAATGCGGTCAAGTATTCACCCGAAGGCGGCACGGTGACGCTCAAGGTCGGCATGAACACAGAGGGCGATCTTGCGATCGCCGTCAGCGATGAAGGTATCGGCATCGCTCCCGAGGACATAGAGGGGCTGTTCGACCGCTTCATTCAAGGAGACATGTCGAGCACGCGGTCGTATGGCGGTCTGGGCCTCGGTCTGTTCGTGGCAAATGAGATCGTGATGGCGCACGGCGGTCGTATCGATGTTGCGAGCGAGCTCGGCAAGGGCAGTACGTTCACTCTCATTGTTCCCTGCGAGTGACACGGCGAAGGCCCGCATCCACAAGACCTCCACAATCAACGCGTATCGCTGACACGCCTATCTGGTTCAATATGATGCGTACTGTTGTCGAGTAAGGACGGTTGCATGTCTGAGACCGTGCGCAGAGCGTTGCTGGTAGAAGACGAGCCTCAGGCGCGCGAGGTGGCCGAGGCTTACCTTGAGCGCGACGGGCTGTGGGTCACAGCTGTCGGGGATGGTTCCAAGGCGCTCGAAGCGTTTGATTCCAGCACCTACGACGTCGTCGTGCTTGACCTCAATCTCCCCGGTCTGCCGGGTGAGGAGGTCTGTCGCCGGATCCGTAATGTCTCCGATGTGCCCATCATCATGCTGACGGCCAAGGGCTCCGAGGAAGAACGCATCGCGGGTCTTGATCTGGGCGCCGATGACTATCTTGTGAAGCCGTTCAGTCCCCGTGAGCTTTCCGCGAGGGTTCGCGCGCTGTTGCGTCGTTCTCGACCTGAGCAGGAGCCTCAGCGTTCTCGTGCGGAGTTCGGTTCGCTGGAGATCGACCTCGGAGGACATCGTGTGTGGCTTGACGGTGTCGAGCTCGAGCTGACGGCCAGCGAATACAAGCTGCTCGCGACTCTCTCGCGTTTCCCCGGACGCGTCTACTCCCGTATGGAGTTGGTCGAGAAGGTCCTCGGCTATGATTTTGAGGGTTACGAACGCGCGATCGACTCCCATGTGAAGAATCTGCGCGCAAAGCTGGAGGACGACCCCCGGGAGCCGCGTTTCATCCACACGGTCTTTGGCGTGGGGTATCGTTTTGACGCACCGGATGACGAGGCTGTGTAGAATGCGTCGGCACGGATCGATGGGTCTGAGGCTGAGCCTGGCGTTCGCGCTGGTCGCAGCATTCACAGCAGTTCTCGCTGCGATCATCGTCACGGTCAGCTGGCAGTACCAGTTCAAAACCTACGTCACGGCGCGGCTGCAAGATCGCGCGCAGACGGCAGCCACGGCGATGGAGGACGAGTACGCGGCCAGCGGGAGTTGGGACAAGGTACGCTTCACGCAGCTCGCTTACTTCGGGATGATGAACGACCTCAACATCCGGGTGCTGGACAACGACGGGACGTTGGTTGCTTATACCACGGACCACGCGGGTCAGATGGCTACGTCGACGGGCGGCCGTATGAGCCTGGCAGACGTCAGTGTCCGAGCCGTCGTGCTCGTCAACGGCAAGCAAGTGGGAGAGATCCTTGTCTCCTCCAGCGCGCCGGCCGGTCTACTCTCCGATCGTGACGTTCAATTCCAGCGCTCTACGACGCTAGCGCTGGCGCTAGCGGCGCTACTTGCGGTGATCGCCGCATCCGTTGCTGGAGCTCTCTACGCACGGTCGATCGTGCGCCCGGTCAACGATGTGACGCATGTGGCTGCGCGTCTGCGGTCAGGCGAGGCCGACGCGCGCACCGGTATGGCAGGCACAGACGCGGTCGCACAGCTTGGAGAGACCCTCGATTCGATGGCTGACACCATTCAGGCTGAACGTGAAGCTGAACGACAGCTCACGGCAGACGTCGCTCATGAGCTGCGAACACCGCTGCAGGCGATTCAGGCCACAGTGGAGGCCATGCAAGACGGCGTGCTGCCAAGCGATGGCAAGCGGCTCGGTATCCTGCACGACGAGACGATGCGCCTCGGGCGGCTGACCGGCTCGATCCTTGAGCTTTCGCAGCTTGAGCGTCGTTCGGCGAGATTCACTATGGGCAGCATCGATCCGGCAGGTGCGGTCGAGCAGGCGGTCGAGGGTTCGCGGGCGCTCATGGAAGCTCGCGAACTCGCCTTAGAGTCCGCGATCGAGCACGGACTGGCCGTCAACGGTGATTCCGATCGTCTGGTCCAGGCCGTGAGCAATCTGTTGTCCAACGCCGCCCGCTACACGTCTGCAGGCGGCACGGTGCGGGTCACTCTGCGTGGCGAGGACGGTCAGGCGTTGATCGAAGTCCGGGACACCGGTATGGGCATGAGCGACGAGGAGCGGGAACACGCGTTCACCCGCTTCTGGCGAGCCGATCCCGCGCGCACGCGGGCCAGCGGCGGTCTCGGCATCGGACTTTCTGTGGTGCGCGAGATCGCTGAACGGCACGAAGGCGCGGTTGCGATCGAGTCTGTACCGGGGGAGGGGACGACGGTGCGTATCGCACTGCCATTGCTCGGCGACCAGGTCTGATATGGTTGCCGCGCACGCGCCGAGCTGGTATCGTCGATACAGACCTTTAACACCGGTCCCGTGAGGCCGGCAAGGAAAGTGAATCGCATACGTCGCGCCAACGTGGGCGCGCCCGCACGCGCTTAACGCCTTCTTGCCGCCCGCAAGAGGGCGTTTTTTATAGGCTGAACAGCGCAGGACGTCGAGGGGATGTGAGTATGGCTTATCGCGAGAAGGCCGAGGTGATGGACGCGCAGTCCATCGACCGGGCGCTTACCCGCATCGCGCATGAGATCCTGGAATCCAACAAAGGAGCCGATGACCTGGCGCTGGCCGGGATCTTGACCCGTGGCGCGCACGTGGCGCGGCGTCTGGCCGACCGGATCATGACGATCGAGGGCACGCAGGTGCCGGTGGGCAGCATAGACATCTCGTTTTATCGCGATGATGTGGCCACGCACCTGAACCCCGAGGTACACCGCACCGACATCCCTTTCGCAGTGGACGGAATGAACGTCGTGCTGGTGGACGATGTCCTGTATACCGGCCGCACCATTCGCGCGGCGTTGGACGCGCTTATGGACTACGGTCGTCCGGCGAGCGTACAACTCGCTGTGCTGGTGGATCGCGGGCATCGCGAACTACCGATTCGCGCGGATTACGTGGGCAAGAACGTACCCACGGCGCGCAGGGAGCGCGTCAAAGTGGCCATGGCCGAGCATGATGGTCGCGACGCTGTGACCATCTACGAGCAGGACGGTGAGGTGTAGCCCATGCTCTCATGCCGCAACATACTCACGATGGATGACCTGTCCGCCGATGATATCGTGCAGATCCTCGATACGGCGGATTCGTTCAAAGAGGTGAACGAACGCCGTATAAAGAAGCTCCCTACGCTGCGCGGCCGTACCGTCGTCAACCTGTTCTTGGAGCCGAGCACCCGCACGCGCACGTCGTTTGAGATTGCGGCGAAGCGTCTGTCGGCCGATGCTATCAACTTCACGGCGTCCGCTTCGTCGACGACCAAAGGCGAGTCGTTGCGCGACACTGCAGCGACCTTGTCGGCCATGGCGTGCGACCTGGTCGTCGTGCGCCACTGTTACGCCGGAGCTCCCCAGATGCTGGCGGGCTGCATGGATGCCTGCGTCGTTAACGGCGGGGATGGTATGCATCAGCATCCGACTCAGGCGCTTCTCGACCTGTTCACCATGCGCGAGAAGCTCGGACGGCTCGAGGGCTTGACGGTAGGCATCGTGGGCGACATCGCTCACAGTCGCGTGGCTGGCTCGCTGATACCGGCGTTGCGCGCGGTCGGGGCACGCCCCATCGTCGTTGCGCCGCCGACGCTTCTGCCCGCGCGTCCGGATCTACTCGGCGCTGAAGTAGCCACTTCTCTCGATGATGTGATCGGCGAGCTGGATGTCGCCTATATGTTGAGAGTCCAATTCGAGCGGGCAGCACACATGCCCATCCCGTCCAATCGTGAATACGCCATGTTCTACGGTATGAACGCCGCCCGGCTGGCTGCTGCACGTCCGTCGATGGTCGTGATGCATCCGGGCCCCATGAACAGGGGAGTGGAGATTTCCGCCGAGGTGGCGGACTCGCCGCGTACCTACGTGCTCGACCAGGTAACGTCCGGTGTGGCGGTTCGTATGGCCATCATGTATCTGTTGCTGGGAGGTGCCGACAGTGGCTCTGCTGCTTAAGAATGGACATGTGATCGACCCGGTCGCTGGCGTCGACGCCATATGCGACGTTCTCATTCGCGACGGCGTGATCGTCGAGGTCGGGACCGACCTGACGATGCCCAAAGGTGAGACCGTCGACTGTACACAGAAGGTGATCGTACCGGGGCTGATCGATGCGCATACCCATCTGCGGGAGCCGGGTCGCGAGGATGAGGAGACGGTCGCGTCCGGTACGCGAGCGGCGGCTCACGGCGGCTTTACCGCCGTCTGCGCGATGCCGAACACTTCGCCGATCTGCGATACCGCGAGCGCCGTGCGCTTTCTGGAGCAGCGCGCTGCCGAGCAGGGTGTCGTTCGTGTGCACCCCATAGGGGCAGTGACCTTGGGACAAGGCGGCGAGACCCTCGCGGAGATCGGCGACATGACTGCGGCTGGAGCGGTGGCCTTCTCGGACGACGGTCACGCTGTGCCGACCGCAGCGATGATGCGCAATGCGATGGACTATATCAAGGCGTTCGATCGGACGCTTATCTCCCACGCCGAAGACACCTCATTGTCGGGCGATGGCGTGGTCAACGAGGGTGCGGCCTCTACGATGATGGGACTGCCCGGTTGGCCTGCTGCCGCCGAGGAGATCGCGGTTGCGCGCGATATACGTCTGGCCGAGCTTACGGGCTGCAGGCTCCACCTTGCACACCTGTCTACGGCCGGTTCAGTGGCGTTGTTGCGCGATGCGAAGCGTCGGGGGCTGGCGGTCACGGGCGAAGTCACACCGCACCACCTCTTCCTAGACGAGACGGCGTTGCTCGGCTACGACACCAACCTCAAGATGAATCCGCCATTGCGTACCGCACGAGATCGCGAAGCGCTGGTAGAAGCCGTGTGCGATGGTACCGTCGACTGCATCGCCACCGACCATGCGCCGCATGCTCGTCACGAGAAAGACCTTGAGTTCGAGGTCGCGCCGTTCGGCACGGTGGGACTTGAGACCGCATTGTCTCTTGTTATCACCCACCTTCTGCGGACCGAGCTTGTGACCTGGGCGGATGTAGTACAGCTCATGGCACACGCGCCGCGAGCTGCGTTCGGACTTGCACCGGTGAGCCTAGCGGCGGGTTATGTGGGGGATATCACTATCATCGACCCTGAAGCCAAGGTAGAAGTCACTGAGGATTGGCTCGTGGGGATGTCGCATAACTCGGCGTTTCTCGGCCAGCGACTCCTGGGTAAAGCAAGCGATGTTCTTGTCGGAGGCTATTTTGCACTTCGCAACGGGAAGGTGGTTCAGTGAGCGGCACACAACGCGCACTGCTCGTGCTCGAGGACGGCACAGCGTTTGAGGGTGTCGCCTGCGGCGCTGCGGGTGAGGCGATCGGCGAGGCGGTGTTCAACACCTCGATGTGCGGGTACGAGGAAGTGTTGACCGACCCGAGTTATGCCGGCCAGATCGTCACGATGACCTCGCCTCACATCGGCAACTACGGCGTGAACGCGGCCGATGCCGAGTCACGCGGCGTGTTCGCGAGCGGCCTTGTGGTCCGCGAGCTCTCACGCATGGCGTCGAACTGGCGAGCCACTGAACCGCTCGGTGATATGCTGCGGCGGTTTGGAGTCGTGGCGATCGAGGGAGTCGATACGCGGCGCCTTACTCGGCACATCCGCGAGCGTGGCGCGATGCGTGCGATCGTGTCCACCCTCGATCTCGATCCGGCGTCGCTGACCGCGAAAGCGTGTGCGTCGGCGGGCCTGACCGGCCGCGATCTAGTTGCCGAGGTCGCGGTGGGCGAAGGCTACACCTGGGGAGTGGACACACCTCCGGGATGTACGGCTCCCGTCGAAGCTGACCTTGCCGCCGGGCCATCGAGCTACCGCGTCGTGGCGTTTGATTCGGGCGTGAAGTTCAACATCCTGCGTCGCCTCGCGCAACACGGCTGCGAGGTCATCGTGGTTCCGCCGACGACGAGTGCGGCCGAGGCGCTCGCGCTCAAGCCCGACGGCGTGTTCTTTGCCAACGGACCGGGCGATCCGGCGGCGGTCGGTTATCTGTATGCGACGTTGCGCGAACTGCTCGGAGTGGTTCCGGTGTTCGGCATATGCCTCGGCCATCAGATGCTGTCGCTTGCACTGGGAGCTGACACTTTCAAGCTCAAGTACGGGCATCGTGGCGGCAACCAGCCGGTGAAAAACCTTCTGACCGGTCGGGTTGAGATCACGAGTCAGAACCATGGATTCTGCGTGGACTTTGGCTCCATCGGGCCGCTTGTCCCTGAGCTTAGTGGCGGGTTCACGTTTCCGCTCGACAATCTGACCGCCTGGGCACGATGCGGCGCCGCTCCGGTGGTTCGGTCGGCAGACTTTGGTGCAGTGCAGCTCACGCACCTCAATCTCAATGACATGACCGTGGAAGGGCTGCGCCTGCTGGATCGGCCCGCGTTCTCAGTGCAGTACCATCCTGAGGCCGCGCCCGGTCCGCACGATGCGCGCTATCTATTTGGTGCTTTTACCCGGCTGATGGACGGCTGCAATGATATTTTCGGACAAGGGGATACGCCATGCTGAGAACGATGCTGCTGCCGATCGACTTTGATGAGGATCTTACGCTCACGTTGCGTCTTGCGCGCGGTCTGAGCGCCCTGGGCACGCGCCGAGTGGTGCTCGCCCACGTCGTGGAGGCCTCCGGTATGGAAGGCCCTGTTATCGCTCGCACGGTGGACGACGCGCGTGAGAGGATGCGCGAGATCGCCGCGCCGCTCCAGGAAGCGGGACTGACCGTTGAGATCCGTGTTCCCACCGGTACTCCATTCGAGCAGATCATGGCGCTGGCCTCCGAGGAACACGTGGACGGCGTGCTTGCGGGCACTCATGCTAAATCGATCGTGAACCAGCTTATCGCCGGATCTGTTTCAGAGCGAATCATACGGGACGCTGCGGTGCTTAACCTGCTCGTCCGATACGATCTTATGCGCAACGAGGATGATCCCGCCGACCTGATCCGCCGTTTTGGCGAGCGCGTGCTCGTGCCGACCGACTTCTCTCTCTCGGCAGCGCATGCGTTCACGGCTGCGCTCTCCCTGCCTCAGGGCATGGTGAAGATGCTGTATCTGTTGCATGCGATCGATCCGGGGCTGACCGGCGACAAGTTGCGCCGGGCAGAAGAGGGTGCCGACTTCCAGCTCAAAAACCTTCAGGCGATGGCCAGTCAGGAAGGTGTGCCCGCTACCATCGTGCTTTCGCATGGCGATGCGCCGCACGTGGTGCTCTCGGAGATCGAAGCCCAGGGGATCACCGGTATCATCACCGGTACCCGTGGCCGTAACGCTATTCAGGAGGCGCTGCTCGGCAGCGTTTCAATGACCATGCTCAAGCAAGCAAATTGCCCGATCATGATCGTGCCGTAGGCCCAGAAGCGAGGAAATGCATGCCGCGTAGAGACGACATAAAAAAGATACTGCTCATCGGTTCCGGGCCCATCGTCATCGGGCAGGCCTGTGAGTTTGACTATTCAGGAGCTCAGGCGTGCAAGGTACTGCGTGAAGATGGTTATGAGGTCGTGTTGGTAAACTCCAATCCGGCCACCATCATGACCGATCCCGAGTTTGCCGACCGTACCTACCTTGAGCCCGTGACGCCCGAGTTCGTGGAGAAGGTCATCGCTGTCGAGCGTCCTGACGCACTGCTTCCCACGCTGGGAGGTCAGACAGGTCTGAACGTAGCGGTCGCGCTGGCCGAGTCAGGCGTGCTCGAGCGCTATGGCGTCGAGCTCATCGGCGCAACCCTTGATGTCATCAAGAAAGGTGAGGATCGCAGGCTGTTTGCCGAGGCGATGGCACGTATCGGCCTCTCGACCCCTGTGAGTGGCTACGCGTATTCGCTTGCCGATGCCGAAGGTCTTTCTGTCACCATGGGCTTTCCGCTCATCGTCAGGCCGTCGTTCACGATGGGCGGCGCCGGTGGCGGAATCGCCTACAACGTCGAGGAACTGCGCACTATCGTCGCGAGTGGTCTCTCGCTGTCTCCCACAGGAGAGGTGCTGATCGAAGAGAGCATCATCGGCTGGAAAGAATTCGAGATGGAGGTCATGCGCGATCACAACGACAATGCGGTGATCGTGTGCTCCATCGAGAACTTCGATGCGATGGGAGTACACACGGGTGACTCCATCACCGTGGCACCGGCGCAGACGCTGACCGATCGCGAGTACCAGACCATGCGCGATGCATCGCTGGCCATCATGCGTGAGATCGGCGTGGAAACCGGCGGCTCCAATGTCCAGTTCGCGGTGAATCCGATCGACGGGCGTCTGGTGGTCATCGAGATGAATCCCCGCGTCTCGCGTTCATCCGCTCTGGCATCCAAAGCAACGGGTTTCCCGATCGCCAAGTTCGCCGCCAAACTCGCCGTGGGCTATACGCTCGACGAGATCCCCAATGACATCACGCACAAGACACCGGCGTGCTTTGAGCCGAGCATCGACTACACCGTTGTCAAGGTGCCGCGTTGGGCATTCGAGAAGTTTCCCGGGACCGACACCACATTGACGACTCGCATGAAGTCCGTGGGCGAGGTCATGGCGATAGGTCGCACCTTCAAAGAGGCGTTCGGCAAGGCAATGCGCTCGCTCGAGAAGGGCAGGGGAGGTCTTGGTGCCGACGGCAAGGACAGCTTCGACGAAGACCACTTCGACAACTTCCTTGCACGGCCCAACGAGGACCGTCCTTACTATATAGCCGAGGCGCTGCGCCGCGGCTATACCGTCGAGCAGTTGCACTCGCTTACGCATATCGATCCGTGGTTCCTGTCTCAGACGGCCGAGATGGTCGCAGCCGAGCAGATGGTGTCGAGTGCGGGACGCGATGGCCTGAACGCCGAGATGATGCGCGCAGCCAAACGAGACGGGCTGTCCGACGTACAGATCGCCTACCTTACAGGTGCGACTGAGGCGGAGATTCGTACTATAAGGCTTAACTTGAACGTTAAGCCTACGTTCAAGTCCGTGGATACCTGCGCCGGCGAGTTTGAAGCCTCCACACCGTACTATTACAAGACGTACGAGGATGAGGATGAAGTCGCGTTCTCCGATCGCCCCAAGGTGATGATCCTGGGTGCAGGTCCTAACCGCATCGGACAAGGTATCGAGTTCGATTACTGCTGCGTGCATGCCGCCTATGCGCTCTCGGACATGGGCTTTGAGACGATCATGGTCAACTGCAACCCCGAGACGGTCTCGACCGACTACGACACGTCTGATCGCCTTTATTTCGAGCCGCTCACGTTTGAGGACGTGATGGACATCGTTGAGGTCGAGCGGCCGGTAGGCGTGCTCGTCACCTTCGGTGGTCAGACGCCTCTCAAGCTCGCGCGTGCGCTTGAGGACGCCGGTGTGCCTATCCTCGGCACCAAGCCTGAGGCGATCGATCTGGCCGAGGATCGTCGCCGGTTCGCTACGGTTCTCGAGAAGCTCGATATCGCATGTCCCGCCGGTGGCACTGCGGAGACGATCGAAGAAGCCGTCGAAGTGGCCGGACGCATCGGCTATCCGCTTCTGGTGCGGCCCAGCTACGTTCTTGGCGGGCGGGGAATGGTGATTGCCTACAGCGAGAAGTACCTGCGTCGCTACATGGAGCAGGCGGCGCTGGTTT
>Ga0123339_10001526_pt1 | contig 16097 bp, 19 predicted proteins | sample lystaG_FD_89956 | JGI IMG/M metagenome (GOLD analysis project Ga0123339, IMG submission 89956) | Glacier valley bacterial and archeal communities from Borup Fiord, Nunavut, Canada, to study Microbial Dark Matter (Phase II) -... | ecosystem: Environmental > Aquatic > Freshwater > Ice > Glacier ... | reverse complement strand
TTCTGCACTGTTGTTGCCGGAAAGGATTCAGACGCGAGGGAAGTCTTCCGCACTGCTGACGTAGTTGGGTTCTTCCCCACTGAGCCTGCAGTCCTAGGTCACACGCTGGTAGTCCCCACAAGGCATGCGCCACACTTGTGGGACTTGGACGCCGAAGAGGGTGCCCACCTTGGCCGGGCACTGGTTGGCCTTTCGCGGGTGATGGTTGCTGCGCTCGATCCTGATGGCGTGAGCGTCATCCAGTCCAACGGCGCGGCGGCGAGCCAGACGATTGATCATGTACACGTGCACGTCGTGCCCCGGTGGAAACACGACGCTATTGGGAGGATCTGGCCGCCAGAGACTTCATACGCGGAGACTTCAAAGGATGTCGCGTGGGCTCTAATCGCGGCAGGCTGCGCAAACGCTGACTGGTCTTAGGCCGCCACGGCGGTAATCGCCAGTCCGAGCAGCGCTACTGGTCCGTAGAATCCGAGCGTTGCCCACGAGCGAGCGACCTTCGACCATCTGCACTTCGCGGCTCGGCAGTCAATCGCACCGCCAACCGGTGCTCGATAGTAGACGGAAGCGTTCAAATCGTAATTGGTCCGCGATCCCTTCACGACATCGGTGAATAGTTCACGGTACGCGCGCTCCTCGCGAAGATAGCGAATGTCGAGATTCCAGAACAACGCGGTTGCAAAGACTCCCAGTACCGAGACGGTCCATGCATTCTGCGTGAGTGCATACCCGTAAGTGGCCGTCACTACGGGTAAGAGCCAACCCTTGGCACTCGCCGACGCCGAGGACATCCGGACGATGGTGGCTTGGATGAGATCTATGTGGTGTTGCCGCGCCGCGCCCAACGTTTTGTCCTCTTGGCCCGAGCGCTCTCCAGAGTCTGTCACTCGTTCAGTGTGCCATAGGGTCAAACTCGAACAAGCGCAGCGCGCGCTTCACCTGAATCTGCAACATAACTCGAGTAGTTCGCGTCGATCGCGAGGGTGGATTAGCGACAGGTCGGGTTCACCGTATGCGTGAGGTGCCGTACGTTGGCGCGGTCCTTAACTGTTGACTACGTGGACGTGATAGTGACGGGGCCGAACAACGACAGGGCAACCGTCTTCGATGAGATGCTTTGCGTGGATGCAGGCAATAAGGGCGGGGCGCTTGTGGCCCTGACTCACCACGGCGTCAGAGGTACGGACGAGACGATCAACGCGATCACCGACGCCGTCGACCCCGACTACGCCACGAACGACGAGATGCGCAAGTGAGGTAGGCGCGCAGTCCTCCGGCAGACTCCAATCGACGCGACGGTCGTGCGGGTGGCAACTGGACCGACAGTGACCCATATGTCAACCGGAGTCGGTCGTCATACACAGAGACCACGACACCTGGCGTTACGCGGCGAAGTCCTTCTCCGCTGGTCGTCGACGCCTCGGGTGTTCTGCTAGAAGTTCCAAACCGCGCCACAATTCCCGCATCTTGCCTGAGTGCTCTCGACCTTCCGCGACAGTCCAGTGGCAAGGAGTGACCACCCCAAGGTCAAGACAGCGCCGGTTGCTTTGCCTCCGCTGATGCCCTGCTTGCGCTTGACGGTCGAGGTAGACACCTGCCCTTGTGCAAGGCAATGCGGGCAGATCATATGCGAGTTTGGGCTCGGAAGTTTGCCCACGTCACGACGATTCGGTGCGGCGAGTATCTCCCTCGCCCTAGCGACAGCCACCGCATTGTTGACGCCAGGGGTCGCAGGTGGGATCTCGGCGGTAGGGAACGCCTCGTTGACCCCATAGGTTGCCTGCTCGGTCGTGAACCTCTCGGACTCCAATTGTGTGATGAGCCCGAAGCGGGAGAGCGACAAGAGTTCGGATCCGAAATATACCTTGGCCAACTTCGCCGCCTGCTCGTTCCAGTCGACCTTGATGGTTTCGACGGCATACTCCGCGTCAGCGTCGGTGATGCCCGCAAGCGCCAACATCTCGATGAATTTGGGGCGGGAGAACCCCATGGAGGAATCGAGGTAGATCTTGGTGAGCGCGACCGCGTTCTTCTGCGTGTCCGTTTCGGCGGGGGTCTCGACGGCGGCCGGGGCAGGCGGGACGCTCGCCGGTCTCGTCGACGGAGTCCACCCTGTCCCATCCCACCAACGAGACAGGCCGGAGGCAGAGATGTCCGGGTACCAGCCTGCTGGCATGGGGGCGGGCGAAAGTTCTGACATGACGTTCTCCTTCGTCGCGCTTCGCTATCTCGTCACCGTCACCGTCAGCGAGACATCCCGTCCCAGGTGGCTACTGGGCCGACAGTGACCCATATGTCAACTTAGGTGTTGCGAATGACGGAACTCGACCACGTTCCGTTGTCAAATAGCGTCTCAATGTTGAGACCCTCGGCACAACTTACCAACGTCATCGCCACCGCCCTCGGCGGAAAGCACCTCGAGCACCGCGCGCTCCGGCAACGACCAAGTTCAGATCGAACTCAAGCGGCGGCTGCATCGGCAGTCTCTCACTGACCTGATTCGTGGCGAAGCCAGGTCCTGAGCGCCTCCCAGATACAGGAGCCGTGACGGCGCCATCAGCACAGTGACGGGTTTCTGCTCTGTGGCGACGCGACACCCGCTGGCGTTGGAGCCAAGCATGCCAAGGACTGCACGGCCAGGGAGGTCGGATGCCATGCGTTTCCCTCCGACTGTTCTTCTGTGCAAAACGTTGACGCGTCGCGCAGACTTCGCGTATACGGGTGGAGGCATTGCGCGGTACGAGTCGGGCTCTCAATTGGGGCCCCTGTGACGCTCGTAAGGGTGTCGGCCGGGACGGAATTCAACTACCTACGGTCGAGAGGCATCGTCCCACGCGTAGCACGTTGACGGGTGCCACACAAGGCGCGCGTGGAGTCCGTGACGCTCCGCCTACTTCCCATCTCCCACAAGGATGGAACGGCGAGTCCGCTCCGAGTCGTCAGCACCGAGGTCCATGATAATGCGCACATCGTTGCTCACATGATTCACCGCGCCGCGAGTCTCAAAGACGAGCGCCCGAGCGCCGTCTATCTTGGCGTACCAGGTCTATGTCTCTGCCGAAGGCAGTCGACATACCCGTTGAGGACGACTGAGCAGATGATGCGTGGATCCGGACTGACGTGACTCTACCGTTGGGCACGCCGTACTACGAGCGGTCCTTGAGCGCGTCGAGCAGCGTCCCGACGGGGACGAGGCCCAAGGCGACGACACCGAGCGTCGCCATGCACCATGTCGCGACGACTTGCAGCGATACCTGAGTGAGCGCGATCGAGGGGTCGGTGCCGAGTCCTATAGCGAGAGCGATGCCGCTGGCCCACCCCCACAGGGCTCCAATGCCCGACAGGACCGTCCACTCGGTGACCTGCATGAGCAACCGCGCGCGCGCATGCGCCCCAAAGGTGGCGTAAACGGCGATCTGTGTGCGACGATTCCACCGGACGACGGCCCACAGTGCGAGCAGTGCCGCGCCGCCAACCGCCCACCCCCACCGCAGGATGCTGTCCGAGTACGCGGTGGCAAAATCGAGGCCGTACGTGTTCGCGGAGAGTTGGGGTCGCACGACAGGCGGCGTGCCGTCCTCGGCAGTGAGGGCGGCGCTCAGGTAAGGCTCGATAGCGGTTGCGTGGGCCGCGTCGGACGCGACGTAGCACTGGCTGGCGCCGCCGTCTGTGAGTGTGGCGAGCAGATATGCACCCGCAAGGTTTTCGCCGAGCAAGGGCGAGTCGGTGACGGCAACTGTTGCGTCGAACTGCGCCGAGACTCCGCCACTCGTGTAGTCAGTGGCCAGGAATGACGCTCGCTCGCCGTTCTGCAGACCGGTCGTCTTGGTCGTGGCCTTGGTGGTGATCACGCCCGCCGTCGGTGGTGGAGTGAGGCCCAACATCCGATAGATACCTGGGGAGACGGTGATGAGGGTGGTATGGGTCCCAGGCGCCGTCGCCGGCTCGAGGGCCTGGCCCGACACCGCGGCGGCGAAGGCGCCGAGTACGCCGTCGACGGCGTTGAGCCGTTCGCATGCCGTAACGGATAGCGGCACGCTGTCCTTGCCGCCTCCCTGTTCAACCACGAAGGCGTAGCCACCGGCCCCGATCCATGCCTGTTCAGCGTCGCGCAGCCTGCTTGTCTCCACAGCGGCCGCGACTCCCACAGCGGTGCTGACCCAGGCCACGGCGACGGTAATGAGGGTTGCCATCCAGCGGGCCGAGCGCGCGTTGGCGAGGCTCTCGCGAATTGCCAGCGAGGCGGGCCAGTTTCGGGTCATGTGGGCGGCTCGGCGTCGGCGGTGAGCATTCCGTTTGCTAGCCGCAGGCTGATGTCGCACCGGGCCGCCGCGGACGGGTCGTGAGTGACCAGGACGAGCGTGCGGTCGGTGGCGGCGAACATCGCGTCGAGGACGCGGTCGGTGGTAGCGGCATCGAGTTGTCCGGTGGGCTCGTCCGCGAACAGTATCGGGCGAGTGGAGGACAACGCGCGGGCGATCGCGACGCGCTGCGACTCACCTCCCGAGAGGACCCTCGCCGGGTCGTTGGCACGGTCTTCGAGCCCCATTGCGTCTAGTGCACGCCGGCCACGGCGTTCGGCGTCCGTGTCAGATGCGCCGTCAAGGTAGGCGCCCAACTTCGCGTTGTCGAGCACCGTGCGCTCCGGCAGCAGCGACACAGTCTGCAGCACCCAGGTGGAGACGTCGCGCGGCACGTGGCTGCCACCTTGGAGGTCGACGCAGTGGAACATTCCTCGCTGAGGTGCGAGAAGCCCGCCGAGCAGGGAGAGCAACGTCGTCTTCCCAGAACCGGAAGGGCCGATGATTGCCGCGCTCGAGCCCGACGGGATATCGAAGTACAGCCCTGAGAGCACATCGCGCTCGCTGTGGGGATAGCGAAAAGACAACTCCTCCGCTACGAGCCGCACGTGAGGTCGTCCTTCACCTGGCGCGGATTCACGAGAACGGGCTTGCCGATCAGACCCGCGTCCACGTCGACGAGACCGAGCAATCCAGATGCTGGCGCGACGGTGACGGGTTCTCCGTCGAGGCCGGTATAGAAACACATCGTGCCGTCGGCGGCGCGCACGATCGCGGTCGCGGGCAAGGTGCCGACGGTGCGGGGTTCAGCCAGCGACACTGCCACGGCAATGCTCTTTTGGTCGCCCAGGCGATCTTTAAGCGCAGTCACGGACTCCGGGTTGGTGATGCGGGTAGTACCCGCCGGGAGGTCGATCGCCAGGTTGTCGAGCGTGACGGTCCGGTCCGCGTCGGTCGGCTCAAGGTTCAGGGTGAACGATGCTGTGCCAGCAGTGGTCGAGTAAAGCGCGAGGCCCGGAGAGAGGGCCGCGCCGACGCGTACCGATACTGCGGTGGGTGCTCCGCTGCCAGTGGGAACCCAGAGCAGGGACGCTGTGGTGAGCACTGTGTTCGTGTCGCCATAGCCGTGGTCCTTATTGAAGGCTCTGATGGCGCGATCTGTGGCAAGACCGGCCTTGCCGTCCACGCCGTCGAGGTAGCCGAGGTCGTGAAGCAATTGCTGGGCGTTCGCGACGTCGCGACCCTCGAGTCCTCGCGTGATGTCTCGGAACAGCGGCGCGTCGGCGACATAGGCGACGACGGGCCTTCCGTCGACCTCGAAGGCAACCGTGCCGTTTTCGACTGGCTGCCCGACGACGATGCCGAGGCCGGTCATGGTGCCGTTGGACTGTGCGGTCACGGCGAAGGCGTCGGCCTCTCCATACACCGCGGTGGTCCGAATCGAGTCGGTGCGCTCGGCCGACTCCACCGAGGCCACAATCGGCCCAACCGCCGTCGCGGATTCAAGCGGCGAGTGTGCAAGCCCCCAGACGGCGAGCCCAACGCCCGCAGCAAGTGGCATGGCGAGAAGCAAAGCGGTGGCAAGACCGGAGGCGCCGCTACTGCGTGTTGACATCAGTCCCTTTAGTCGTAAACGCACGGATGGTTAGTGCCTTCGCCAGCCGCATCTTAACCACCAGTGAAGCACCTGAGGTCAGTATTCGTCTCGGACTCGACTTTGGCGATCTGAACCTGCAACTCCGTGGCCGTGGCGCCGTCGTCGACTGGGTACCCCGCGTCGGTCAGGCACTTACGCATCTGCGGCATCAGCGCGTTCATGTACTCGTCGCGCTGCTGGGCGCTGGTCGGCTGGGTCTGATAGAGGGTGTCGACCCAGTGGTCCTCCAGGGCGTAACACGTATCCATGGCTGCAGTAAGCGCGTTTTCGTCGTCGCCGTCACTAAGTCGAACTCGGTACCCAGGTTGAACGAGGCCCGAAGCGTTCGGCTCCTCGACGTACTCGGCATAATAGCCGCTTTTGGTCATGCACGCGACGTAACTGCGCGCTGCGACGCGTGCGGTTTCAATTGAGACCTTGCCGTCGGAAGAGATCTGCTCCAGTAGCGCCATTTGTTCATCGCTCGCTCCACCAGAGCGGGCTTGCTCGATTGAAGTCTTGATATTGGTTTGGAAGTCAGTGTTCTCGGGACCCGCCTTGGAAGCCCCGCAGCCGCTGAGGGACGTGACAATCGCGACAGTGACAAGTATCGTTACGGCGATTGGCCGGTGACAATTCATACGTCTCTCCTGGTAGAGATGGTTGTGGACCTCTCAGCCGAACTGGAGGTCCACAACCGGGGTGCTCTAGGCGTTCGACATTCTGTACGCATTCATGTTGCTGTGATTGACGGTCGCAATTACGGGGTCGGCAGCCATGGCGGTGTAATAGGTATAGCCGCCGGAGGTGTACCGACCCTGGACGCCCACATTGCCGGCGCACGGGTTGTCGACCTCCCAGACGACGGCCCTGTCCGACGCGTCGTACCCCGTTATTTGACAGCCGCTCGGCTTCGCCCAGTCCGCCACGCCATGTAGCCAACCGGACACCGCGGCGTTTGCCGCAGTGGGCGTGAATACTGCCAGTGCCACCGTCGCGGCAACGGCCGACCTGATGGCCCATCTCTTTGCATTCATTCGGTAAAGCCCTCCCTCTTACTTGGTCCCTAAGTTGCCTGCAAATACGATTGTTTGCCAGGTGTTTGTCACCATACCATGAGTCACCTTCGATGAAACGACTTTCGAAATCGCTAGGCCATTGGGCAGCGAGCACTACCGCGAGGAGCATGCGGCCGACGCAAGCCTCGCCGGGCGCATCTACACCGAAAGCACCTCCGCCCAACGAGAAGTCCCCCCATCTCGTGCGTTCCCGATCTGTGCAAGATGCCCCACTACGGCTCTCTGCGTCTCAGGAGTCCTCTAGATCCGCAGGGGGGCCGGTGCAGGGATTGGCGACACCTGACTTCTGCGATCTGGGGGTCCTGTCGAGAAACCGCCATCGCGTCGGCGCTTCTCGGTGCACCGTGAGCCATCGCTAAGACCCGCCTCGGGTGGGCCGGTCGGACCGCACACAATACCGCAGGGTCCGCGGCGAGCAACACTCAATCACAACGTGGCGTCAGGATCGCGCCGCCATCCACGGAACCCGTCTTCGTTGGTTGGGGTCAATTGCTAAAACGAGACTCCACCACGTTTCGTTGAAATCAATATCTCGTGCTTGACGTTCCTGAGCCACTCCCCTTGGGAAGTTGCCATGCTCCAAAATGACATCGTGACGATGGTAATGACCGCCGCACAACTCCGTCGCTTGCTCTACGTCGACTACCCCGACTGGGCCGGCGAGGTTTCCTTCAGCGATATGACGATGGTTGTGGGCACAGAATATGAGAAGGGTCGACGCCGGCAGTACCGAGAGTGCTCGGTCAACGCGCTTCACCGTGGTCTCGGGGACCCAGTAACGATTAGCGCTCGCACGTCTCAAGGACTTGCGAACCGTCTCGATCGCCAGTTCGCCGCCTGGGACAAGCAATGGCGTGCGGCAAGGCGATTGGGCAGGTCCGGCCCACGGGTGTTCTGGGTCGAGAGGTGGCATTGCACCTAAGAACCTTTATGTGCGTAGCACCTAATGGCACTCCACTCAAAGGGCACGTCTGCTTTGCCGGACGACCTCCAGCGCCGCCAACCCGCTCCGCCGCGCGCCGCAACCACTTGCCGTCGGACCGAGTTCCAGCGCCCACTCCCCTGCCCATGCATTGCGAATTGCGTGAGTAACGGGTACTATTCGTAACATGATTGATGTGACAACACTGTCAACGGGGGACCTCGCCGTGGTCGATAGCAGCCTGCGCCGAGAGAGATTGCGCCGTCGAGGGGCGTGGCACACTTGCGTGCGATGCTCGACCCGATTCCTCGGACGTAGCGATGCGAGACACTGCTCAACGGCATGTCGCGTTGCGGTGCACCGAGCACAGAGACGGGGGGAAGAGGCGTGAGCGACACGATCGTGGTGCAAGCACAACGGAGGTTCGGCACCTTGTCACCTCTGAGGTACCCCGGCGGAAAGGCATCTCTCGCAGGCTTCTTCGCTGATCTGATCGACGAACTCGAACCTCGACCGCTCACCTACGTAGAGCCCTACGCGGGTGGTGCCGGTGCCGGTGTAGCACTGCTGCGAATGGGGCTGATCGAGCGCCTGGTTGTCAATGACTTCGATCCCGCGGTCCACGCATTCTGGAATGCGGCAGTGCACCACAACAAAGAACTGGTGGAACGAGTGAGATTGACGCCACTCAGCCTCGACGAGTGGCATCACCAGCGCGACATCTACCGTGCCTGCGACCACAACGACCCGCTGACACTCGGGTTCGCATTCTTCTTCCTCAATCGCACCAACCGATCCGGCATCCTCAATGCTGGCGTCATCGGGGGTCAAGCACAGCGAGGAAGAAGCCTCATCGACGCACGCTTCAATCGTGAAGGCTTGGTCGAGCGGCTCGAAGCGATCGGCGCGCTGGAGGATCGGATCGAGGTGAGCGATCTCGACGGACGAACGGTGATCCGCAAGTACGCAACGGACCCTCAAACGCTCCTATACATCGACCCTCCCTACGTCCAGGCGGGTTCACGCCTCTACCTCAACGCGTTCGAGGGACGAGATCACAAAGCGCTTGCAGAGATCGTGGATGAGATCACTGACGCGCATTGGCTTGTCACGTACGATCAATCGCCTTACATTGCCCGGCTCTATCAGGACCACTTCCAGTGCGAACTGAGCATCTCCTATGCGGCGCACCGCGCGACGAAGGCGACGGAACTTCTGATCGCCTCGTCAACAGTCGCCCAGGCGACTCGGCGGGTTTGGTCGTCGCCTAAGCCCGGGGTCGCATAAGGTACCGCAAAATAGGACCCACGAGGGCGAATGCGGTGCGCACGTCAGTCGCTGTCACATCGGTATCTGTTGAGTGTGTTGCTAGGTTGAGCCAAGTGATGGAGCCGGGCTGCTGGGCGTTCCCCGAGTAGACGCGGTCAATGTTTTGGCGGATGCTCCTGTCTTTTCCGTACAGATCCTTGACGTCCGGAAAGACTTCCCCAAGCAAACCGCTGGAAGGCTTCCCAGCGACCTCGGCCAGGTGCCACTTCACCGTGCCCTCGAAAACCACCCTCAGCATCACCGCGGTTGCCACGGGCTGCGTGGACAACCTGAGTCCTCGAAGTTCGATGAAGCGCTTCTTGAGCCCGTAGGGCGCGAGGTCGTACCGGATGGCAGTGAGGTCGAGTCCGTCCTTGGAGTCAGGGCTATTGGGTCCACGCGAACCCTTTCCTCCCGTCGACTCGTCGCGTTGCTCCGACTCAGAGTTGCCGCCGCTCCCACCGCGCGTCGAGCCTCCGCCGCCCGACACCGTCTCAGCGGCATTCGGACGTCCCCTGGAGGGGACATCTTGTGACGACTCGCGTGCTGACGACGAGTCCGACGATGGCGAACGGCTCTGCCACGCGCACTCTAGTGTCTCGAGTAGCGCTTCGTATGCCCGAGGGTACTTGCGCTTCTTGAACGCGTCCGCGCGCGTGCTCAGGAGGCCACTGCGGAACCCTGCTACGAGATACTCCAGCGCTGCCAACTCCGCCTGGGGCAAATGCGCGGCAATGGTCTCGGGGGACTTGTCTGCAGGCACGAGACGACCCTCTGCATTGAATGCAGTACCGATGACTCTGGCGATGTCGGAATTGCGGTACGCATACTCGAGGGCCGACATCGTCAACTTCGTACTCTTGGCGTAATCGGCAAGAGTCGCATCTGTGTACGGTGCCGAAGAGACGAACTTCCTCATCGCGATCATCTGCATAAATCGCACGACGTTGACGCCCGGGTACGCGGCTTTTACGTCCTCGACGGTCGTCGACTTGTCGAGCAACGAGTGGTAGAAGTTTGCTTGCTGATCACGGCTCCATCGGCGCTTGGGCTGTCCCGTGTGGAGACGTGCGATATGCGGTGCCGCCGTCTCCCGCGACGGTGCCACAATGACTCGAATCGTTGTCGGAAGGTTTGCCGCTTCGATCTCGTACTGTTTGCGAAGTGACGCTAACTCTGTTTGGTGATTGGGCGCGACTTCTGGCCCCAAAAGTGCCTTCAGCGCCGCAACTCGCCGGTTGCCCTCAATCACTATGTAACTACGGTCTTCCGCAGCGGGCGGTTGATCGTCCGCTCGCGCCTTGGCTGGCGGTGGCCCGCCGGCAATCACTATCGGTACCTCGTTATCGAAGTATCCATCGCGAAGGATCGAACGCGCAGCACCAATAACGTCCTCGGACGAGAAGAGGTATGCCATCGCAGCGCGTTCATCACTTGGACGCGTGGGTATGCGGTAGTTGTCGAGATCGAGTTGCACGCGAGCCAAGTCGACTTCAATGATCGGATGAGCGATGTAGGCCATTGCAATGTCCCCCAGCGTTAGTCTGACAAACAGAGGCTAGAAATACCCTGTTCCACCACAACTTACTGATGCCATGCGTTCGCGAAGCACACGCCGCGCGGTGAACCACGCGAAGCGGGTGGAGACAGTAAAGTTCACGGTGGTGGAAGTCGACGCGGTCACTCTGTCACCCTGCCTGCTCCGGTGGGGTTGCGCTAGGGAGGTAGTGCGGTGCGCCGTCGAAGTCGGTAGGCACGGAACGGCGCCAAACTGGGGGATCCCAGTGTGCGAGCAGGGCGATAAGAGGCACGAAATCGAGCGTCGTCGACAGCACTGACAAGTCAGGAGTCGAGTTCCAGCCTCCTTCGGAGTTTGTCTGGGTCGGGCGGAAATGCAGCAGGCTTGGCGAGTTCGACGTCGTCGAGTCGAGACAGTTCGGAACGTAGGATCGGATCGTCCGTAACGTTCTCCCAGCGCACCGATGTACGACCTCCTGGCGTGATCGTCAGGTAGCCAGCGTCGAAGGCTCGGTCTACGAACGTTGACAGACAGATTCCGTTGCTCGGGTCGAGTCGGATGTTCTTGTCGGCCGCCCACGGCACGATGTGGGAAGCGACGAGAAACGCCTTCGTCTTGATGCCGGTTACGGCGCATTCCCCCCGGTAGTTCCGCTTGACCGCATTCGCGAAGACCCGTTGCGCGCTTCCGCGGATCTTTGACACGCCGACCTCGTCCTCGACGGCGTACCTACCCGCGTCCAACTCCGCCCGGTATCGGGCGACCAGGTTCGGGTCGGCATCTGATGCTTCGGCACTCTGATCGTCCTGGATACGATGCGAGAGATCGCCTTCGAAAGAGTAGCCGCCATTGCCGTCAAACGTAACGGTGTCGGAAACGCGGCGGTAGATCCACTTGGTGCTGTCAGAGAGTTGCGGCGCGCCCTCAAACACACCGAGAAACTGGTAGTAGCGCGCACCCGACGGCGGCTTTATGTGGCCGAAGGTGATCACGTACTTGCGGATAGGCTCCGTCTCCATCACATCGGAGTAACTGCCGCCTTCAACGTGGCGCATAGCGATCACTTCGCCATCCGGTGAAAGAGAGTTGTTCCAGTCGCCGTTCGCATACATCTTCGGGAACCAGATCTCCGTGACCTCATCGACGCGGATGACCGCGCTTTGGTGTCCCTTGTACTTGCGGCCGAAGAGTCGACCCACTTCGAGGTGGTCGTGGAAGGGGACGCGTTCGCGAACCGAAAGGCTTCCGGACTTGATCAGTTCTCCGAGCCAGTCAAGGTTCGCTCCCTTGCGCCGCCAAATCTGAACCTCAGGCGTAAGGGTGACCGCACCACCGTCGACGGGCAAATCGGTCGCGTACTTTCGGTAGCACAGCAGGCGGTCCGTGGCGGCGCGCACCTCGATGTCGCTATCCGTACTCGCATGCGCGAACTTCGGCGCCTTTGCGTAGCCGTCCCCGATCGTGCCGTCCGTGCGAACGCAAAGGGAAGTAAGCGGCGGCTCGTTCGCGTCCGCGGCCTTCTGGGCGACGATCTCAAGAACGCTGCCGATCCAGTGCTGCATCAACATCGGCGTGGTGATGCCGGAAGTTCGCTGGACCACCTCCCGCAGATCCATGTAGCGGATCTCTCGGTTGTAGTTATGGGCGACGAGTTTGAGTTCCGGGTAGGCAACTTCGGCCCAAGCGGCAACGGCCTCAGCGTGGGATACCTCGGTCCCGTCGATCCGTGTTGCCATCGTGTATGTCCCCCCCGGTGAACCCAGTTGCGGTGCGTTGGTCCATGGCTGTCCGGCACCGGCTCGCGTCCCCACAATATCTGCACGGCGCGCTGTCCATACACGGTGTCACGTTCCGCGGGGTAACGCATATTCGCTTTGGGTAGGCGCGTCTCCTGAGTCGGTATGGTCGTCTCAGCGCAAGGCCAATGGACCCATTCTGATGCGCCTTCTCGGGAAGCGAAGACCCCTCCAGAACTTCAGTGCGCGGTCCCGACACTAGAGCGCCAGAACCACACAATTCGGCGGCCGCTGGCGCGTCCCGGTCATACGTCGCCGAAAACGGCTGCGCGTTATCAACACGTCCAACGGGAGCGGTAGCGCCTCGTGGCCAAGGTGCTCAGCGACCTTGTCGCCGAAGCCGACCCGGACCTCTAGCCGTCGGGACGGCGCAGGGACTCTTGCCTCCGCGCGCGGGCGCCGGTTCGAGCGCACGTCCACACCTCACGTAAGCGACCCTCGTCGCAATGGCGGCAGTCGTTGCGAGTTCGTTCGGCCGACCTGTTTTCACCCCGTCGGGCTGACAGGGCTTGAGCCTGCGACCCTTTGACCCCCAGTGAGTCAGCGAACCGCTGGCGGCCCAACCGCCCGACGGGTTGTACAGGCTGTGAGGTTCCGACCCCCTCCGAGACCTCGCCGCCCCATGCGCAATGCGATGTCCCACAGCGAATCTGGCGCGTCTTCCGTTCTCGGCAACGAGGACCGAGGAATCGCACCAGGGCTGCGTCGTCCCGCCAACCGTGACGTCACACAGACGACACACGCTGCCGCAGCAGGAGGTCGGCCTCCTCCAGGCGACGCTTGGTCTCTTCCGCCATCTGTGCAACTTCGTGATCGTCTGCAGCCCTGTCAGCCTTCTCATTAACGGACTCTCTGACGATCGCGTTTACGGGCCGGCCCATTACGAGACTGAGCGCCTGAAGGGTTTCGTACTCTTCCTGAGTAAACCGAATCGACAAAACACGGCTCTGAGCCATCGTGGGACCTCTTCCCTAGTTCTTCAGGGCGCGCCGCAGACGCACGCCCCCGTCAAAACTCTTCGAAGTGACTGTATCACGGTAATGCTGTAGTTATGTGTTACATCTCTGTTAAGTTGCTCACACGATGAAGGAGGTGACTCGCTGTGAACCTCTTCAAGCGATTCAATCACCAAGCGGAAGAGTCAGAGCGAATTGCCTACTCTCTGGCGCACGCGGGGTTCACCGCAGTCAGAGCCCTTGAGAGCCTTGCCCTCTTCGGCGTGGACATTTCCGAGTCGGAGGCGCAAGCAAGTCAGACGCGCACGCCCAACACCGTAGGAGATGTAGACGATGCTCTCGCACGCTTGAGATTCGCGGCGGCGCGGCGTCGCGCGACGTACTCGGACATTGTTGAAGGCGCGACACTCACCGGAACGCCCGATGAACAGGGCGAACAGCAGATCGGCTTTGACGTCGCGGCGATGGACGCAATGACACACACTGCCGCCCTCGAGTGCGTCGCCCTTCTTGGAGAGGAGGACGAGTTCCGAACCGACCAAGGAGACGGCGCGGCGCGAAGAGGCGAGCGCCTGAAGAGCCTGATGGAGTCTGAGTTGCCATTCGCCATCGTTGACCCTCTAGATGGCTCAAACCAAGCGGCCGGAATGGGCAACCGGTCCGGCTGGGCAGCCTGTGCCATGGTCCGCGTCCCGGGCAATGCTTCCTTGGCTTCGGCTGTACTCCTCGGCGATGGCCGCGGGTTCACGAGCGGGTCTGATGGCATTTGGGTGAGCGAATCCACTCACCCCGACCGCGAGGTTGCCGCCTACCGCCTCGAACCAAGGCTTGGCCCGACCGCCTTCACTCGACCACACTTCGTCATCCCAGCGAGCAAGTGGTCGACTGTTTCAAGGGCCAAGGCGATCATGGATGCAGACCCGGAAATCAAGTGGATCTCTCCTCTGGCCGGAAACCCCGGGCTGCTTACTGGGATGCTCGCTGCCGGAGCCGTGTGCGGGATGCAACCCGAAGCATTCGCTTGGGACCATATGGCGTCGCTGATGCTTGCGTCCGCAGGCTTTCCGGTCATGCGCGCGTCTGACGAAACCCTGATCGATCCGATCGCACTTACCGAACTACTCCTGACGGACATGGCGCAGGGACGTATGACGGAAACGCTATACGTGGGGCGCACGCTCGACTGGGCCGCCCGGCTTCGGGACGCTGATGCGCGTTCGCTCGAGAACGCGCGCCCAACACACTAGACAGCGGCCGGTCCTATTCGCCGCCTCGTCTTTTCGCTCGGGACTTTCCGCGCGGTCAGCAGACTCGGGCCCTGCGTCAAGCGGGGCGTCCATTACTATCTGACCTGTACCTCCGATGAAGACCGCAGAACCCGCTTCCCAATCGTGCTCCGAAGGTTGGTCCGCCCAAGTGCGTTAAGGGCAAGAGGATCGTGACCGAGCCATTGGGGGTTACAGCGAGCCCATAAGCCTCCCGCACGAGGGCCGTCGACGCAAAGACCATGTGGCTTTCGTGCGCGAGTACTTCGACATGGGCCAGGTAGTCAGCCTTCTCGGCCAGACCGTGGATGATCGCCGCACGGGGATGCACCCAGTTAGCCATCCCGGCCGGCTCGCCCGTCAGTGCGGCGCCGGGCAGGTCGTTCACATCGAATTGCAAGTCATTCCGGACGGGAATGCGCAAAGTCATCGGGGGCGGCACCACTTTGCAGATCCGAGCGCTCGATTCTTGGTCGCGCGGTGGTTCCTTGCTCCCGAGGTGCGGTCTGACACGCTTACTTGAGACGATTGCTTGGCACGGCGTCTCAAGTAAGCGTGTCAATCGAACTCAATCAAGTGACACGATTACTTGACACCGGACACGGCCAGGTGATCCTAGATGGCGAGCTCCACCCCATCGGCCGATGCCACGTCGGCCACGCGCCCAGGCGCGGTCTGGTGCGCCCAATACAAGTTTGTATGTGCGATCACCTGCGCCGGAGGCGGCGCGCCCCACGAACTGAGGTCCTCGGTCGTGTGTGCGTCGTGGACCAACGTGACGTCATAGCCGCGCGTGAAGGCACCGTGCAGCGTCGACCGCACGCACGCATCGGTTTGCGCGCCAGCGATCACGAGGTGACCGACGCCGCGCTCGGCGAGCTCGGCTTCCAGGCTCGTATCCTCGAAGGCGTCGCCGTACCGCTTATCCACGACGGGCTCGTCCGGCTCTCGTAACAGTTCGGGCACGATCCTCCACCTGTCACTCCCCCGTTTCATGTCGACATCCGAGTGCTGGACCCACATGATCGGAATCCGTGACGCGCGGGCACGGCCGATAAGTATGCCTATCGAGGCAATCACGGCATCCCGATCGTGCGCGGAGGCCATCACATCCACCTGGGCGTCGATGATGACCACGGCGGTGTGTGGTCGACCGACGAGTGTCGTCATGCGATGCCTCCCCTGCGCCGAGTTCGGATCCATTGTAGTTTCTTGGACCGACATGGACAGAGGTACCCCCGACGCAGGGGCTCAGCTGATCGCGACCTCGCCCAACTGCAGGGCGATGCCCCGAGACCAGGCGATGACGTCGTCA
>Ga0123339_10001524_pt1 | contig 16098 bp, 10 predicted proteins | sample lystaG_FD_89956 | JGI IMG/M metagenome (GOLD analysis project Ga0123339, IMG submission 89956) | Glacier valley bacterial and archeal communities from Borup Fiord, Nunavut, Canada, to study Microbial Dark Matter (Phase II) -... | ecosystem: Environmental > Aquatic > Freshwater > Ice > Glacier ... | reverse complement strand
CGCAGGCCGCTGTGGAACTGCGCGCTTCCGGTCGTGGATCGTTGGTGAAGAGCGCAGAACCCGGGGTCAAACTATTGCGTTCGATCTGATGCTGCTTCGGCAGACCCGGCGCCGGAGTGGCGCGACAGCTCGCGGGGCATGAGGTGCGTGGCGCCATGCGCCCCTGGGCACTGCTGCGTCCTGGGCTCGACCATAGTATGCATCTAGGAATACTCCGGCGTCGTGGCCGTAGGAGTGCCGGCGCAGCGCGGCGACGGAGGTGGCGGCCCGCCTAACCGATCGTAGCATATAGGGTGGCGTCACCGGCACTGGCGACGACTTGGACGTGCAAGCCCACTGTTCGGCATCGGTCTGCCACTCCCCTGACGCTGGCGTGCTATGCGGGAGGAAAGCACGAATGGCGGAATTCCGGACGCCGCACGCTGTGGTGCCCCGGCCAACGGGCCGCTTGGATAGAATTCTATAACGGCCTGTTCAGTTTTGTAGCATCCTTTGCCAATGCGAGGCTTGCCGGCTCTGGGTTGTGTGACCGGCCGCAAGTGCTATCCCGGTATAGGTCCCGTCCATGTCGTACGGTCCAGGTCAGAGGCGCATGTCAGTGGCACTCATCGTCGTGGTTGACGACAGCATCACCAACCGCACCATCTTCTCGCGCCTGGCCCGCTCGATCGCCGACGACGCCTTCGTCCAGTCCTTCAGCGATCCCCAGGCGATGCTGGCCTGGGCGGGCAAGCACTCGCCCGACTTGATCGTCACCGACTACAAGATGCCCGGCATGGACGGGGCAGAGTTTGTCGGACGCCTGAGGGGCCTGCCTCTGACCCGGGATGTCCCAATCATCGTCATCACGGCCTACGAGGACCGCGAGTTCCGGATAAGGGCGCTCAATGCCGGGGCGACCGACTTCCTGCGCACCCCGGTGGATCACCAGGAGTTCGTGACCCGCAGCCGCAACCTGTTGAAGCTCGGCCAGCAGCAGAAGCTGTTGCAGTTGCACGCCCAGGGCTTGGAACGCGAGCTTGAATTAAGTGAGCGTTCACGGGCGACGGCCATACGTGAAAGCCGCACGCGCCTGCTCCAGGTGATAGACACCATCCCTGCCGTGATCAGCGCCGTGGATGGGGAGGGGCGGCGCGTGTTCATCAACCGGTGCGGTGCGGACCTCCTTGCCGACCAGCCAGTCAGCGAACGGCTGGCGCTTGAGGCAGTTGACTCCTCGATCCTACGCGGCGGCATGCCCGTCCTCGGCTTTGAGGAGAACATTACGGACCGCCAGGGCGGGCAGCGCACGCTGCTGACGAGCAAGTTCCCGTTGCGTGACGACGAGGGGCTTGTAGTCAACATCCTGACGACCTCGTTCGACATCACCGACCGCAAGCGTGCGGAACAGGCGTTATTCGAACTGGCGCACCACGATGCCCTGACTGGCTTGCCGAACCGCCTGTTCCTGAACGCGCAGCTCGCGACGGAGCTGGCCCAAGCCGCCAGGACGGGACTGGGCTTCGCCCTGCACTTTATTGATTTAGATCGCTTCAAGAGCGTAAATGATGGTTTCGGGCACGATCAAGGCGACGAACTGCTCAAGGAGGTAGCGGGACGGTTGCTGAAGGCCGTTGGCACCAGCGGCACGGTCGCACGCCTAGGCGGCGACGAGTTCGCGATCATCCAAACCGGCGTGGGCGACAACGGGCTGGCCCGAAGCATGGCGGAGCGGGTGATCGCCGCGATCCGTGAACCGGTCCTGATCGAGCACCGTAAGGTCCGGATCGGAGCGAGCATTGGCGTCACGTTGGCACCTGCGGACGCGGAAACCGTCGAGCAGCTTCTGAAGTGTGCCGATCTCGCCATGTATCGCGCCAAGCGCGAGGGCAAGGACTGCGTGAGGTTCTTCAGGTCCGAGATGCAAGTCTCGGCGCGCATTTCCGTGCTGCTTGAGATCGACCTTCGGCAAGCCGTTGAGCAGGGGGACCTCAGGATGTTCTACCAGCCGCAGGTGGATGTGCAGAGCCGCGAAGTCATCGGGGTGGAGGCCTTGCTGCGTTGGCAGCGGGCCGGGCATGGCCTAGTCACCCCAAGCTCATTCCTTTCGCTGGCGGAGGACACGGGCCTGATCGTGTCCATTGACCAATGGGCGCTTCAGGAGGCATGCCGGCAAGCCGCGGCCTGGTCGGACGAAGGCCATCCCGTCCGGGTTGCGGTCAATGTCTCCTCCAAGACCTTCAAGGCTGGCAGCGTCCGCAGCCTTGTAATGGATGCTCTGCGTTCCGCGGGGTTGCCTCCCACGCTGCTTGAGCTTGAACTTACCGAGAGCACCCTGATGGAGGATCACCATGCCATCCGGGCCGAACTGCACGCCCTGCGCGCGCTGGGGGTGCGGGTCGCCATCGACGATTTCGGCACGGGCTACTCGTCGCTTTCCTACCTGCAATCCCTTCCGGTTGACCGGCTGAAAATTGACGGCTCGTTCGTGCACCGGCTCGGCAAAAGCCCAAGCGGCGCGGCAATCGTCACTGCGGTCGCGGGCATCGGACGCAGCCTGGGGATGGACGTCCTCGCCGAGGGTGTCGAGACGCTGGCGCAACTCCAGCAGGTCAAGGCTGCGGGCTGTCATAGCGTCCAGGGCTACCTGTTCAGCCCGGCGGTGGTTCCCGGCAATCTCCGCGACATGCTCATATCGGGCGCCATACGGTCGTGGGGCATCTCAGCATGATGGCGTGCGCGGCCGGCGTCTGGCACAGCTTCGTCCAGCGGCTCCAGTCCAGCGGCAACCGCGAGCACGAGATGCTGATCAATCGCCTGCTGATCGGTGCCGCTGTTCTGTTGTACTACACCATCGCCGTGGAGCGCGGCGCTGCCATAGCGCTGCCTTTGCAGGTGATCGCCCTATCGTTCTTCGCTGCAGCCTTGTTGCTGGTCATGCACGCCCTTTGGCAGCCGGGCGTGTCCAGGCCGCGCCGGCTGCTTGCGGTCATCATGGACACTGGCGTGCTGTCAGCTACCCTCCACCTAGGGGGCGAGGTTTCATCCCCGTTCTTTCCCGTCTATCTCTGGATAGTCTTGGGAAACGGCTTCCGGTTCGGACTGCGCTGGCTGCAGGTGGCCACGGCGCTGAGCCTTGTCGGCTTCGGCTTGGTCCTCCTTGCCACACCATACTGGAACGTCAATTGGCACCTCGGCCTCGGCCTGCTGGCCGGGCTGCTGGCAATCCCGCTCTATGCCCAGACGCTCATCCGCAGGCTGTCCGAGGCGAAGCAGCACGCGGAGGCGGCCAGCCATGCAAAGAGCATGTTCCTTGCCAGTGTCAGCCACGAGCTCCGCACCCCGCTCAACGCCGTCATCGGCATGGGCGGCCTGCTCGGGTCCACACGCCTGGATGCCGAGCAACGGGAGATGGCATCCACCATCACTAGCGCCTCCACGTCGCTACTGGCTCTGATTGACGATGTGCTCGACGTCTCGCGGATTGAAGCCGGCAGGATGCCGGTGGCCAACGTGCCGTTCGACCTTGCCGAGCTGCTACACGAGGTGGTGGCCATCGTCGAACTGCGGGCAAAGGAGAAAGGCCTGCACATTGCGCTGCACGTGGCGGCCCGGACACCGCTCGACCTGCACGGCGACGCCCGCCACCTCCGCGAGATTCTGCTCAACCTGATCGGCAATGCCGTGAAGTTTACAGCAACGGGCTATGTGGCGCTGGAGGTGGATGCGGTAACGGCACCGGACTTCGGCACGCAAATCAGCTTCAGGGTCAGCGACACCGGCATCGGCATCGCCCCGTCAGCCCAGGGCCGCATCTTCGAGGACTTCGCGCAGGCGGACGACACGATCATGAACCGGTTTGGCGGCACCGGCCTAGGTCTTGCGATCACCAGACGGCTGGTTCTCTTGTTGGGTGGACGCTTAGAACTGCAGAGCGCCGAGGGAACCGGCAGCACTTTCACAGCCACGCTGCCGTTCGCACGTGTGGATAAGCCGGGAGCAGACGTGGGCGGCGTGGTGTTGGCCTACAATGCCGGAGACTTGCCAGAATTGGGCGGGTTGCCGGCCCGTTTGCGCCAGTTTGGTTGCGAGGTCACCGCCTCGCCCACCACCGCCCACGCAGCGCAAGCGATCCGGCTGGCTCGGCACCTAGAGCAGCCGTCGGGTGATCGTAGTGGCAGCGGCGTAACCCGTGCCACCATCTTCGTTTTCGATGACAATGCGGGCCTGTCCCCGGAAGTGCAGCGGCACTGCATCACAGCCGTGTCTCCCACGATGTCCGATGGCCACCTGCTGACGGCGCTTCGTGTTGCCCGCGCACGTCCCACCGCAGCCAGCCCTGCCGTTGAGGAGATCTGGCAACGCGCGTCGAGGCTCCGCGTGCTGGTTGCCGACGACAACCGGGTCAACATCCGGGTGGTGCAGATGATCCTCGAACGGGCCGGGCATGACGTGACGGCGGTGCAGGACGGCGAGCAGGCGCTCGACGCCCTTGCTGAAACCACCTTCGACGCCGTGCTGATGGACCTGAACATGCCCGTGCTGGACGGGCTGGCGGCAACCCGGCTGTTCCGCTTCGGCGCGCTGGGCCAACCGCACACCACTATCATCGGCCTGACGGCGGACGTGACGGGCGAAGCTCGCGCGCGCTGCCTGGAGGCCGGAATGGACGCCTGCCTGTCAAAGCCCATCGAACCCCGGTTTCTCCTGGACGCACTCGACGGCGCGATGGTGCAAGCAAGGCCGGTGGAACCTGCATCTGTCAGGGACGGAGTAATGGAGATCGCCGCCCACCCCCGCTTCCGTCCGGCAGCCGAACCGGCGGTGGATGGCGCCGTGCTGGATAAGCTGGTGTCCCTCGGCGGGCCAGCGTTCCTCGACGGGCTGATTGACGATTTCCTGGCCGACGCAGGCCAGTTGCGCGATGATCTCGTTGCAGCCTGCATGGCGGAAGACATAGCCGGCGTGCTTGCTAAGACCCATGCGCTGTTCAGCGCGGCCGGCAACATGGGTGCCGAGCCGCTGCGGCAAGTCTGCCGCGACCTGCAGAACATGACCGCGCACGAACTGGTCCGCGCGGGCCACCGGGGCCTGCCAAAGCTTGGTGCGGAGCTTGGGCGCGTCGCCGCTGCGTTGCACCAGGCCCGGACAGGAGCGCAGCAGCCCGGGAACGGGCTGGCTGCGGCTGGAACGGTGGTATGCCTTCCCAGCCAGGCTCCGGTCCGGACGCCACAGGCCCGCTGACCCACGGAGCGGGCTACAGGCCGGGCGGCGCTGCCCGGCCAGTCCGTCGGCGCTACTCTGCCGCCACCATCGGCTTCCTGGATGCACGGCGGGACTGGGCGGACACGAGGCGCTGCATCCGGCGCAGATCGTCCTCCGTCAACGAGAGCGCGGTTTCAACCCATATATCAGTGATCCCAACCAGTTCCTCATGCGTGACCGGGCGCACCAGGTCCCGCACGGCCTTCATTGCCCGGCGTGCGCTGCCGCGGCGCTCGAACTCCGCAACGTAGCGGCGCACCGCGGCGACGCCCTCGCCATCCTCGGCCAGGACGTCCACAAGCCCCATCTCGTGCAGCTCAGCCGCGGTATAGATGTTGCCGCTTAGGATCATGCGCTCCGCTACGATGGGCGTCAGCCGCCGTGACAGGAAGGTGTAGGCCCCCATGCCCGGAAAGAGGTTGAATAGAACCTCGGGCAACCCGAACCGCGCGCTGCGCTCGGCAACCAAGACGTGGCAGGATAGCGCCTGTTCGAATCCGCCACCGAGGGCTTGGCCCTGGACCAAGGCGACCGTGGTCACCTTGCCGCCGTAGCCGTCCGAGTTGTTGAACACGAGTTCGACGCAGCGGTGGGCGTAGTGCCGCAGGGCCGCGCGGTCCTGCGCCCGTATGGCGGACGCGAACAGCGCCAGGTCGCCTCCAAGGCTGTAAACGCCAGGGGTGTTCGACGCGAGAACCAGGGTGCGTATGTCCTGCACCTCGCCCCGCGTCTCCGGCTTGCGTATGGTGCGCATTCCGGCCTGCATCCTAGCCAGATCCGCCAAAAGGGCCGGCGTGTAGCTTGGGTGGTCGGTGGCGCTCATTGAGCACCAAAGCGTTCCCGCTTCCCGCTCCATTTCGAAGTCCAGACAATGGAACAGCCTGGGGGAAAACGGGCCTCCATCGTCGCACGGGTGCATCCAGGCAGGGGCGGCTAGGGTGGTGGCCGCAGGGTCATAATCCACGAGTGAGCGGACATCGTTCATGTGTGTCATGGGAACTCCGGAAAGCGCGCACCGCCCTCCTCTGCCCGACACTTCGGACGAGCGGGCCGCTCATTAAGATTAGCCAAGAGTGGTCCGTTGGCATCAAGTATTAATGAGATGCTGCCACTTGCATTCCCGGAGGGCGAACATGACCTCCGTGGTGGCACCCACTAAAATGAACTCCGTTGGGTCCCCTATGGGGTAGATCAAATTCGTGTGTCGCCGACCTGGATGTTAAGGGGACGGCATCAAGACCGACCGCTCATGCAGATCAGTCTATGTCACGGACGCAACGTCCGCACTGTTCCAATGGCTGGCTACGATGCCCGGCTATGACAGTGAAGTTTGACCCACACGAAGCCACTACGTCCCGTCCAACAGCCGCCATCACGCTTCATCCGTGGTCGGCTGATCCTGTGTATGCAGCGACTGCGGCGAGTCGCCACCCGGTTGTGCATGCGGCCTTGCAGGATGCCGCACACCCCAGCGAAGCTCGTGACCTAGTGCGTCTCTTTCATCTCCAACGCCACCACGTCGAACTTCGCCAGCCAGTTCGGCCCGAAGCTCGTCACCAGCGCCACGTCCGTCGCGTCCCGCCCCGTCGCCATCAGCACCCGGGCGCTCCGCTGCCGGTTGTGCCGGGCGTCGAAAGTGTACCACCGCGGCCCCTCGGGACCGTCCAGGAACGCCTCGAACCATCCCGAGAAGTCCATCGGCGCGTCCACCGGCGGGATGCCGATGTCGCCCATGTAACCCGTGCAGTAGCGCGCCGGGATGTTCATGCAGCGGCACAGCGCCAGCGCCAAATGCGCGAAGTCCCGGCACACGCCCCGGCGCTCATCATAGGCGTTGCGCGCCGTCTTGTCCGGGCGCGCATACTCGTAGCCGAAGGTGATCCGGTCATAGGTGAACTCGCAGATCGCCTGCACCCGCGCCCAGCCCGGCGCCACCCCGCCGAATAGCGACCACGCGACATCCCTCAGCAGGTCGGTGTCGGCGTAGCGGCTGCCCAGCAGATAAACCAGGACGGCGGCGGGCAGCTCGTCCACCGGGATTTGCTTCGCCTCCGGCACCACCGGGTCCAGCAGGCCGCTGTCTTGGATCTCGAACAGGGTCGAGATCGTCAGCGGTCCCGCCGGCGCCACGATGCGATGGCAGACGTTGCCAAAACCGTCCACGTAGCGCCGGGCCTCGACCACCGGGTCGAACGTGATGACATGCGGCGTCAGCAGGTCCTTCTCACGCGATGGATGAATGCTGAGCATCAGCACCATCGGCACGGGCTGCGGGCAGTCGTAGCCGATGGTGAAGCCCTGTTGGATGCGGATCATGGGTGCCTTCCGGGCTTGTGTTTTAGGATGGGGGATTCACGACGGGAGAGTTCAAAGCGGGAAGCTCAAGCGAGCATCGGGGCGCGGGCGCGGAGGGCGTCGCCGGACGTGACGCGGATGGCCACGTCCATGCCGAGGCAGTCGCCGGGATTGCCCATCCAGCTTCCGGACAGCGGCACGGCCTGGCGCGGGTCCCGCACGGCGGCGACGCGGATCAGGTCGCGGGTGCCGACGATGGCGTTGGTGGGATCGAACTCGACCCAGCCGGAACCGGGCAGGAACACCTGGACCCAGGCATGGGTGTTGCCGCCGCCGCGGTGCTCCGTCCCGGCACGGTCGCGGCTGGGGACGTAGATGTAGCCGCTGACGAAGCGTGCGGCCAGGCCCAGACAGCGCGCGGCCTCCATCATGAAGACCGCGAAGTCCCGGCACGTGCCGGTGCCCAGGCGCAGGGTGGCGGCGGGCGGCTGGATGCCTGGCTCGTGCCGGGCACGGTAGGTGAACTGCCGGCGGATGCGCGCCGTCATGCCGGACAGGACGGCCAGGGTGTCGCCGCCGTGTTCGCGCACCAGGCCGCGCACCCAGGCGTCCAGGGCACGGGCGGGGTCGGGATGCTGGCGCTCGGTCAGGCGCGCCAGGTCGGGCATGTCGTCGGGGCCGTAGGTGAACGGAAGCGTGCGGGCATGATCGTCTAGCGCCGCCTCGACCTCGTCAGCGGCTTGCGGCTGGTGGTCCACCTGCAGGGTGCTGGTGAAGGTCAGCTCCGTCGCCCGGCTGCAGAAGCGGGCGGAGGCGATGGCATTGCCGAACGGGTCATGCATCCAGCGCAGCGATGCCGGTGCCGGGGTGATGTCCAACTGCGCGCCGATCAGCCGCTGGTCGAAGCTGTCGCGCGGGCGGAGCATCATCCGGTGCTCGCCGAATCCAACGGGACGCCGGTAGCGGTAGGTCGTGCGGTGGTGGACGGTCAGGACCGGCACGGGGCACCTAGGGCACGGGGTGGACGGGGCAAGCGCATCGGGTCAGCCTAACCATCAAGGGGCGGCGCGGCAAACGGGGCGGGGCGGTGCATCGTTCGTGTCAGCCTACATTCGCGTCAGTCCTCCGCTACGGAGTCTCCCGAGGCTACTTGCCTAGGGCTCCCGCATAACCAATCGCGCACACGACCCTGGACCCAGCGACCGCGCGGGCGTGACGCCGTCATGACGCCACGGTGCAGCCAGTCGTGAAGCTATCTGTGCAGCCCCAGTGCAGCCATTCGCAAGGCCCATGCCAGCAATGTCACGGCCTGGCCGCGCCATGCCTGGATCGCTTGCTGCGCCGCACAAATAAGTCTAGGCAGGTTGCAGCGGAAGGCACATTGCCACGCACCCCCCTGAGCACGGTCCGCGTCGCGCTCCGTAGTCCACCGGCGCCAGGAGGCGCTTCCCCACCTATGACAACATTCGCCGACCTCAAGCTTGCCGAGCCGTTGCTGCGTGCCCTGACCGAGGAGGGCTACACCACCCCGACCCCGATCCAGGCCGGCGCCATCCCGCATCTGCTGGAAGGCCGCGACCTGCTGGGCCTGGCGCAGACCGGCACCGGCAAGACCGCTGCCTTCGCGCTGCCTATCCTGCAACGCCTGGCGCTGCACCGGGTGCAGCCCAAGCCGAAGGGTGCCCGCGTCGTGGTGCTGGCACCCACGCGTGAGCTGGCGTCGCAGATTGACCAAAGCTTCGCCACCTATGCCCGGCACATGCGCCTGACCCACACCGTCATCTTCGGCGGCGTCGGCCAGGGCCGCCAGGTGGACGCCATGCGCCGCGGCGTGGACGTGCTGGTGGCCGCCCCCGGCCGCCTGCTGGACCTGATGGGCCAGGGCCACGTCGAACTGTCCGGCACCGAAGTGCTGGTGCTGGACGAGGCCGACCGGATGCTCGACATGGGCTTCATACGCGACATCAAGCGCATCGTCGCCACCATGCCGCGGGAGCGGCAGACCCTGCTGTTCAGCGCCACCATGCCCGCGAGCATCGCCGAGCTGTCCGGCTCCATGTTGCGGAACCCTGTCCGTGTCGAGGTGACGCCGCCCAGCACGACGGTCGAGCGCATCCGCCAGATGGTGATGTTCGTGAACGAGGCCGACAAGAAGTCCGCCATCGGCACGCTGGTGAAGTCACCCAGCGTCGTGCGCGCTATCGTGTTCACGCTGATGAAGCACGAGGCCAACAAGGTCGCGGAGTACCTGACCGCGCAGGGCGTGCCAGCGGAGGCCATCCACGGCAACAAGTCCCAGGGTGCACGGGAACGTGCGCTGGCCGGGTTCAAGGCTGGCGCCGTGAAGGTGCTGGTGGCGACCGACATCGCCGCCCGCGGCATTGACGTGGACGACGTGAGCCACGTGTTCAACTACGACCCGCCGAACGTCGCCGAGACCTACGTCCACCGCATCGGCCGCACGGCGCGCGCCGGGCGGGAAGGCTGGGCGATCAGCCTGTGCGACGCGGAGCAGCGGCAGTGGCTGCGCGACGTGGAGAAGGAGATTGGCATGCCGGTCCCGGTGTTCCGCGACCATCCGCTGCACAGCGACGCCGCTGCCAACTCCACCATGAAGCCGCCCGTGCTGGGCGGCGGCGGTGGCCGTGGGCGCAGCTTCGGCGGGGGTGGCGGCGGTGGCCGCGGCCAGGGGCGTCCGTCGCAGGGCGGCCGCCAGTCTGGGCCGCGCCGCGCGGCGTAGTGCTTCCGCTCCCCTCGGGAGAGGGTTGGGGTGAGGGAAGCCACGCAGGACTTATTCAGCCAATTTAGGCGTTGCTTTGGTCGTGCTGGGCGAGGTTTGGGCGTGTGGCCTTTCCCTCATCCCGGCCCTCTCCCGGAAGGAGAGGGAGCAGGAGACAGCCCAACCCCAACGGCTCGCCATGACTGAAAGCGCTACGGCAGGACGGCGTCTGCCTCCCGCCCCACGGGCTGCCCGGCCGCGTCCAGCGGGTAGTGGCATCGTACCCGCGCGCCCTCCACCACCCGCAGCGCCGGTCGGTCTGTGTCGCACCGCGCAGTCCGGAACGCGCACCGCGTGCTGAAGAGGCACCCCGCCGGACGGTCGTCGGCCCCGGGCACGACGCCGGGAATGGTCGGCAGGCGTGGCTTGCCTTCTGCGCGTTCCGGCAGGGCGTCCAGCAGCGCCGAGGTGTAAGGGTGGCGTGGGTGCCGGAACAGGGCGTCGGCCGGCTGTTCCTCCATCACCTGCCCGGCATACATCACCTGAACGCGCTGCGCCGTTTCCGCCACCACGCCCATATCGTGCGTGATCAGCACCAGGCCCATGCCGCGGTTGCGTTGCAGGCCGACGAGCAGGTCCAGCACGCCTTTCTGCACCGTTACGTCCAGCGCCGTCGTCGGCTCGTCGGCGATCAGCAGCGCCGGGCCGCAGGCGATGGCCATGGCGATCATGGCGCGCTGGTTCAGCCCGCCGGAGAGCTGGTGCGGGAAGGCGCGCAGCCGCGTCTCCGGAGCGGGGATGCCGACCTGGCCCAGCAGCGCCACCACCCGGCCCCGCACGTCCGCCCGCGGCACCGCGGCATGGACCCGCAGGGCCTCGGCGATCTGCCAGCCAATGGGATAGCAGGGGTTGAGCGAGGTCGTCGGCTCCTGGAACACCATCGCGATGTCCCGCCCGACCAGGCGCCGGCGCGCCCGCGGCGACGCGCCCAGCAGGTCCGCGCCGCGGAACCGGACGGCATCGGCCGACACGCGCCCGGTGCGCGGCAGCAGGCCCATGACGGCGAGCATGGAGACGCTCTTGCCCGACCCGCTTTCGCCCACCACGCACAGCACTTCGCCCGCGGCAACGTGCAGGTCCACGCCCTCTACCGCCGGGAAGGCGCCGAAGCGGACGGTCAGGTCTTCCACGTCCAGCAGTGGTCCGTCGGCTGGGTCCGTCATCGCCGCAGCTTCGGGTCCAGCGCGTCGCGCAGCCCGTCCCCCAGCAGGTTGAAGGCCATCACCGTGACCAGGATCGCGATGCCGGGGAAGGTGAGCAGCCACCAGGCGCGCTGGTAGAACTGCCGGGCATCGGCCAGCATGGTGCCCCACTCCGGCGTCGGCGGCTGCGCGCCCAGGCCCAGGAAGCCCAGCGCCGCCGCATCCAGGATGGCGGTGGAGAAACCGAGCGTGGCCTGGACGATCAGCGGCGCGGCGCAGTTGGGCAGCACCACCAGCAGCATCAGCCGCCACACCCCGGCCCCGGCGCTGCGCGTGGCTGTCACGTACTCCCGTTGCAACTCGCCCAGCGCCGCGGCACGGGACAGGCGCACATAGGCCGGCAGCAGCACGACGGCCACGGCCAGCATCGCGTTGGTCAGGCCGGGACCCAGGATCGCCACCACGACTATGGCCAGCAACAGGCTGGGGAACACCAGCAGCACGTCCATGACGCGCATGATGACCACGTCCACAACGCCGCCCACGAAGGCCGCCGCCAGCCCGAGCATCGCGCCCACCGTTAGGGATAGCCCGACCACGACGAAGCCGATCACCAGGGACAGACGTGCGCCGTAGATCAACCGGGTCAGCATATCCCGGCCCAGGCTGTCGGTGCCCAGCGGGAAGCGCGGGTCCTGGAACGGCGGGGCCAGGAAGGACTCGCGGAACTGGTCGGCCGGGCCATGCGGCAGGATCAGGGGTGCCGCGGCAGCGAGGACTACGAGAACGGCCATGATTGCCAAGGCCACCGCCGCGCCGCGGTTCTGCACCAGCCGGCGTATCAGCCCGGAATTGGGGCTGGCGACGGCGGCGCTCATCGACATGGGCGTGCGCCGGGCACTACGGCGGCAATCGTCTGACGGTAGAAAACCCTTGTAGGGCGGAAAAGCGAAGCGCCTTCCGCCATGGGCTGGCACTGCAAAGGGGCGGCGGGAGACGCTTCGCTGTTCCGCCCTACGCCAGTCCGCAGCGCCTGTTCGACGCCCTTGCGCGCACGGCGGAGGGCCGGCCACGGCGTGGGCAGGTGGATAGCCCTCACCCCTGCCCTCATCGCCGCAGCCTTGGGTTCAGCACGCCGTAGGCCACGTCCACACCCAGGTTCACCAGCATGACCAGCACGGCGATCAGCAGGGTGCCTCCTTGCAGCACGTTGTAGTCGCGGCGCCCGATGGCCTCCACCAGCCATTGGCCGATGCCGGGCCAGGAGAACACGGTCTCCGTCAGGATCGCCCCGCCCAACAGCGCGCCAACCTGTAGGCCGAGGATGGTTACGACGGGGATCAGCGCGTTCCGTAGCGCGTGGACCACCACCACCCGGCCCGGCGACAAGCCCTTGGCCCGCGCGGTCCGTACGTAGTCCTCGCCCAGCACCTCCAGCATCGCCGACCGGGTCATGCGCGCGATGGTCGCCAGCGGGATCGTGCCCAGCACGATACCCGGCAGGATCAGGTGGCGCACCGTGGACCGGAAGGCGCCGGGTTCCCCGGCCATCCAGGAGTCCACCAGCAGGAACCCCGTCGCAGGCTCGACATAGAACGCATCGTCAATGCGCCCGGACACCGGCGTCCAGCCCAGTTGGACCGAGAACACGAGTATCGCCATCAGACCCCACCAGAAGATCGGCATGGACGCGCCGGTGACGGCCATGCCGATCAGCCCGTAGTCCACGGGCGACCCCCGACGCACCGCCGCCATCACCCCCAGCGGCAGGCCGACGACGACGGCGAACAGCAGGGCGCAGGCGGACAGCTCCAGCGTGGCGGGGAAGAAGGTCTTGAACTCGGTCCACACCTTCTCCTGCGTCACGACGGAGCGGCCGAGGTTGCCTTGTAGGACCTGGCCCTCGTAGTCCAGGAACTGCCGCCACAGCGGCTGGTCCAGGCCCATCTCGGCCCGCAAGGCGGCCAGGCGCTCCGGCGTCACGCCGCGCTCGCCCATCCGCACCTCGATGGGGTCGCCCGGCACGGCGTGGATCAGCACGAAGCTCAGCAGCGTGACGCCGAAGAACGTCGGGATGATCAGCGCCAGGCGCCGAAGGATCAGGCGGAACAGGGGATGGCACCCGGGATGGGATCTGGCCTGGTGCGGTCTCGTGTCATCGCGAACCGCTCCGGCCGCGTGTCATCGCGAGCCGCGTAGCGGCGTGGCGAACCAGGGGCCTCCAGAACCGATACCCGGTGCTGGCGGCCCCTGGATTGCCACGGCCCTGACGGGCCTCGCAATGACGGGCGTTTGTGGTCAGGGGCTTGCGCCCGGGGTGCCGAGGCGCAGCCTTACGGCACGTCCACGTGGTCGAAGATGTGACGGCTGAACGGGGACATGGTGTAGCCCGTCACGCCCTTCCGCATGGGCTGGTAGGCGACGGAGTGGGCGATCAGGAAGAACGGCGACTCCTCCCGCATGATGACCTGCGCCTGCTCGTACAGCTTCGTGCGCTCGCCCTTGTCGGTCAGGGTCACGGCGCGGTTCACCAGGTCGTCGAACGCCTTGTTGCACCACTTGGCGGAGTTGCCGCCGCCGGGCCGGGCCGCGGCGCAGCCGGCCAGGGGGACGAAGAAGTTGTCGGGGTCGCCGTTGTCCCCGGTCCAGCCGAGCTGCGCCATGCTGTGCTCGCCCTGGGCGGCGCGCTTGCGGTACTCGCCCCACTCGTAGCTGACGATGCGCGCCTTGACGCCGATCTTGGCGAGGTCGGCCTGCATCAGCTCGCCGATGCGGCGGGCGTCGGGGTTGTAGGGGCGCTGGACGGGCATGGCCCACAAATCCGTCTCGAACCCATCGGGGAAGCCGGCCTCGGCCAGCAGCTTCTTGGCCGCGGCGGGGTCGTAGGGCAGCGGCTGGATGCTGTCGTTGTAGGACCAGACGGTGGGCGGGATCAGGTTCTTGGCCGGCTGCCCGGCGCCCAGGAACACCGCGTCCAGGATCGCCTTGCGGTCAATGGCCATGCTGAGGGCCTGGCGCACCCGCTTGTCGTCGAACGGCTTCTTCTGCGTGTTGAAGGAGAGGTAGCCGATGTTCAGGCCGGACTGGTCCAGCAGTTGCAGGTTGGCGTCGGCGCGGATGCCGGGCAGGTCCGCCGGCGCCGGGTAGGCGGAGACCTGGCATTCGCCGGCCCGCAGCTTGGCCAGGCGCACCGCCGGGTCCTTGTTGATGGAGAACACGAGGGTGTCGAGCTTGGCCTTCTCCCCCCAGAAGTCGTCGAAGCGGCGGTAGCGGATGGTGGCGTCGCGCTGGTAGGCGACGAAGCTGAAGGGGCCGGTGCCGATGGGGGTCTGGTCAATCTGCTCGGGCTTGCCGGCCTTCATCAGGGCGTCGCCGTACTCGGCGGACAGGATGGAGGCGAACTCCATCGCCATGTCGGACACGAAGGGCGCGTTGGGCGCGGTCAGCACGAAGCGCACGGTGTAGTCGTCCACCTTGTCCACGGAGGCGACGAGGGTGTTCAGCGCCAGGTCGCCCCAGTAGTCGTAGCTGCCGCCGGAGACCTTGTGGTACGGGTGGTCGGCCTTGGCCATGCGGTTGAAGGTGAACAGCACGTCGTCGGCGTTGAACTCGCGCGTCGGCTTGAAGGCGGCGTTGGAGTGCCACTTCACGCCGTGGCGGAGGTGGAAGGTGACGGTCTTGCCGTCCGGCGACACGTCCCAGCGCTCGGCCAGGCCCGGCTCGATGTCGGTGGAGCCGGGCTTGAACTCGATCAGGCGGCCGTAGACGGGGTGGGTCGCGTCGAAGGTGGTGCCGGTGGTGTTGAGCTGCGGGTTGAAGTTCTCCGGGGAGCCTTCCGAGCAATAGACGAGCGTCTTGGCCTGGGCCGCGGACAGGGACAGCGCGGCGGCACCGGCGAGGAGGAGGGTGCGAAGCATGGGGGCGGCCCTTTCAGGATGCGGGTTCGGCTGGGTGCGGCTACCATCCCGCCGGTTGGGCCGGGGGTCAACGGGTGGGCGGCAGGGCGCATTGCACACGATGATCCTGCGCCTGCCATGTTGGGCCGGTTCGCCCAAGGGGCTGCTTAAGTGCGTTGCGGGCCGGCGTGGGTGCGCGCCGGGTGCGCCGGGGCGTTGCCGCCACGGTGACCGTTGGGGGTGACCGTGGGAGCCGCATCGGGGCTGCGGGCGTTCCTGCCCGGCACGGCAAGCGTCACGCCCGCCCGTGGCTGCGGTGCAGCTAAACAGGCTCGGGGACTGGGAGCGGAGGGCGCCATTGGCCGGGGTGGCGGAAGATGGGCGCGACGGCTTCGGCCGGGTCGTCTGGTGTGGTGGTGCAGTCCGCGGCGGAGGGCCGCGCGCTGGGAGCGGCGGTGAGGTTGGCCGGGTTGGCGGGTGGCGGGGTGGCGGTTAGCGGGGAGGTGGCAGCCGGAGGTCCGGGTGGCGAGGGCTGGACTGCGGCTTGATTGGTGTGCTGCGCGGGGCTGGGCTGGCGAGGACGGCTTGGCGCGGCGGCGCGGGCGTTGAGGTCGTGGATGTCGGCTGGGGTTCGGCGGCGCCAGGCGTTGTCGCCGGGTGGCGATGCCAGGCCGAGGTCGCGGCGGAGTTCGGCGATGATGTCCGCGATGGGGCGGGTCAGGAGGTCGGTGTCGAGGTCGGG
>Ga0123339_10001522_pt1 | contig 16108 bp, 13 predicted proteins | sample lystaG_FD_89956 | JGI IMG/M metagenome (GOLD analysis project Ga0123339, IMG submission 89956) | Glacier valley bacterial and archeal communities from Borup Fiord, Nunavut, Canada, to study Microbial Dark Matter (Phase II) -... | ecosystem: Environmental > Aquatic > Freshwater > Ice > Glacier ... | reverse complement strand
GTAGTGTTCCAAGAAGTATTGAAATGCCATTATTATATGAGCAGATTAATATTATGGGAACGCTAAATATGTTGGAAGCAGCAAGACAAAATGGTGTTAAAAAATTCGTCTATGCTTCTAGCTCATCCGTATATGGAGATCATCCAGTACTTCCTAAGACAGAGGGACAAGAAGGAGAGCTGCTATCACCTTATGCTCTTACAAAGCGTGTTGATGAAGAGTATGGGAAGTTATATACAAAGTTATATGGTCTTGATACCTATGGACTTCGTTACTTTAATGTATTTGGAAGAAGACAAGATCCTAATGGTGCTTATGCTGCGGTTATTCCTAAATTTATTAAGCAGTTAATGAATAACGAAAGACCTACAATCAATGGGGATGGTAAACAAAGTCGTGACTTTACTTATATTGAGAATGTAATTGAGGCAAACTTAAAGGCTTGTAAGGCATCTCATGAAGCAGGAGGACAGGCTTATAATATTGCATATGGCGGACGAGAATTTTTGATTGATATTTATCAGGAATTATGTAAGGCGTTAGGGAAGGATATTTCTCCTGATTTTGGTCCTGAACGAAATGGGGATATTAAGCATAGCAATGCTGATATCTCAAAAGCAAAAAAGTTATTAGGCTATGAGCCTGAATATAATTTTGCTCAAGGGTTGGTAATGGCGATAGACTGGTATAAGGCAAATTTATAACAAATCTCAGTAGACTAGGAGGCATATGTATGGGTCATAAAATAGCAATATGCAAAAATGATGAGATATTTAAACATTCTGAAATGTGGACAGATACATGGATAAACTATTGCAAAGTTAACAGCTTTCAATATGAGATAGTTGATTGCTACGCCTATGATATCATTGAGAAACTTCGAGATTTCGATGTGCTCGTGTGGCATCCTCAAAACTATGTACTTGCAGATATGATAGAGGCAAGAAGTATATTAAATTCTGCTAGCCAAATCGGATTAAAAGTATTTCCTAATTTTAATACTGCATGGCATTTTGATGATAAAATAGCTGAAATGTATGCACTTCAAGCTATCAAAGCACCTATTCCAAAAAGCTGGGTATTCTATCTGTTACCTGAATGCATTGAATGGTTGGAGAACAAAGCACAATATCCATTCGTAGCCAAGTTAAAATGTGGTTCTGGTTCAAATAATGTAAAACTAATGAAATCTAAAAATGATGCACTTAACTATACAAAGCATGTATTTAAAAAGGGTTATAAAGCTGCTCCAAGCTTACTATATAAAGCAAAATCAAAAGCTCAATCTTCACATGACTGGCAGACAGTGAAAAATCGTATTAAACGTATCCCTGAATTTATGAAAACACTTTCACGTGCAAATATGTTTCCGAAGGAACGTGGGTACACGTACTTTCAAGAGTTCATTCCGAATGATGGATATGATTTGAAAGTTGTTGTAATTGGAGATAAAGTGAGTGGATTTGCCAGAAATACACGAAAAGGAGAATTTCGTGCTTCTGGTGGCGGAGATATTGTATATGACATGAGCTTGGTAACGAAACAAGTTCGGGATACAGCGTTTTATGCTAGTGATTCACTAGGGTTCCAGTGTATGGGTTTTGATTATGTGGTTAATAAAGAAACAAAACAAGGATATATTGTTGAGATGAGTTTTGGCTTTTCTAAGGATGCTTTGATGCAAGTTGGAGGGTATTGGGATCGTGTCGGGGAGTGGCATGATGAACCGTTAAATGCTCCGGAAGAAGTTTTGAAAAATCTTCTAACTTAAATTAGAATGTGCCAATTGAGGATAATAGTGTACATAATTAAATTATGTGTATTTCAATCAAAATACAGAAAGGGTTTATATGAGCGGACAGAATATTAGCGATATAGAAAATCGAGTTTATCTCGGTATCAGTAAAGACACTGTATATCCAACAAATGCAAAAGGATATAGTCCAAAAGTAGAATACCCGGAATATGTTTTTGGAAGTAATAATTTATCGTTAGAAAACCCGGTATATGATTTGGTTAGAGAAGGCTTTTATACTTTGGGTTATGATAAAGTTAATTATGGAGTTAAGGAATGGAATCCTCTTGGGGAGTTTATAAATGAAGGAGATACTGTCTTAATAAAACCAAACTGGGTAATGCATTATAATAAAAACAAAGATCACCAAGATAATATGGAATGCTTGGTAACTCATCCATCTACTGTAAGAGCTGTTATAGATTACACCTTGATTGCACTGAAAAATACTGGTAGAGTGATAATTGCGGATGCCCCAATGCAAGGTTGTAATTTACAAGAAATGTTTTCAAAAACCGGATATCTGGAATTGTTTGAATTCTATAAAAGTGAAGGCATCCATTTGGAAATTATTGATTTAAGGCAATGCAGAGTCAATACGAATAAGCATATTATTACGGAGACGATAGCAATAAATGGAGAAGACCAATCGATACAAGTTGAATTGGGACAAGAATCTGCTCACTTATCTGATAGTAATTTACGATATAAAGTTTCTGATTATAAAGCAGACAATACCAATCAATATCATCACGATAGGATACATACCTATAACATAAACAAAAATGTTTTACTCGCCGATGTCATTTTAAATATGCCAAAACCAAAATGCCATAGATTAGCGGGATTAACAGCAGCTCAAAAGAACATAGTTGGAATCACTTATGATAAAGCGTGTCTTCCACATAGATCGATTGGAGCGAAAATTAGTGGTGGAGATGAGTATCAGAAGAGAAGTATAATAAAAGCTCTGATTACGAGAATAGAAGAGAAGAAGCTAGGGCTAACACAAAATGGAAAAACATTTTCAGCGATTATACTACAATTTTTAATTGCAATACTATACGTTTCAGTAAAAGTTTGTTCGAAAGATAAAGTTATGATTGGAAGTTGGTATGGTAATGATACTATTTGGAGAACAGTAAGCGATTTAAATTTCATTGTAAGATATGCAGATAAAAATGGTGCTATTAGAGATACTCCGCAAAGACGAATATTAAATATTGCAGACATGATTATCGCTGGACAAGGTAATGGGCCAGTTGGTCCATCTCCAAAAAATCTTGGAATGATATTAATTGGTGAGGATTCTAGCTTAATAGACGCTATTTGTGCAAAGATAATGGGATTTAATATAGAAAAAGTACCGGGGCTAAATAGTACAATGAGGAATAATAGATTAAGGGTTGAAGGAATTAAGAACATTTACTCCAATAATCAGAAATACAATAATGTGTTGTTTGAAGATTTTTTACCAGATGAAAATTGGAGATTTATACCTCATGATTCATGGAAGGATTTTATAGAAAATTATTAAGAAAAACAACAGCAGAGGACAGATGATTATGAGTAAAAAGGAAACAATTTTATATGTAGGAAACTTCTCCTTTCCACTTGGCAACGCCGCTGGCAAAAGAGTATATGCTAATGGAAAAATTCTTCGGGAACTTGGATATAAAGTTGTCTTTATTGGAATGGATAAAGAAATAAATAGTTCGGAAACTTTAAAATCAACTCAAAATGAATACGATGGATTCACATATTATAATTTCCCGTACCCAAATAAAAACCTTGATTGGTTAAATTATAGAACTATATTTAATAAGTTGATTGAGCTTTTGATTTCCGAAGAAATAATTAATGATTTAGATTTTATTATATGTTATGGCAGTCCAAGATTATCTTTTTTTATCACTAAAATAATTAATAATTTAAAAAAATATAACATAAAAGTTGTTACTGACAGTGTAGACTGGCTAACTATTAAAACAAATAATTTCATTTTTGATTTGATTAAGTGGGCTGATAATACATATCAGATGGCTTATGCTAATAAAAAGGCAGCAGGTGTTATAGCTATCAGTAGTTATTTAGCTAATTACTATAAAAAAAATGGGCGCTTAACTGTTACAATACCATCACTTTCCCCATTTGATTATTCCTTAATGGAACCAAATCTTATTTGTAATGATAGAAAGGTAATAACATATGCAGGATTACCTTTTAGAAAAGGTCAAGAAATAAAGAATTGTAACAATCTAAAAGATCGGATTGACAAGACTATTAAATTGTTTTATCATGCGAAACAAAATAGTTGTGAATTTATTTTTAATATATATGGATTTACAAAAGAAGAATATTTAATAGTCTTACCAGAACAAAAAAAATATATAGATGAGCTTAATGATAGTATCTTTTTCCATGGATATAAATCAAATGAGGAGGTTACAGCAAGTATATTAAATTCTGATTATTCTATTTTTATTAGAGATGTGAACAGAGATACTTCAGCAGGTTTTCCTACAAAGTTTTCAGAGAGTATTAGTCTTGGGACCCCAGTTATAACAACTCGTACAAGTGATTTGGCTAATTATCTTGTGGAAGGCTTGAATGGTTTTTTCCTTGATTTTGATGATGAAATTGCACAACAACAATTGAATAAAATTTTATCAAATGATAGTAGTAGTGTTTTAAAAATGAAGAAGTACTGTATTGAAAATAATCCATTGTACTATATGCATTTTATAGATGTAATGCGTACTTTCCTTAAAGAGCTAGAACGATAATGTGATGAAATTAGTCGTATTTATATTTGAATTTCATAGAAAAGTATTACAAATGAAACTTTGAGGAGGTACTGATGAAAATTGCATTTTTGGGAGATATCGCACTAATAGGAAAATATGACTTATCACAAAATCCATTTGCTAAAGAGAGACTTCAAATAATTGCAGATAAATTATCTGAGTTTGATTATGTTGTAGCTAATTTAGAAACGCCGTTAACAAGAAAAACCAAAACAATGGTTTGTAAATCGATGCATCTTAAGACACCTCCTGAGAATGTAGAATTATTGAAGTTCTTACACGTCAATGCAGTATCTTTATCAAATAATCATTTAAATGATTATGGAAGGCAAGGTTTAAACGACACAATAAATACTTTACAACAAAATGGAATTGAGTGGTTTGGTGCAAATTCTAAACAATTAATAAAAGATATAAAAGGAGAGAAAGTTTGCTTAAGTGGATTTTGCTGCTATAGTACAAATGGAACTGGATATCTAGATAATACTTCAAAGTATGGGGTCAATACACTCACATACGATAATGTGATAAAACAATTGGAGACAGATAAGAAAAACAACGTATTTAGTATAATGTCCTTTCACTGGGGAGATGAACATACTGATTATCCAAAGTATGAGCATATATGTTTGGCAGAATTAATTGCTAAACAAAAAGATGCCTTGATAGTTGGGCATCACCCACACATCATTCAAGGAGTTCAAAAGATTATTCATTCTTTGGTAGCTTATAGTTTGGGAAACTTTTTGTTTGATGATATGGTTTCTATCAATGGGAATTTTTCTTTAAAACAGAATCTTAATAATAAGATGTCTTTTATATTAGAGGTTGACATAGTAAATGCATCAATAAATAGCTATCAATATTATGGCTTTAGGGATGAATTAGATAAAATAGAGCTTTTTGATATTAATGATAAGTTAAATCAAATATCCGGAAAGTTAGCCAATATTAATGATATTGCAGCTTATGAAGCTATCAGAAAAAGTCAGATTAATAAGGTGATACTAGAGAAGTTTGGTAAACATGATTTGAAGTGGTTCTCAAGTAGATTGAATTATTATTCAGTAGGAGCATATATCTCAGGTAAATTAAGAAAGAAAAAATATATAAAGGAAGCAACAAAATTTTTAAGTAGAAAAATACAAATGTAAAACTATCATAGTAATAGCAAGAAAATTTCATAACATAACAAAAAGAGGGAGTAGGAATAATGACATATATATTAACTTTATATGGAATGATTGTTGGTAATATTAAAAAGAATTCTAATATAATATGCTGTTTTTTGATATCACTAATGACAATTCTTTTTTCTCTCAATACAAATAACTCTGATTATAATAATTACTTAGCGATTTTTGCAGCATGCGTTCAAGATGTGAATAGTACCAATGCAGGTCCTGCTTACCGTTATTTATGTAATTTTTCTGGAAAAATAGGTTTAAACTATAATCAAATGTTATTGTTTATAGTATTTGTGTGCCTTATACTTATAATAACAACTATTAAAAAGCATACAAAAAATTGGAACTTTGTACTTGTTTTGTATATAATATTCCCTTTCTTTATTGATGTAGTCCAAGTAAGAAATTTTATAGCAATGTCAATTATTGTTTTCTCTTTTAATTACTTATTATCATTAAAAAGAGGAGGTAATATAAAATTTGTAATATGTGTAATAATTGCGACGCTATTTCATAGTGTTGCTATTATTTATATGGTTTTTCTTTTGGCTAAGATACTTTCAAAAAAATGGTTAATTTTTATAAGTTTACTGGGAACAATTATTGGTTTAACAATAACAAGTACTGATATACCTTATAGGTTGGCTTTAATGTTTTTACCAATTTCAAAAGTAACATTTTTTACTAATACAATAGGATTAGGTTTTGGGTTATTGTTTAATGCTATTATGCAAATTGCTTCCGTCGTGTTAGTTGCATATTCATATCATATTATTCAAGTAAGAAGTAAAAAGAATGTAAAAGATAAATATTATATAGATAAACAAAGACTGGTTAATTTGGTTTTAAAAATAAATATTATATTATTGCCAATTATATCTCTATATTATTATAATGCAACATTTACAAGAATCTATAGGAATGTATTTATACTAAATTATATTGTATTTGCATTAACTTATATAGAATATCAAATAAAAACAAAAAAAAGATTTACCTATATCTTAATTGTTTTTTTATATACAATGGCTATGTGTGCTATAAATATTGGTCCATATATCCAAGATACATTAATAGCGATACTAAATAATAACTTATTATTTAAGTAAGGAAAGGATAAAACTATGAGATTAGTGGTTGCTTATGGTTGCAATGATGCATACGTAGAATATACAGGTATATCAATGATTTCTCTGTTTGAAAATAATAAAGAATTTGAATTTATTGATATTGTTTTTGTGGATATGAATCTTTCTGATGAATCTAAATCTATTTTTGTAAGTATTACAAATAAATACAATAGAAATATACGGTTTGTTCCTTTTGCTATATTATGTAAGGAATTAAAAATTGATTCTATTGGTAGACATATTCAAACTATTTACGCTAAGCTCTTTTTTTCAAGATTAGAAGATGTAGATAAGATATTATATATTGATAGTGATACGATTATAGATGGATCGTTGGAAGAATTATGGAAAATGGATATTGAAGAGTTTTATATTGCTGGTGTCGAGACAATAAGTTCGGTGAAATTAAATACTTCGGTAGGAATGAGTATGAGTGATTGTTTTATTAATGATGGAGTAGTGTTAATAAATTTGAAAAAATGGCGTGTAGATGATATTGAAAAAGAATTTATAAGTTACATAAAAAAATATAATGGTAATCCACCAGTATATAGTGAAGGAACAATAAATGCTGTATGCAAAGGGAATATACTCAGAATTAATCCTAGATATAATTTATTAAGTGGTATTATATTCTATAAAGTTAAAGACATAATAAAAATGACACAAATGGATTTTTATACGCAAGAAATAATAAATATGGCAGTTAGTAAGCCTGTAATAATACACTATTTATGTGGATTTTATAATAGGCCATGGAATAAAAGATGCTCTCATCCATTAAAAAGTAGGTACCTATACTATAAAGATATTTCTCCTTGGAAAGATGAAAAATTAAAATCAGATAGATTACCGGTAAGGTTGACTATAATAAAAATACTATATATGATATTGCCGTTTCGTCTTTTTCAATTAACAAGAAGTATTTTAGGAACTAAATAAAAGTGTTGGAGGAATAGACATGTTTAAAGACAAAATATTGTTAATAACAGGTGGTACTGGTTCTTTTGGTAATGCTGTGCTTGAAAAATTTCTATATTCGGATCTTGCAGAAATTCGAATTTTCTCCCGTGATGAAAAGAAACAAGATGATATGCGCCACAAATATAATAATGATAAAATTAAATATTACATTGGTGATGTAAGAGATTTGCAAAGCATAAAAAACGCCATGTATGGAGTGGATTATGTGTTTCAGGCAGCGGCTTTAAAACAAGTTCCTTCTTGCGAGTTCTTTCCATTAGAAGCGGTTAAGACGAATGTAATCGGTACGGATAATGTATTGACTGCTTGTATAGAATCAGGTGTTAGCAAAGTTATCTGTTTATCAACGGATAAAGCTGCATATCCGGTAAATGCAATGGGAACTTCAAAGGCAATGATGGAAAAAGTATTTGTTGCAAAATCAAGAACAGTGGATCCAAATAAGACTTTGATTTGTGGAACAAGATATGGTAATGTAATGTGTTCTAGAGGATCTGTTATTCCACTATTTATTGAACAAATTAAAGCAGGTCAACCATTAACAATAACAGAGCCAAAAATGACGCGATTTATTATGAGTCTTGAAGAAGCAGTAGAACTTGTTTTATTCGCTTTTGAACATGCTGAAAGTGGAGATATTATGGTTCAAAAAGCACCCGCCACGACAATTGAAGTATTAGCCAGGGCTGTAAAAGAGTTGTTTCATGCAGAAAATGAGATTAAAGTAATTGGAATTCGTCATGGCGAAAAAATGTATGAAACATTACTTACGAATGAAGAGTGTTCTCATGCGATTGACATGGGGGATTTCTATCGTGTTCCGGCTGATAATAGAGATCTTAATTATGATAAATACTTTATAAATGGTAATCAAGAAAGAGCTAAATTATCAGAATTCAATTCCAATAATACTGAGTTACTTACGGTAGAACAGACAAAACAAAAAATGCTAACTTTATCTTATATTCAGGAAGAAATAAAAGCTTGGGAGAATAGATAATGAAAATTTTAGTTACCGGAGCAAAGGGTTTCATAGGAAAAAACTTAATAGCAGAATTAATTAATCGTAAATATGAAGATATCTTTGAATTTGACATCGATACGGAACTTTCGTTATTAGATGAATATACCAGGGATTGTGAGTTTGTTTATCATCTTGCAGGAATTAACAGACCAAATGATGAAAAAGAATTCATGGAAGGAAATTATGGCTTTACTACCGTATTGCTTGATAAACTAAGAGAACATGGTAATAAATCACCTATTCTAATTACATCTTCTATCCAAGCGGAGTTTGATAATCTTTATGGTAAAAGTAAAAAAGCTGGTGAAGATGTACTATTCTCCTATGAAAAAGTAACTAGGAGTAAAGCATTGGTATACCGATTACCTAACGTATTTGGAAAATGGAGCAGGCCTAATTATAACAGTGCAGTTGCAACTTTTTGTAATAATATTGCAAATAACATAAAAATTAAAGTAAATGACCCAAAAGTAGTTATGAACTTAGTTTATATCGACGATGTTGTTGATGAATTCATACATGCTTTAGAAGGTAAAGAAAACAAACTTAATCAATACTGTTATGTTCCGGTTGTACATACCGTAACACTTGGAAAGATAGTAGATTTAATTCAATCCTTTAAAGAAAGCAGATCAAATCTAACTGTACCTAATATGGGAAATGAATTTGAGAAGAAACTTTATAGCACCTATTTAAGCTATTTACCGAAGGATGAATTCAGTTATCCATTAAAGATGAATGTTGATGATAGAGGTTCTTTTACAGAGTTCATTAGAACTCCAGATAGGGGACAAGTATCTGTCAATATTTCAAAGCCGGGTATAACAAAAGGAAATCACTGGCATCATACAAAAAACGAGAAGTTCTTAGTAGTAGAAGGTAAAGGATTAATTCAATTTAGAAAGATTGATAGTGATGAAGTTATAAATTATCATGTTACGGGTGTAAAATTAGAAGTAGTAGATATTCCTACAGGATATACTCATAACATCATTAATGAGGGTGATACCGACATGGTTACAGTGATGTGGGTAAGTGAAGCTTTCAACTGTGAAAAACCAGATACCTATTTCTTAAAAGTTGAAAATTAGATAGAAAGGAATTATGTCAAATGAGTAAATTAAAGGTTATGACTATTCTTGGTACCAGACCAGAGATTATTAGATTATCTGCTTGCATTAAAGCCTGTGATAAATATTTTGATCATATTTTGGTACATACAGGACAAAACTGGGACTATACACTGAATCAAGTATTCTTTGATGATCTTGAACTGAGAGCACCTGATTATTATCTGGATGGTGTGGGTAAAAACCTAGGTGAGACTATGGGAAATATTATAGCAAAGTCTTATGAATTGATGGTAGAAGTAAAACCGGATGCTATATTGCTTTTAGGAGATACAAATTCAGCCCTGTCAGCGATATCTGCCAAGAGATTAAAGATTCCTATCTTTCATATGGAGGCTGGTAATCGTTGTTGGGATTGGAATGTGTCTGAAATGATTAATAGAAAGATTGTTGATCATATTTCAGATATTAACATGCCATATACAGAGCATAGTAGAAGATATTTATTAAGTGAAGGTATCGATGGAAAGACAGTATTCGTGACGGGTTCACCTATGCGAGAAGTACTACGTGATCATATGAGTAAGATTTTATTGAGTGATGTGTTGGATAGATTACAACTAGAAAAAGGTAAGTATATACTTGTATCTGCACATAGAGAAGAGAATATTGATAATGAAGATAATTTTATGTCTCTAATGAATGCAATAAATCACATTGCTGAAAAATATCAGATGCCAGTAATATACTCCACACATCCAAGAAGTAAAAAATTCATTGATCAAAGAAATTTTGTGTTCCATCCATTGGTTGAAAATATGAAGCCCTTTGGATTTATTGATTATAATAAATTGCAGATGAATAGTTATTGTGTCTTATCAGATAGTGGAACACTTTCTGAAGAAAGCGCTATGCTAGGATTTGCAGGTGTTTTAATAAGAACTTCTACCGAGAGACCAGAAGTATTAGATAAAGGAACTGTTGTTATTGGAGGCATCACTGGTGAAGATGTTGAACAAGCAGTTGAGTTAGCACTTGCAATGTGGGATAATAATGAAGAAGTAGTCATGGCTGAGGATTATGCCGATACAAATGTATCTGTTAAGGTTGTTAAATTGATTCAAAGTTATACAAAGATTGTGAATAAGACTGTATGGCTTAAATAAAATAAGAAATGATATTAGGATATTGGTGAACCATGTTAAAAACACAAGACTTATACATTGAGGTTTAATAATGAAAAATGTTAGAATAGAAAAAAATAACAGTAGATTACATTCTTTTTTGGAGAATTTCATATTTTCATTTTCTTCCAATTTGTTTTCATTTCTTACTTCTGCAATAATAGCATTAATAATACCTAGGTTTTTAGGAGTAACAGAATATGGATATTGGCAATTGTATTTTTTATATATTTCATATACAAATTTAATACAAATGGGTTGGTGTGATGGCGTATATTTAAGATATGGTGGAAAAGAATATGAAAAATTAAATAAAGGACTTATTGGTTCACAGTTTTGGTATTTGCTATTTTTTAGTATTATTTTTTTGTTTACACTATTAGTTCCATTGACTTACTTTAAATTTGAGTTTGTAAATGTACATTTAATATTTTTTGCATTAATAGTAAGCTTTATAAATAATCCAGGCGGAATATTATATTATATTTTACAAGCTACAAATAATATAAAGAAATATGCGAAGATTGTAATGATAGATCGTAGCTTTTTCTTGATTGTTTTAGCAATTTTCTTAATTACAGGTAATAAAAATTATCATTTTATTATTATTTCCGATATAATAGGAAAATTATGTGCATTTTCATTAGCTGTTTATTATTGTAAAGATATAGTGTTTACTAAAATCACTAATTTTAAAGAAAGCATTATTGAGGCACTCAGAAATATAAATGCAGGTTTTAAATTAATGATAGCTAATATTGCAAGTCAATTGATTTTGGGTATCATTAGGTTGAATATTAATAATTATTGGGGTATTGATGTTTTTGGAAAAGTTTCACTGACATTGAGTATTTCTGGTATATTCATGATTTTTATTAATGCAATGTCGATGATTATCTTTCCTTTACTTCGACGAATATCTAATAAGTATCTGTCAGCAATGTATAATAATATACGAACAATATTAATGATTCCTATAATGTTTATATTAATATTTTTTTATCCATTAAAACAGATTATTACATTATGGTTACCGCAATATTCAGAAGGTTTGATTTACATGACTTTACTGTTTCCAATTATAATTTATGAAAGTAAAATGTCTTTATTAGTTAACACGTATTTAAAAGCTTTACGAAAAGAAAAACAAATGCTAATTATTAATATAGTAGCAGTTGCATTAAGTTTCACTATTAGCTATATTACAGTTTATATATATAATGATTTAGATTTAACAATAATATCAATAGTATTTATACTTGCATTTAGGTGCATTCTTGCTGATTTATATGTTTCTATATTATTAAAGGTTAATGTGAATAAGGATATTATTTTGGAATTAATGATGAGCATTATATTTATACTATCAAATTGGTATGCTGGAGGATGGTTAGGAGTTGGAGCTTATTTTATTGCATATATTATATATTTATTAATTAAACGTAAAGATATAATTATTACATATATAGAATTAAAATCATTAAATCAAAAAATAAATATAAATGAATGATAGTATGGTTTTAATGAAAGAGAAAGCTCTTGAAGGTTAGTGTTAATATTTAAAGGAGATTAAAAAATATGAATAAATTAGCAGTAAGTATTCCTACGTATAATAATCCTGACATTTTGAAAGAAACATTAGATAGAGAAGCATATATGCTTAAAGAAAATAATGTATTGATTTATATATTTGATAGCAGTACAAATGATTTTACACAAAATCTAGTTATGTCATATATAAATGATAAGAATTTAAAAAATATTTTTTATAATAGAAGTGATAGTTTAAATTTAGATCATAAAACATATCATGCCGTGATCTTAAGTAATGTAGAATATGTATGGTTATGCGGGGATAGCATTATAATAAATCAAAAAAGTTTAGAAATGGTTTTAAATTTACTAGATAAAAATTTTGATATTATTGTTTTAAATGATAGAGACAGAGAAAAGATAGGACTTAAGGAATATAATAATAGTCTTGAATTTTTTAAAGAATGTTGTTGGTGCTGTACCTTTTATGGGAGTACTATCCATAGAGCAAGCATTTTTATAGATTTAGATAAAGATTACCTATTCAACAAATATCAGGGTAGCTTTTTCCTTTATGTTTGCGGATTATTTGAAGGTATCGCAGAAAAAGAATTAAAAGCAATTCATATCCCGATTGTATTTAGAGAAATTAATAGGATGAAAAAAAGAAGTTTTTGGTTAAGAAATGCTTTTGATGTGTTTGGAGTAAAATGGATTAATTCTATAAATAAGTTACCCATGCAATACGATATTTATAAGAAAAATGTAATTTTAAAGCATGGTATATTAGCAGAACTTTTCAGTAAAAAAGGATTACTTAAGTTAAGATATTACAATGCCTTAAATATTGAAACTTATATAAAGTATAATGATATACTTTGCCAAATATCAAATGTTAACATGAATAGTATAAAAAGAATTGCTAAAACACCAAGAATTTGTTGCTATATCATTACTTTTTTAAACAGAATTAAGGTAAGAATTCAATTGATTTTTAGTAATAATAAGAATATTTAAAATAATTTGACTTTGAATTTATTAGGAGGATAAAATAATGAAAGTTGTAATTTTAGCCGGAGGATTTGGCACAAGAATAAGTGAAGAGAGTCATTTAAAACCCAAACCCATGATTGAGATTGGTGAAAAACCAATGTTATGGCATATTATGAAGTATTATTCGGCTTTTGGATTTGATGAATTTATTATCTGTTGTGGGTACAAGCAGTATGTCATAAAAGAGTTTTTTGCCGATTATTATTTGCATATGTCGGATGTTACTTTCGATTTTACTTCAGAAAATAAAATGATTGTTCATAACAATACTACTGAACCATGGAAAGTTACGCTTATTGACACAGGACTTAATACAATGACTGGAGGGCGCATTAAACGCGTAGCATCATATATAGGCGATGAACCATTTATGCTTACCTATGGAGATGGAGTTGCAAATGTAGATCTTCACAAACTCGCAGAATTTCATAAATCACACGGAAAGATAGCAACGATTACGGCAATTCAACCCGGTGGTAGATTTGGTATGCTTGATATTAATGAATCAGATAGTATAAATCGCTTTAAAGAAAAAACAAAAGAAGACGGTGGCTGGATTAATGGAGGGTTTATGATTTTAAATCCTGAAATAATTAACTATATTGACGGAGATGATTGTATTTTGGAACGATATCCGTTGGAAACAGTAGCTTCTGAGGGTGAGTTGAAAGCATTTAAACATCATGATTTTTGGCAATGCATGGATACTTTGAGGGATAAGCAATTATTAGAAAATTTATGGGAGTCTAATACTGCTCCATGGAAAGTGTGGTAATTTCAAATGCTTGATTTTTTTAGTGGTAAGAAAATATTCATAACAGGACATACAGGATTTAAAGGAACGTGGTTATGCAAAATGCTTATAAATGCTGGAGCTGAGATCACTGGGTATTCACTTGAACCACCAACGAATCCCAACCTATTTGAGATATCTAGAAATCATGAAGGAATGAATTCAATCATTGGAGACATTAGAGATTTTGACCATATTGAAAAAGTATTTCATAAGGTACAACCTGAGATTGTTATTCATTTAGCTGCTCAGCCAATTGTAAGAGAATCCTATAATAACCCACGCTATACTTATGAAACAAATGTAATGGGTACTGTAAATATTTTAGAATGTATTAGATTAAATAATTGCGTAAAATCATTTTTAAATGTTACAACCGATAAAGTATATCAGAACAGTGAATGGGTATGGGGCTACCGCGAGAATGATCCTTTAGATGGTTATGATCCATATTCTAATAGTAAATCTTGTTCTGAACTTGCAACACATAGTTATAAAAAATCTTTTTTTTCGGATAGAAACATTGGAGTATCAACTGCCAGAGCAGGAAATGTTTTAGGAGGAGGAGATTTTGCTAAAGATAGAATTATTCCAGACTGCGTAAGATGTTTAGAAAAAAAAGATGATATTATAATTCGTAATCCATTTTCAACAAGACCTTACCAACATGTACTAGAACCTTTATATGCATACCTATTGATTATACAAAAACAATATGAGAATTCAACATATGGTGATTATTATAATGTAGGGCCCGATGAGTGTGATTGTATTACTACCGGAAAACTTGCAGATTTGTTTTGTGATAAGTGGGAACAGGCGACCGGTTCGAAAATCGAATGGGTTAACCAATATGATGGTGGACCTCATGAAGCGAATTTCTTAAAGCTAGATTGCTCAAAGTTGAAATCTGTCCTTGGATGGAATCCTAGATGGAATATTGATATGACAATTGAAAAAGTAATAGAATGGACGAAAGTCTATCTTGAAGATGGTAATATAGTTTCTATGATGAATAAACAGATTGAAGATTTTTTAGGAGGTACCAAATAAATGTTTGATAATATGACTGAACAAGATGCAAAAAAACAAATTCTGAATATGGTTTCGGAATATTGTGATACCTATCATAATAAAAAAAATTATATCGAGGGAGATCGTATTCCTTATGCTTCAAGGTATTATGGCCATGAAGAAATGGTTAATTTAGTAGATAGTTCTCTGGAATTTTGGCTAACTTCAGGTAGATATACCGATGAGTTTGAAACAAAATTTGCCAAATATTTAGGCGTAAAATATTGTTCATTGGTAAATTCGGGCTCTTCAGCAAATTTACTTGCATTTATGGCATTAACATCTCCACTACTTGGAGAACGCCAAATAAAACGGGGAGATGAAGTCATTACTGTAGCTGCTAGTTTTCCAACTACAGTTACTCCTATTATTCAGTACGGAGCGATACCTGTATTTGTAGATGTTACAATTCCACAATACAATATTGATGTCACAAAATTAGAAGAGGCTTTATCTGATAAAAGTAAAGCAGTG
>Ga0123339_10001521_pt1 | contig 16115 bp, 12 predicted proteins | sample lystaG_FD_89956 | JGI IMG/M metagenome (GOLD analysis project Ga0123339, IMG submission 89956) | Glacier valley bacterial and archeal communities from Borup Fiord, Nunavut, Canada, to study Microbial Dark Matter (Phase II) -... | ecosystem: Environmental > Aquatic > Freshwater > Ice > Glacier ... | reverse complement strand
GGCCGACCTGTACCGCTGGTGCTTTGGGTGTGAAATCCGCGAGGTGTACGCCACGCTGGGACGCACTCCTGGCTCGAGCGTCGAAACCTCGGGCCTGCTCTTAGTCACGCTCGAGAACGGGGTTCAGGCCAGCATCGACTGTAGCTGGAGCCGTCCCGGCAGCTACCCGCGCTGGGGACAGCTCACGCTCGAGATTGTGGCAGAGAACGGCGCGCTGCGGGTGGACCCTTTCGCAGAGCACCTCAGCCTGTACGGGAACACCTTACCGGGACCGCAGTGGGTGAGTTTTTCGCCCGACCCCAACCGGGCCATGCTGAGGGCCTTCCTCGAGAGCGTGGAGCGTGGCTCGCCCCCTCCGGTCACTTGGCTCGACGGCTACCGCGCCCTGCAAGTGGTGCTGGGCGCATATGCCTCGAATCAGTCCGGTCAGCCGGAAGTGCTCTCGAGCGAAATTAACTAGATTGCTGGGTTGGTGGGTGATGAGTGGTGAGCTATGGGTGATGCGCTAAAAAACTTGTGGGACGATTGTTTTCATTTCTTGACGCAGATGGAACACGCTTTGCACCAATCGCTCGAGTCGCCGGACGCGTTCTGCTCGAGGGCCGCGCCGTGAGTCACCTGTGGTTGCTGGGCATCGACGGCGGCGGCAGCCACACGCGGGTGCTGATTCGCTCGAGTGAGGGCGAGGTGCTGGGGTCCTGGCAGGGTCCGGGCAGCAACCCCTTTGACCACCCGGATTGGCGCGCCACCCTGATACAGCTCCTTGGGGGCTTGCCGATTCAGCCGCGCGAGATTGCGGCGTACTGCGTCGGGCTGGCGGGCCACAGCGACCTTCCCAGGGTGAGCGACGAGCAGTCCAAACTCATTCGCCTGCTGTTTCCGGGAGTGCCAGGAACGGTGGTCAACGACGCACAAATCGCGCACGACGGGGCGTTTCTGGTTCAGGCCGGGGTGCTGCTCTTGGCGGGCACCGGGTCCGCCGCCTGGACCTCGGATGGGCAGGGTCGGCACGGGCGGGTGGGGGGGCAGGGTGAAGCGTATGGCGACGAGGGCAGCGCGCACTGGATTGGACGGCAAGCCCTCTCGCGGCTGGTGCGCGCCCTGGATGGACGCCGACCCGACCCCCCTTTCAAAGACGCTCTGCTGCCGTATTTCCAGCTCGAGGACCCCACTCCACACGCGGTGCTCGAGTGGACCCACGCCACCCATCACCCCCGGTCTCGCATCGCCAGCGTGGCGCAGTGGGTGGACGCCCTGGCCGCACAGGGAGAACCCACCGCCACGTCGCTGATGAGGGAAGCCGGATGCTTGCTGGCCGAACTGGTCGAGGCGTCGTGGCTGGGCCAGTCCCCGGAATTAGCAAAGCGCTGGAGCTGCGCGGGCAGCGTCACCGGAAGCGCTCGAGTGCAAGAGGCACTCATGCGCCTCCTGGGAGAAAGCCGCTACTGTCCGGCTGTGTATACTCCGCTCGAGGGAGCCGTCTGGCGGGCGGGAGAGCTGCTCAAGTCCGTTCGCCCCTGAGCAAACCTGAGCAAACCGAGAAACGAAAATCGAGAAAATCCAGCGCGAGGAAACCCATGAACGAACCCATCATCACGTCCGAAATCCGTGAAGCTCCGCAGGTGATTCGTACCCAACTTTCTCAAAATATTGAAGTCGTGGCCACTCTGGTGCGCGAACTCGAGCGAAAAAGACCCCCCTTTGTGGCTACCATCGCACGCGGCAGCAGCGACCACGCCTGCACCGTGCTCAAGTACGCGCTCGAGACCACGCTGGGCTGGCCCACCGCCACGCTGGGGCCGAGCGTTCACACCCTATACGGTGGGGCGCTGCATCTGGAGGGCGCGCTGGTGATTGCGGTGTCGCAGTCCGGCTCGAGTCCCGACCTGGTTGAGACGCTGAGGATGGCCCGCAAGAGTGGGGCGCGGACCGTGGCCGTGGTCAACGTCGAGAACAGCGAACTGGCCAGGGCCGCCGAGTTCGTACTGCCGATATGTGCAGGCGAAGAGCGGGCGGTGGCCGCCACCAAGTCGTTTATGGGCAGCCTGACCGCCTTTTACCCGGTGCTGGCCGCGCTGACCCAGGACGCCGCGCTCAACCGGGCGCTCGAGCGCCTGCCCGACCTGCTCGAGGGCTTGACCCCACTGGAAGCGCGTCTGAGTGCTCGAGCCGAGCGTTACCGCTTTGCCGAGCACCTGCTAGTGCTGGGTCGCGGCCTGCTGCTCGGCATAGCCCAGGAAGCCGCGCTCAAGCTCAAGGAGATGTGCGGCCTGCACGCCGAGGCCATCAGCACCGCCGAATTCCGGCACGGCCCCATGCGCCTGCTGGCCGAGGGCTATCCGCTGTTCGGCTTTTCTAGCACCGACCCCGCCGGACTGTCCACCCTGAGTGCCTGCGCCGAGTTCGCCCGTCAGGGGGCAGACCTAACCCTGCTAGGAACGGGGCCAGAGGCCGCTGAGCACCACCTGGCGCTGCCCGAAACCGACCACCCTCTCACCGACCCGGTGGTCAGCATTTTGGCGTTTTACCACTTCGCGGTCTCGCTGGCCCTGCGCCGGGGCCAGGACCCAGACAGGCCACTGCTGCTGAGCAAAGTGACCCAGACGCGCTGAGCGATAGACTTCTTTTAGAAGTAGCAATGAGCTGTGATACGGATTCCGATTGATTCCGTTAAGTGTTCCGCTCCGCTACACACCACTCCACAATCGGAACCGTACTTTTTCCCATCCGCTCCGCTGTCTTGAGCAGAACGGCACCTAGCGGGCCTGCTCGCTGGAAATATCAGAAACTACTTTTCCGATATTTCCGGAATCCTTATGAGTGATGCCCAGCACGGCCTGTACCTCCTAGGATTTAGACTTATGAACGAAGTCGAATAACAAAACCAGTGCTCATGGCGCTCGGTCAAAGCTCGAGCACCAACCGCGCTCCCCCCTCGAGCCGATTTTCGGCCCACACCCGCCCTCCATGCAGGGTGACAATGGTCTGTACGATGGCCAGGCCCAGACCGCTGCCCCCACTGTGCCTCGAGCGGGAAGCGTCGGTGCGAAAAAAGCGCTCGAAAACCTTCTCGAGCGCCTCCATAGGAATTCCGGGGCCGCTGTCTTCCACACTCAAACGTATTCCTGAGTGCAAGTGCTCGAGTCGTACCCTCACCGTTTTGCCGCCTGGAGTGTGGCGCAGAGCATTCTCGAGCAGGTTGTAAAACACCTGCACCAGTCTCTGGCGGTCGGCCTTCACAAACAAACTGGGCACTGGACAGTACAGCTCCAGGGCGATGTTTCGTTCACGCGCGCGCTCCTCAAAAACCTGAACCTGCTCGGTCACGAAGGCGCACAGCTCGAGCGGCACAAGGTTGAGGTGCAGTTGCCCCGCATCGGCCAGCGAGAGGGTGCGGAGGTCATCCACCAGCCTGGAGAGCAGTTCGGTCTGCTCGAGCAAAATGCGGGCCGCATTTTCGTCTAAGGGTAAAACCCGGTCCACTCCGGCCTGAAGCCGCGCTCGCAGCACGGTGAGTGGGGTCCGCAGCTCGTGGGCTATGGCCGCGCTCGAGTCTCGCCGTTCCCGCTCGAGCGCCTCCAGACTCTCGGCCATCCCGTTAAAGTTACGGGCCAACTCCGACGCCTCATCCCCGGATTTAAGCTGACGGGGCGTGAGTTCCACCCGCGCTTCGAGCCGCCCTGCCGCCACCTCGGAGGCCGCTCGAGACACCGCCTGAAGCGGGCGAGCGATGCGGCGGGCCAGCAGCAGGGCCAGAACCAGGGCTAGAACACCCGGAATGAGGATAGGTAAAACCAGCTCTGGGCGCACTTCCAGGCGGGTAGGCGACCTGGACTCGTCTCCAAAAACCTTCTCGAAGCGCTGGTCGAACAGCTTTTGCAGGCTCGGCTCGAGCGAGTCGTAAAAGTGTTCAATCTCGAGGTTGAACACGTAAATAGTCAAAAACCCAATCGAGAGGGTGGTGACAAAAACCAGGGCCATCATGGTCAGGGAAAGCCGCCAGGACAGTTTCCCCAGACCCCGACCCAGCCGCCTGAACTGCTTCTCACTACGGCCCTCGAGCGCCCTCTTTTGCGCGCTCATCCCAGCCACAGCCGATACCCCACCCCGCGCACCGTCTCGAGCAGGCCCGGTGCGCCCTGCGCCTCGAGCTTGCGCCGCGCTGACCCCAGATGCACGTCCACGGTGCGCTCGAGTGCCTCGCCTTCGGACCAGCAGGCATCGAGCAACTCCGAGCGCGAAAAGGTTCGGTTGGGGTGGCGCGCCAGGTGCTCGAGCAAGCGAAACTCGGTCAGGGTCAGCTCGAGCCGCACCGTGCCCACCCAGGCCACCAGCGCCGAGGGGTCGATTTCGAGCGGTCCGGCCCGCAGGCGCTCTGCGGAGGGCGCGGCGCTCGAGCGCCGCAGCACCGCGCCCACCCGCGCCACCACCTCGTTGGGGTTGAAGGGCTTGACCACGTAGTCGTCCGCGCCCAGTTTGAGACCCAGCAGCTTGTCGAGGTCCTCGCCGCGCGCCGTGACCAGAATGACCGGGGTGCCCCCACTCGAGCGCAGTTTTTTGAGCACCTCGAGTCCGTCGAGTTCGGGCAGGTTCACGTCGAGCAGCACCAGGTCGGGGCGGGCGTGGTCGCTCAGGCGCAGCGCACTTTTGCCGTCCGAGGCGCGCTCGGTGCGGTAGCCGTCGCGCCGCAAATACGCCTCGAGCACCTTTGCGATGTGGGCCTCGTCCTCGACCACCAGAATCAGCGGGGCGTTCATAGGGTCAGCTTAAGGGCTGGGCGCGAGCGGTGGACGAAGGACTTGCAAAGATTGGGTAAAGAGAGCGGGCAATCCAGCTCGAGCCACGCTCTCCCACGCAATGCTCAATCGCTCAGAATCGTTAGACTTGGGTTAAAGAGTCCACCGCCGCCCAGGCTGCGCTCGAGCACAAACACGCTGGTGTCCTTCTCGAGCTTGGTCTTGCTGGTCCACAGCTCCATCGTAGACCCCGCCCTGCTCAGAACCAGATTGGTGGTGTTGCGGGCTATCCAGGCTTGCCCGGTCTGGCCCGGTTCAAAGGATTTGAGCTGAGCCGACCCAGAACCAGCGGTCAGCGAGAGTGCTTTGCTCGAGGGGCTGACGTTGTAAAGTCTCAGGCTGACCTGCCCATCCGGCGCAGGGCTACCGACATTTTCCTCGAAGGGCACGATGCGCGGGAACTCGCCTCCGCTCAGCACCAGGGTGTAGCGCTTTCCAATCTGGGTATCGAGGACAAAGGGGCGTGGGGCGGCCCGGTCCGAGAACAGGACCACGTTCTTGCGACCCGCGCCCACGCCCACATAGCTCGAGGCTTTGTTGGCCTCAATGCCACTTCTAACCTCGCAGCCCTCTATCCACAGGCTCAGTTTCTCGCTGGGCGAGGCCAGATTGACCACCCGAATCTGCTCGGCGTGTGCAGCGCTGGAAAGAAGCAGGACGATGGGAAGGGCGAGCAGGGAAGTTTTCATATTTGGCTCCTGGGAGGGTTGTCAAGTGCTATCCCTCTGCCCTGAAGTTAAAGCTCGGGTGCAAAGCTCCCGGCAAGCCTTCACAAAGATTTAGCAAAGCTCGAGCGCCTTCCAGATGCTTTGCACAACCTTCGCAATTTCATGCACCAAGCTTTGCGAACCTGCCGCACCCTGTAGGCAGGAGATGCCGAATGTGCGCCTATTACTACTAAGCCTTGTTCTATTGGCCTCGAGCGTCACCCTCGCCCAGACCGCTCCCGCCCCGCCCCTCACCTTGCAAGAAGCCCTCAAACTACTGCCCCAGTCACCCCAGTGGCGCGCGCTCGAGCGGGGCCAGGACGCGGCCCGTTTTGGACTCGAGGCCGCAAGAGGAGGGAGTTTCAACCTCTCGGCAGGCGGTGAACTCAGCGCCAGCCGTATCACCTTGCCCGAACTCGAGGGGCAAAACACCGCCTCGAGCGCCCTCACCACCAGCCTCACGGCTTCAGTTTTGCCGTGGGGCAGCGCCTTCGATGCGGTTCGAGTCCAGGAACGCAGCCTCGAGAAAATTCGTCTGGAGAATCGGGACGCCCGCGCCGAACTGGTGGCCGCCGTACTCGAGCGTTACGCGATGGTGGGCCTCTCCCAGCGCGACCTCGAGATTGCAGCGGTCAACCTCAAACTTGAAGGAGAGCGTCTGCGAATCGCTCGAGACCAGCGCGACACCGGGACCCTCACCCCGGCGGGCCTGCTCGAGGTCGAGGCGGCGCTCGAGACAGCAAAAGCCGCACAGAGACAGGCCGAAGCCGGACTCACCCTTTCCAAACGCGCCCTGTTTGCGGTATTGGGCCAGACTAAGCGGGAGGTGGCTGAGCGAGAGGTGGCTCCGCTCGAGTGGCCCACCCTGGCAGAACCCGCGCCGCTCACGCCGGACCTGCTCGAGAAAGCCGCGCTCAGCCGTCCAGAGTCGCGCCGCGCCGACCTGAACGTGCTCGATGCCCAGGACGCTCTGGACATCGCCACTCGAGACCGTTTTGTGCCACAGGGCAGTTTGAGTGCCAGCTTCGGCACAGTCGCTCGAGACGAATCGGGCGCGGTGTCTCAAAGTGGAACCCGACTCTCGAGCGAACTCAACCTGAACAGCGGAATCCTGGGACTTCAGGGCCGCTGGCAACCCGGCTCGAGCGCGTCTGGCAGCGCCCTCAACCTGGGGGCCAGCCTGAACTTTGCACTGTGGTCGCCGGGTGCAGACTCGAGGATTGAAAGCGCCAGAGCTGCGCTGGACGCCGCCGTGCTGGGCCGGGAGTACACCCGCTCGAGCGCAAAACTGGACCTCGAGACCCGCGTAAGTCAGGCCCAACTGGACGCGCTGAATCTAAGTGCGCTCGAGGCCAACCTGAAAACCGCCCAGCACAAACGCGACGATGCCGAAACCCGGCTGGGTCTGGGTTTGGCCACAGCGCTCGAGCGCAACGCCGCCCAGATTGCCCTGCTTTCTGCCCAGCGCGACCTCGAGAATTCCCGTCTGAACGCCCTGAAATCGCGGTTACGCCTACTGGCAGGGCTGGGGCAACTCCGGCTCGAGCCACCGTTAGGGTTGCCGGGGTTTTGAATTCGTTGATTGGAATTTTTTAGAAGGCGCAGAAAGCAGAAAGCAGTGCCTACCACGTCTGGTGCTTCGCAAAATCAGACTTATCAAAGAGGTCAAATTACACTCGAGAATAGAAATTTCGTTTTTGCTTTTACTTTCAATTTTGCTTTAAAACTTTCTTTCAGTTGTACTTTCTCGGTTCGGGAGATTCTCCCGTTCGTACTCGAGCCGCCACAATACCTCACCCCGTTCCCAGGAGAACCCTATGACCCACACCCGACCCTTGCGCTCGAGCCTTTCCCTCTCGCTCCTGTTCGCCTCGAGCACTTTTTTTCCCGCCACCCTGGCCCAGAGCGCCAGTGCGACCCTGACCCTCGAGCGGGCGGTTCAGCAGGCCCTGAATCAGAATGCCGAGGTGCTGAGTGCTGCCAGTGCGCTCAAGCAGTCTCAGAGCACCCTAGCAGCCAAAGAGAAGGACCCCAACGCCATCGTCACCGAGCTGCTCAGCAGCCGTCAGGCCGCGCAGCTCGCGGCGGTGCAGCTCACCTTCGTGCGGCTCGAGGTGACGAGCGACACGGTGAACGAGTTTTTCAACTACGCCGAAAACAAAGACGCGCTCGAGACCCTGACCGCTCAGGTCAAGCTTTCGGGTCGGCAACTCGAGATTGCACGGGCGCGGCTGGCGGTCAAGACCTCCACACCGGTGGAGGTGCAAAAAGCCGAGAACGACCTCGCCGGGGCGCGTCAGCAGCTCACCGACGCCACTGCCGTCCGCCCGGTCATCGCGGCGCGGCTGGCCCGCGTGCTGGGCCTGGACAAGGGAAGTACCCCCGTCATTGCCGAGCCGCCCGCGCTCAAGGCCCGAACCATCTCTCAGGTCGCGCTCGAGCAGAACCTCGACGAACGGGTTTTGAGCGTGGTGCAGGCGGCCCAGGCGCTCGAGGCCGCCGAACTGGGTGTCAAAGTTACCAACAACGACTACACTGCCGAGCAGACCCAGCGCGAGGCGCGGACAGGTCTCGAGAATGCGCGGCGGGCACTGAACACCGCCACCCGCAAGGCGCTGACCCAGACGCGAGACGCGTTTCGCAGTTCTCAGGACGCGCTCGAGGGAGCCGCTGTGGCCTCCAAAGCCCGCGACACTGCCGAGCGAACCCTGCAAAACGACACCGTGCGCTTGCAAAACGGCCTGATTGCCCGCATCGAACTCGAGGTTAGCCAGCTCAGCGCGCTCAGAGCCAGTCAGCAGGCAGCCCAGGCGGTCAATGCCTATCTGCGAACCCTGGCCGCCCTCTCGCTGGCCTCCGGGTTTGATGTCACCGGATTGCGGGGAAATTGATGCTCCGCACAGTCCTTCTTGCTCTGAGTCTCATGCTGGTACTGGCGGCCTGCAAACCCGACTCGAGCGCCACTGTTTCAAGCGATACTGTTTCAAGCGATACTGGCCAGACCCCTGTGCCCAAACCCGCGCTCGAGTTCACCCCGGTTCGCACCATCACCGCCACGGCTGGAACGCTCGAGGCCCGTCGCAAGGCCAGCGCCACCCTGAGCGCCACCCTGGACAGCGTGGTGGTGGCCGAGCAGTCCGGGCGAGTGGTCTCACAACAAAAGAGGGTCGGGGACCGGGTGAGGGCGGGCCAGACGGTGTTCACGCTCGAGGACGCCGCGCTGAGGACCCAGCTCGAGGATGCCCGCATTGCGCTCGAAAGTGCTCGAGTGAATGCCCGCACGCTCGAGAAGCAGAACCCCGAGGACCTCACCCAAGCGCGTAGCCGCCTGATTGCAGCCCGGAGCGCGCTCGAGAATGCGGGTCGCTCGAGGCGGGCTAACGCGCGCATCTACGCGGTGGGCGGCGTGTCCGAGGTCGAGCTTCGCAACGCTCGGGCCGCTGAGGAACAGGCCCGCGTGGAACTCGAGGGCGCGCAGAGTGTGCTCAGCCGCGCAAACCGGGCCGGAAGCGAGGGTCTGGCCGCACAGCGCTTGGCGGTGCAGCAGGCCCAGAACAAGGTGAGTCAGCTCGAGCGCGATTTGGCCAAGACCCGCGTGGTCGCGCCCTTCTCCGGCGAACTGGTCGAAACCTACGCCCAGACCGGAGAGTTCATCGCCAGCGGCAGTAAGGCGTTTCGACTGATTGACCCCTCGAGCCTGACCGTGCGTTTTGCGGTTCCCTCGAGCGAGGCCGCGAGGCTGGCGGTGGGGAAAAGCGTGCTGCTCAGGGTCAGTGACCAGAGCGTGAACGCCCGCATCAGCCGCAACAGCGGTGTTCCCGGTGAAAACCGTCTGGTGGCGCTCGAGGCCCGCTTGGTGGGGGAGCTTAAAGGGGTGCGTCCCGGCAGCTCTGGACGGCTCGAGTACCGCCTGATTTTAGTGCAGGGCGTGCGGGTTCCCACTGCTGCCCTGCACTTTGACGGCAGTGCGCGCACAGTTTTGACCGTGGAGAACGGCAAAAGTGTGGCTCGAACGGTGACGGTGCTGGGCGACGCGGGCGGCGAGGTGGCCGTGGAAGGCATTCCAGCGGGTAGCCGGGTGATTTACCCGGTTCCGGGCGGATTGTTGCCGGACCGTGCGGTGAAGGTGGTGGGGCCATGAGCCACTCGAGTGATTCACCCTCTCAACTCCCGGTCAATGGGGCCATTCGCTTCGCCGTTTCGCGCTATGTGCTGACGCTGGGCGCGTTTGTCAGCATCGTGCTGGTCGGGTTTATCGCCACGCTGGGCCTGGGCATCAACTTGCTGCCCACCCTGACCATTCCAGTGGTCTCGGTCACGACCAGCTACCCCGGTGGCACGCCCGCCGATTTAGACAGGCAAGTCACGCGTCCGCTCGAGGAGGCCGTTTCCACCATTCCCGGCATCGGCTCGGTGCAGTCCACCTCGGCGGCTGGGGTCTCGAGCGTCATCCTCAACTTTCGGCCTGGAACGAACGTGGACGCCGCGCTGGCCGAGGTGAACCAGAAGGTGGCCGACGCCAGGGGCGACTTTCCGGCAGGCGTGAACGCCCCCATCGCCCAGAAGTTCGACCCCAACGCCAGCACGGTGCTCACCGTGGCGCTGAGCGCCACGGTCTCGCTGCAAAACTTACGTCGGTACGCAATTGATAGGGTCAAACCCGCACTCGAGGCGGTGCCGGGGGTGGCCTCGGCCTCGGTGTCCGGTGCGCCGCAGCGCCGCCTGAACGTCTCGCTGGACCCCGATAAACTCAACACTTACGGCCTCTCGCCGTCTCAAGTGTCGCAGTCCATAGGCGCAGCTTCCCAGGACCTTCCAGCGGGCGAACTCGAGGGTGTGCGCGGCGGCTACACCACCCGCTCAACCCCCAGCACGCTCGAGGCGGTGGGCGAGATTCGGCCCGACCCTTCAAAAGGGGTGCGAATTTTTGACCTCGGCTCGGTGGCGCTGGGTGAGGCTCCCAGAACCCAAATCGTGCGCCTGAACGGTCAGGAGGTGGTCTCGCTCGACGTTCGCAAGCTACCGGGTGGCAATACGGTGTCGGTTTCGCAGGGGGTACGGGCCGCACTGGTTACGCTCGAGCTACCCCGTGGTTACGCGGCCAGGGCCATCAACGACAACGCCCCGTACATCCAGCACAGCGTGGACGACACGCTCAAGGAGGGCGTGCTGGTCGCGGTGGCGGTGGCCATCGTCTGTTTGCTGGCCCTCGGCAAGCTCAACACCGCCTTTGCGGTGATTCTGGCCATCCCCATCTCGCTGGCCGCCGCGCCGCTGGTGTTCGCGCTGCTGGGCTTTTCCATCAACATCATCACCTTACTCGCGCTCATCGTGGCGATGGGCATCGTGGTGGACGACTCCATCGTGGTGGCCGAAAACGTGGACCGCTACCGCGCTCAGGGGCTGGGTCCGGTCGAGTCGGTGCTGCGCGGCGCGTCCGAAATATTTAGTGCGGTCTCGGCGGCCACCTGGTCGCTGCTGGCGGTGCTGCTGCCCATCAGCTTTCTGCCCGGTATCGTGGGCCAACTGTTCCGCGAGTTCGGGCTGGGCCTCGCCGCCGCCATCTTCTTTTCCTGGCTCGAGGCCATCTTCTTCTTGACCGTGCGAATGGCCTACACCCCCGACCCTGCACCTCTGAGCGCAAGGGCGGCCTTCGGGGTGGGGGCGAACCTGCGCTCGAGCTTCGATTGGACCCTCAAAATCATCAGGAACCCGATAGGATGGGCCGCGCTGGGGCTGGGGGCTTTTCTGCTCTACTCGAGCGCCGGATGGGCCGGACTGCTAGGCGTTCCGCTGCTGCCCCTGGCGTTCTTCGTGCTACGGCATCTGACAGTAAGCGTCCTGGCGCTGTTCAACGCACTTGTGACCGGGCTGCACCGCGCCACCGAACGCGGCCTCGAGCGGCTGCGCGTCGGGTACGAACATTCCCTGCGCTCGAGCCTCAAGCGCGCCTGGCTCACCCTGACCCTCACCGCCCTGTTCCTGGGCAGCGCCGCGTTTCTGGCCCCCTCGTTCGAGTTCACCCCCCGCACCGACGACAACTACGCCACCGTCGAGGCGTCGCTGCCGATTGGGGCCACGCTCGAGGACACCAACGCGGTGGCGTTGCGGCTCGAGGATTATCTCAATAAAGCTCCCGAAACCGAGACGGTGAGCAGCGTGGTGGGACTGGGAACGGTGAACCTCACCCTCGAGCTGGTCAAAAAAGACCGGCGCGAGAGCGTGTTCACCCTGACCGAGCGCTGGCAGCGCGAACTGACCAGCCTGCTGAAAGACCGACCCGAGGTGGAGGTGCGGACCTCGAGCGGAACCGGGGACACGGGAACCGTGCCGCTGAGTTTCAGCGCCCCCGACGTTGAAACCCTGCGCCAGAAGCACAGCCGCGTGCTCGAACTACTCAGAGCCGACCCCCAGGTTCGCAGTGTGCGCTCGAGCCTGTCTGACGCCCTGCCCGAGCGGGTGTTTCGCCCCGACGCCTCAAAGCTTCAGGGCACCGGACTCACCCCCTCCGAGCTGGGCCAGACCCTGCGCGGCTTCGTGGAAGGCAGCAGGGCGGGCGATTTCCGCGACACCGCCCAGCGCCCCGCCCAGACCCTGCCGCTGTTTGTGCGCCTCGAGCCGGGAATTGCCCAGGACCCGCAAAGTTTGCTGGCGCTGCCCATCTTTGCGCCGACCCTGAACACCTCGCTGCCGCTCTCGGAACTGGGCAAGTTCGAGCTGCTCGAGAGTCCCACCAATCTGGTGCGCGTTAATCGCCGTTACGCCGCCAATTTACGAATTGGCTTGGTGGCGGGTGCGGGCGCGCTCGAGGTGCAGGGTCGGCTCGAGGGTTCGCTGACCAAGGCGGGGGTACTGAGCGGGGGCGTGAAGCTGGAGTCCGGCGACGCCAACAGTGACGCGGCCCTGGCCGGGAACCTCAGCACGGTGGGTCCGCTGGCCCTCGCCCTGGCGCTGATTCTGAACTATCTGGTGCTGGGCGCGCAATTCAACAGCTTTCGCTACCCGATTTATCTACTGGTTCCGGTACCGCTCTCCCTGGTGGGCGCGCTGTGGACCCTCGAGCTGTTCGGGCTTGGCCTGGACGTGATTTCCACGCTGGGCATGGTCATCCTGATTGGGCTGGCCACCAAGAACGCTATTTTATTACTCGATTTCGTGGTGGAGCGGGCCAAGGAAAAACCCCTGCTCGAGGCGCTCATTGAGTCCGGGGGGCTGAGGCTGCGCCCGATTCTGATGACCACCCTGACCGTGCTGGTGATCTCCATTCCGCTCGTTCTGGGTGTGGGCGAGGGGGCCGAACTACGGCGCGGCCTGGGCATCGTGATACTGGGGGGCCTCATCAGCGCCACGGTGCTGACCCTGTACGTGGTCCCAGCACTGTTTTACACCTTCGAGCGGGGTCGGCTCGAGCGCCCCACGGTGGGCAAAATGCGGCGGCAGCTCGAGCTGGAGAGCACCGGGTAGCCATTGAGATACGGCGCTTCAGCACACCTCGAGAATGGAGGAAAAACCCTTCGCTCGAGCTACCAGACGCAGCAACTCACGCAGGCGAGGTATGGAAGTAGTGGCCCTGCTCGAGGTCGTCGATAAGCCCCAGGTGTGTCGGTTGCCAGCCCAGCAGCGTGCGGGTCAGCGCGCTCGAGCCTGGGATGTCGGCGGCCAGGAAGCGCGCCAGCCAGCCGAAGTGCTCGCCCGCCGCGTCCGGTGCAACCGATACCACGGGTAGGTTCAAGTGGCGACCAATCACCTCGGCGATGGCGCGAACGGGTACGCCCTCGTCGGCGACCGCGTGCAGGGTTGAACCCGCCGGGGCCTGCTCGAGCGCCAGTCGGAACAGGTGGGCGGCGTCGAGTCGGTGAACGGCAGGCCAGCGGTTAGAGCCGTCGGCGATGTAGCCCGACACACCCTTGTTGCGAGCAATCCCAATCAGGGCCGCGATGAAACCGGGGTCGCCCTCCCCGTGAACCGTCGGCGCGAGCCGCATCACCGACGAGCGCACCCCACCGGAAGCGAGCGCGAGTGCGGCATCGGCAGAGGCCACTCGAGGATAGACCTCGGCATCGGGCATGTCCCGTTCTGTGGTAATTTGCCCCATTCCGAACCCCATAAACCCAGAGGCGATGACCAGGGGCCTATTCGTTCCCTCGAGTGCGGCCCCCAGGGTCTCGATGGCCCGTAGGTCGGTGCGTGCTGCGGCCTCCATTTGTGAGAAGTCGTGGATGTAGGCAAGGTGAATCACACCGCCTGCCGCGTCCGCGCTTGCACGGAGGCTGCCCAGGTCCTCGAGCGAACCGCGCTGAACCTCTGCTCCGGCAGCGGTGAGCGCCTGAGCGGAAGCCTCCGAGCGAGCCAGCCCAATCACCTGATGGCCCGCATGAATGAGTTCGGGGACGACAGCGGAGCCAATAAAACCAGAAGCACCCGTGACAAATACGCGCATAGTAAATCCTCCAGGGGTCGTCCGTTCTTGCCACGATGCTGTGTGTGCAGGCGGGACGACTCACAGTTACACACTCTCGAGCGTCAAAGAAAAAGGCTTCAAAATAGCGGAGCCAGTCGATAGTGGGGAATACATCCAGGCTGCTTGGGCGGCCACTCCAGCCGTTCCCCAGTTTGCGGACTCGAGGTGCGCTCGAGCCGTGAAAGCTCACCTGGCAATCTCACCTGTTAATCTCACCTGTTTATCTCATAAAGAGACGACCACTTTCTGGGCCGATACGCCTTTCATTTGGGCGTCGAACCCGGTTTGGATGGACTCGAGTCCCTTTCCGACGACGTAAGGTTCCGGGGCAGCAACATAACGGTCTTCCTCGAGCGCTCGAGGAAGAAAATCCATGTAAATGACTTTGCTGACCTCATTGTGAATCAAGGAGGTGCCAAAGATAAAATTCGTGCGAACGCGCCGCACTCGGGACTTCACCTGTAACGACACGTTGGACCACACAAGCCGAAGAAACAGGAGGGGAAGCTGTGCGGGGCGCTGGGCCAGGGTTTCAAAAGACACCGATGGGCTAGCCATGGCGACGAACTTGTTGCCCTTGCAGGCATGAACGATGTCTACGCAGAACTCGGCAGACCCTTTTCCGATGGCCAGCGCACCGGCAATCGTCTTACCTTCGAAAGCTTTGGTGATGTCTGCAACGACGGTCTGGCTGTTGTAGTCAAAGACGTGGCTTGCGCCGAGCTTTTTAACGTAGTCAAAATTCCGTGGCGATGAAGTGGTGATGACTTGGTATCCGGCAGCAACCGCGAGCTGAATGGCGTTGCTTCCGACACTGGTCGAGCCTCCCCACACGAGCAGGGTCTTCCCGGTGGGTTTCGGGGTGGCACAGGGATACTCGAGAGCCAGTTGGTCTTTCTGAAACAGTCCACAGGCTGCGGTGGACAGTCCCAGAGGGAGAACCGCAGCACGTTCAAAGGTCATGGTGCTGAGGATGGGCGCTGCCATGTGTGCCAGGACCACGGTGTACATTTGAAAGGCCCCCTCCGCCGCGCTGTTGCGCTTTTTGTCCTGCCCCACGGCGTGACCGAGGACACGGTCGCCCACTTTAAACCGCGTGACGGCTTTGCCGACCTCGACCACCTCACCTGCGATATCCGTACCCAGGACGAAAGGATACTTAATCCAGGGAAATATCAGGCGACCAATGAGTGGTAGCGGTATTATCCAGTCGGTCGGGTTGATAGCCACAGCGTGGTTCCTAACCACGATTTCGTTCTCGAGCGGGGGCGTGTAGGGCGCGGGCTTGACCTCGAGCTGGGCCTGCTTCGCCTCAATCCAAGAAGCAGTATTTGTTGGCATTCGGGACAATCCTTTCTTTTCAGGGCTGAGGGTGTGTTGAAAGTCGCGGCAATCCGCGACTTCCTTCGTAGTGGGCGACGCCGTGGGAGGGAGACCAAATTGATGTCAGCCAACGACATCATGGTAGCATCTGATGTCAGTGGCTGTCAACAGGTACAATGGAGGCATGAGCCGATGGAATCCCAACGCGCGTGACCGCCTCGAGCAGGCGGCCTTTGAGCTGTATAGCGAACGAGGGTTCGAGCAAACCACCGTGGCCGACATCGCCTCCCGTGCAGGACTGACCGAGCGGACTTTTTTCCGGCATTTTGCCGATAAACGAGAGGTGCTGTTTGGGGGGGTTGGGGCGCTACAAGAGCTTCTGGTGAACAAGGTCGCCGAGGTATTGGATTCCCTGTCTCCCCTCCACGCGGTGGCCAATGCACTCGAGGCCGCAAATTTCTTTGTCCCAGAACGCCGCGATTACGCTCGAGCGCGCTGGCGCATTATTGCCGCAAATGCAGAACTCCAGGAGCGTGAGCTGATTAAATTTGCGTGGTTGTCCGCAGCATTAGCCGAGGTGATGCGGGGCCGGGGTGTTCCAGACACTGCCGCAGCTTTGAGTGCCGACGCGGGAATGGCGGTCTTCAAGGTCGCCTTTGAACGCTGGGTTGACCCAACCAATCAGCAAGACTTTCCACAACTTGTGCAGGGCAAACGCACCAATTAAAGGGGAAGGGACAAGCCGAGCACGTTCAAGAGGTAGCTGTCATTAAGCAAGCACTTTAAACGCTTGCGACGCTTGGATATCTTCACTCCGATGTCCAAGTT
>Ga0123339_10001520_pt1 | contig 16119 bp, 11 predicted proteins | sample lystaG_FD_89956 | JGI IMG/M metagenome (GOLD analysis project Ga0123339, IMG submission 89956) | Glacier valley bacterial and archeal communities from Borup Fiord, Nunavut, Canada, to study Microbial Dark Matter (Phase II) -... | ecosystem: Environmental > Aquatic > Freshwater > Ice > Glacier ... | reverse complement strand
GTTGAACTTGTGAACGCGGAGAGCGCGAACGACATAGCGATAGTCGGGAGCAAGAGTCTTCTCAATGAAGAAGCCGTTTTGAGCATAGAGACCGCCGTCAGAGATTCCCATGTCGGCGAACGTTACCCATTTCTTCAGGACTCCACCATTGCTGACAATAGTGCGCCCAGCGAACGCTAGGAGCCTCGTGAAGCCACCAGGCACGATTCCGGCAGTGGCGTACCGCTCAATGCTCCACGATCCTTCTGAGGGGTTTTCTCCACCAACTCGCTTCACCGTGATAAGGGCGCGAATGCGCGCGTTCGAGTCGAATAGGGCGCAATGATGAGCGCCAGAGGCGGAGCCCTGAATGTGGTTCTCCTCTAGGAAGGCGCTCGCCTCTTTGTGCGAAACGGAGGCGAGAGTGAGTTCGCGGGCGCCAACACGCTCAACCCAAAGAGCGGGAGCGCCTGGAAGCACTGAAGACAACTGGTCTGTCACTCCTAGTCGGTGCGCCAGGGACCGAATGACAATCTCCCTACGGAGCGTCCAGTCATCCTCCCAGACGTGAACAAGGTGAATGCCAGCATCACGAGCCATGATGGTCTTCTTCATGTGGTAGTCGCGATCACTGATCGCTCCCTCGTTATGCCAGTACAGCCCGTTAAACTCAATGGCGAAGTTCTTGGACGGAATGAAGATGTCCAGTTCGTACGGGGCTATCACCTTACGAGTAGACTGGATTGCGTCGGGGAACCACTTTGAGATGACATCGAACACTTCGGACTCGCCTCGCGATACATTACCGAAACACGTGGGACAGCGCGACCCGTTGAAGCGATTCGCGATTTTCGCGTTCCACTCATGACCCTGAGGACACTGCCACCATGCCCTATCGACACTCCCGCAGTAGAAGTCGCTTGGCTTGGCGTCTCCATTGCGCGTCGGATGCCATTCACTCGCTACTTCTGGACATCTTGTAGCGAGATCGTTGAATCCGGTAAGCATTGTTTTACCTAGACATGTTGGACAGAATCCAGCACCACGCGAAACATCCCAAGGTCGCGCAACCCACTCGTGACCTTTAGAGCACTTCCATGACACGCTGACACAGAAGCGTGCAGTGGTGTTTTCTGGTGCGAGTTCGCCATTCTTATCACGGTCCCACATGGCGGTTATTGCGGGGTGAGTTGTAGCCAGGTCGTTGATACCAGATACTGCACGCCTGCCTGAGCACACATCACATACTCGCCCCTGAACGGTGCGCTCATTAAGCGAGCAGCGCCAGGCTTGGTGGCAAGTTGAACACAGCCACCAAGGGCTCACTAGTGTTGTCTTGGCATGGACTGTATGTGGAGTTACTCCTAGGTTGTCATTAAGCGTCGGGTGCCACTCCGCAGCGATCTCGGGGTGAGTGGTTGCGAGATCGTTCGTTCCTTCGATAACCGTTCTACCGGAACAGACATCGCACTTTCTCGCATCGCGAATGCGACTTAGAGGAGAAGCCTTCCAATCGTGCCCTTGCGGGCAGAGCCACCACACAGTCACTTCGCTACCCTTACCAACATCATGTACGGACAGTTCGTCATTGAGAGTGGGATGCCACTCCGCAGCAATCTCAGGGTGTGTGGCAGTAAGGTCGTTAACTCCGACAGTTCGTGCGTTACCAGAGCACTGTGGGCAACCGTGACCATTAGATCGGTTGTGAACTTGTGTCTTCCACTCATGACCGAGCGAATCAATCCACCACACGCTCTTTGCTGAGTTAGCGGTAACCTCAGTTGGCTTGAGGGTGTTCAGGGTAGGGTGCCACTCAGCGGCGATATCTGGCTTCACGGCAGCGAGGTCGTTGAATCCTACGAGAATGCGCTTTCCAGAGCAGATAGGGCAACCGCGACCACTTATGCATCGCGCGCCGGGAGATACATCGTAAGAGTGCCCCTGTGGGCACAGCCACCACACCTTAGTGCTTGAGTTACTGAAGACGTCAGAAGGTTGGACATGTTCATTGAGAGTAGGGTGCCACTCGGCGGCGATAGAGGGGTACGTCACGACTAGGTCTTTGGCTCTAACGAGAGTACGCCTCCCAGGGCGCTGTGGGTAGCCGCTACCGTTAGATCGGTTGTAGACCCGCGCCTTCCACTCGCGACCGAGCGAATCAATCCACCATACATCACTTGAGGACTTAACAGTCACCTCAGTTGGCTTGAGAGTGTTCAGAGTAGGGTGCCACTCGGCGGCGATGTCTGGTCTCACTGTGGCGAGGTCGTTAAATCCTACGAGAATGCGCCTTCCAGAGCAGATAGGACAACCATTACCGTTAAATCGGTTGTAGACTCGCGCCTTCCACTCATGACCGAGCGAATCAATCCACCACACGCTCTTTGAGGACTTAGTGGTAACCTCAGTTGGCTTAAGGGTGTTCAGAGTAGGGTGCCACTCAGCGGCGATAGAGGGGTACGTCGAGAGAAGAACCCTGCCGCTCTCGACCTTTTCGACTCCACTCATAGATACATTCTATCACGCTACAGCAAGAAGCCCCGCACTCAGAAATGAATGCGGGGCTTCTTGCTGACAAACAGGTTACTGCCAGGTGAGGTCTTGGTTGGACTCGCCGAGGTTCTTGCCGAGGTTGGCAACGATTCCGGGAGCGTAGAAGATCGCGAAAACTGCGACCGCGATAATCAGGAAGGTGAGGAACTGCGTCATCTGACGCTTCACCAGGAAGGTAATGGCAATGAGCGAGGTAGCGATGAGCACGAACGGCGCGACAAATGCTCGCACCTGGTCAGTAAGGTCCGTTGCTCCATTGCCCAAGATGTAGGCGTGAAGGAAGTTCAGCATTTTCGTTCTCCTTGTAGAAGTTAGGTCGCATCGAGTGGGTGCTTCCCGCTCTTTACATAGACGTTCTATCGGACAAAATCTTCAACTGTCGCGGACGCGCGCCGGGGCAGTTACATCACCCCTGGCTTATGGCTGGCTTGGGGTGAACTGTGCAGGAAGAACGTCCTGCACGTACCACTTGTTGTCTGATGCGCGAACAAGTAGCACCTGGTAAGTTGACGTGTACTTGACGCCATCTTGACCCGTGAGCCACACGACTGACGCTACCCCTTGACGAACGGTCACGGATGGGTCGTCAGACTTAGCAACTTCCAGGCTAGACACCGACTGGAACTCAACCTTCCCCATGAGACCGTTTACGGCACGAGCGTCAGCATTCGGCGAGAGAACGACAGAGAGGGCATCCTGGTTACTGGCTCCCCATGCGCTGAAGAATGCATCCACGGTGTTCTTCGCAGAGGACGTAGCCTCTTCATCTACCGCAATGATCTTCTGGCTTGGCATGGTAGAGAGTGCCGGGGGTGGGGCGATGCTTGGAGCCGATGGGACCGCGAAAGCACGCGCGGTCTGATCGTAGAAGACGTTGACGGAAAGGTAAATCCATCCCTGCGTATCAGTCTCTGCCCCAACGGTGTACACGGCTGTATTGTTCGACGTGTATCTCAAACCGAACACATACGGACCATTGATGATCTTCTGCTCGTAGCCACTCGGGTAGGTTACTCCATTAGCAGTGAGAATCGATGTGTTGGTGTACTTCGAAAGCAACTCGTCGCGAGCGCTAGAAGAAACGTCTGGACTCACTGTCATATAGGCGTCAGCAAACCCCAGTACGAATCCCTCTCCAGCGTCAGCGGGGAAGTTCGTTACCCCAAGACCCTGTTGAACCTGGTTGACGATAGCCCCAGATGAAGGTAGCGATGGTGGGAATACGATTGACTTCACTCCGATGAGCACCATGAACGCGACTCCACCGAGAACGAGCCATCTCATAAGGATCATAGTTGATCGTGCTGAGCGCTTCTTCTTGACGTTGTTCGAACTTGCAGCGTTCCTGCGTGCGTTCTTTCCGTCAACAACTGGCGGCACGTAGGCGCGCGAGGATTCCTGAGGTACGTAAGCGGGAGCCTGCTGCGCAACTGACTGCACCATAGGAGCAACGACGGGAGCCGCTACAGGAGGCGCTACGTAGGTAGGTGCTACTGGCTGTGTAGGAAGCGCAGGAGCCGGTCTCGTGGCTGGAGTTGGAAGCGCAGGAGTTGGAAGCGCAGGAGTTGGAAGCGCGGGAGTTGGAATAGGCGAAGGGGATGCCGGGAACGCGCCTGGGAGCCCGCTTCCACCAGTCATGGGCTTTGTTGGGAGCGCAGACATTGGGCGCGGTGCCTTAGTCGGCAAGGGAAGCGCCGATGATGGTGCGGATGTCGGCAGCGAAGACCGAGAAGGCAAAGGGGATGCCGGAAGTCCCTGAGGCGCCGCCTTGCGACTCTCTTCGGGTGAGTTAGCGCCCGGATTGATGATCAGTGCCATTCGGTCGGTTTCCTTGTCTCGCTTCTTGAAGTTGCTATCGGATGCTCTCGCTTATGTCGTTCCTACTAGTTACAGGTAGTCGTCCCTAGCAAGCGACTCTGCTACTCTCTTGGCTTGCTCTGAGTCAAGGGGCGCCCTCGTGGGGAGTGACGTCTTGGGCATTGAACTCAGATTGGGCGCGGAGTTGGGAACTGGTGCTCCTGGGCGTGGCGGTAGAGCCGGTCGACTTGGAAGGGTCATTCGGCTTCCGTTCATCGCAGTGATCGGCGCTGGGGTGCGTGCGGGTGCAGGCGTAGCGGCTGGAACTACGGAAGGGGGCGTACGACCCATCTCCTTGCGTAAGTCTCGACCATCAAGGATGCCGATGGCTGGACGATCAGGACTTACGCGCGGAGCGAGCGCTGGAAGCGATGGTGTCGACACGACGACGGGAACTACTGTTGCGGGAGTCTCCTGGTCGATGGTCTCTTCTGGGCGCTGAGTAATGAAAGGCAGGTTCTCGCGACCACCTGTTGACAGTTGTCCGCCAAGACCGGAGGAGGTGATATCTTCCCTCTCTGGAATGACCTGAACTTCCACAACGCGCGATTCGGGAGACTTCGCTACGTAGATGACCTGACCGGCACGGAGGTCTTGGATGACCTTCGGAGAGACGATGAAGTCCTCAACTTTGTCGACCATGCCAGTACCTGTTGCGGCACCCTTACCGATTGACCCAAACGTTCCAGAGGTGTGCTCAATACCAAGACGCACCTCCCACTTCTTGTCCTTACCGATGATTCCAGAAAGGGTCTCCGCGTCATCAAGCGTGTTCGCGCGGTGAATAACGAAGCAGTTGATGATTCCAAGCAACTGCTCAAGGAATGCGGGGTCGATACGCTTAAGGTCTCCTAGCGCCTGAGTGGCGAGCGCAATCGGCATTCCAGCAGAGCGCGACTTGTTGATGAGTCCAGTGATCCCCTCAGAGTCGAGAGCGGAGAACTCGTCAATGAAGACGTGCAGCGGGTTACGCGTCGGCTGGGCGATGAGGTCTCCAGTGACGGTCTTAAGGTCAGAAATAACGAGGTTTGCAATCATCTTCGCAGTCTCTGGGTATGTGAGCGCGTCGAGAGAGAAGACAATGACGTCGCCACGGTCAGCAGCGCGGTAGATGTCAATGTTCTTCTCTTTGTCGGCATCAAGACGGAGCCAGCGACCTGCCGTGGAACTCCTGATCGTCTGAAGTTCTCGCTGCATGCCATCAAGTGCTGACTGCTCCGTAAACTCTAGACGACGCTCGCTAACCCTATGAACCTCTGCGCGCAAATCGTCATAGTAAGGCTCTTTAGGAAGCGCCAGTGCCCGCAAAGCGAGGTTAGATGGGCTCAAAAGGTAAACGATGTCAGTGAATGCGTCCACTCCTGGATTAGGAGACCCAATCATCACGTCAAAAGCGGTCTGAAGATATGCCGACGAGAGAATCTTGTAGTAGTCGTCGGACCATTTTCTGCCAGAAATGACCATATCTTTGCGTCTTGAGGCGTCTCCGCGTGCTAGAGGGTCGTAGAATGCTGGACCGCCCTGGGCAGGACCGGTGTACTGCTTGCGAGGATCGTGAAAGAGGAAATGCTGGAAGCGGCGACCGTAACGCTCGGCGTATTCAGCGAGCGCAGCAGGAACGTCACCTGCGCCCTTGAGGTCAATAAAGACATATCCATGTCCCTGCTTGATGTAGTCGCGCGCTTCAACAAGCGCCGTAGTCGTCTTACCGGAACCAGATGCTCCAATGAAGAACGAGTGAGCGGACGCTTCCTTCTCGCCCTGAATGACGCGGTCGCCCTGAGGAGAGATGCCAAGAGTCGCTCCATTGCGTGGAGACTTCTTATCCTCGCGGATATCGCGGATGTTCGCACGCTTGCGGAACCACTGACGAGGCGTGAGGCGGAAGTTTGGCTCTTCCCACACGCTACGACGGTACCAGCGCCAAGCAGAGTAGGCGCTACCAGCCCATGAGCCAATGATCAGCGAAAGGGGAGCCTGCACGGCGAGAGCCTTCGCGAGAGCAAGCATACTGAAGCCATCTGTACGCATATGCTCGATGAATCCGAAGAAGGACTCAACGTAACCGGACGCACTGAACCAGGCAAGTCCCGTCACAGTGAATACGGCAGTGAGGAGAAGAGCCGCCTGCGCGATAACGCCCGGCTTAATCCTCCAGCGCGTGAACGAGAGGTAACCGAGCGCGGCAGTAATGACGGCGACAGGCGAGACAACTACCAGTGCGATACCAGTAATCCATGCGCCAGCCTGTGCGCTGCGCGCGTCCTCAGGTGACGACTCACCCGCAAACCAAGTCCGGGGACCTGCGCCCTGCTCTGCCACTTAACTCTCCTTTGTGAAATCGAACTGTTAGAAGGTCAGACGCGAAAGGCTCCTCGTCAGTTCCTCTTCTTTCTGGTGCTCATCCTTTAGATCGGAGTGTAGAGCCTCGGCGTGTGAGTACATGGTACGCAACTCTCCTTCGAGAGCGGAACTGCGGGTGGACAGTTCGTCTACTTCTGCGCTAACGACATCACGGCGCTCTTCGAACTGTGCGATCCGCGCATTTAACTCGGCGAGTTCGTTCTGAGGAGAAGCCAGTTCGGCTACGGTGGCGGAGTGTGCCTCTTTCTTGACGTTAAAAGCCTGTCCAAGCGTATCGATTTCACGCTCAAGGTCTCCCCTCCTCTTAGAGGTGGCAGCCAGTCGCTCGCTCAGGTCTTGGCGCGTAGCCTCGATCTGAGCAAGAAGGTTGTCAACATCGCTATCTGAGCCGTGGAGAATCATTGAGTTCCCATAGGCGGCGGTAGACTTCTCTACCTCTTCAACTACAACCTCAGGCACCTCTACCTCTAGAACGGCAAGGTCATCCGCGTCTGTCTCAACTGCGATTTCGACAACAGGCTCAACCTCGGCGACCGGAGCGGCGATTTCGAACTCTTCTCCGAATGCACCCTTCGCTAGTTGAATAAGAGTGTCGTCGGTATCGGGCTCATCGTTATCAAGAAGAGCGGGAGTAGTGGCGAACGTTTCGACGTAGTCGTTCTCATCTGGCGTGGATTCGTCTTCCGGCTCTTCCATTACGAGAGCGATTGATTCCTCGACCTCAGGAGCAACCTCGGGCTCGGGCTCAGGCTCGGGAGCAACCTCGGGCTCGGGCTCAGGCTCGGGAGCAACCTCAGGCTCGGGAGCAACCTCAGGCTCGGGAGCAACCTCAGGCTCGGGAGCAACCTCAGGCTCGGGAGCAACCTCGGGCTCGGGAGCCGCCACAACTTCGATCTCCGCCGTATCTTCGGCGTTAAGGGCAGCCTCAGCCTCTTCGATTACGGCTTCTTCCTCTCCGTCACGAAGAACATGGATGTCGCTGCCGCGTAGAGCGAGGTTGATTGCGCCTGCCATGTAAAGGCGGTGCATAGCGCGAAGAATCGGAGACGATCCGATACCGCCAGATTCCCTTACGAAGTCGATCAGCGTGAATGATCCACCCGCTGAAGTGAGAGTAAGGACAAGGTTCTCGGCGTCGCGCTCGGGGGAGACTTCTCGGTGTCCAGTGGTTGCAGTGATGCCACCCAGTTCTGCGACCTCGCACCCTGCCCACTCAGCGAACTCTCGGATGTGAGCCATGCGAGCATTGACGCGCTTAATGAGCGCTTCGGGCTCAATCGGAGGAACAGTCACTCCCAGAGTCCTAGGAAGCGAATCTCCGACGTTCCACTTGGGGGTAATGTCACCCCAAGATAGAAGCACTTCGTCCGCAAGACGCAAAAAATAATCGCGCGAAATCTCGGAAACAACCGACTCGGGAACTAACTGCGAAGACAGGAGCGATTCGGCGATCTCTGCATCCTTCAGTGAGTGAATGGCTGCCTGCGATTCATCGGTGTGTACGTCAGGGTTGAGAGACCAACGAAGGCGCGAGCGCGTCTCTGGGCGTCCACCATTGATAGTAAGTGCATAGACGGCGCCCTCATCGAAGTAGAACTTCGCAGAAGTGCGGCGTGAAGATAACTCTAGAGACCCCATACCTGTGATCCTCACGGACGCGTCGCGGAAGGCTTCCATAGGTGCAGTCATATTGATTGGTCTCCTCTGAGAACTAGGACGTATGAGGACGGGAGTACTCCCGTCCTCATCAACCAATATCGGCGCAGTTAGGCAGATTGATCCGCGTCGATTAATCGCTTCAAAGAAGTGGTTGCCATAGCCCCATCGTGAGTGAGCCACATGCCTGGGAGTGAGCCCAAAATCGTGCGACCATACCTAGCGGACATGATGCGAGTGTCCAAGATCGCGACCATTCCTCGATCTTGAGTATTACGAATGAGCCTTCCCACTCCCTGGGCGAGCATGGCAGAAGCCTGCGCTACGTAGACATCCATGAAACCATTGCCACCACGGTCATCCACGTCCTTCTGTCGAGCCTTAAGGAGCGGGTCGTTCATCGGAGGGAACGGAATCTTGTCGATGACAACAGCCGAGAGAGAGCGACCTGGCACGTTGAGACCGTGCCACATTCCCATAGTAGCGCACAGGGTGGAAGTCTCCTCCTCGGCGAAGCGTTGGGAGATCACTCCGGGAGTAGCATCCCACTGGGACAGAACTGGTGTGTCTACCTCGTCGCGCAGGCGTTCCGCCATCCTACGAGCACCAGAAGTGGTAGTCGAGAGTGCGAGGGTTCTACCGCCAGCAGCCTTCACGATGCGAACGAGTTCCTCAAGCATGGCTTCTGTGTGCTCGAAGCGTTCCTTGCCCGTAGGCGCCGGAAAATCGCCTGGGGTGGGAATGTACAGGATCGCCTGCTTCGGGTAGTCGAATGGCGTTCCTACGTCCTTAGCGATGTACTTGCGCTCCGACTCATCGAGAGCGAGGTTGCGCACGGGGATATCGAAGGAGCGACCGACACTGATCGTGGCGGAGGTGGCGATCATGTTCGTCTCTGACTCCTCAAGAGCCTCCATCAATCTCGGACCCACGCGAAGAGGAGCAGCCCTTAGTGCGCGGGCGCCGGAGTCTCCCTGTCCGATCCAGCGAACGGTATCGGTGTTGCCGCTCTGAAGCATGTAGATGTTCTCGCCCAACTCATCCAGGACGTTTCCAGCCAGAAGCACGCGAGTGTCTTCGGAATCCTTCTTGGAAGCCAGGAAAGCACTGATGATTCGCGACTTCAAGTACGCCGCTTCGAGGACGTGTGCCACCTCTGGAGCCCATGCGGTTTCGACCAGAGTGTCCTCAGCGTTCTCAAGGTACTCGGCAAGTTTTTCGCCTAGTTGAGACATTTCTTCGATGGCTTCGCGCGTCTTCAACTCGTTAGCCGGGACTGCACGACGAGCGTCACGAGCCGCCTCTTCGAGAGTGCGTCCAGATACGGAGCAACCCCAAATGTTCGAGAGATAGTTATCGAGTTCGTGTACCTCATCGAAGATGACTGTATCGCGGTGACCAATGGCTGCCCACTGCTCTCCGCTTGCAGAAGAAAGTTCAGTTGCTACGAGAGCGTGATTGGTTACGACAAGGTTCGATACGCGAGCACGGTTACGTGCAATCTCGGCGAAGCATGCGTTACCGAACGGGCAGGACGTCTTGCCTGGACATTCGGAGGGCGTAGCGGACACCGTCTTCCATGTGGCGTCGCTCACCTGTGGTCCATGCGACCTGTCTCCATCAGTGCTCAGGTCGGTGTCAACCCACTGAATGATGTTTCCGACTTCTTGACCGCGCTGCTCTGGCGTCGAATACTCGGGAATGGCAGTCTCTTCTATCACGGATGGGAAGAGTGCATCCTGAGTTGACTTGGTTGGCGCATCTGCTCCGAATGGCGGTGCCTGAGATTCCAAGTCCTTGAGTTCCTGAATCTTCTTGAAGCAGGCGTAGTTGGCGCGACCCTTGAGGATTGCGTACGACAAAGGTGTTCCGCTGTTCTTGTCCATCACTCCAGCGAGGAAGGGGACGTCCTGCTCCGCGAGTTGCTCGGAAAGTTGCTTCGTGGCGGTCGAGATAACGACGCGCTTGCCAGAGAGAGCAGCGGGGATCATGTACCCCAGAGACTTACCAACGCCGGTTCCAGCCTGAACGACTGCGTTCTCTCCATGCTCAATGGCGTGCGAAACGATGTCAACCATCTCTTGCTGCTGAGGACGAATCTCGCCGCTCCCATGTACTGCCACCACTTGTGACAATAGGGCGCGCGACGCCGCTTGAAAGTCGTTCAAGATTCTCTCCGCTCGATTGAGTGCTGTTCACTCCCTAAAGGATAGCATGGAACCTATTCGCGAATAGTCGACCTGCTACTATAGAGGAAGAGCGAGACACAACCAACTCGCGTGCATAAAACGAAAGGTAAAACACCATGACCGTTAGCGATGACCGTCGCAAGGCTCTTGAAGTAGCAATGGGGCAAATCGACAAGAAGTTTGCTGAGAGGACTATTCAGTTCCTCGGTGATAGGACCGTTTCAGATGTCAAGTCGATTTCCACTGGATCACTCAAGTTGGACCTCGCTCTCGGAATCGGCGGACTCCCCAAGGGTCGAATCGTGGAAATCTACGGTCCCGAGTCGAGCGGTAAGACCACTCTTGCCCTCCATGCCATCGCGAACGCACAGATGGCGGGCGGACTTGCCGCCTTCATCGACGCCGAGCACGCTCTTGACCCCGAGTGGGCAACCAAGATTGGCGTCGACATTGCGAATCTCGCTTTGACTCAGCCCGACAACGGTGAGCAGGCGCTTGAAATCGCCGACACGCTCATCCGCTCTGGTGCTCTTGACATTCTGGTGATCGACTCGGTCGCCGCACTGACTCCACGTGCCGAGATTGAGGGCGAGATGGGCGACAGCCACATGGGTCTTCAGGCTCGACTGATGTCGCAGGCTCTTCGCAAGATCACTGGCGCAGCCCAGGCTTCCGGCACTACCATCATCTTCATCAACCAGTTGCGCGAGAAGATCGGCGTCATGTTCGGTTCTCCCGAAACGACAACCGGTGGTAAGGCACTCAAGTTCTACGCCTCTGTGCGTCTTGATATCCGCCGCATCGAAGCGCTGAAGGAAGGCGACAAGTTCGTCGGCGCCCGTACTCGAATCAAGGTCGTCAAGAACAAGATGGCGCCACCATTCAAGCAGGCTGAGACCGACATTCTCTACACGGGCGGTTTCTCTCGCGAGGGCGACGTCATTGACCTCGCAGTCGAGAACTCGCTCATGGTCAAGGCAGGCGCCTGGTTCAAGACTCCCGAGGGCGGGATCGTTGGACAGGGCAAGGAGAACGCACGTCAGTTCCTCATCGACAACCCCGAATACACCAACGAACTCGATAAGGCGCTCCGAGACCTCCTTCTCCCCAAGAAGGTCCACGAGGACTTGACAGATGTCGTGGTCGAGGCGGAGAACGTCGTCACTAAGTAGACGAACTCGTAAGTAAGAAACCCCGGAGGGTTCGTCTCTCCGGGGTTTCTTAGCGTTCTAGGTCTATTTGGCGAACCGAATAGCGTTAGGCAGATAGCGGCTTGCTCGCGGATTGTCGGCATTGCCAACTCCGAGTTCAGTGAGGATTCCAGCGACCGCGCCCACGAAGCCAGCCATGATGATCGGTCGTGCGGTGTATGTCAAGGTGACCACGTTACTCACGACGGACGCCCAATCGAGAACATGTGCTTCAGCGACGCTCCCGCTCGAACACTGAGGAGCAATGAGCCCTCTGTTCCTTCGGTTCAGTTTATCAGAGAAGTCTCCCGTGAGAACCTCTTGTCGCACTGGGGAGGCGATAGAGTGCATCTTACACCCCGCGAAGGGAACGAGTGCCTGATCGAGGTGATATGAGACCCAGAGGACTTCATCCTCAGTGAGGTCAAACACGTCAGCAATCGTGAATGTCATCACTGTGCGAATGGCGCGAAGCACGTCAAGATCAGTTGACTGGTCTTGGACTGCGTGAACTGATACTTGAGACACGTTCGATTCTCGCTCTCGGTGTGGATAGTGCTGAATGTCTACTAGATATCTAACAGCACTTCACTAGCGCTCGTCGGACTCACCTAAACGCTATGAGTCAAGAACTTCAACGCAATCGAGGAGATAAGTTTAGTGTAGCCCCATGTCATATATGTCACATGGCGCCAGCCGGTCTCAAGTGGCTTTCTCGTCTTCTTCTTAACCGGACGAGCGGTCATGCTTATCTGCCGAATCCAGAGGGGAAACTCGCCAAGATTTGACCGATGACGCGCATAGTCGCCTTCGCGTACCTCCACGTCAAGTGGGCGACTTTCCGCCAGCCGGTATTCGGTGGCTCTTTTTGTCTCGCCCACTTGCACGTGGATTAGCGTTCTTTATGCTACGAACCGATGACCGCCAACAGCACTCCAGAGAGGTTGATGAGGATGTGCGCAACGATGCCAGGACCAAGACGCTTCGTCCTGTAAACCATCATGGCGAGCAAGAATCCAAGCGAACCAGTCCACAGGACGACGAAGACCTGACCAAAGGTTTCGAACCCTTGATAGTGCATCGACCCGAAGATGGCGCTCGTGACAAGCGCAGCCAGGATATTCCTCCTCTTGAAGAGGAATCCATTGATCACATTCAACACTCGGTAAAGGGTGCCAACGTACTCCATCTTCTCGTCGCTCTTTCGGCTTGCGGTAATGCGAGCGGAGCGGAATAGCCGCAGGAGCGCCTGAAGGAACAAACCCCTAAAGAGGAACTCCTCCATGAATGGTCCCATGAACGAAGCGATGACAATCGCGCCAGCGAAGAACCAAAACCCAGTGAGGTCGGTAATCGACGTGGCGTTGTTAGCGCCGTCCATGTTGACGCCTAGGGCACTGAGCCCGTTTGTCACCGCAAACTCCGCTAAGCGCACTCCTAGGGCTACTAGGGCACCAATCCAGAGGTCCCTCGGCTTAAACTTCAACCAGAAGTCCTTCGAATATGACTTCAGACCTCGCTTGTTCGAGGCATACCAGATCGACATGAACCACACTGCGTACATGAGAAGAGAACTCGCGACGATGACTGGTCCATTTGTGAGATCGCTGGTGATCTTGTTGGTGTCAATACTTGCGAGGTCGGTAGAGTGCTTCGCAAGATAGATTGCGATGATCGCAATGGAAAGGACCACCTGAGTGGCAAGAGTCAAACCCAATGCGATGAGAGCATCGAAAATCGACCAACGAATAGTCTTCCTCTTTGGAGCGACAGTCGTCTCGGGGGTGGGCGCGGTAATACCTTCTGGGGTCTCGGGAGTCTTATTCCAAAGACCGATCTCGTTAGGCAAAGTAGTCCTCATCTTCAAACATCGTGGAGTCCTCTTCGAGAGCCCTGTTGAGTTGTTCAGTAAAGTCGGTTTTGATGTTTCCCTGGGGAAGCGATTTTGCGTCGTGTCGCTTTGACATTGCCTTCGAAATGACAACGAAAAGCCCTGCCGCAGCGAATGATGCGACGATCAAACCGATGACAATCGCCATCAGAACGTTTGGCTCAAGATTCATGATCTCTCCTTTGTACTCTTCAATGACTATCGTCAGAACGCGCTACTTAGTAGCGATGTATTCCCAGTGCCAGGGCTCTGGCTTCGAACCATTCTGCTGTGCCCATGATGGATGGTACCATCCATACTTCCCCGAGTTCTCTATCATCCAGATATGCTTAGCCGTGCCAAAGTTGTTGACTTCGTCACCGAAGTCGATTGCGAGACCCCAACCGTGATTGGATGTTCCCGGAACGGCGCACATGTCGCCCTTCTCTGCCGTGCATCGAATCTGTCCAGCGAGAGCGCGATAGGTGTCAGTAGCGACCATCGGAACTCCGAAGTACGAAGTGTATGCCGCATTCATCACTTCGAACGCGCGGGCTGCGTCACAGCGAAGCAATCCTCCTGCGCTAGTCGGACAGAGCGCGCTCGCTGGGATTTGCCCGTTAGCGTACTGCCCTTGAGTCGGGGCGAAAAATACGTTCTCGGGGTCAAAGTAGGTGCCTGCGCTGGACATGCTGACGAGCACTCCTCCACCGGGAATAGCCATCGCTCCAGTGGACCCAGTGGTGCCTACAATGGCTCCACCAGCGATCTCAGCACCAGGAGATACGGATGTAGAGGCTAGTGACGAGTAGCGCGTTACTCCGCCGTCACCGTGTTGGATTACAACGGTGACTCCCCACTGTGGGTCCTCTCCCGCTTCGATGACTGTGCCACCAAAGTCAGCCTTAACGGGTTGCGTCGTGGCAGTAACGAACTCAAGACCCGGGCTTCCGTTAAACGCTGCGTAGTGCGAGTTCGAGCCCTTGAAGTGAACTCCTAGAGTGTAGTCGGCTACTGGAACAATCCATGCAGCACCTCCGCCATCATCTAGTCCGACGATCCCTCCACATTGCCAGTCAAGAGCATTCGGGAATGCGGCGGGCGCACTCTTGTTGTTGAGGATTGAAGTGAGAGGGCGCACTGAAGCGATAGCGTCAGCACCTACGCTATCGATTGAGACTCGACCGCTCGCCGCCGAAGCATCTACGACGATTCCCCCGAACACATAGACTCCCGCCTGATGGATTCCAGCCAGAGGGTCTGCGAAGAAGACAATGTCTCCAGCCTGCGAATCCTTCACTGACAAGTTCTGTCGTCCAGCGCCAGAGAACATCGCATTGAAGTCTTGAGAGTTGTCGCCCAACAGGGTGGAGATGAAGGGTTGACATCCCCATGATGAGGCTCCATCTCCAGATTCTTCGTAGGCAACTCCAAGGCGAGATAGTGCCGTAGATGTTCGCGTGATCGCCTCACTCGAAGGAACGACAACGTTCTTGTACATGGCGACGCCGGTGGTGTCAATGACATACATTCCTGTAGTGCTCGACAGTTCGGAGGGATAAGAGTTAGTGTTCGACAGTTCAGACGAAGACGGAATCTTGATCCCCAAGGAGTTAAGTTTATCTAGGTAATCGTTCCACTCGTTGACTACCGCTGCATTCAAAATAGATGTTCCAGACTTGGGGTCAGCAACCCATACTGCCGTCCACGCCGACTTCGCCTTCGTTAGTTCCGCTTGACTTTCCCTGAGCGCGTCGTCAGCCTGACTAGCGAAGGATTCAGCATCGAGGATCATCTGGTGAAGTTCGTTATCGCGCCGTGCTGAGACATCTAGAGCCCTGTCGGCTGCTTTGCCATCTGAATCTGCCTGCGCTAGGGTGTTGGCTGTCAACTGGGCAGATAGTTGTGCATCTTTCTGAGTATCGATAACATCCTGAATACTGTCTGGTCCGTCCATAAACAGCGCCAAGTCGGGAGACACAGGATTTGAGTTCCCCTGAGTTGCTGAGCGCGCTAGTTCTGCCATTGCGTTCAATGACTTCTGGTACTTCTCTTGAGCCCTCTTGGCATCGTTACGCTTTTTGATGAGGTCATACTGAGCCGCATCTACCTGCTTGGATAGTTCCGCGCTGTGCTGAAGCCAGTAATCGTGCTGGTACATGAGGTCCCATGAACTTTTCGATGCCGCCACATAGGCGCGCGCCTGGACGTATACCTCACTAGATAGTACGTTGGCGTCAGTGCTGCCAGGGATTTGCACATGCGAAAGTATGTCCCCGTTATCTTGGGTCGGAGTTACTGTCGCTGCGTTCGCAGTAACGACTGAAGACATAGAGAGTAGAAGCGCGCATGCCAAAACTGACGCTAACCTTGTGATAGGCGTAGACAACTGCATGCGTAAGACTCTTCTCTAGGGGTACAACAAATATCGGACCACGAGGCGCTAGACGTTCTTGTGCAG
>Ga0123339_10001516_pt1 | contig 16136 bp, 14 predicted proteins | sample lystaG_FD_89956 | JGI IMG/M metagenome (GOLD analysis project Ga0123339, IMG submission 89956) | Glacier valley bacterial and archeal communities from Borup Fiord, Nunavut, Canada, to study Microbial Dark Matter (Phase II) -... | ecosystem: Environmental > Aquatic > Freshwater > Ice > Glacier ... | reverse complement strand
TCTTACGCCTATGGGATTCCGAATAAGGATAGTGATATTGATCTCCTGGTCATTAAAGATATACCCGCCAATGAAACACGAGATTTCAGAATTAAATTAAAAAAAGCCCTATGGATGAAGTTAGGAAAGCTTAACTTTTCTTTTGATATTCTTGTTGACAACGAAAAGTGGATAAACGAACGAATTGCAATGGGTGATTTATTCTATAAAGAGATATATTTTAAAGGAAAAACAATCTATGCCTAATAGAACGTATGCCCTTGAATGGCTCAATATAGCAAACAGAAATCTCGAAACTGCAATTGATGATATTATAACGATCAGTGATTATTATGAGACTGATCGTTATCCAGGGCCTAAATATTTTATACCTTCCAGGGAAGAGGTTGATCATTACTTTCTATTTGCAGAGCAACTGTTTAAGAGAATTGATGAATTCATAAATAGTTGAATTTTCATTAATAACAATCGCTCCTTAAATTTAATATTAATAGGTTAAACTGCGTACCAGACCTGTCAGCATCGATCGACCTGACAGCGTCATAACAACAATAAATTACACAGTGTAACTCAGTGTATGACACAGTGTAACACAGTGAAATTATTTCTTCCGTGCAATAATTCATAATTCCCAATTCGTAATTCCTAAATCATAAATCATAAATCATCTTGTCTTTATTCAAATCCCTTATAATCTCTATCCTTACCATCCTTTCCATCCCATTGATGGCCCAGGAGAAAACCGGCTTTGTCCCCGACTTCCAGCTAAGCCAAACCACAGCTGTAAGTTCTGGCGAAGACCTCCCCTTCTGGATGACTTCGAACCAGAATGGCATCTATACACTGCATAACTCCAGTTATATGCTGTTCCAGGCCGGACTCAACCGCAGCCTCGACCGCGACACGCTGAAGAAGTGGGGTTATACCTATGGCGCAAATATGGTTTATGGAATTGCCAGCACCTCCGATTTCCAGCCCAATGAATACTGGCTCGGGTTCCGGTTCCACCAGCTGATTCTGAAAGCAGGAGCACAGAGTGATCCTATTTTCTACGGCGGACTCTCCTCCACCAACGGAAATATGTACCGCTCACGCAATGCGAGGCCTGTACCCGGACTCTCGCTCTCCACAAACGGCTATATCCCATTTCTGTTTGCGAAAAAGTGGTTCTCGTGGCGGTTCCTATACGAAGAGGGAATTCTCAAAGACAAACAATTTGTAACCGACGCCCATTTGCACCACAAAAACCTCCATTTCAGGGCACTCCTCTCCCCCTCTCTCAGTCTCTCCGTCGGTCTCGAGCACTATGTCTTCTGGGGCGGCTACTCTCCCAAATATGGACAACTCCCCGAATGGAGTGAGTATTTCAGGTATGTATTTGGTCTGAAGGGAGGCGCTGGTGCATATGTCCAGGATCAGCTGAACACATCCGGGAACCAATTGGGAAGTTACAACATTGAACTAAAAAAAGACTGGAAAACAACCAAAGCCACCTTTTATTTCAACCATCCTTTCGAAGATCCATCGGGTATGGAACTCGATAATTTACGTGATGGGTTATGGGGAATCCACATCACTAAAAAAAACCGATCAGCATTTATTACAGATATTGTTTACGAATATATGAACACGCGAAATCAAAGCGGTTCAATACAAAACAAACCAGCTCCCACACCCGAAGATCCCGATAAGGTGACCGGTCGCGGACAAGACAGCTATTTTACGCACAACATGTATCGTTCAGGATTTGTCCATTACCAACGAATGATGGGTTCACCGCTTTTTGTTCCTGTGATTGGGCTGGATGGCATTTCAACAGGTTTCGTGAATACACGCATATGGATGCACCATATTGGAATTAGTGGTGTATTAGGAGGTGGGTTTTATTGGAAGACGTTAACTACCTGGTCACGCAACTTTGGAAATTATGATAAACCATATCCAAATCCGCTTGATGAGTTATCTTTTCTCACTGAAAGCAGTTACGATGGTACAAAATTGCCATTTATTATAAAAGCTGGTATTGCCGGAGACTACGGTAAACGTTTTGAACCACGGCTTGGCGGATACCTTAGTATTGAATTCAAGTTTTAATCAAAATATATTTATACGTTATCTCAACACTTCAATTTTGAAAATTATTCATTATTGAATAATCAAACCTACGAAAAAAAACCGGAATGAATGATCCTTTAATTTCAATTATCATACCAATTTATAATGTCGAAAAATACTTACATCAATGTTTAGAAAGTGTTATTAATCAATCCTATAAAAACTTAGAGATAATTTTAGTAGATGATGGTTCTATTGATAATAGTCCTCAAGTTTGTGATTATTATTCCAAATCAGACGAGAGAATTAAACTTTATCATAGAACGAATAACGGCATTTCAGAATCAAGAAATTTTGGAATTAACGTTTCAACAGGCGACTATTTAATGTTTATTGATAGTGATGACTGGATTGATCCTAATTCCTGCGAATTATCAGTTAAATATGCGCTAGATTGCAATGCAGATATAGTTTTTTGGTCCTACAAGAGAGAATATACAAATTTGTCTTTGCCAAAAAGAATTGCAACGACTCAGAATTCATATACAATTTACGAAAAGGAAAAGATTGAAAATGAACTTGAACGTAGACTTGTTGGATTATTAGGTATAGAATTAAAAGAACCAGAGCAAATGGACTCTTTAACTGCTTGCTGGGCAAAACTTTATAAAAAGGAAATAATAATAAGTAACCATTTTGAATTTGTAAGTAGAAATGAGATCGGTTATCATGAAGATGGACTGTTTAATTTATTCGTTTTTAATAAATGTAAAAAGGCAGTTTATATTGATTTGTATTTATATCATTACAGGCGATCCTTGAATACCTCAATTACAGCTAAGTTCAATCCATATCTTACTGAACGGGGAATAGTACTATATAACAAAATAGCAGAGTTTATACTCAAAAATCATCCAAATAATAATAAATTTCAAATTGCATTTAACAATCGAATTGCATTTGGTATTGTTGGCCTTGGTTTAAATATTTGTAATAGTTCAATTTCCTTTGGTGAAAAGAAACTTGAGTTGTTAAAAATAATATCAACTGAAAGATACAAAATTGCCTATAAAACATTATCATTGAAATACTTTCCATTACCATGGAAAGTATTTTTCATTTTTGCTAAAATTAATTTTGCCACTGGTCTGCTGCTACTTTTGAATATTATTAAAAGGATTATTACTCGCTAAATTATTTAAAAATGCCTTTAATTAGTATAATTATTCCAATATTTAAGGTTGAAAAATATTTGAATAAATGCATAAACAGTGTACTGAATCAAAACTTCAAAGACATCGAAATAATTCTTGTCAATGATGGTTCTCCTGATAATTGCCCGCAAATTTGTGATGATTACGCCTTAATTGACCAAAGAATCAAGGTTATTCATAAAGAAAACGGAGGATTATCAGAAGCACGGAATTACGGAATTAAAGCTGCGACTGGTCAATATCTGATGTTTTTAGACAGTGATGATTACTGGGAAGGATCGGATTGCCTGCAAAATATTGTAACACGATTACTATCTGCAAGATCACCGAATGTTATGGTCTACGGCTGCACCGATTATTTGGTCAATACAAACAAGAAAATTATTTCCAGAACTGGGTACGATATTGAGCTAATCAGAAACAGTTCTAAAGAAGCAGTTCTTAACTATTTTTTTAAGTCTGGTTTGTTCCCAGGATCAGCCTGGATTACGGTCACAAAAAGAACATTTATACTCGACAACCAACTGTTTTTCATTAAAGGTATTAAGGCTGAAGATATCGATTGGTTGTTAAGTGTATTTCTAAAAGCAACTGTTTTTGATGCTGTAAATGACCCATTTTATATTTATTTGAAATACAGGGACGATTCGATTACAGGAACTTCAGATGTTAAAAGTATGAAAGATGTTCTGTTTACAATTGATAAATGGTACCGAAAAATTCAGAAAGAAGAATACAATGCCATTCGAAAATGCGTACTCGGATATCTTGCTTTTCAGTATGGAACAGTGCTGGTTATTGCAAGTAAATTCGATAAACAGCAGCTGCGAGATGCTTTACCCGCTATCAACGAATACGCATTCTTATTAAAATACGCGTTGAATATAAGAGCAAAGATGGTCAATGTTATCCACAATATATTTGGAATAAACACTGCAATACTAACTGTTGGATACTTCCACCGAATTAAGAGGAATTTTCGCTAAATATGAAAATTCTAATTCTGTCGGCTGAAGTCTGGAGAGACAATACAAACGGAGGAAATGTACTCAGTAACCTGTTTGAGGGGCTTGATGCTGAATTTGCCCAGGTCTATTGCAATCCGGGTAATCCACAAAATCAGGTATGTAAGAACTATTACCAGATGACCGACTTTATGATGATCAATAATCTGCTGAAAGGTCAGACGATTGGTAGAGTTCATCATTTAAATCATTTTCCGGACAATAGCTTACAAGAAACAGAAAAGCCAATTAGTAAAAGCTTTTATGAATTTTTCAAACGCTATCACTGGCTGATATTTGACCTGTTCCGTGAATTGTTATGGAAATTTGCCCGGTGGGACAACAAGCAACTGGAAACGTTTATTTTGGAATTTAAACCGGATATTATTTTTGCGCCATGTTATGCCAGCCATTATATGCTCCGGATTACAAGGTTTGTTGCAAAACTAACAGATATAAAGGTGGTATCGTATATCTCAGACGACAATTATTCGCTGCGGCAATATCGGTTTTCTCCCATTTTCTGGATCAACAGATTCTTTTTAAGAAGAAGTATGCGTAAAACATTTCCTTTTTATGCTTTAACCTATACAATGACAGAGGAACAGCTTTATGAACTGAAAACTGCCTTAAATGCAAATATGAAAATCCTTCGCAAGGGAGGTGACTTTGAAGGAGATTGTGTAAAAACGATGGTTTATAAGCCCATCCGGATGGTGTATGCAGGTGGCATCTATTGTGGCAGGTGGAAAACATTGGCCTGTATCGGTGAGTTATTGAAAAAGATCAATCAGAGTGAACTCAAAATGCGTTTGGATATTTATACGCAAACTGGTATAACTCCCGAACAACGAAAACTATTAAATGATGACTGCAATATTTTTCTGCATCAACCCGTTAGCCAACAAGCGCTTACTCAAATCTACCATTCAAGCGATATAGCGTTACATGTCGAATCGTTTGAAAAGGAGTATAAATTACTGACCCGGCTATCATTCTCCACCAAAATAGTTGACTGCCTGGCAAGCAGCTGTGCAGTAATGGCCATTAGCTGGAAGATGCATTCAGGATTAATTTATTTGCAAAAAGAGGATGCCGCTATTTGTATTGATGATCCCTCAAAAATTGAGAAAGCGTTGCAGGAACTGGCAGACAATCCCGAAATCGTGATTAAATATGCCAGCAAAGCCTGGAAATGTGGCAAACGCAATCATCAAATTGAATCCATCCGTGCCGGTCTCTATAAAGATATACAGGAATTAGTCCCCAATGAGGTATAAAAGATCAAATAAATTAAGATGAAGGTATTGCTGATAAATTCGGTATGCGGGTATGGTAGCACAGGTAGTTTATGCACTGATTTGGCGTACGCACTTCAAAAACAGGGTCATGAATGTTATATTGCATACGGACAACTTTCGACGGATTTTGAAAATAGTTTTAAGATTGGAAGTGTTCTTGAAAATCATATTCACAATGTTTGTTCCCGTATCACCGGAAAACAAGGATATTTCACGAAAAATGGGACAAGAAAACTGATCAGTTATATTGAAACAGTGAATCCCGATGTGATCCATCTGCATAACCTGCATGGTAATTACCTGAATTTAAAGATCTTATTCAACTACCTTGCCAGTGCCAATAAACCTGTGGTCTGGACACTTCACGATTGCTGGGCTTTTACAGGGAAATGTGCGCACTATACCGATATTGGTTGCTACAAATGGCAAACGCATTGCAACCACTGTCCGCAGCTCAAAAAATACCCGCCAAGTATTATCTTTGACCGTTCATCTGTAATGTTTGAAGACAAGAAGAAATGGTTTACTTCAATTAAAAACCTGACCATTGTGCCAGTTTCTAATTGGTTGTCTGGTGAAGTAAAGCAATCGTTCCTGGCTAAATACCCGATTATTCCAATCTATAACTGGATTGATCAAACCATCTTTAAACCAACAGACCTGAATATCAGGAAAAAATTTGGGATCGACGAAAACAAGTCTATTATCCTTGGCGTTAGTGCAGGCTGGTCTGCAAACGATTACAAGCTACAGGAATTTATCCGCTTATCGCAACTAATCGCAGAAGATATACAAATTGTATTGGTCGGAGGCAAAAATAAATTGGAATCACTTCCGGAGAATATGATTCATATTCCCTATGTAAGCAGCAAAACAGAACTTGCAGGTATTTATACAACAGCCGGTGTTTATGTACATCTGTCTGTTGAAGATACTTTTGGCAAAGTAATTGCAGAGGCAATGAGTTGCGGAACACCAGCGATTGTCTACAATTCAACTGCTTGCCCCGAAATCATTGGCGAAGGATGTGGTTATGTGGTAGAAAAAGGAGATATAGATGGAATCGTTCGAAATATTTGCAGGATTAAAGCCAATGGAAAGACAAGTTATGCAGATCAAAGCATCAGCCATGTTCAGGATAATTTTGATATTAACAGAAATACAACGAAAACAATCGAACTTTATAAAAGCATGCTAAATTCATGATTGTAAACCTGGTCGTTATTTGTTTTATCCTGATTGCAGGGCTGATGTTTTATGAAGATGCAGGTATTTATGCAGATAGCAGGTATTTCCGGAAACGTTATATCCTACTGATTTGTTTGATTTTAATACTGCAATCCGGTCTGCGTAATTGGGCAGTTGGGGCAGATACCTATTCCTACTATGAAAGTTTCGAAAATACGAAAAGCTTATCGTGGCAACAGATATGGACAATAGTTACTGATTATTATACCCAAAATATTGGAAAGGATCCAGGGTATTCTGTATTTGAAAAAATTTCACAGATTATTTCTCCAAATTATCAAATCTATTTGAGCATTATAGCAATTCTGTTTTTTTCTGCTTTGGGTAACTTTATTTTTAAAAACACGACAAGATTAGCTGATGCCATTTTTGCTTTTGTATTGTATTCAAGCCTGTTTTATAGTTTTTTCTCAATTACAGGGCTTCGGCAAACCATTGCAACTGCCGGGGTACTTTGGAGCTATGAATTTATAAAAAAAAGAAAATTGTTGCCGTTTGTTTTGATTTTGCTTGTATCATCGACGATTCATAAGTCGGCGCTGATTTTTTTACCCTTTTATTATATTGCACAAATTAAAAATACAAAGTATTTATACAGCATGGTAACTTTGCTCTTTATTTTATTTATGTTTTTTAAAGTGCCCGTAAGTGCATTTTTTAAAAGGACAGGTGGATACGAAGACTATATCGTACCTTATGAAGGATCAGGAACCTTTACCTTCACTTTTATGCTGTTATTAATTGGGGTAATCGCGTTTTTACAGATGAAATTTGTAATTCGCAAAAACAGGTCTGTTTTACCAATCTATAACGCTTTTGCAATGGCCATTGTATTTACACCGCTCACCTGGGTTAACCCTTCGGCAATGCGTGTAGTACAATATTATTCAATTTTCATGTTATTGCTAATTCCAAATATTATACAATCCTTTCGTCGTTACTCGCTTAAGGCTAAACGATTGGCTTTTAGTATCGTAATAGCTATGCTAATATTACTTTATATTAAAGGTGGTATGAACAGTGAGTATAAGTTCTTTTGGCAAGAAATGGAAATAAGAGAGAATTACAAATAATATAAGTCTAAGAAAGTCAATATTTTTAAATACAATGAATCAAGAGATTAAATATATTGGGTTTTATGATTTTTCAGAATCAAAAAACAGACGAGTATCCAGTAGTGCGGCAACAAATAAAATGAATTATATTTGTGATGCAATAAACCGTGCAGGCTATTCTGTTCATCTTGTTTCACCATCCTGGTTTGAAGATTCAGCGTCAAATGTAAGATACGAATCACAAACCACAATTCAATTAGATCGCCAAAAAAAAATTACATTTTGTCCAAATATAGGCACAACCTATAAATGGACAAGAAATATAAAAATAGTGTTGAGCCTAATGTGGCTATTTTTTTGGCTTATTCGCCACACAAAGAAAAATGAGAAAGTACTTGTTTACCATTCCCCCTGGCTTTCAATACCTATCCAGTGGGCAAAATCGATTAAAAGGTTTAAACTAATTCTGGAGGTAGAAGAGGTATATGGAGATGTTAGTTCCATTAATTCATATTTTGATGTGTTTGAAATCAAATTACTCAATTCTGCAGATAGCTATTTGTTCTCCACAGATCTATTAGCAAATAAAGTAGGCGCCAATAAACCTTTCTTGGTTATTTATGGGATTTATCAGTCCTTTGAAAAATTGGCATCTCCACCAGATGATGGTAAAATACATTTGCTTTATGCGGGAATAATCGATACCCATAAAGCTGGGGCTTTTAATGCAATCGAAAGTGCATTTTTTTTGCCTGAAAATTATATTTTACATATCATTGGATTTGGGGACACTGGAATTCTTATTCAAAGAATAGAAGAGATCAATCAAGCTTCGAAGTGTAAAGTTGTATTCGATGGCTCAAAAGATGGTATTGAATATATAAAATACTGCCAGCGATGCCATATTGGATTAAGCACACAAAAGATGGAAGGAAAATATCTTGAAACTTCCTTTCCCAGTAAAGTTCTTTCTTATTTATCATTGGGTTTAAATGTTGTTTCCTGTTATGTTGATTGTGTCGCCAAATCCCAGATACACCCACTAATGAATTACTATTATAAAGACAATCCGGAATGTATCGCAAAAGCCATTCTTGAAGTTGATCTAAATAGTGCTGACAATTGTAAGGAAGTAATTAATAAATTGGATAAAAGTTTTGTTTTAGAAATAAAAATTTTATTTCTAAATTAGGAACTATATTGAACAGTTCATCTAAACAATGTAGAAATCACAATATTTTTAAAAAAACTATAATTCATATTGCTAATGTTATTGTTTCAAAGTATGTTTTCGATAAAATTAAATGTAAAGCTTTAATCGATAGAAAAATAAAATCTAAGTCATTGATATTTATACACATAAAACTATGACACTAAAGAATCAAAAACAAGCATTAATTGATTTGCCTGTACTAATAATATTTTTTGTCCGGCCAGAATTATTAGCAAAAGTTTTTGAACAGGTTAAGATTGCAAGGCCAACAAAACTGTTTCTATATCAGGATGGTCCAAGAGAAAACATACAAGATGATATTGAAAATATTAATAAATGTAGAAATATTGTCGAAGATATTGATTGGAACTGTGAAGTACACATAAAATATCAGCAACGGAATATTGGTTGCGATCCATCAGAATTTATTGCACAAAAATGGATGTTTGAGCATGAAGAGTATGGTATCGTATTGGAAGATGACGATGTACCATCACAAAGTTTTTTCCCGTTTTGCAAAGAACTATTGGAAAAATATAAAAACGACGAACGGATTAATATGATCTGTGGTATGAACCATCTGGGCGAATCAAAAAATAATCCTTACAGTTATTTATTTACAACATCCGGAAGTATCTGGGGCTGGGCCTCATGGAAAAGAGCGGTTGATAAATGGGAGGAACATTATGATTTTCTGAACGATTTGAACGCAAAAAATCTTTTAAAAAATAAACTAGGACGAAAATATTATAAAGAATTTCTCAAAACCTGCTTAGGACATGCAAATTCGGGTAAGGCACATTATGAATCGATTATGGGTGCTTCAATGTTTTTAAATTCAATGCTAAATATTGTTCCAACCGTAAATATGATGTCAAATATAGGGGTAGGTTTAAATACAACTCATTCGGTTGATTCAATAAATAAACTTCCTAAAGGAATACGCCGGGTCTTCTTTATGACAACCAATGAGATTGAATTTCCGCTTAGACATCCTAAGTATATAATTGAGGATATTGCCTATAAAAAGAAAGTCGATCGAATAATGGCAAATGGACATATTTTTCTAAGTCTATACAGGTTATTTGAGAGTGTTATCCTTAGGGCTTGGTATGGTGATTTTAATAGTCTTTATAAAGGATTAAAAAGAAGAAAAATTAACTAGCATTAAAAATACATTATGAATCCATATTTAAGCATTATTGTTCCAGTATATAATGTACAAAACTACCTAAAAAAGTGTATAGAATCGATATTAATTCAATCATTCCAAGATTTTGAATTAATATTAGTAAACGATGGATCAACTGATGATTCAGGCAAAATCTGCGATGAATATTTGCTTCAAGATCGAAGGGTTAAAGTCATTCATAAATTGAATGGAGGATTGGGTGATGCAAGAAATGCAGGAATAATCGATTCTATTGGCGAATTTATTGGGTTTGTTGATAGTGATGACTGGATTGATAGTGACATGTACCAGGTTCTTATTAATTTGCAAATACAACATAAATCTGATATAGTATCTTGTAATTATATGAGAACTGACACATCAAAAAATGATGATAGTTTAAAAATAGTTAATTATTCAAGAGATGAAGCACTTAATGACTTATATAGTAATAAATTCATAAAATGGATAGTATGCAATAAAATCTATAAAAGCTCATTATTTAATGATCTATTATTTGAAAAGGTCGTAATCTTAGAAGATGTATTAATAACTCCTCAACTTTTATATAATACTAAAAAAATAACACACATTGATAAGTCTTTATATATATAACATTAGGGAAGGATCAATTATAAAAAGTGGACTCAGTGTAAATAAATTTAACTCCTCAATGTATGTTTTTAATAAATTAAGCTGCTTTTTTGATGAAAGAGATAGAAGTATTAAATATTTGGCAGATGAAATGTTCTGCTCAAGTTTAATTAATTGGTGTTTTCGAATTGACCGCAACAAATTGCCTAAAGGTGAATACTATGGTCGATTAAAGAAATTGCTTCGATTACATTTTACTGCTTTTGTTTTAAATCCATTGATATCTAAAAAATTAAAATTGCTTGTTATCATGGGGTCAATTTCATTGAATTTTGTAACTCTCTATGGTAAATTTGGAAGAGTGAAATAAAATCGAAGATATTCGCGAAAAAATATTTAAACCATCAATTGTTAAATAATGCAAAAATATTTAATTAATGTACCAGTTGCGCTGATCTTTTTTGCCAGACCCGATGTCTTAAAAGAAACTTTTGCTGCCATCCGGGCAGCAAAACCTAAACAATTATTTCTAATTCAGGATGGTAGCAGATTAAATCACAAAGATGATTTGAAAAAAATTTTTCAATGCCGTGAAATTGTCAGTAATGTCGATTGGGAATGCGAAGTACGGACTAATTATTCTGACTTGAATTTAGGGTGCGGAATGCGTGTTTATTCAGGGGTATCATGGGCATTTGAATATGTCGACCGATTGGCTATAATTGAAGACGACTGTGTTCCATGTGTTAGTTTCTTCCAATTTTGCGAAGAAGTTCTGGAAAAATATAAGTCCGATGAACGAATAAATATGATTAGCGGAATGAACCATGAAGGAATTTCTCAAAGAATAACTGCTGATTATTTATTCACAGAAAGTGGATCTATTTGGGGCTGGGCAACCTGGAAAAGAGTTTGGGATACTGTTGATTTCAATTTAAGTTGCATTAAAAATCCTGAAATTGAAAGGCTTATTAATAATTTGCATGGACCATTTCTTTTTAACGAAGGCAGAAAGAAATTATCGATATTGGAAAATGGACAAAATCTCACCTCCTGGTCTCACCAATTTGGTATAAATATGTATATACATTCAAGATTGAATATTGTCCCCAAGTATAACCTTATTACAAATATAGGTCTAACTGAAAATGGTGCAAATTCAGTTACTTCATTAAAGTTTATACCTAAAGGTTTACGAAGGGTATATTTTATGAAAACTCACGAAATGCAGTTCCCATTAAAGCATCCAAATTTTGTTATTAATGATATTGAATTTAGAAACAAGGTAGAAAGAATAATGGGGGTTGGTCATCCTTATGTAAATTTTTATCGCACTTGTGAGTCTGTTTTTTACAGAATAATCGCTGGAGAATTTTCAAATATTATGAAGGGCTTAAAAAGGCGAATCAATAATATTTAAAACTACTTTATATTCAACGAAAAGCTGAAAATTGAAATCAAATAGTAATCAACAGATTAAAAAAGGGGCAGTAATATCCTATATTACAATCGTATTTAATATTGCCGCTGGATTAATCTATACACCCTGGATGGTTCGTCAGATCGGAAAATCAGACTACGGTCTTTTTGTACTTGTAACTTCCTTTCTAACCTATTTTGTAATGGATTTTGGTTTGGGGCAGGCGATCGCCCGTTTCATCGCCAAATACCGGGTTGAAGGAAACGAAACAAAAGTGAATGAGTTATTGGGGCTCACTACGCGGTTATACCTGTGGATTAACTTTATAATCCTGATTGTTCTAATAATCGTGTTTTTCTTTATAGAAAGTATATTTGGAAAATTATCTCCAACTGAGTTACAAAGTTTCAAAGTCGTTTATTGTATTGCCGGATTTTTTAGTGTAATATCTTTTTCATTTGCACCACTAAATGGAATTTTGATTGCATACGAGCGTTTTGTATTGTTGAAATTATGCGATATGATCACTAAAATCGGGATGATCGTATTTATGGTTATCGCGCTTTTATTAGGATATAAGCTCTATGCACTTGTAGCAATAAATGCCGGAGTTGGTCTGATTATAATTGCGATTAAACTCATTTATTTATCAAAAACAACATCCATTAAAATTAATTTCTTTTATAAAAGCAGGGCACTTTTCAAGGAATTATTTAGTTTTTCAATTTGGATTACAATAATTGGTGTGGCGCAAAGATTATTAATGAATATAACACCGACGATTTTAGCAATCTTTTCAGGTACGGCAAGCATTGCTGTATTTTCAATTGGAATGGTATTGGAAGCTTATACATATACTTTTGCGAGCGCTTTAAATGGATTGTTTCTGCCAAAAGTTTCGGAATTATCCGCCAAAAAAGGTAATATGGTTGAAATTAGTAACCTGATGATTCGCGTTGGCCGGATTCAATTATTCTTGGTTGGTATTTTGTTAATTGGTATTATTACCCTTGGAAAACAATTTATTACACTCTGGATGGGTCCCGATTTTAAAGACTCCTATTATGTAGCGTTATTTTTAATCTTACCCGGATTTATTACACTCACACAGGAAATTGGCTCAACCTTACTTTATGTTGTAAACGAACTAAAATACCGGGCCTTCCTGTTTATTAGTGCTTCGGTTGTAAGTGTTATTATTTCAATCCTATTGGCCCCAAAATATGGAGCCGTAGGTTCTGTAATAGGTATATTTACTGCTTTGATTATTTGCCATGTAATAGGAATGAATATTGTTTATTGGAAAGTATTAAAAATAGACATTCCTCGTTTTTTCCGGGAATGTTATGTGAAAATGCTTCTCCCTTTAGGACTTTCGTTCTTTGCTGGATTTCTGATACAAGTATATATCCCTGCTCACAATCTGCTAACATTTATACCTAAAGCTTTACTTTTAGGTATTGTTTACGTTTTATTGATGTGGTTAATGGGTCTAAATAAAAATGAAAAAGAATTAATATTGAACTTCGTACGCAAAACAACTTTTTTGTTTCAAAAGTAGGATTATCTTTTATTCATAAAAAAATGTGCATTTATTTGAAACAAAAATTGAATGAAAATATCATATTTAATTTTAATTCAACCACTTAAAAATAATGGTATTTAAGAATGAAAAACATTTCTAAAATTAAAGAATATTTAAAGCAAATCAGACAGATAAAAATGCTTTATCGATGGTTAATAATGTACATTATCAAACGAAATCACATCTGTAAAAATGGTTCCGGGAACAAAATTATTCAAACAAAGGCTGATTTTTATAATTCGAAAATAACATTTAACGGGCAAAATAATCAGCTTATTATTAGCCAAAATTGTCGTGTGACAAATTTCACAATTTTTATCCAAGGCAATAATAACTGCATTAAGATTGGAAATAATTGCCAATTAAAAGGTGGTATACTTTGGATGGAGGATAACGGCAATATTATTGAAATTGGTGCCGGCACTACTATCGAACCAAATACCCAAATTTCAAGCATCGAAGGATGTTCTATAATTATTGGAGAAGACTGTATGTTTTCCAGTAATATCGCAATAACATCAGGCGACAGCCATTCAATCATAGATATGGAAGGAAAACGTATTAATTTTTCTAAAGATATCTTTATTGGTGATCATGTTTGGGTAGGAAATCGGGTAATGATAATGAAAGATACTAATATTCCGAGTCATACAATTATTGGAGCTGGATCATTAGTGAATAAAAAATTTGAATTCCAATATACTGCACTCGCTGGTATACCTGCTAAGGTAATTAAAGAAAATGTAGATTGGAAAAGAGAAAGAATCTAATATAAGAGCTATTGAAATTATTTGGATAAATATTGGAATCTTTATTTTTCGCCTAAAAATTTACGGAAGAATTATTTGCAAATGTTTAAGCAATATTTTTCAACTATTATAATCAAATAAAATAGATCTGAATTTGAAGAAGCAGAAACTCCTCCGCATCACCACTGTTTCCCTTAGCCTTGAAGCACTTTTAAAGGGTCAGCTTTCGTACCTGAACAATTATTTTGAGATCGTAGGGATTGCTTCGGGAGAAAAAAAACTTCAGGAAGTGGAAGAACGGGAGGGCATCCGCACAATAGAGGTAAAGATGCACCGCGATATCAGCATTTGGGCAGATCTGAAATCCCTTTTTGTACTGATCAAGGTCATCGCAAAAGAAAAGCCGTATATCGTGCATGCCAATACACCCAAGGGGAGTTTGCTGGCCATGGTGGCAGCATGGATGTGTCGTGTACCTCACCGCATTTATACCGTTACTGGCCTCCGTTTTGAAACAACCACGGGGCGCTTCCGCTTGGTACTGATCACAATGGAAAAGATCACCTGTTGGTGTGCCACAAAGGTCATACCCGAAGGCGAAGGGGTAAAAAAGACCTTGCTGCGCGAAAAAATCACAAATAAGCCTTTGCAAAAGATATTGAATGGCAATATCAACGGCATTGACCTGGATTATTTTCAACGTACTAAAGCGGTTACTGGCGAGGCAGCTGCCTTGCGGAGCGAGCTCTTTACGTTTTGTTTTGTCGGTCGCATGGTCAAAGACAAGGGTACAAACGAACTCGTGCGCGCCTTTGTAAAGCTTTACAACGAACAACCGCAGGTACGGTTGCTGCTGGTAGGTCCTTTGGAACAGCATTTGGATCCTTTGGAGAAAGAGGTACTAACATTAATTAATACTCACCCAGCCATCACATTTACTGGTTTTATAAAAGATATCCGCCCTTACCTGGCTGCTTCGGATGCCCTCGCCTTCCCCTCCTACCGCGAAGGATTCCCGAATGTAGTAATGCAGGCAGGTTCAATGGGATTACCCTCCATTGTTACCGATATTAATGGTTGCAACGAAATTATTATCGAAGGGGTCAATGGCATTATCATTCCACCTAAGGACGAAGAGGCGCTGTACAAGGCCATGAAGTATTTCATCGAAAACCCGGACAAGGTTGCCGAAATGGCCGCCCATGCCCGCCCACTGATTACCTCTCGCTACGAACAAAAGATGGTCTGGGAAGCGATATTGAAGGAGTATCAGTCTTTATAACGCTACCCTACCCTTCGGGCGGTTTCAAACCCCCGAAGTGGTAGATTCTCGAAGCTGTTGGAGCTCGTAGCAGTATCGTTCTACATTCCCTTCGAGGGTCTTCGACCGCTCGAAGGGGATTCAAACCCTCGAAGCGCATAGCCGTCAGGTTAAAGTGTGTAAATATATAAAATTCAGCAATTTGATTGTGCAGATTTTAAATTTTGAGAATGTACTAAAATAATAGGGGGTCTTCAATCGGAGAT
>Ga0123339_10001513_pt1 | contig 16143 bp, 17 predicted proteins | sample lystaG_FD_89956 | JGI IMG/M metagenome (GOLD analysis project Ga0123339, IMG submission 89956) | Glacier valley bacterial and archeal communities from Borup Fiord, Nunavut, Canada, to study Microbial Dark Matter (Phase II) -... | ecosystem: Environmental > Aquatic > Freshwater > Ice > Glacier ... | reverse complement strand
TCGCGCACGCGGCTTGCACCGACGCCTACGAACATCTCCACGAAGTCCGAGCCGCTGATGGTGAAGAACGGCACATTGGCTTCACCGGCGATGGCACGGGCCAGCAGCGTCTTGCCGGTGCCCGGCGGGCCGACGAGCAGAACGCCCTTGGGAATCTTGCCGCCCAAGCGCTGGAACTTCTGCGGGTCCTTCAGGAACTCGACGATCTCCTGAAGCTCCGCTTTGGCTTCATCAATGCCGGCCACGTCCTCGAACGTAACGCGGCCCTGCTTCTCCGTCAGCATCCGGGCGCGGGACTTGCCGAAGCCCATCGCACGTCCGCCACCGGACTGCATCTGGCGCATGAAGAACACCCATACGCCGATCAGGAGCAGCATCGGGAACCAGCTAAGCAGGATGTGGAGCAACTGGTTGTCGCTCTCTTCCTGCTTAGCGGTCACGCGGACGCTTTTGTCCGTCAAGCGGCTGACCAGCATCGGGTCATCTGGCGCGAAGGTCTGGAAGGTGCGGCCATCGGCCATCGTGCCGGACACTGTGCGGCCCTGGATCGTAACGTCGCGCACGCGCCCGGCGTTCACCTCCGTTACAAAGTCCGAGTACGGCACGCGGTTGTCCGCCCGCTGCGACGTGTTAGGCTGGAAAAAGCTGAACAGACCAAGCAGCAGCAGGGCGATGACGACCCAAAGCGCGAGGTTGCGACCGAAATTGCTCATCATGTAATCCTGGCGATCCAGTCGTTTCCGGGTTCTGGGCGCAGCATGGATCGAACCCGGCTATCCCTACCAGCCCGACATGGGCCGGCGCCACTGTATGCAAATGCAGATAGTGTGCTGTTGTCCGTTCCGCATCCCCGTCCCGCCTAGCTTGTGACAAATGCGGCTGGCGCCGCCGGCCGGGCCGGACGGAACATGACCGCAGCGTCCCGGCACGCCGCCGCATCCGGGTAGCCCAGATGCGGCGCAGCGACGATTGCACCACCCTTGCGGAGGGTTGGCAAGGTATGCAGCAGGGCGGCCGGCCAGGGTGACCAGCGGCGCAACCGGGCGGCGTCCTTCCCCAACGGCCCTAGGACCAAGTCGTCCGGGGCAGCCGCGGACAGGAACCGCCCATCCCACCGCTCGCCTATGGGAACAGCGCCCTGCATCCCGGCGGCCTCGCGTCCTAGTAGCCAGCCCTCGCCAGATGCCCGGGCAGGAATGAGGCAAGCTCCGTGCAGAGTTGCCGCATGGCGCGGGTTGGCCCGCATGCCCGCAAGCAGGCGCGCAACCCCAGCCGATGGCGGCGGATGCACCGCGCCTGACAGCATCCAGACCAGCGCCGACAAGGCTTGCGCGCCAACCGGGCAACGTAAGTGGGCGATGCCCTCGGGATAGATGTTGACGGAACTGGCGATCTCATACGTCGCCTGTGCTTCTGCCGCCGCCCGTGCCACGCCATTCCCGGTGGCGGTGGCGGCCAGCGCCGCGGCAGCGCCTTCGCTAGCTAGGGCGCCCGCACGGAGGCGCGCGCGCGGGGTCGCAAGGTCGCAGTTGGTCGGGTCCTCCACCCAGCCCACCCCGGCGGCGGCCAGCGTCGTACGCAGCCGTCCGGCCGCCACCCCCAGCAGCGGGCGCAACAGCCGGGCGGTGTCGGTCCAGGTCACAAGTGCCATGCCGGCCAGCCCCGCTGGGCCACTCGCGGCACCCTGGCGAAGCAGCAGCGTTTCCGCCTGGTCGCGCTGGTGGTGTCCCAGGGCCAGGTCGGCGCATCCGGCGTCCCGGCACGCCGCGGCCAGCAGCGCATAACGTGCGGCCCGGGCGCGGGCTGCAGCCGCCGGGCCGGGCTGCAACCGGGCGTGCAGAAGCCGCGCCGGAATGCCGAGCGCTGCCAGGCGGAGCATCGTCAGCCCGGCCTCCCCGCCAGACTCCGGCCGCAGGCCGTGGTCCACCACAAACGCCAGCGGCAGGCCCCAGCCCCGCAGCAGCATCGCCAAGGCCATGCTGTCCGCCCCGCCGGACACGGCCACGCCGATCCGCCTGCACGCCGAAAACGGACCCAGCCGCGCCATCAGCGCAGCGAACTCAGCCGCGCCGACCAGGCTCAGCGGCAGGCGGCGCGCGTCCGCACCGTAACGGCGGCGTTCCGGATTTCCGGGCGCGGCGACGGGAACTCGGCCCGCAGCTTGTCCAGGGTCGCGCAGGCTGCCTGGCGCTCCCCCAGCCCCGCCAGCGACGCCGACAGCCCAAGCAGCGCATCCTGCGCGCGGGAGCCATTGCGTGACCTGTTGTAAGCATCGTCATACGCCACCGCCGCCGCCTGGTAGTCCCGCTTGCCCGCCAAGGCCTGCGCCAGCAGGAACTGCGCGTCCCCGGCGCGCGGACCCGCGCGGCTGCTGCCAAGCACCTCCCGTGCTGCCGCCTCCGCGGCGGGGTAGTCACGCCGGGCCAGGGCGGCGTTGCCTTCTTGCATGGCCAACTCCGGCGGCCGGCGCCCGGGGCTGGACGGCGCGTCCGGGGGCGAAGGCTGGACCGGCGGCGGCGGCTCACGCATCCCAGACTCGCGCGGCTGCGGCGGGACGGCTGGGCCGGTGCGGGCGGCGTTCTGCATCCGGAAGTTCAGGTCGGCAATCTGCTTCGACAGATCTTCATTCTGGCGCCGCAGCGCATTGGCCTGCTCGTCCACCTGGCCGCGCATGCGGCGGAGGTCTTCCTCCATCGTCTGCACGCGATCCAGAAGCTGCGCCGCAAGCTCGTTTCCACCGCCGCGAGAGTCGCCGCGCGCTTGCGGCGGCGGCAGGCCGCGCCCGCCTTGCAGGGCCTGCAGGTCGCGCCGCAGCTCAAGAATTTGGTTCTGCAACGCGATGCCCTCGCGGCTGTCCATCTGCGCGTGGGCCGGGACCGCCAGCAGCACGGCGGCAGCCAGGAAAACGGCAGGGCGCATGGCGGACCTAGCGGACCGACGTGGTGGCGTTGCGGTTCTGCGCATATGCCTGCTCGTCCGAACCGGTCGCCGTCGGCCGCTCCTTGCCGTAGCTGATCGCGCTTACCCGGGCCGACGAGACGCCGCGGGCCACCAGGTAATCGCGCGCGGCGTTGGCCCGGCGCTGCCCAAGCGCCAGGTTGTACTCGGTCGTGCCGCGCTCGTCGCAGTTGCCGCCCATCTGCACCTGCACCTGCGGGTAGCGTCCCAGCCACTCCGACTGGCGATCCAGGACCGCCCGGGCCTCCCCGCTCAGGGTCGAGCTGTCGAGTGCGAACAGCACGCGGTCGCCGACGTTGTTCGCCAGGTCCTCCTGGCTACCCGGCACCGCGCCCTGGCTGGTCAGGCCGGAGGCGCCGGACCCACCTGCGTTGGCGTTGGTGGCCGCCGTGTCGGTACACGCCCCCAGCAAGGCAGGGAGCGCCAAGGCGGCAAGGGTGGCGGCAGTCCGGATGTTCATGGAACGGTGTTCCCTGTTGCGGCGCCCGCGCGAGGGTCGCCAGTGGTGGCGTCCGGCTGTAGCGTCCGGTTGTGGCGTTGCTGGGCGCGATAAGCCCGGCACGCGCCAGGGTCAAGCTTGCAGGGGTGACCACGCCGGGTCGGACGCGTCGGTCGGCGTGGGCACCGGGCGCTCGTTGAAGCCCGTGATGTCAACGGACCGCAACTGCGACGAATAGCCCGCGCCCCCTGCCCCGGCCGCGCTGCTGCGGTAGAACATCAGCACCCGGCCGTTGGGCGCAAACGTCGGCCCCTCGACCGAAAAGGACTCTGACAGCACCCGCTCCCCCGACCCATCCGGGCGCATGACCCCGATGGCGAAGGTGCCGCCGTTCAGCCGCGTGAAGGCGATCAGGTCGCCGCGGGGGGACCAGACTGGCGTCGCGTAGCGCCCGCGCCCGAAGCTGATCCGCCGCACGCCGCCGCCGCCGCTGTCCATCACGTAAAGCTGCTGGTCCCCGCCGCGGTCCGAGTTGAAGACGATCTGCGACCCGTCCGGGCTGAAGCACGGGCTGGTGTCAATTGCGCCGCTGTTCGTAAGCTGCCGGCCGCGCCCGCCGCCCACGCCCGCGACCACGATGTCCGACCCGGCGCCGCGCGTGACCGACATCACGATCTGGTTGCCGTCCGGGGCGTAGCGCGGGGCGAAGGTCATGCCATCATACTCGCCCAGCAGCCGCTGCGACGCACTGCCGAGGTCGAAGGTGTACACCCGCGGCCGATTGTTCTGATACGACATGAAGACGATCTGGTTGCGCGTGGGATGGAAGCGCGGCGTCAGCGCCAGCCAGGCCCCATCGGTCAGGAACTGGTTGTTGGCGCTGTCCTGGTCCATGATCGCCAGGCGCTTGACGCGGCGATCCCGCGGTCCCGTGCCGGCGATGTAGACGATGCGGGTGTCGAAATAGCCCTTCTCGCCCAGCAGGCGCTCGTAGATCACGTCGCTGATGATGTGGGCGATGCGCCGCCAGTTGCTGCTGGTGGTGGTGTAGGCGGTGCCCTGGATCTGCTGGCCCGGCAGCACGTCCCACAACCGGAACTCGACCCGGACCGCATTGCCGCCACCCTCCGTCCGGCCAGTGACGAGCGCCTGCGCGCCTGCACCTTTCCAGGCTTGGAAGTTGGGCGTGTCGCCGCCGTCGCCGCCGGCGTCGCCGGGCACCGGGCGGAACAGGCCGGACCGCTCCAGGTTGCGGGTGATGACGCCGGCCATGTCGGTGCCAAGCTGCGATCCAGGAAAGTTCGGCACGGCGATGGGGATCGGTGCGGTGCGGGCGCGGTCCACCGTGATCTCCGGCTGCTGGTTGCCGGCGCCGACGCCCTGCGCCCAGGCGCTGCCCGGCAGCAGCAGCGGCACGGCGGACACGGCAACGCCGGTCAACAGGCTGCGGCGGGACATGAGGTTTTGGAGCGCGGTCATCATCGGGGGCCTCCTTCACGCCGCTACGGGCGGAATGTGATCTCGAACGTATGCACCTGGCCGCGCATGGCGGTGGGCAGGGGCAGTTGGGAGCATTGGGCGTCCAGGGCGGCACGCCGGGCACGCTCGGCAAAGGCACGGGCCACGCCGACCCGGGATGCGTCGGTGCCGGCCAGCTCCGCCTGGCGGATCGTGCCGGCCTCGTCGGTGGTGATACGCAGGCGGACCACCTGCTTGTCAAAGTCCACGGCGCCGCGGTCGCCGGTCCAGCACTCGCGCAGGCGGTCGCCGATGGCGCCGCGGGTGGCGGCGGATAGCAGGGCGTTGTCCACCCCGGTCGGGCTGCCGCCGCCGGGCTGTGCCGTGCGGGCTGGCGCAGCCGGGCGGCTGTCGCGCTGACCGGACTGGGCCTGCTGGGACCGCAAGCGGGCCAGCACGTCGTTGACGGTGCTGCTGTTCTCCGCCGTCACGCGGGCCGGCTGGGCCGGAGCGGCCGTACTGTTCGACGCTACGACCGAGTTGGGTGTGGACGGTGCGGGACGTGAAGGAGGCGTCGGCGTGGGGCGTGCGGCTTGCATCGGAGGCCGCGGCGCAACCGGCTGCACGGCTTGGCGGGGCGGCGTGGATGGCTGAGGCGGCACGGGCGGTAGCGGGCGCGCCTGCGGCACGGGCGCGGGCACTGGGGACGGCGCGGGCGTGACCGGCAGCGGCGGCGGCGCAAGCGGTGCCCGGGGCACGGGCGGCACGGGTAGGCGGGGTGCCGAAACAGGCGGCGACGGCACGGGCGGGGTGGGCACGGGCGGGGCGGGCACCGGTGGCGTGGGTGGCTGCAATGGGGCCGGCGGCGCTGGCGGCGGCGGCGGCGGCAGCGGCAACGGCGGTTCGGGCCGGGGCTGGTCCGGCGCGGGCTGGTCCGCCTGGACTTGGCGGGCTGGGGCCGGGGTGGTGCCGGGTTTGGGCGCCGGGGCCGCACCGCGCTGGACCGGGCCGGGTGTCACGAACTCGACCTCGATGCCCTCCGACTGTCCGGCGTCCGGCACATGCGCCGGAAGAACCAGCAGCAGCGCGAGCAGCAATGCCGCGTGCAGGGCGAGAGAAATCGCGCCTGACCAACGCATACGGGTTGCCTGTAGCCACCGGACAGCTTCTGCAAGGATCACATGGCTTAGAAAGACTCCTATAGAGGTTCTAACGCTAATGAAGACTGTTCCTGCGCGTCTGGACGACACGGTAGCGCTACTCGCAAACAGGCATTTGCGCTTAGCCAGGACCCTGTCTGCGTGCGGCACCGGACGGCGACGTAGCAGCAGCAGGGGCCGCAGGTACCGCAGTTGTGGCTGGGTTGCGACGGCTGCCCGTCACCGGGCTATTCGCCGGGCCGCCGGTCTGCTCAGCCAGCAGCGCCACCTTCGTGAAGCCGCCCTGGGTGATGGTCGCCATCACCTCCATGATGCGGCCGTAGCTGATGCCCTTGTCGCCGCGCACGTAGATGCGCCGGTCGTTCTTGCCGGCGCTAGCCGCCTGCAGCCGGGCCACCAGGTCCGGCAGCGCCGCCTCGGCTTCGCCGAGATAGACCTTGCCCTCGGCGTTCACGGACACCGTCACAGGCTCGCTGTCCTGGCTCAGCGGCGCGGCGCTCGCCTTCGGCAAATCCACGTTGACGCCCGATGTCATCAGGGGCGCCGCGACCATGAAGACGATCAGCAGCACGAGCATAACGTCCACCAGCGGCGTGACATTGATCTCCGCCAGGGGCCGGTAGCGCCCCCGGCGCTTGCCGTAGCTGCCGATCCCGCCGGCCATCTAGGCCCGCTCCTCGGACTGGCGGGACAGGATGCCCGCGAACTCGCTGCCAAACCCCTCCATGCGGGAGGCGAACCGGGACAGGTCGGTGCTGATCTTGTTGTAGGCCAGCACGGCGGGGATCGCCGCCACCAGGCCGATGGCGGTGGCAAACAGCGCCTCCGCAATACCCGGCGCAACCACGGATAAATTGGTGTTGCGGCTGGTGGCGATGGCCGAGAACGACCGCATGATGCCCCACACCGTCCCGAACAGCCCGATGAACGGCGCGGTGCTGCCGACGGACGCCAGGAACACCATCCAACGCTCCATCCGATCCATCTCCCGCTGCACCGTCACGGCCACCGTGCGGTCCACGCGGTCGCGGACGTTGCCGCGGCTCATGTCCGCGCCGGCCACCTGGGCGCTGCGCCGCCACTCGCCCATGGCCGCGCCGAACACCGCGGCGACGGGATGGGTGGGCCGCTCGCCCTCTGCCACATACAGCTCGTCCAGGCTGCCGCCGGACCAGAACCGGTCCTCGAACGCCGCGGCGGCGCGGTTCACGCGGCGGAGCGTCGCCGTCTTCTCGAACACGATGGCCCAGACCCAGACGCTGGCCAGCAGCAACAGGACCATCACGGTCTTGACCACCAGGTCCGCCTGCAGGAACAGGCCCAGCAAGGACAGGTCGCCGCCCGCCACCGTCGTATCAACACCGCCCAAAGCCCAACTCCTACCCTAGCGCATCCCGCCACCGGTCCGGGATGCGGGCCGGCCGCCCATCGGAGCGACGCACGCATGCCAGCACCAGCCGCAGCCGGCCGATCTCCTGCCCGTCCACCATGAAGGCCTGCCGGACCTCTACGGCCGCAGCGCGGAGCGCCCATGGACCCGTGACGACCGTGATCATGTCGTCCAGCCGGGCGGGCCGCAGATAGTCCATTTCGACGCGATGCACCACGAAGATCAGGCCATAGTCCGTCACAAGCTCGGAGTGCGGCACCCCGGCCTGGCGCAGGGCTTCCGTGCGCCCGCGCTCCCCGAAAGCGAGGTAGCGGGCGTGATACATGATCCCGCCGGCGTCGGTATCCTCGAAGTAAACCCGTAGGGTCAGCGAGTAAGGCGTCATCCTTCCCTCTCTCCCTCCGGTAGAGGACTGGGGTGAGGGAAGCAGCCAGCGCAACACTTGGATGTTCTGGCTCCAGCACCCATGCAGGAAAACTCCGCGCTTGCCGTTTCCCTCACCCCAACCCTCTCCCGGAGGAAGAGGGAGGAGCGTAGGCTCATTCCGGCTCTCCCAGCAGGTCCAACTGCGGCTGCGACCGCGGCACCGCCATGCCAAGCTGACGCCAGCCGGCCTCTCCCAGCATCCGCCCCCGGCTGGTCCGCAGGATCAGGCCCTCCTGGATCAGGTATGGCTCGATCACGTCTTCCAGCGTATCACGCGCCTCCGCCAGGGCCGCCGCCAGGGTTTCCACGCCGACTGGGCCGCCATTGTGGTGCTCGGCGATGCGGCGCAGGTAGCGGCGGTCCATCGCGTCCAGGCCTAGGCGGTCCACTTCCAGCCGGGTCAGCGCGGCGTCCGCCAGTTCCTGCGTCACCGGCGACTGCCCGGCGACGGTCGCGAAGTCCCGCACCCGGCGTAGCAGCCGCCCGGCGATGCGCGGCGTGCCGCGGGACCGCCGCGCGATCTCCGCAGCACCATCGGCCGTCAGCTTGAACCCCAGCTTCTCTGCGCCGCGGCTCACGATCAGCTCCAGTTCGGCCACCGTGTAGAAAATCAGGCGCAGCGGGATGCCGAAGCGGTCGCGCAGCGGCGTCGCCAGCAGCCCGGCCCGCGTCGTGGCACCGACCAGCGTGAAGGGCGACAGGTCTATGCGGACGCTGCGCGCCGCCGGGCCTTCGCCGATGATGAGGTCAAGCTGGAAGTCCTCCATCGCGGGATACAGCACCTCCTCGATGGCGGGCTGCAGGCGGTGGATTTCGTCTATGAACAGCACGTCGCGCGGCTGCAGGTTGGTGAGGATGGCGGCCAGGTCCCCGGCACGCTGGATGACGGGTCCGCTGGTGGCGCGGAAGCCGACGCCCAGCTCCCGCGCCACGATTTGCGCCAAGGTCGTCTTGCCCAGGCCCGGCGGGCCGTGCAGCAGCACGTGGTCCAGCGCCTCCCCCCGGCCACGGGCGGCCTGGATGAAGATGCGCAGGTTCTCGCGGCTGGCCTTCTGGCCGATGAACTCGGCCAAGGTCTGCGGGCGCAGGCTGGCCTCGCCGGCGTCCTCGTCCATGCGGGATGGGGTGATGTCGCGGTCGTCCGCCGCGTGAGCCTCTGTCATTGAAGCACCTTATCACGGCTGGGCCGGGCTTGGCGCAGCCGGGCCATCACGAGGTTGGCGGCGGCCAGCAGGCGCACTACCCGGCCCGGTTTTTCTGGCTGGGCCTGCCGGATGTCCGGCCGGATCACAGCTGGTTGCAGTAAGGAGGCGTCCTGTGTTGCGCGACGTGGCATGGGCGGCGTGGGACCAGGCTGTGTCCTACTTGACCGCAAGCTCTTGCAGGCTTTCCCGAATCACCTGGCCGATGGCGGCATCCTCTCCCAGCCGTTCCAGCACCCGCATCACGACCGGGTACGCCTCCGCCCGCCGGTAGCCGAGGTTGGCTAGCGCGGAGACCGCATCGGCTTCCGGCCCGGCCGGCGGCGGCGCTATCGCCAGGCTCGTGCCCGACGGCATGGCGCCCGCCTTGTCCCGCAACTCGGACAGCAGGCGGATCGCCAGCTTGGCGCCGACGCCGGGCGCGCGGGTCAAGCTGGCCTTGTCCCCAGCGGCAATGGCGTTGATAAGGTCCGTGGGCGACAAGGCCGACAGGATATTCAGGGCCACCTTGGCGCCCACGCCCTGCACCGTCAGCAGCAGGCGGAACCACTCGCGCTCGGCTCCGTCGCTGAAACCATACAGGGTGATGGCGTCCTCGCGCACCTGAGTTTCTATCAGCACGCGCTGGTTGCCAGACGCCGCGGACAGGGCGGACAGGGTGCGGGTGCTGGCCTGCACCAGGTAGCCCACGCCGTTCACGTCCACGATGCAGGACGCAGCCTCCAGCGCCTCGACCCGGCCGAGCAGCATGGCGATCATGCCATCACTGTCCCGGACTGGACGCGCAACCGGGTGGCGCGGTGGTGGGCGTGGCAGATGGCGACGGCCAGCGCGTCGGCGGCGTCGGCCCGGCGCAGCGTGGCACCGGGCAGCAGGCGGCGGACCATGAGCTGCACCTGCTCCTTGCTGGCGCCGCCGGTGCCGACGACGGCCTGCTTCACGCCCATTGCGCCGTATTCGGCAACTGTGATGCCCGCCAGCGCCGGGGCCAGCAGCGCGACGCCACGGGCGTAGCCAAGCTTCAGAGTCGCCGTGCCGTTGCGGTTAACATAGGTCTCCTCCACCGCCGCCTCATCCGGGCGGTGCTCCTGGAACAGCAGCGTCAGCGCGTCGTGCAGGAACTTGAGGCGGTGCGGGACGGAGTCGTTGTTGTCGGTGGCGATCACTCCGTCCGCCACGTGGCGCAATCGGTTGCCGTGGACGTCAATGACTCCCCAGCCCGTGAAGCGCAGCCCAGGGTCTATGCCCATCAAGCGCGCCATCAAGTCGGGGCCGCCTGCTCCCTCTCCCTACGGAAGAGGGCCGGGGTGAGGGAGCCTTGCTTGCGGCGCGGTAGCCAGCAGGCTCCGCCAGAACAGGTCTTTCTTGGGCCACGGTCGGCGCTCGGAGACCCGCTCACCCCAACCCTCTCCCGGAGGAAGAGGGAGTTGGACGCTCCGCTCACGCGCTCAGCGCCTGCATCACGTCTTCGGGAATATCAAAGTTGGCATAGACGTTCTGCACGTCGTCGCTGTCCTCCAAGGCGTCCATCAGCTTCAACAGGCTGGCTGCGCGGTCCTCGTCCACCGTAACCGACACCGATGGGCGCCAGTCCAGCTTGGCGGAGGCGGGCGGGCCGAACCCGGCCTCCAGCGCGTCGCGCACGGCAAAGAAGCCGTCCACCGCGCAAGTGACCTCGTGCCCCCCCGGCCCACTCACCACGTCCTCCGCCCCGGCCTCGATTGCGGCTTCCAGCATGGCGTCGGCGCTGGCTGCCTTCACCGGGTATTCGATCACGCCCAGGTGGCTGAACATGAAGCTGACCGAGTTCGTCTCACCCAGCGCGCCGCCGTGCTTGTTGAACGCGGCGCGCACGTCGGAGGCCGTGCGGTTGCGGTTGTCGGTCAGGGTCTCGACGATTACGGCGACTCCGGCCGGGCCATAGCCCTCATAGCGGACCTCCACGTAGTCGTCCCCGCCGCCGGCGCCGGTCGCCTTCTTCACCGCGCGCTCGATGGTGTCGCGCGGCATGTTGGCCTCGCGCGCCGCGGACATGGCGGCACGCAGGCGCGGGTTGAAGGCGGGGTCCGGCAAGCCCTGTCGGGCGCTGACGGTGATCTCGCGGATCAGTTTGGCGAAGTGCCGGGCGCGCTTGGCATCCTGCGCACCCTTGCGGTGCATGATGTTCTTAAATTGGCTGTGGCCAGCCATGGGCGGGGTTCCGTGGTTCGGGTGGCGGTCCGCCCTTCTAGCATCCTGGCAGGGCCGGGGACAGCCGCCCGCCCTGGCGAACCGGTTCGGCGCTGAGCGCCAGGCCCGTGGCGTCGTCCGTCACCACGAACAGGCCGCACAGCGTTGCTGGGCCGTCCGCCGGGCCAAGGCGCTCGCCGGGCACCTTGCGCCAGAACCGGGCGGCGCTGCCCTCCTTGGCCATGCCGATCACGCTGTCGTAGTCGCCGCACATGCCGGCGTCGGACTGGTAGGCGGTGCCGCCAGCTAGCACCTGGTGGTCCCCAGTCGGCACATGAGTGTGGGTGCCGACGACGACAGACACCTGGCCGTCGAAGCTGTGGGCGTAGGCCATCTTCTCGCTCGTGGCCTCGGCATGGATGTCGCACAGGATGGTGGCGACGCTGGCGCCCAGCTTGTAGCGGGACAGCAGCTCCGCCGTGCCGCGGAACGGGCAGTCCAGCGCGTCCATGAACAGCCGGCCCATCGCGTTCACCACCAGCGCCTTGCGCCCGTCCCGCAGCGTGACCAAGGCCGACCCCGCCCCCGGCGTGCCCGGCGGAAAGTTGAGCGGGCGCACGATCCGCGGCTGTTGCGCGATGTAGGGGATCAGCTCCTTGCGGTCCCAGGCGTGGTTGCCGAGCGTGATGGCGTCGGCACCGGCCGCCAGGATGGCCTCCGCCATGTCCGGGGCCAGGCCGAAGCCGTGGCTGGCGTTCTCGCCGTTGACGACCACCAGGTCGGCGCGCAGGCCGGCGCGCAGTTGAGGCAGGCCGGCGGTCACGGCGTCCCGGCCGGCGCGGCCGACGACGTCGCCTAAAAACAGGATTCGCATAAGAGTGTTCTGGTCCGCTTTGGGTTATCGTCACAGGCATATGGCGAGGCACGTGGCATCGCCATCCCTCCACTATCCCCTCGGACCCGGCAAGCGACCGGGTACACCTCGACTTGGGAGACAGGTTATGTCTGCCAGCCTCGACATAAGGTTCATCAATCCGGGCACGTTCACCAACGGCAGCCTAGACGCGACGCGCGGCATCATCGTTGCGGCCTTTCAGGCATGGACGCGCCACTTCGACTACACCAATGGCACTTACGCCATAAACGTGACCTTCGATAACGCCGTTGCACCAGCCGATGCGAGGCTCCGGGGCGACACCTTCGTCCAGGTGGGGACATCGGCCGGCACCCCTGTCGTGGAGACGCTATTCGGCCTCAACCTCGGCGGACGCAACGGCACCGCGCCGGCCATGCCACCCCTGATGCTGTCCATCAACCCGAACACCTCCACGGACAACGCCCTTCCCGGTTCGCTTGAACGAGAATTCGAGCATGCCCTCGGCGTGCGCTCGTTCGCCGGCGCCGCGCCGGCGAGTCCTCCCCCGGCTGGAACCCATTCGGTCTATGACGGCGGCGTCCAAGGTTATGTCAACGGGAAGCCCATCTTCAGACAAGGCTCATCCGGCCTACTGGCGCAGTCCTATTCAGGTCCAAACACGAGAGCGGGATCCCCGATCTTCCCGTTCCTGAGCAATGGTGACGCCAGCGTCCTTCAAGTCGGCGCCGGCCTGTCAGTCAACAATGCATTCGCCGCCGGGGCTACATCCGGCCTACAACCCATTGACGTGCTCATGCTGCGGGATGCGGGGGTGCCCGCGCTGACGGACCAGGAATTGCAAGAACACCAGATCGCCCGGATTTACTTCGGCGCGTTCGGCCGTGTCGCGACCGGCGCCGAACTGGCGGCGTCTTACCGCTACATGCAAGCCGCGCTGCAATTCACACCCGGGGGTGCCGCTCCGATCGTTGCAAGCATCGCCGCCGCGCTCGTGTCCACGCCAGAGTTCACCAACCGCTCCAATGCCCTATCGAACGCGGACTATGTCCGGGCTGTGTTCCAAACGACGTTTGACCGGGCAGTGGACGTTGCGACGCTTGGGGCCATCACCCAGTTTTTGGACGGACCGGGCCAGGGCGTGCTGGGCCGGGGTGCGGTCCTGTTCGCCCTGACCGATACCGAGGAGGCGCGGGGACGCCTGTCGGCCAACGCGAACGTGACCTATTCCGGTACGATTGAAGCCCAGGTGGCGCGGATGTATGTCGCCGCATTCGGCCGGGCTGCTGACCCCTATGGCTTCCGCGACTTCACCACCGCGGTCGTCAACGGCTCCACCCTGCGGCAGGTCGCGATCTCGTTCCTGGCGTCGGGCGAGTTCGCCGCCCGGTACGGCGCGGCGGCCTCGGACCAGGCGCTCGTGGACGGCCTGTATCGCACCGCGCTCGGCCGCGCGCCTGATGCGGCCGGAAAAGCGCAGTATCTACGAGCCTTAGCGGCAGGCGCCTTGGACCGGGCGGACCTGCTGACCACCTTTTCAGAAAGTGCGGAACACATTGGACTGGTTGCGCAACACGCGGAGGCACGGGATGCAGCTGGGCTGTTCCTGGACACCGAGCCGCGTCTGGGGATCATTCCGGTGCTGAGCGGTTCCAAGCCCTACGTGGTGGTCAGCGTCTGAACCAGGTCACGCCCTCTTCCGTCGCCACCGCATCCAACGGCACGTCATAAGGCGCAGCGGGGACCTCCGGGACGCGCTGAGCGTCGTAGGCGCAACCGATGGTCCGGCAACCTGGCAGCGCAGCCAGCGTCCGGTCATAGTAACCCCCGCCGTAGCCCAGCCGATGCCCCCGCCCGTCCCAGGCCAGCAACGGAACGAGCAGAACGTCAGGCGTGCCGGAGTCGCCGGTCGGCATCGAGGTTCCGAACCTGCCAGGTCGCAAGACGTCGCCAGGCTGCCAGCGCCGGAACGACAAGGGTTGTCCACGGGGCGGCGTGACTGGCAGCAAGACGGGATGCTCCCGGGCATGCAGGGCGTTCAGCAATGGGCGGATATCTATCTCCGTCCCCATCGGCCAGAAGCCTGCTACCGCTTGGCCGGGGCTGGGGAGCACTTCCTGCAAGACGTGTGCGGCCAGCCGAATGCCAAGGCACGGGTCCATGCCCCGGCGAGTTTCGAGCATCGCGGCACGCAGCGCCTGCTTGGGAGCGGACGTCACGTCCTTCTAAGCCAAGAACAAGGTAGGACGGCCTTGCGTGGCGGTTCTATGCGGAACCATTCCAGAGCGGGACAGGCTGCTAAACAATATACACGGCGCTTGCCGTCCCCATCACCCCGACCCTTTCCCGTAGAGAAAGGGAGGAAAAAGTGGAGCCGCCCTGGCCGTTGGCGTCTCACCCTCCCAAGGCCTGCTTGCGCAGGTGGGCACCGGTTACCGTGACCACGATCACAGCAGCGCCAGCTCCCGGGAGAGTGCTTATGGCCCTGGGGGTGAAGTGCCTGACGCACCGGGCAGCCCCATCGAGATATCTAGGCTTGCTCCATCGCCGCCGCAATGCTTTCCGCACGGTCGGCCAGCGTCGCCAGCCGGGCCGGCTCGATGGCGGGTGGTCCGGGCGCGGGCACCGCCGCCAAGGCGTCGGCCGACGCCGGACGGGAGCGCTGTGCGTCGGTCAGTTCGGTCGCCATGTCGTGTAGTTCGTCCGCCATCAGCAGGGCCGCCAGCACCAGCAACCGGCTCTCGCCACTTTGGCCGCCCAATGCCTTGATCCGGGCCATCCGGGCCTCGATCTCGCCGGCCATGGCGCGCAGGTGGTCTTCCTGTCCATCCTCGCAGCCCACGGTGTAGGCGTAGCCGTTGATCTTAAGGCTGATCTGGGCCATCGGGGACCTCCTCTCCGTCCAGCACGCGTTGCAGGTGAAGGATGAGGCTGTCCAGGCGTGCGGCAAGGACTGGGTCAGGTGGCGCCGGGACAGGTGCCGGCGGCGTGGCGGCCCGGCGCGCGATGCGCTCCAGCGCAGATGCCAGGCGGGTGGCCGGGTCGGAGAGGCTGGGGTCAGTCATGCTGCGTCGAAGCCGTTCCTGCAAAGGGTGCCGCTGCCGTAGTGGTTGAACCTTTCGCGTGCAACCGCTTGAACGTCAAGCATGAGCCTTCTGTCAGCCCTTCCGCCCGCCGTCGTCGTCCACGGGTTGCCGCACGCCCTGGCAGCACTCGCGCCGGGCCGTCCGGTGCTGCTGCTGTCGGCGCCTGGCGCCCCCTCCTACGCCGGCTGCGGCTGGTGGCGGGCGGTCATCGCCGCCGCGCTGGCCCGGCATCCCGGCGCAAATGCCCCAGATATGCTGGACTGCGCGGACTCGCCGGGGCGCGCGCTGGAAGCGTTGTCGGTTGGCTGCCGCCTGGTCGTGCTGCATCCAGGGCTGGCCTGGAACGACATCGCCGAGCGGGCAGCGGCGGCCGGCGCACGGCTGCTTCCGGTTGCCCCGCCCGCCCTGGACCTTGCCCGGCGTGGCAGCGGGCGTCGACTCGCGGCCTGGCTGGCCGACGACGCTGCTACACCCTGATACATGGCAGCGACTTGCGCCCGTGACCGGCGCCGGTGACAGACGACCGTGGCTGGCGGCCTACGGATGTTGCCCGTGGCTGTCGCCTGCGACCGGCGGCCGGAACTGGCTCCCAGCACTAGCGCCCGTAACCGGCACTCGTGACACCGACGCGCCCTTCGGCTAAGCCGCGCCCAACGCCAGACCTGAACGCCCCGGGGGCACCATGCAAGTCACGCCAGCCGTAAAAACTATCCTGGACAAGTATGAGTCCGACAACCCGGGCACCAAGGCCAACCTGGCCCGCATCCTTATGGCCGGCCATCTCGGTGGCACCGGCAAGATGGTCATCCTGCCAGTGGACCAGGGCTTCGAGCACGGCCCGGCCCGCTCCTTTGCGCCCAACCCGGCGGGCTACGACCCGCACTACCACTTCAAGCTGGCGCTGGCCGCCGGGCTGAACGCCTATGCGGCGCCGCTAGGCATGATCGAGGCTGGGGCCGCCACCTTCGCCGGCGCCATCCC